>PJTO01000070.1_pt1 | contig 159525 bp, 124 predicted proteins | sample 1512101 | NCBI WGS metagenome assembly PJTO01 (sample SAMN08177690, study PRJNA422409) | Soil metagenome, whole genome shotgun sequencing project. | reverse complement strand
GTTCCACGCGTACCCATCCCGAACACGACCGTTAAGCCCTCCAGCGCCGATGGTACTTGGACCGCAGGGTCCTGGGAGAGTAGGACGTCGCCAGGCTGGTTGCTTGCCCGAGCAGTCGACGACTGGGCTGGATAGACAAGAGCAACACCCTTAATCGGGTGTTTTTTTCGTTATAGGATTTTTTTCCGTTATAGGAGATTGTCAAACAACCTCAATGTTCAAAAAGCCCCATCCTTCTCCCAGTGCTGAACTGGAAGGAAGAATGGGGCACGCTCAATGGGGCGAGCAAATCCACTTTATTGCGATATTGAGGCTACTTTTACTTTATAGGCTGTAATCGATTGTTCCCCTTTTTTGATTTGCTCATTGCCGACCCATGTGCCGGTAACCGTTGCTTGACCTTCGTGCATGTTAGCGACTCCGTACAGAAGGATGTATTGGTCTCCGTTGGCGACAACGGCGGTTGTGCCGTCTGCCGCAAGTATGGTGCAAGTGAATTTAACTTTGACGTTCTTGTATTTGTTTAAGCTGGCAAGCGCAATTTCGACATAGTCCGGCTTAATCCCGTCATATTTGTAAGTGCCGTTGCGCAGGGTGTAGAAGGATTCCTGGCCCGCGCCTTCTCCGATCCCGTTTTTGACGATGATCTTCCCGGCTTTTTCTACATTAAATCCGTCGGCTTCTATATCAAGAATCTTCTTCAACTCGGACGATTGGGTGTCGTACGCAATATACCTCGATTTTCTCGCGGACGAACCGGCTTCGATCAGGATCGTCGGTTTGGAGGTTAAGCTGTTCGTGACCTTGATCGATTTAATGTTTAGATCCTTATCCAGTGCGACTTCCTTCTTATTCGTCGACATGTCGGTCATCATCCGAGCGAGCAAAAGCTTGCCGTTAGAGGTTCCTATGGCATAGAGCGAAGCGCCCATCAGATATTTGCCGTTGGTAATGTTGGCGAATTTCCGATCTGGAGCGACCTTGTTAAGAAGGTAGCCCGGATCGCCGGAAGCCTGCTTGTACTCGACATTCCTGAGCTGCTTGTCCGTATTACGATAAATTCCGAGCTGTTTGTAGAGCGCGATGGCGTCTGCGTAATTTTTGTTCTGGACAAGCCGTTCGGCTTGCCGCAAAAGGTCTTTATGCTGTTTAGAAATGAAATTCGTTACTTTTGATCCTTTGTAGGCCAATACGGACTTTTTCTCATAATGAATCGCATCACGCAAGAAAGTATCAATTTGATTGTTGTCAATCGATGCAGTCAGGCGATCGATCGCGTACGTCTCAAGCTTGGAGATGAGCCAATCCGGATTGACCTTGCGGCCTGTGTAGAGTTTATTGAGGCGAATGCCTTCTTCGAGTACTTCGGCAAACTTTTTATCCCGGGCAAATGCATCGATTTTTGCCTCATCGTATGAGGTTAACTGCAAAGCAAGCTCGGCTTGCTTTTTTTCGGAGTTGCCAAAAAATTGAACGGGGATACTCAGGAACGAAGCGGTCGGTTCATCCGTGAAAAGCTTCTTTTTTATTTCCGCTTGCATCTGCTTCTGCAATCCCGCTATATATTTGGCAAACGAATCTTCAAAATGCCGCTCGATTTCGAAATGATTGCTTACGTCCAAAAATAAGGCTTGATAATCTTTGCCTTTAGATGCGGCCGCTTTTTTTACGTTCCTATAGTTTACAAAGGACCCGGCCAAGTCCGCGGGATCACCGCTGGCGCTCTGCTCCAAAATATCGGATAGCTCGGTTTTAATCCGAGTCACGGGCTGAAGCTTAAGGACTGCTTCGGCAATTTCATCTTGATGATAATCGATCCAGCCATTGTCGGCCGCTTGGACGTAGTAGGCTTCAGCAGCGATGATATTGTCGTCGTTCATGGCTGCCGAAGCCATAGAATAGTTATGCAGCTTGGAGTAACTGTAATAAACTTTGATCGCAGCCAGACTGACGGCCGCAATTGCGATAACCAAGGCGGCTAGGCGAATTAGCTGCGAGCGTTTGTAGGTTATAGTAAACACGATAAATCCTCCATCCTACCATATCCCTTGAAAGTCGGGATCGAAGCCGTACCTGACTCTCACGGTTTCTTTGCACTTGCGAGACAAACTTACGGTATTCAGCGAAGGATGCTCGGCAAGCATTTTGCACAGCCGCAGAAATCTTTCCTTGGGCAACCCCTCTACATAATCGAAAATCATGGAGGAGTAGGTATCTACATAGTGTCTCATGCGAATAGCTGCAGCAGCAACGTTCGTCATAATCTCTTTGCCGTTCTCAAGCCCCTCGATCTCTGCCCTGTATTTAACGACGTAATCCAGAACGCTCTGGCGGATGAGCTGTTTATTGACTTGCGACACCTCAAACAAATAGGAGATGAAGAGCTTGTCGAAGTGGCCGGGAATGAGGCTTTCAAGTTCCAGCTGCATATCCTTGCGAATAAAAAAGCGGCTCAAGCAAAAAATCTTGTAAGCTTTAATATGATCGTTGTTTAGAAAGTATCCGATTTCGCGCAGCTTCTCGTATCCCTCTTTGAATTTAGAGGCTTTGATGTCCTCCAGCGAGCTCTCAACGTCCCGGTTAAGTCCTGCGGCAATTTGCGGAACTTGTTTGATGAGCAGCTTTTGGAGATAAAACTTTTCATTGGTAGCGCGGTAACGTTTCAATAAATATAAATAAGCTGTCAGCAATACGACTGCAGCCGAGAAGGCGGCGATCAACTGGGTGAAGTCGCGAGCAAGAACGATGCCTAAGCAGAGAAGAGCGATCAGAATCAGCGACTCGGTATGGCCCGATCTCTTGTGAATCACGTAGGCGTGTTCGGCAGGCGATTGGAAAGTGCGAGAAGATTGGCAATCCGGGCAAATTTCATCAAAGAGAACCGAATATCGACCGCATTTTTTGCAATATTTAAGCCTTTGAAACGTATAGGTTGATTTTTTGAGTTTACGAAATTGTACCGCAATTTTAGACTCCATGGTTCTCCTCCCTGCGATTCAGAGAAGAAACGATATAATTATCCAATTGAGCTGGTGGGGCAAGCTTTTTTTTGCGTCTGTAGAAAGATATCCATTTAATAACTAAAAAAAGGACACAGATCAACAGGATGATATAAGTTAACACTAAAGTCGCCTCTATTCGCATCATAAATTAAGAAAGTTATGGAATTATCTTAGTTAAGACGGTATCATTATTTGTATATCTCTTCTACTATACAACAGGGCATATTTTACTAGCAAGGAAACCTTTGGACCCTGTCAGAAGGCCAATCTTATGGAAGAACGTCGGGGGTAACGCAGCATGAAACCGAAAAAAAATTCGAATCAGTTATCTTACTTGTTAACCATCCTTTGTCTATGTTTGACACTTACCGGAGTTGACGCATTTTTCGCGTCCAAGGCAATTGCTGCAACCTATACAGAGCAGAAAATCGATGTCGTATTGACCGTAGATGCCAGTAATTCCATGAAAACGAGCGATAAAAATTTGGTCGCGAACGAAGCGATGAAAATGTTTGTGGACATGGCTTCCGTGCAGGGAGACAAGATCGGTCTTGTATCTTATACGGATCAGATTGTGCGGGAGAAGGCGTTGTTGACCATTAATACGCCACAAGACAAGGAAGAACTGAAAAAGTTCATCGACCAAATCGTAAGAGGCTCCTATACCGACATCGCCGTCGGGGTTGTCGAAGCTGTGAAAATTTTGGAGCAAGAACGCGAGCCTGGGCGTTTCCCTATGATCGTCTTGTTGTCGGACGGCAACAATTCCCTTCGTGGCAGCAGAACGCAGGAGCAGTCCGATAAGGAGCTTAACGAAGCGATCGACAAGGCGATTGCTTTGGGAATTCCTATTTATACAATCGGTTTGAACGCAGACGGGAAATTAAACAAAGCTAATCTCGAGGACATCTCCAAGAGGACGAACGGCAAATCGTTTGTCACAAGTTCGGCGGAGGATTTGCCGCAAATTCTGAGCGAAATATTCGCGAATCATTTGAAAGTGAAAGTCATCCCGCTTAACGGAGTAGTGGGCAATGGCCAGTATCAGGACGTTAGGGTACCGATTCCGAACGAGAACGTTCTGGAAGCGAACATCTCGCTGATTTCGTCCAAGCCGGCGCAAGTTAAGCTGTACGATCCGTCGGGACAAGAACGAGCCATCCCTTCGGACGGCATCATTTACTCCAAGTCCAACGCGTATTCGCTAATCAAGTTGTCTAAGCCGGAATTAGGGGATTGGAAGCTCCAAGTCAAAGGCGTCGATAAGGATAAAATCGATATTAACCTAGTTTTCAATTATGATATCCAACTGGTTATGGAGCCTCTTGCTCCGGGCGTTACGTATAAGAAAGGCGATCAGGTTGAGGTAAAAGCGCACCTTGAATCCAATGGACAGGTGCTTGCGGATGAGGAACTGTACAAAGACATCAAATCGACGCTGCTTGTGACCGATCTGGATATGCAGCAAACCGAAGAATTGCCGCTGACCAACTCGGGGCAGCAATTTGAGGGAAGCTACAAGGTAGCCGATGCGCATGATTATGAGCTTAAGATCAGAGTAGAGGATGCCAGCTTCTTCCGGGAAAGCGAGCCGGTCAAGATCAGCGCCAAGTCCGCGCTGCCCCAGGCAACGCCTTCACCCTCCGTGTCCCCGACTCCCGTGACGGAGAAGGAGAAAGAGCCGTTTCCATGGTTGTATGTCGGCGGGGGCGCCGCATTGCTAATCCTGCTCCTTGTTTTAGCGTTGGTTATTCTGAACAAGGTTAAGAAGGCGAATAAAGGCTTTTACGGGCAAGTGATCATCGAGATTCGCGACGAGGACACGAACGAGAGAACAAGCCCGCAATATAAGCAGTTAAACGGTTTTAAAGGGAAGTTTAAGCTGCACCAACTGCTGCAGTTAGCGCCGGAACTTGCGGAGACGGACAAAATCGTGTTCGTTCCGGGCAGGGATTCTATCATTATCTACAACCAGACCCCGTGCATCATCGAGAAATCCGGGCGCGCCTTCGATGCGAGCAAAGGGAAAGAGTTAAAAAATAACGACCGTATTAAGATTACTTTGCAAAAAGTAAACAAATCCATTTGGCTCGACTACATCGTTTAGGGGGAAACACGCAATGAAAGCAGTCGTAAGAGAGCATATTCAACAGTTGGACGTCTCCCAAGGCGGAGGAATCGTCAGCGATAAAATCAGAGTAGATACAATAGATAACCCGATGCTTGTCATCGGGTTGGGCGGTACGGGAATCGATGCGCTGCTGCGCCTGAAATATCAGATCAACCGCCGCTTTAAACTGCCGGAGGACCCGCTTACGAAGAAGAAGCGCGACAAGCCGGACAATGTTGAATTTATCGCCTTCGAGACGAACGAGCACGACCGCAACAAGAAGTACAAAGGGATCGGGCTTGATCCGTTAACGGAATTCGTGCTGTTGTCCAACTCGGAAATAGGCAGCTTGCTGCAAAATCGGAGCTTATTGGAGCCTTATATTACCGAATGGCTGTCTCCCGAGCTGTTGATTACGGATGGTATAAGCGGCGCTTCCGGCATTCGGCAAGCAGGCCGTTTGTTATTGTTTACAAAAATCGTCCAAGTCGTACAGGCTTTGGATAAAAAAATTCGCGGACTGTCGGTCGGAACGAACAAGAAGCTGATGGTATTTCTGCTGACGGGGTTATCCGGGGGAACGGGGAGCGGCTGCTTCCTCGATATTTCGTATATCGTTAGAGGGCTGATCGAACGGGAGCATGGCAGCGCCGGCGTAGACAAGGTGAATATGCTCGGCTATTTATTTATGCCTGACGTCAATCTGGCGAGCAAGAGCTTGACCGATCACACGAAGGAATACATCAAGAAAAACGGATATGCCGCGCTTAAAGAGCTCGACTACTGGATGAACGTAGACGAGCGCAGCGAGCGATTCAAACAACAATACGGCAATGCCATCACGGTGAATTCGCCGATGCCGCCGTTTAACTTGGCTCACTTGATCTCCGCGACGAATCTCGAAGGCAAGCTGCTGGAGAATTCGTACGATTACTGTATGAACGTAACGGCGGAGAACATTACAAACTTCATGGCCAGCGAGGACAAGCAGTCGGGAGAAGAGTTCGCGATTCACGACTATATCAGCAATATTCGCACAAATATTAACCAGATGCCGAAGCCATATGCGGCGAACTATCAATATAACATATTGGGCGCTTCCTCGGCTGTACTGCCGATCGAGGAGATGACGACCTATTTGGCGTACAAGCTGTTCAAGAAGATGGAGAAAATGTTCGACATGACTCCGAGTCAGGAATTCACGGAACAGTTGGTCCGCAAGCTCGGAATCGACCCGGACACGGTGCAGCAGGAGTTCGAGAAACGCGTTCCTAGCCCGATCCCAGGCTATCAGAACAGCGAACGCTTTAGCTATAACAACGTGATCAGGCAGCAGGTTGTCAGCATAGATACGGAATTGGAGCAAAGCTTCCTCTCCCGTGCCCGGGAGGAGTATATGAAGGCGAAGAAACAGTTGCCGGCGCAACTGCTGGAGAACTTCACCGAGCAGCTTGAGCGCATTTTCCGCAATCCGGAGCAGGGGCCGTTTTTTGCCTCTCGGGTCATTAACGCGCCTAAGGGTTATTGCTTGTTGAACCTGATCAGCTCCTATATCGAGTCTTTAAAGGAAAGCATACTTAGAATTCCGCAGGACATTGATGGCGCCAAAGAGACGGCCAATCAGAGACTGGGCGATGCAAGAACGGCGTTTATCTCGAAGGACAAGAAAAAAGACGTGTACATCGACGCCAAAATTCAGGAGTACTTGCTGTACGCGGATCGCGAGCGCATGGAGCAGATGATCGAGTTTTACGAAGATTTGGCGCAGATCATCAACGATCAAAACTCGCGAATATACGGGGTGTTCACAGAGCTGCTTAATGCGCTTAACGGAATTTTCGAGAAGAATGGAGATATTCTCGTTAACGGCGACGAGCAAGTCGATCACAGAGGCAACAAAACCTATTATTGGAACATTGTAAGCGTGCCGGATATCGAAAAGGTGATCACCAATGTGATGGATAACAAGAGCGTGAACACCTTAATCTCCGACTTCTCCAACGAGCTGCTCCGGAAATCGGAGCAATGGGTGCGGGAACAAGAGGTCGATATCGTCAGTGCGATTTCCGAGTTCCTGTCGGATCAATTCGGCGATTTGATCACGAAATCGATGGAGGAGTTTCTGGCGATCAAGTACGGTCAGGACGAAGCGGTCGATAAGGTAGTAGAACGGATTATTGCCAAACGTCTGGACGACGAGGCGATTCCGGTCTTCCATCTGAGCAATAGCTCCGGCAACTTCCATTTCCCGCAATGGGGATTCGTCTCTGTGCCTGCCGATGCGCCCAATATTTTCAAAGGCATATTGAAATATCAGGAGATTGCTCTGGGCCACTCCCGGTTTACGATTAAGGAAAGCCAGGTAAAGAACCGGATCTTCTGGCTAAACACCCGCAACGGCATCCCGCTCTTCTCCTACTCGCCGCTGAAGGTGCTGGAGGAAAGCTACGAACGGACGATTCTGGAGCAAGAGGGTATCGGGCGTCACCTGGTGCAAACGGACAAAATCAATTGGACCTACCTGCCGTCGCCGATTCCGGAGAAATCATGGGGCGATGTGTATAACAACAGCAGGGTCAAGCAATATAACTCAGGAATTCGAGGGCTGTTCGACAAGGCTGCGGAGTTCCGCATCATCGTCGAGAAGTCGGAGAATGTCACGACGACAAGCCGTTATGAGCTTGTTCTGACGAAGGCCTTCCAGGTTGAACAGTTTATGAAAGGCTTTAACCATCAGTTGGATGGCGGTAAGCCGAATCACGGCGAGATCAGAAAGTGCCTCGAACAGTTGAAGGGGCTGCTAAAAGATGGACTGGAGCGCGAGGGAGCGCGAGACATTTTCGGCAGTATCAATGAAGAGATGGCGAAGGAGAACCTGATCCGCTCTCCCGAATTGCTGGATCACGTACGTAAGGAAATCGCCAAGTACGAAGCGATCGCCGCGAAGATCGCGGAGCTGGAGCAGTTCGCGAACGCGCACTCCGATATGGAGAAGCTCATCGACCAATTTATCGAGGCCATGTACACAAAAACGATTTGCAAAAAAGGCACGCTGTACGTCTACGACCATGAAGCCGACGAGGAAGCTTGGGAGCCGCTTGTTAACCTGATGCGGGTGAACAAGTTTGTCGATTATGCGATTTTCGAACAATTGAGCGGCCTCGACAACAAGAAACGGGAGCTGCTGCAGCGCAAATCGGCCAAGCGCAGCGTTCAATTGTCCACTGAAGTCGATACCTCCAACTTGCTGTTAACGTTGAGAGAGATGGCGGCGGCTTATCAAGAAGGCAAATCCGCTCTTGACTATGACCGCAGCGAATGGGCCAACGGCGAAGAAATGTACAGCTTCTATCAGCAAGTCTCGGCCAAAGTGAACGATATTATAAATAAGTTAAAGTAGAGGAAGCCGAATGCAGCGACAATTACATGCTTTCGCGAACGCATACGATGCGGACGCAGATCGGTTTATCGATGATAACGACGGACAGCTTAGTATCAATAACCCTCTCTTATTCGTGTTCATCGGAGACCAATCCCTTGAAGCGCTGAACGCTGTTTACGAGAACAATAGGAAAAAGTGGAACAACAGCAAAGGCGTTCTCTATTTTCATGTCTATCAGGACCAGACGGTGGAGAAGGAAAATGTGTTCTCGCTGCGTCTTCCTTCCTCGGGCTCGGACCGGAAGACGGCCCGGCAAAATTTGCATCGTCAATTTTATCAAGATATTCGGATATTGGCGGAATTCAATCGCTTGGCGAGACAAATCGGCAACCGCATCGCCGAACACGGGAAGTCGTACTCCTCGTTCCAAAGGCTTAACATGGCTTTTGTGACCAGGGTGGAGGACTGCTGCAACATCGTGCTTCCCGAGATTGCGCTGCTGCTCAAATCGCTGCTGGGCGAATCGTTTAAGCTGATCCAGATGGATATGTACGGGCTGATTAAGGAAAAGAGGGGAGAGGAGCATGAATATGCATCCTCTCTCGGGATCAGCTTTTTGCGGGAGCTTGATCGTTATCAGGACAGGGCCTATCAATTCGAAGGCATGCTGCTCGTAACGGACGATCAGATCAAGCTACCTATCGTGCATGCGGCCTCTCCGCTATTCGATCTCGTTTATTTGCTCAGCGATAAGAACGAGCATGGGATGTTCGACGACGATGCCGGAATGAAAGCCAATTACGATATTATTTGCAATATGAATCTGCTGAAAAACCGCAAAATTATAGACGAATTCGACCATCGGCACGAGAATTACAACAACCAGCATTTCAGACAGCATATCCAGCCAGCGGAAACGAAGGGGCCTGTTTATTCATCGGCAGGCCTTTCAATCGTGAAGCGCCCGAATCAAGCGATTGCGCTAACGGTGCTTTCGCAATTTTATCGGCAAGTGATGAGTGTGCTAAGCGCGCAAAGCCAAGTCGAGAAGCGCGTAATCCTTGAGCTGTTTCAATTGAATTCCGATGCGGTAGACCGCAAAGTAGCGGAACTGATGCCGAGTAAGGAGAGCTTAGAGGAGATGTCCGCTTTGCTGTCCGAGTCGGTTCCGCTATCCGAGCTAAAGCGGATGTCTCTTAAGCAAGCGGAGGACAGTCTTTACGGCCAACATGCCAACGCCTTCTTCGTCGATCATTTCGAACAAGCTGCGGACAAGAAGTTCCAGGGCTTGAAGCTGGAGCAAGAGCTGGAGGCCAGCATTGAGCGGCAAATCGTCCAATCCCTATCCTACGGCTTATATTGCGCCTATGCCTGGACCTCCGAACAGGATGAACGTTCGATCGTCCATGAATTGAGGTCCATGATCAAGGATGTGTCCAGGCAATTGGAGGAGGCTCGGCTTCAGTTGCTGCAAGTGGAGCAGGAGCCTGTGGAGTTGCAGGCTTTTTCGCGGTTCAGTTTTTTCGATAAGGGCAAGATTAAGCAGCTTAGCCGTCAACTGTTTGACAAAATATACGGACAAAAATTCGATATTCTGTTCTTAGAAATCAAGCAGAAGCTGCTTCGGCGCTACTTGGCGGCAATCGAGAGCTTACATCAGCCGCTTAGAGAGAAAATTGAAGTCACGACGAGCCTGGACAAGCATTTGAAGGAGACAAGCCGGCATAGCGTGTCCGAGGCTAACGATTACTTAGGTCGCAACATCCCCGAATATTACGAAGCCGTTGTCGAGGAAATTATACAGGACCTTCAAGCTAAACGAGGGACGTTTTTCTATTTTGAAGACCGTTACGTCGGAAATATCGCCGCTCTCGTGAACGAGGGGGCGGAAGCGCTGCTTAACCGATTTATTGAAGTGTGCAGGAAGGAAGTATTCGTGTACCCGCAATTTCGCCAATCCTTCGAGGACGAACTGCTTGAGCGCGCCAATGTTACCGTTAGGTATGAGGACAAGGGCAATGTGTTGTCTAAAGAGGAGCTCTACCGCGATTTATATATACAGTTGGAAGAGCGCGCCGCTATTCATATGCAAGTGTTTAATTACACGCAGAAGCACCGCTATGAAGAGAAGTACTTTTTTGCAGATTACGACAGCGAATTTATTCATCATGCCTTCTCGGTCGATAAAGGGGTCCGGCTCTATAAACTCGGATGCGTGCACGAGAAAAAAGCGACCGGAATCGAGAAGCTTAACATTATGGGGGGCTTCCAATTGGAAGACCTGATGTATGTCGTCAATAATACGAAATATTACGAAAGCTACAAGCAAAACGGATTTCAATTCCATGCGTGATCTTCGCGTCACGTCGGGAACTAGACGCAAGACAGGGGTTAGACGCTGAAGGGGGAGTCCGTCTATGTATCAACGAAAAATAAGTTTGTTGCTCGTTTTGTTTAGTTTGTTTGGAGGCATCGTGGGCGCTGTTGTCGGCGAAGCGCTGTTATCGTGGGGGACGGGGAAGATTCCGAACGTGCTGTTGATGGGCATGTACTTCGGACAGTTGGCGCTCTGGATCGCGCTTTTCTGCTTGATCGCGGAGCTGATTTCGCCCGAATTAAACGGGCAGGGCTGGAGATTGCGCTATACAGGCGACAGTTGGAAGTTGCTGATTCCGGCTTCCCTTGTCCTGTTATTGCTGGCGGGAATGGGACTGCAATTTATTTACGGTTTATACTTCGGTAAGAATCAACCTCCCAAAGATATTATGCTCGCGGTGGACACCTCCGGGAGCATGATTGAGACGGACCCGAATCGGGAGAGCATTGCCGCGCTGAACCAATTGGTTCAAAAGATGGAGTCGGATAAACGGACGGCTATTATTACGTTTAGCGACAGGGCCCAAGTGCTGCAGCCGCTGGTCGCGCTGGACAGCCAAGCCGCGAAAGAGGACGTTATCGCCAAGCTGAACGGGATCGGCGTTCCGGACGGCGGAACGGATATCGGAGCGGCTCTGAGCACTTCGATGACGCAGATTGAAGCGGCGAAGAACGAGGAAAATCGCAAAAGCATGGTCATTCTGATCTCCGACGGGTACAGCCTGGTCGATCTGGATGCGGCGCTGGCTCCTTACAAAGCGAATAAAATCTCGATCAACACGGTCGGGATGAACATTGCGGAAAGGGACGGCAACGACCTGCTGCGGCAAATCGCAGGCAAGACCGGGGGAACCTTCCATCTCGTAGACGAGGTTTCGGACCTCTCGATGGTCATCTCCGAGATTTACCGTTCCACGCAATCCTGGCATCTGGTAGGAGAGAGAACCGGCGCATCCGTGGACAACCTTTACTACGAAATTTTGCGAATAATCTTGTTTGTTCTCATCGGCGCTTTCCTAGGTTTAGCGCTGGGGATTATATTCGATAACCGATATCTCGCCAAGAGCTTTACGATCGGCGGGAGCATTGCGGGATTAATAGCCGGGGCGATTCTCGAGTTCGGATTCAAAGACTTCTCCTTGTCCCCGCTAACTTACAGAGCGGCTGCCGATATTGTGCTGGCGGTTGTGCTTGCGCTTTCGACCGTTATGATCGCATATAAGCAAAATTCGTCGGAGGTCAATGGGGGGCTTTATTCCCGCAATCGCCAATACGGAGCGCAGAACTTAGAACGGCCGCAGGGGACGCGCAGAAACTTCAAGTAAGGGCGGGTGACAGTCAGCTATGCAGTGGAAGGACGATTTTGCCCATAATCAACGCATTACCGATATGAAGCAAAGCTTTCAGGACAATGTGTGCATTGTGACTTGGAAATGGCCGGAAGGCATCCAATTCGTCTATGTTTACGGCTTTGAGGCGGATGCCGAGATAGCGCCGGATCAGCGCGACCTGCAATCGATGAGGTTGTTCACGCGCGAGGAGTATAAAGCCAATAGGGGTTACCGGGCGCGGCTCGATACGATCGGACGGTATGCGTTTCGCGTCTATGCATGCGAACGGGCCGACGGCCGGATGGTCGTCTTCAAGCAGCAGGATGAAGAGAATATTATCCGGTTCAGCACAGGCAAAGCCCGAATTTGGTATTCCATCAAATACGGCCGAGCCTTCTTCAGCAAGCGCAAGCCGGTCAGGATCGAGCTTAACAGCGAAGTCTATGTCGCCAAAGAGGCATTGTGCTATGTGAAGAAGGAAGGCGCGTTCCCGTTAAACAAAGACGACGGCACCGCTTATCCTTTTATTCACGACGTGAATCCCGGACGCAATACGTTGCCCGAGATCGAGATCAATAAAAACGATCAGATCAAGTTGTTTTTCACCGATGGGAAAAAATACGGGGAAATCTACGAGCTGATTCCAGAATAGAGGAGAATACCCATGCTGAAGTTTCTGAAAGGCTTGTTCGAGGGGAAAGCGCCGGTCAAAGAGAAGCCTCTGTTTTATCCGATCGTATGCCCTTATTGTTTCGATAAATTTCAGCCGGATGAAGTCGTGTTCCGCGCAATGCACCATAAGGCGGACGATCAGGACTATGCGCTGCAAGAGGACGAAACGCTGAACAAATATCGGGAAAAGTTCAATTTAGCGCCGATTGACGAGATCGAAGCAGTCATCCATCCCTCTTCCATTCCGGACGAAAACTTGATCGTGTCCGAGAACGTGCTCGTTGGGCTGACGGACAGACACGGAATTGTGACGAAGAAGCGGCTGTGCCCGAGCTGTCACAACGAGCTGCCGATTCCTTCCGGCAAAGTGCCGAGCAATATTATTTCCATTGTGGGCGCCTCGGCATCCGGCAAGTCTGTATACATGGCTTCGCTGATCCATACTTTGCAGCAATCGACGGCCAGCAACTTCTCTGCCGCTTGTATGCCTCTAAGCGCAGAGATCAGCCGGAAATTCCGCCAAAATTACGAGGAGCCGATCTTCGAGAGAGGCACGATGATTAGTTCCACGCTGCGAGACGTTGTGCAGGAGCCGTTTATTTTCCAATTCGTATTTAAGGACGAGAGCATTCCGCCGTTGACCCTGGTGTTCTTCGATGTGGCGGGAGAGGGAATGGTCGAAGAGGCATACCTGGATATTTATGCGTCGCACATCAAAAACTCGTCGGGCATTCTGTTCATGGTTGATCCTTTGCAGATGAGGACGATTCGGGATCGCCTAAAAGTCAGCTTCGGGGAACGTCAGGAAGAGTTCGCGGGACGGTACGATGAGCCTAGGGAAATTGTTATTTCCTTGTTCCAGAACTTTATCGGGCACGAGGAGAAGAGCGTCACCGATATTCCAACGGCGGTCGTGCTGACGAAGAGCGATATGCTTCAACACTTGAAGGAGGAGGACGGGGAATATATCCGCTCCAATAGCAACGTGTTTAAGAATGTTGTGCATTCGAAGTCGCTGGATCTGAACGAATTCAACAATATTAACGGGGAGATTACCCGTTTTATCGAGAAGGTTGATCGCCCCTTTAAAGACGCAATGGACGTTTATTTCAAAAATACGGCTTATTTTGCGGTGTCGGCGCTTGGCAGCAATCCGGTTAACAAGCAAATCACGGGGGTCGTGAACCCGATCAGAGTGGACGAGCCGTTCATTTGGCTGCTGTATAAGCTCAATTACATCGAGGGGAGCAACTCGTAATGAGCAGCGAACGCAAAATTCAACAGCAATATTTTGCTCGGGCGCGGGAAGGCGTATTCAGGTCGAACGAAGGACTCGATACGGTGGCGAAATCCCCTTCGCTCGACGGCAATTTTATTAAGAAAACGCTGCATCCCTTCTGCGTTTATTTCCCTCCGCAGGAACTGGTCCAACGAGGCGAGCAGGAGCTGTCCCGTTTCCCGGAATCGTTAACCGTCTTTCATGCGGATTCCGGAGAGCTGGTAATCGGACGGAGTCAATTCGCGGGCACGGACTTCACAGGCCAGCGAGACACGATATTCGTCCATAACTACGTGGTGCCCAAGGAGCGGAAAGAAGAGGTTCTGCGGTCCGGGTTCCGAATTTTTCAGATCAACCACTTTCAGACCGAATACGATATTCAAGAAGGTAAAGTTCTTCCCGAGCTGGACGACATTCCGGCCGATTCGCAATCCCATCTTGAGCGGCAGCAGAACATACTGGACCGTCTCGGTATCGACGACAATCTATTTAAACAGCTGCTGGGAGCCGTCATGGCCTCGATCTCCAGCAACAAGAAGGTCTATATCGCTCTGGATGTCGACGTGACGGAGAGCGCCATCTACGCGAAGAAGCTTACGGAAATTTTATTCCATTTCCTCCCTTACGAATTGCGAAGACATTTCGGCTTCACAACGTATTATAACGAGCCGCAAGGCAAGAAGTTTATTGACGTTATGTTTGTAGAGAAAGGGAGCATACGGGCCAACGATCGCAGTTTGGATAAAGATTTCGTATTCGATTTCCCTAACGGAAGGTTCGTTAACGCGGAACGGGCTAGCCAAGATCATTTTTATCTAAATTTCGCATGGTCTTGCAGAGAACGGCCTGATGCGCTGGCCGAGTTTTTTTCGTTCGCGGAAGAGGCGTTGCAAGGAAGAGAGGCATCGGAGAGGCTGGCTCCTTCTACTTACCATAAGCTATGCGCGCTTTTCCAAGTGAGTCGCGGACTCAAGAGCTTGTACGAACGGAACAAAGACGGCCTGCTATACAGCATTCTCGATTATTTGGACGATGGAGCGCAAGCGAACAAACAAAGACTCTACCAAATGTTCTATCAACTGGTCGGGGACGAGGTTTCCAACCTGAATTCGGGAAATATCGTATCCGTTGAATATTTGCAAGCGATGATTGCCTACTGCCGGATCGCGGACACTCGGACGAAACAAGAGTTCGTGGGTCACCTCGTTAATTTCATGTTCACTAACTGGAAAAACAACGAAGATCCGAATTATTCGATTCAAACAATGCAAGAGTTACAGCAGCAACCGGAGCTTTTTGCCGCGGTTGTCGAAAAGATGCATTCCGAAGAAAAATATTATCGTGTTTTCGAAGATTATTTCCAAGCGCGCGCGGAGTCGATCAACACCGTAAGAGGGATTCAGGAAGAGATCGAATTCTGGAAGAAATATACCCCTCAGGTCGTAGCGAGTACTTTTTTTCTGCAGCAAATCCTTTTAAAAGTACAGCGAGTGCTGGAAAAAAGCAGCGACATATTAAACAATGGCAAACAATTGTACGCCTTTATCCAAACTTTGGACCCGACGAGTCGCGATATAGAAATTTTCAAGGAAAATCTCGAATTGGCGATTGCCATCTGTGTGTTGGACGCGCTGGAGCTGGATCAGGTAACCGCGGCGGATATCGACAAGCTGCAATTTCTCGTTGCGAGAAATCCGGGAAAAGGGAAGAAAGAATTAGAACCCAAGGATAAAGAGAAGCTGCGCATACTGGGCACGGTTTCCTTGGTCTTGAACGGCGATGGGCAGAAAGAGTCGGAAATATTGTCCAAGCTGGATGGAATGGATCCGGAAGCTTTTGATCAGACCCGCCGAATGCTGCAAAAGCTGCTGCGAGCGCAGGTTTATGCTGCCAATTTCAAGAAGGTTTCCTATGCTTTTTATCGTCGTCCTAAGGATCAGGATGCCGATGACGAAGAAGGGCTCGGAGTAGCCGCAAGGTCGCGCAGTTCCGGCAAAAACAATAAGGGGTCCTCTTCGCGCAAGCGGGAGTCGGGAATTTACAATTATCGTGAGATGCTGGCTTATGTGCATAGCGCCGCTCAGAACAGCGAGACGGTCTTTGAGTTTATCATTTGGTGCGGTTCGAGCTCCAAACTGGAAGAAAGCTATAAAGCGGCCATCCGCGATTATTTCGAGTACGAGGGCCAAGGCGCTTTTAAGTCGAAATCTATCCGGAAAAAAATTAAATCGATAAAAAATGCCGAGTTAAGAAAACTGCTAGATGAAATCAGATTAACGCAATCCGGATTCCTTATGAAGCTTCTTACCGGCAAGAACAAGGGGATCGGGATATCGCTGATCGTTGTTGTATTCACCCTTGCCATCGCCGGCGGGACGGTTGTTGTTTTGGGTCAGATGAAGAAGGACAAAGGGACGCCTCCTTTGCAGACAACGATTCCGACAGCGGAGCAGTCCGAGTCGCCCACGCCTTCATTGGATTCCGGTGTCGAAACGCCGTCAAGTGAATCGAGCAATCCGAGCTCTACCGCACCGAGTAGCCCGGACGGTTCGAGTGACCCGGGGGCATCGAATAGCCCAGACGCATCGAGCAGTCCGAGTGCTTCGAGCAATCCGCCTGTATCTACTACTCCGAACGCTCCGAACGACCCGCCAAGCGGTGAGGAGGATTCGCAGCAATGAGTTCGAACAGATTTGCAAGCTATATCCTCTTGTTCGTCCTTGCCATTGGGGCTAATCTCTTGGGGGAAACGGGCGCTGCGGCGGCGGGAGAATCCGAGGCTAAGTCGTTCAAAGACGTGCCTGCCAAGCACTGGGCGTACGGATCCGTACAGAAGATGATCGACAAAGGCATTATTAGCGGTTATTCAGATGGAACGTTTCATCCGACCGAGCAATTGACGAGAGCTCAGTTTGCCAAAATACTGACGCTAACGCTCGATCTGGATTTAGTTGCCGTCTCCGAGCCTACATTTTCCGATGTGAAGATCAACTCTTGGGCGCTGCCTTACATTGAGACGGTCAAAGCTTATTTGGAAGGCTATTCTTTTTTGCTGGGCAAATCGTTCTTCGATCCCGATGCGATTGTAACGAGGGAAGACGTTGCGGTCGCGCTGGTCAAAGGGATGAAATTGCCGACGGACGTTACGAACGCAGAGCAGATTATCCGCAAGCAGGTGTCGGATTACAAGGCCATCACGCCGGAACTGGCCGTCTATGTGGCCGTAGCGATGCAGAACAACCTGATCGGAGGATTTGCGGACGGGACGTTTAAGCCCAAGCAAGGGTTGGACAGAGCTTCCGCTGTGGCACTGATGAGCAGGGTGATCACTTCGCCGAAGCTGCAGCCGCTTAAGGAAATTGAGCTTGAGGTCGTATTGCCCGACATTGCCGAGAAAAGCAAGGTACGGCTTCAAGGGACGGTCGGCGCGGACAACAAGCTATTCATAAATGGCAAAGCAATATCTCAAGCTAACGGTACGATTAATCATGAGCTTAGTCTGGATCGGGGAGAGGGCAAGTACGAGCTGGAGATTAAGGCCGTTCAACCCAATGGACGTTACAAAGCGATCGTGAAACAATTGACTTATCGAATTCCGGCTCCCGTGCTGACGATCGACCTCCCGACTAACTCGGACAAGCAAACCGTTACAGTTGCCGGTACGGTCATGGACGCGAACGACGAGAAACCGACGATAACCGTTAACGAAGTTAAAGTCTCCGTATCCTCGTCAGGAAACTGGAGTAGGGATATTCGTCTTCAGGAAGGCACGAATACGGTCAGAGTAGTGGCGACCAACAAACTGAAGAAGTCGACCACGGTAGAGAAAAAGGTTAAGTTCACGGTCAAACCGCCGGAACTTTCTATCGATCAACTGCCAGCTACCGTTAACTCGAAAGTTCTGACGATTAAAGGGCAGGTCGTCGACAATAACGATCCTTATCCCCAAGTGAAATTAAACGGGGAAGTCATTAACCAGAAGGGGACAATCCTTAAATCGTATACCCTTGTCGAGGGCGACAATCAACTTACATTTGAAGCAACGAATTCGTGGGGCAAGAGGACTACGGTTACCAGAAAGGTAAAATATATGATTTTACCGCCGAACATTACGTTCGACAACTTTCCGGAAACTTCAGTTCTGAGTGAAATGCCGATTCGGATAAGCGCCGCGGACAATGATGATCCCAATCCGGGAATATACATTAACGATCGGTACTTGGGCGCCAAATCGATAAATTCCACGCTGAGTCTAAGAGAAGGAGAAAATACGTTTACGATCAAGGCTAAGAACAACTTGGGCAAACAAACCGTTATCGTAAAAAAAGTGATTTACACGATATTGCCTCCTACCCTGCTCGTAGATCCGATTCCGGATACCACGAATGTTAAGACGATTACGATTAAAGCGTCGGCAACCGATGTTGCAGATCGTTCTCCTACGTTGTACCTTAACGGGATCATTTCGGGGACGAGCAGTTTTACCAGGACGGTTACGTTGGTAGAAGGCAACAATACCGTGACGATTAAAGCAACAAACAGGCAAGGAAAATCAACCACGGTGGAGAAAAAAATCAGGTATATCATTTCTCCTCCGGTTGTAACGGTCGATTCGCTGCCGGAAACAACAGAAGTGAAGACCATTACGATTTCAGCCAGCGCCACCGATGCGGAGGACAGGTATCCGCGGCTGTATATGAACGGGACGAATATGGGCTCGAACTCCTTTTCAAAAGTGGTTACACTGACCGAAGGAGTGAACACGTTCGAGATTAAGGCTACTAATAATGCCGGTAAAACCTCGGATACGGTGGTCAAAAAGATCACCTACAATGTGCCGCCGCCAACGTTAACGGTTGAGAATGTTCCCGATACGACGACCTCTGCGAATTTGACGTTAACGGCAAGCGCATCGGATGTCAACGATTCGAGCCCTACCCTGTTTCTTGACGGCATCAATATGGGGACGCGTACGTTTAGCAAAACCGTTGCGCTTGTCGATGGAGAAAATGTATTCACCTTCAAAGCGGTTAACCGCGCAGGCAAAGCAACCGAAGTGGTGAAGAAGATTGTGTATAACGTACCGGCTCCAACGCTTTCCATTGGGCCATTGCCTGAAGTCGTGTCTACGGCCTTAATTACGCTTTCTGCAACCGCGGCAGATCCGAATGATATGAAACCGCAGCTTTATCTGAATGAGCAATTGCTGGGTGAATCGAGCTTCTCGATGTCCGTGACGCTGAATGAAGGAGAAAATGTATTTATCTTTAAATCCGTTAATCATTACGGCAAAGAGAGCGTCATCGTGAAGAGAGTCGTGTATCAGCCGGTATCGCAGCCGCAAGGAGCCCAAGAATCTCAAGGTTCTCAAGGATCTGAGCCTTAAGCAATAATTAGCTCGACCATACCGAGCTTCGAGCAACCCCGCATATTTTCCAATGCGGGGTTTTCCCTTCGATTCTCAGTAAGTTATAATGAAAAATGCACGAAATCCGGGTAGTTCGTCCCCAAAGAAGGAGAAATGCTATGGCAGGCTCTAAGCATCATAAAAAAACTTCAGTCACAGATTATTTAGTAAGATTCATTTTCATTACAGTTGGCGCAATTTTGATGGGGGTTGCCCTGGAAATTTTCCTGGTCCCCAATCAGATTATAGACGGCGGAATTACCGGAATTTCGATCGTGCTCTCGAAGATAACTCCGGTTTCTCTCGGTCTTTACATCTTTCTGATAAATCTGCCTTTCCTGTTTATCGGGTATAAGCAGATCGGCAAAACCTTTGCGATATCGACTTTGTACGGAGTGGCAGTCATGTCGGTCACAACGGCGTTCTTGCACCATGTCGAGCCGTTCACGCATGAGAAAATATTGGCTGTGCTGTACGGAGGATTGCTGCTTGGACTTGGAGTAGGCTTGGTCATCCGCTTCGGAGGGGCCTTGGACGGAAGCGAGATCGTGGCGATTTTGCTGTCCAAGAAAATGCGTTTTCCCGTAGGGCAGATCATTATGATGATCAACGTCTTTATCTTCATTACTGCCGGGTTTGTATTTGGCGCCGATTCGGCGATGTATTCCATATTTACATTCTACATAGCGGCGAAAGTGATGGATATCGTGGTACAGGGTCTCGACGAATCGAAGTCGGTAACAATCATCTCCAGCGAATACGAGGAAGTATCCCAGGCGATCATGGACAGGCTGGGCAGGGGAACAACAATGATCTATGCAAAAGGCGGCTATGCGAAAGAGGAGACGCAAATGATCTATTGCGTCGTTACGCGGCTTGAAGTAGCCAAGCTGAAAACGATTGTGCAGGAAATCGACGCCAAAGCGTTTATTTCCATACAGAATGTAGCCGACGTATTAGGCGGCAATTTGGAGAAAAAAAACATTCACTGACGGTTTCTGAGTGTCGCTTATAATTGCCGATCAAAACCTCCATACTATCCCTGTAACATACAGGAGCGGAGGGAGTTCATGCCCGTATTCAAGACGGCGACGCTTATTGGCATGTGCTTGTCGATAGCGGTCGCGACAAGCGGCTACAAGGAACAATATAAGGAACAGCCGGTCAGAAAAACAAGGGCGTACTACGAGGAACGCGAAGAGGTCGTATGGGAAGTTCCGATGAAGGAAAAGCTGATTGCTCTTACTTTCGATGATGGTCCCAATCCCGTCACGACGCCCAAAATACTCGATCTATTGGCGGCAAACGAAGTGAAATCGACCTTTTTCGTCATTGGTAAACGGATGGATCAGTACCCGGATGTCGTTAGGCGCGAGGCAAAGGAAGGCCATGAAGTCGCGAATCATACATACAGTCATCTGTATTTGAACCGACGAATCAGCAAACAACGGCTGGCGGAAGAACTTGCAAGGACAGAAGAGCAAATTGTGAAGCTGACCGGAAAGCATTGCTCATGGTTCAGGCCGCCGGGAGGCTTCTTCAACGATTCGGTCATTCGGGTCGCGCGCGAGCACGGTTATACGATGGTGCTGTGGTCCTGGCATCAGGACACGAAGGATTGGAGCTCTCCCGGCACTCGAAAAATCGTCGACAGAGTGTTGAATAACGTTCGCAACGGCGATATCATTCTGTTTCATGACCATGTCGCAGGATCGATGCAGACGGTTCAGGCGCTCGAGACGATTTTGCCGGAGCTCAGAAGGCGCGGCTACAAAATGGTCACCGTCTCTGAGCTGATCAAGCATAAAAAATCAAATACGATGCAGGGAAAACCGCCTGCCTGATTACGTCGAATCCTGCCGTAACGGGCAGGCTTTTTTATGCTCTATTTTCCACACAACAAAGAAAATTGGGGATAATTTATGAAAATATTAGGAAATGGGTCTTCAGCCTAGTATATAATGGATGTATCTGAATAAGTAATGGGAGGCAAGCGGTTTGAAAAAGAGATGGAGAGTTATCGTTTGTATAGGACTGCTAACGACTTTGCTTAGCGGTTGCGGCGGCATGGGCGGCGGAGAAGACAAGGAAAACCAGCTTAAACCGATGGGAAAAGACGATGAAGCGAAAATAAAAGTAATGTTCTGGGATAGCAACTATTTCTTCCAGGAATATGGAAATATGTTTGCTACCCAATTTCCGAATGTAGAAATCGAAGTCGTTAATATGCAATCAATCTATAGCGAGGATTCGACGGAAACCATAGAAAAGAAGTTCGACAAGTTTGTCGAAGAGAACCAGCCTGACGTTCTGTTCTTGCAAACGGAATTCGAAAGATATGCCCAGAACGGGAAGCTGTTTCCCCTTGATTCTGTCATTAAACAGGACGAATTCGATCTTACTGGCATTCATCCCGCGATTCTTAAGCTGCTGAGGGAGCAAGGAGGCGGAAAGCTGTACGGCCTATCTCCCGATTTTTCGAGCGCCGCGCTCTTTTACAATGTTGATCTGTTTAAAAAATATGGCGTTGAACTGCCGCGTGATTCAATGAGCTGGGAAGAAGTTTTGGAGTTGGCGAAGCGATTCCCTACGGATGGGGACAAGGATAAGCGGATATATGGATTGTCGGCGGATAATTACGTGACAGTCGATAGCTTGATTCAGACAATTGGCGATGGGCAGGATTTACGGCTTCTTAACGCAAACGCTACCGAGTTCAACATAAACACGGATTCCTGGAAAAAGGTTTTCCAATCGGCAATCATTGCTGCAAAATCGGGCGCTCTGTACGTTCCGACGCCTGAGGATCAGAATATCAACTATTCGTCGATTGAGGATTATTTCAAGCAGAACCTGTTCGTCATGGGAAGATCGGCAATGTCGTTCAAGTACAGCTACGAGGTCAATGTGATCCTTCAAGCGAAGGAGCAGATGAAAAGCGTGACTCCGGTCAATTGGGGAATCGTAACGGCGCCAGTCGACCCGAACAATCGGAATCAGAGCAGCTATTTCAGCTTGGGGAGCATTTTCGCGGTGAATGCGAACTCGGCCAATAAGCAAGCGGCATGGGAGTTAGTCAAATATATTAACAGCGACGGATTCGCCAAGCTGAAATCCAAATCCAACAGAGGCAATCTGCTCAGCCGGACGGAGTTCAACGCGGACGTAGACGGCAGAAGCATGGAGCCGTTCTATAAGCTCGAACCCAAAGCGAACACCTACAACGAATACAGGAAAGCTCCTGTCAAATTCTTCAGCGCCCTTACAGATATTATGAAGCCTGAGATCGATGCTGTGCTGAAGGACAAGAAAACCTTGGAGGAAGCTCTGAAAACGATTCAAGAGAAGGGCCAGGAGGAGTTGCTTAAAGCGAAAAAAGAAGCGGAGAAAGCAGCTGAAAAGGAAAGTGCTCCGCCGGAAGCGGCGAAAGAAGAAAGCGCCTCGGCAGATGCTTCGACTAACGCGTTTCCGTAACCTGGCGGCAAGCTTATACAATAGCAGGAATAAAAGCTGCGAGGCGTACAACAACTCATGGCTTTCGCAAGCCGAAAAGCTGGACAATCGTCCGGCTTTTCGGCTTTTTGTGCGAAGGCGGCAGGAGATGGAAAAGAAGGCGTTGGCGCAAGTAATGAAACGGGCCGGCCTTATTGGATCTAGAGCACTCTGCGAGCGGTGATGTAACGTTTGGAGTAGCTGCTCAGCTTGCTGATCAAGACGCCGTTGAAGCTTTTGCCGATCGTGTTATGGATGAATTGCCCATTGCCGATATAGATGCCGACGTGATTAACTCTTCCCGGCTTCGATACGCTGAAGAAAACGAGATCGCCCGCTTTTAGATTGCTTTTGGCTACATAAGAGCCTTGCTTGCTTTGCGCTTGCGAGCCCCATTTCAGATTGACGCCTTGTTTGGCGAATACATATTTCGTAAAGGAAGAGCAGTCGAACCAAAGCTTGGAAGGATTGTTCACTCCGAATTTGTACTTCACTTTGCCTTTGAGTTGTTTGGCGGCGGAAATGACCGCATTGGCCTTCTGGACCGAAGTCGCGCTTGCAGATACGGTGGCCGCGTGAGCGGAAGGCGTCTGCAGAGCGCCGATTCCCGTCGCAAGGACGCTAAAGCATGCCGCGCCGATTATGATTTTCTTGAGCTGTTTTCTGAAGTTCATGTAAACTCCTCCTAAGGCTGTTCTAGATGACAAAATGGAGTATAACATGACGCTTGTCCCTGTATTGAGAAATTAAGGGCATCTTAATATTGGAAATATGTACCGTGCAACCTTACCGGAAAAAACGTTTTATCAGTCTTAGCGATTGGATTGACGGCTCAAGCTTTCGTCTTCTATAATTAATAATTATCGGATAATTCTGTATTTTCGAGCAATGAAGACGTTTTCATGAGGGAAGGAGAGGATGCGCATGCAAATGAACGAAAGGAAGCGGAACCGGATTTTCGTCTTTACTGGACCGGACGGCTCAGGAAGAAAATCGGTCGCAGAGGCAGTCGGTCAAACCTTCGGAATGGAGAAGGTCGTTTCTTACGCGACAAGAGCTCCCAGGCCGGGTGAAGTGAACGGGCAGGATTACGTATTCGTCAATCATGACGAATACCGGGAGCTGGAGCGACGAGGCGAATTTCTCGAAAGCGTGGAAATCGACGGGCAGCTCTACGGCATTCGCAGCGTAGACATCGAGAGGAGATTGAGTCAGCACGACTCCGTCTACTTGATCCTGAATCATGAAGGAGCCAGCATCCTTAAAAATATTTACGGAGATAATGCGGTACGTCTGTTCCTCTACGTAGATCGGCGGACGGCGGAGGAGCGCCAGCGCAATCTCGGCTTGGAGGAAGAGGTCATCGCCAAGCATCTCGGCCACTACGAACGAGAGCTTAGCTATCGATCCTCCTGCGAGCATGCTTTTGAAAACTACGACTTGGCCCAGACGACCTATGAGATTACGAACACTTTGGAGACGTATTTACAGCGGAATCTGGTCGACAAAGACTAAGCTTGTTCAGAAATCGCTCTCATACGCCAATAGACGGGGTTGACCCATAAGCACTTCAAGCTGCTGTGAAAGATAATCGATAATAAAGGAGTAAAGGGGTATGTACCTCCTTCCGATGCTATACGCTCCCGAAATCTGAAATGTTTTTTCTATCGATTATCTCAAGCAACTCTGCTTATGGGTCAGCCCCGTTATTGTTACAGAAGACTGCTCATTTTGCGATATTCGCGCGGGGAGACGCCCTGCCATTTTTTGAATGCATGACTGAAATGGTGCAAGTCTTCATATCCGACGAGCAATCCGACGCGCTCGATTTTCATATCGGTTTCCCGCAGGCAGCGTTTCGCCTCTTGATGGCGGAGCCTTCGCACATATTGGCTGGGCGTCGTCCCGTATTGTTCCTTAAACAAACGAATGAAATGATCCTCGCTCACGCTGAGACGGGCAGCCATTAAGGAGACCGTCCACGGGAAGGCCATCCTGGCCGACATCTCGCCTGTCAAGGAACGAAGGGCGTCCTGATAAGCTTGCGGCACGGAGCGGGCCGGCTTCGGCTGAAGACGGGCCAGAGCCGCCAGCAGCACAATCATCGTCCCTTTGCAGACCATCTCGAATCCCGACTTCTCGGACGTAAACTCCTCGCTTATTCTTTCCATCCAGCCCACGATTTCGTCGGGAACGGCCCCGTAGCGCGCCGCGTAAATCCTTTCCCCGTCTATGCCGACCGGCATCAGGCAGAAGCGGTCCGCGTGCACACGCTCCTCGTCGACGACCATGAACAGCTCCTGACTTATTTCGAACTCATTGTAGAAATCGAAATGAATGCCGATCAATCGGGCGCCCTCGGTGGAGGAGATCTCGATGCAATGGGGTTCGGCCGCATGCAGAAACAGCAAGTCTCCCGGGAGAAACCGCAGCTTCTCGCCGGTTTCGGGGTAATGCACGATCATTTCTCCGTCGTAAACGTACATCATTTCGAAGTCGTAGAGACGTCTTGTCATCCCCGGAGTTTTCTGAACGCTCTGCCGGCGAGCCCAATGGATGCTTGGGTTGATTTCGCGGTAATTCAGCTGTCGAACCTCTTGAACGCTTCTCGTCATGGTGCCCATACCCTCCTCATCTCCCACATCGATAATATACAACTAATAGTCGATAACGAGCAAATACATGTTTAATCTTCCGTGCTATTATTTCATCAAATGATCGACAATAAACAAATTTGACTCGCATATTCGGAAAGACAGGTGTTGGGGATGAGATTGGGCGTCATTGGATACGGCTTAAGGATAAGCTATATTTTTCCGGAAATTGTCTCGGAGGAGTTGGGCTATCGAATCGTGGCGATCGCGGATCTGCGGTCAGAAGAGCTGCAGACTAAGCTAGGATCGCGTGCGGAAGGGGTTCGGTTCTTCGAGGATGCCGACACCATGCTGGAGGAGGCCGAACTGGACGGCGTGATCATCGGAACTCGCTGCAATCTTCACACGGAAATGGCGATTAAGGTGCTGCGCCGGAATCTGCCGCTCTATCTGGAGAAGCCCGTCGCGACCAAGTATGAGGATCTGTACCGGCTGAAGGCTGCTTACGAGGCTTCCCGTTCCGAGGTGGTCGTATCCTTCCCGCTGCGGAATACGCCGCTCGTCACGCTGGCCAAAGAAATCGTAGACTCGGGCAAGATCGGCACGATCGAGCATGTGCAGGCTGTGAATAACGTGCCGTACGGCGGAGTTTATTACCATAGCTGGTACAGGGACGACAGCATTACGGGAGGACTGTTCCTGCAAAAGGCGACGCACGATTTCGACTACATCAATTGTTTGCTCGGCTTGAAGCCGATCGAAGTATGCGCGATGAAGTCGAAGCAGATTTTCAAGGGAGACAAGCCTGCGGGGTTAAAGTGCGTCGATTGCGAGGAGAACCGAACTTGCGAGGAAAGCACGCTGAAGCCGGCGAACTTGGATCGGGGAGATTACTGCAGCTTCGCGGTCGACACCGGCAACGAGGATTCGGGCAGCGCGCTGCTGAAGTACGAGACGGGAATGCACGTGAGCTATTCGCAAAATTTCTTCGCGCGCAGAGGCGCGGAGCGGCGCGGAGCCCGACTGCTCGGATACAAAGGGACGCTGGAGTTCGATTGGTACAAAAGCGAGCTTAAAGTGTATATGCATCATGAGCCGAGAGTGGAGACGCATGTCATTGACGCGAACGTGCTGGACGGGCACGGCGGAGGGGACGGCAAGCTCGTTCGCAACTTCCTGGAGTGCGTGCGCGGCCGCGAACGGTCGGCTACGACGCTTGGCGACGGTCTGCTGAGCGCGCTGCTCTGCCTCAAAGCGAACGAGTCGGCGGAGACGAAATCTTTTCAGCGGGTTGAGTGGAACGACCGTTGACGACAATGGAAATCCATGGTATGTTGAACATATAAATTCAATAAACAAAGCGGAAGCACCGCAAATTTCGACGCATAGCGCGTCGGAGTTTGCGGTTTTTTTGTTTTCCGGAAAGGAGGCGAAAGATGATCAGAAGGCTTGTACTGGCCGCGGAGGATCGGGAATACGTCGCCAAACTGGCGGAGTATTTGCGCGAAGAGGAGAAGGACTGGGAGGTGACCGCCTGTACTTACGACGGTGCGCTGAGAAGAGAGCTGAGGAATGGAGGGAAAATCGACGCTTTGATCGGCGAGCGGGGGCTTGTGGGACAGGCGCTTTCCGAAGGCGGGCAGCCGGGAAAAACGATCATTCTGACAGATGGCCATGAAGCCGCGGAGGAAGGCTGGCAGAATATGGACCGCTATCAGCCGTTGCCGGCTCTGCTAAGCGGGATTCGAGGGGCGTTGGGGCTGGAAGCGGCCAAGCTGAAGGAGGGATGTCGGATATGGACGGTATTCTCGGCTTCGGGAGGCGCCGGCAAGACGACGGTGGCGTTGAACCTGGTCCGTCAGGCAGGGGAGCGAGGCCAACGCGTTCTCTATCTCAATCTGGAGGAGTTGAACGCGACATCGCTCCTATTCGGCAGAGGCGAGCCGGACGGATTATCCAGATTGCTCTACGCGCTGCAAGCGCGCCCGGAGCAATGGGGGGAGCTGTCGCAACAGCTGTGTCGGCACCAGTCGCAATTGCGAGCCGATTATATCGACGCTCCCGAGCATCCCGGTGAACGGCTTGCGCTTACGCCCGAGCTGACCGGCGCTTTGCTGGACAAGCTGAAGTCGGACGGCCGTTACGACGCGATTGTCGTCGACCCGGATTCCGGCTCCGGGGAATGGCATTGCAGCCTGCTAGAGGCAAGCGATCGGGTTGTCTGGCTGATTCTCGACGATGCATATTGCCTGCAGAAGGCCGAGAAGCTGCTGCAATATTGGGAACCGCGACTTGGCAAGTCGGCGTACAAGCTGATCTTGGTCCTTAATAAGGCCGTCGGAGGGCAGCCTGTTAATCGCTGCACGTTGGCAGGAGCCGGGCCGGAGCTAGCGCTCCCGTATATCCCGCAGTGGAAGGCGGTCGACCAACCGGGGAGATGGTTGTCCTCTCCGGTATTCTCAGGGGCGGCAGATCAGCTTCTGGATAAGATGGAGCCGAGGACCGGGGGCTCGGCGAAGCGCGGGAGATGAGGAGACGGATATGGGGATGGCGGATAGCGGACTTGCAATTGAGGAACTGGTTGAACTGAGGAACGCCGTCCGCGCTCGTTTGACCTGGGACGATTCAATTTCGGACGACGACCTGTGCCGTCTGATCGAAGACGAGCTGTTCCGCCGGGAGCGGGCGAAACGGATGACGGCAGGGGAACGCAAAGCGGCGGTCATGCGTCTGTTTCACTCGTTTCGGGGAATGGACGCGCTTCAGCCGCTGCTGGAAGACCAGGAAGTTACGGAAATCATGATCAATTCCTATAAGGAAATTTTTATCGAGAAAAGAGGCGAGCTGCGAGCGGTTGATCTCGGATTCGAGAGCAACGAAAGACTGGAGGATCTTATTCAAAGCATCGTCGGGCGCGTAAACCGTATCGTAAACGAAGCGTCGCCGATCGTGGATGCGCGTCTCCCCGACGGCTCGCGGGTGCATGTGGTGCTGCCGCCGATTGCGTTGAAAGGGCCGACGGTAACGATTCGTCGGTTTCCGCACCGGCCGCTCGGCATCCAGGATTTAATCGCCAAGGAAGCGTTGACGCAGGAAGCGGCCGATTTTCTGCGGGAGATCGTCCTGGCCAAATACAATCTGTTCATCAGCGGCGGCACGGGCTCGGGCAAGACGACTTTCCTTAATGCGTTATCCCAATGGATTCCTCCCGACGAGCGCGTCATAACGATCGAAGACGCCGCCGAGCTGCAGATTCTCGGGATTGCCAACCTCGTGTCGCTGGAGACGCGCAACGCCAACAGCGAGGGCAAAGGGCAGCTCGGTATCCGCGAACTGATTCGAGCGTCTTTGCGGATGAGGCCGAACCGGATCATTGTTGGGGAAGTTCGCGGCGCCGAGGCGCTCGACATGCTTCAGGCGATGAATACCGGCCATGAAGGATCGTTGTCAACCGGCCATTCTAACGGAGCCAAGGACATGATTTCAAGATTGGAGACGATGGTGCTGAGCGGTGCGGATTTGCCGGTGCCGGTCGTTCGCCAACAGATATCCTCCGCCCTCGACATCGTCGTCCATTTGAGCCGTTTTCGCGATTCCAGCAGGCGAGTGGCGGAAATATGCGAGGTGACGGGAATCGAGCGAGGAGAAGTTCAACTCAGCACGCTATTTCGCTTCGAAGAAGAAGGGGAGCGGGAAGGCGCTGTCTTCGGGAGCCTGCGCAGAGTCGCCCAGCTTCGCGATCTTGGAAAGCTGCGTCATGCCGGTCTGTTAAAGGAGGCGGAGGGATGACGGACTATTCGGTTTACAGATTAAATGCAAAAGAGAAAGCATGGGCGATTTTACTCGGCTGTTCGTTCTGCTTCACGCTTATATGGCTGCTCTATCGTCATCCGCTTATCGCAGCTTTCGCTGCGCCGTTGGGATTGCTATATCCGAAGTACTATGCGCTTAGTCTGTGCCGTCGCCGACGTGACAAGCTCAGACAGCAATTCAAGGACGCTCTGCAGGCTCTCACCTCGCTGCTGTCGGCAGGGAGGTCGGTAGAGAACGCCTTCTCGGCTCTTGAGAGCGACTTGGTTTTATTGATCGGCGACAGCCGCTCCGACCTGATTAGAGAGCTGAGGGCGATCTCCAATCGGTCAAGCAACGGAGAGCAGCTTGAAGTCATCTTGCAGGATTTCGCGGAGCGATCCGCTGTGGAGGAGGTGAGGAATTTCGCGGAAGCGATCGCGATATGCAAGAGAGCGGGGGGCGATCTGGTAGAAGTGACGAGAAGAACGTCGCTGCTTATTGCCGAGAAGATGGACGTCGAACTGGAAGTGTCCGTGCTGATCGCGCAAAAACGATTCGAAGCCAAGGTAATGATGGCGATGCCGTTTGCGTTTGTCGGAATCCTTAATTTCCTGGCTGCCGACTATATGCAGCCGATGAGAGAAGGGTTGGGGATCGTTGTGATGTCGGTTTGTTTGCTGCTGCTTGCGTTATGCAGTTGGTGGATCGTGCGCATTATGGACATTAAGACATGAGCATATGGCTGATTAGAGTTGTTTGTACGGCGATGCCGGGAGTTTACGCGTGCCTTGTCGCGATGTCCTTCCTCCGCTTGAAGGGAGCGAGGATCAGGCTTCATATCGATCCGTTTTCAATTGTGCTGCGTACCCCGGCCGTTTGGAGGCGGATGCTGCCCCTGCTCGACAGAGCGAGAGTCTCGTTGGCTCTGCTGAACGGAGGCTCCTGTACGGAAGTTCAACTGCTGGATTGGGCGGCGGAGGGGGCCGGGCTTGGATACTTGACGATAGCGGGTATGAGTTTACTGGCATGGACGACAGATACGCCGGAGCTGCTCGTGCTGGGAGCGCTGCTCGGAGGAGGCTTGCCCCTGCTGCGTATGAAGGAGCTTGCGGGACGGGTAAGCAAGAGACGTCAGAGCATGGTTACGGAGCTGCCGGAGCTGCTTAGCAAGCTGCTCTTAATGGTGAATGCCGGGGAGAACGTTATGCGAGCGTTGAATCGAACGGCGGAGAAGACCAGATCCTCGGATAATCCGTTGTACACGGAGCTAAGATCTGCAATCGAGAGCATGAAGCGGGGAGAAGGCTTGGCAGCGGCGCTTGAGGAATGGGGCAGGAGATGCGCGATTCCCGAAGCGAAGCTGTTCGCGACGACAGTTCTAATCAATGCGAGGAGGGGCGGGGATGCCTTTATTCCGGCGCTGCGCGAACTGACCAGGCAAATGTGGGAGAAGCGGAAAGCGATCGCGCGAACGATGGGAGAACAAGCTTCGTCCAGGCTGGCTTTCCCGCTTACAATCGTTTTTCTGGTAATAATGGTTCTGGTCGGAGCCCCCGCCGTGTTTATGATGTGAACTATAAGTGTTTGTTCAATAAGTCCCTTACTCAGCCTCTATAAACAACCAACAGGAAGGATGGTCGGAATGATCGGAATCATATATCAATATGGAATGAACGCTTTTCGCGCTTTGCGCGATGACGAGGAGGGCATCGGCACGCTTGAATTGGTGCTGATCGTAGCGGTGCTGATCGCGATTGTGCTCGTATTCCGAGAGGAGATTATCGGCTTTCTGAAAGGGCTGATGGAAAAGCTGGAGACCAAGTCCGATGAAGTGTTCGATTAGTCTGGGCGCGCGTAAGCAAGAAGGGAGCCGACGGAGATATTCGGATTCTGCGGGTTCGTTTACAATCGAAGCTTCCATGCTGCTTCCTTGGGTGATGATGCTGACTTTTATTCTGATCTTATTTGCATTGTATATCTCGCAAGGAGCGTTGCTCTATTACAGTTCGTCCGTTATGACGGAACGGGCTGCGTTCAATTGGTCCAACTCTTCCGCCGACACGCGTACAGGCGGGTATCCTCAAGGACAAGTCGACGGGCTCTATTGGCGATTGACCGACGACGCCCTGCTGCAGAGCCTGTTCGGACTCGCCTCGGGAGAGGCGGGAACGCAAGTAGAGGTGTATCCAGGCATGGCCGGAGGAGAGGGGGCCGCAGCAGCCGAGAAACTGAAACGGGCAGCTTACGAAACCTCCGCCAAGCATAACGTCGGCTCCGGACAACTAAGCTATCGAAATATTGGAATTAAGCGCGAGATTCATGCAGAGCTTGTCAGCTCGTGGCTTTCGGTTCCGCTTGTCCGCTTCAAGGGAGGAGGACCGGCTGAAGCGAAGGTGTCCGCGCTCGTCGTGGAGCCGGCTGAATTCGTCAGGTCGTTCGATCTGGTCCGCTATTATGCAGCCAAGCTACGGAACGCTCCGGAAGGGGAGGAAAAGTATCGTTCGCAGGCCGAGGAAGTGCTGGGCAAGCGCAAGTCGGCGCTCGGGAAAGGGGGAGGCGGGACATGAGCCATATTCGACGCCGGAGCGGGAGGACGTCAGGCTCCGTATCGGTCTATTTTATAGCTGCGACGGCTTCGTTGTTCCTGCTGACCTCCTTGTTAATCGATTTTGCCCGTATCTCCGCTTTCCGCAAACAGGCCGAGCTGTCGGTCAAGTCGGGCGTACGTTCGGCGATGTCGTCATTCGACCCGATTATTTACGCTAAATACGGACTGTTTATCCGTGGAGGGGAGGCTGCGAACGAGCTGTTTCGAACGACGCTGGAGGGCAACTCTTCGGGCGAAGACAACGAGGCGTTTTCTTTTCTGGATACGCGCTGGGGGCAGGCGGAGGTGACGGAGAGCCGGCCGCTCGCCGGTCATGACGTTTTTCGCAGGCAGGTTTTGGAGGAAATGAAGTACAAGGCTCCGATCGATCTTGCGATTGAAGTGGCAAGCCGCTTCAAAGGGCTATCGGGGACGATGAAGGAAGCGACTCGAACGGTCGATCTGCTGGAGCAGATGCGCAAAGCCTACGACCGCAGGGAGAAGGCGTTCGACGATGCTTATGATCGTCAGCAAGCGCATGGCGAGAAGGTCGCGCAGAAAGCTGAATCGGCAATAAGCTCTGCGGGAGGAGTCGTCGGCGGCTATGACGATTACGTCGCGAAGCGGGAGGAGGACAAGTCGAGAAGGCAAGCTCTTGAACGGTGGGAGACTGAGAGAGACGCCCGCTTGAACGCCGGAGAAGATTCGGAAGAGATAGATAAGGATAGGCCGGAAGGTCCGCGTTACGGGGCCGAGATCGCCGCTTACGAGTCCCGTGCCGCCTCCACCGCGCAGGAACTCGGAAAAGCGGCCGACGAAGCGCGAGCGGAATCGGACAAGTTCGTCTCGAAGGCGAGGGAGGCGCTGATTAAGGCCACACAGTCGAACGATGAAATGCTCGCTATCGTGGAGCGGTCGCGAAGGGAAACGGGGGCGACGTCGGGAGGGAGCGAAGACGCTTTGGAATCCGAACACCGGCAGACGATGGAGGAGCTGCGTCGGTCTGCGGAGGATCTGATTTTGCCGCCGGCTTTCTTTAGCGAATACGACGCCGAGATCGACCGGCAGTATTCGCAAGGACTAACGCTGGCGGGCGAACTCGGCTCTTTGTCGTCCTTAATCGCTTCCGCTCCCGGCTCGACCGGTATGGGAACGGCGTTAAGCTCAGGGCAGGCGCGGGCGAGCGATTGCTTGTTCGAGTTTTCCGACGACTATGGAGCCGGAGGGAGGATCATAGCGCAGCGAAAGGAAATGCTGGAGTCTCGTCGTTCCTACGAAGCGGAGCGGAAGCAGGCAGAGGCGAGAGCGGGGTCCGAATGGCGAAGTGCCGGGAGCTTCCTCGGCTCGTTCTCCGCAGGAGCGGGCTCGGACGAAGAGAAGGTAAGCTTCGAGCGTACAAGCGTGCTGTATACAGAGAATCGGGAATGGAATCGTTCCGAGGAGGAGACGCGCAGAACGCAGAGGAGCGAAGCTTCGTCCCAAGGGAGAGACGAAGCGATGACATCCGTCAATAGCTTGCTGGACGTGCTGGAAGGCGCCGTTGAGGGAGTCAGGGATCAGCTTTACTTCTCCGAATATGCGCTCGGGAGAATGACTCATTTTCCCCCATCATCGGCGAAGGAGCTTCTGAGCGGGGGCGAGATTTCTTTGAGCGTGCACGGTCAGGAGGTCGAATATATTCTTTACGGACTGAATCATCCGTCCGGCAATATCGCTGCGGCGTACGGAGAAATTTTTGCTTTCCGACTGGCTGTCAGAACGATGGAAGGGCTGATCGAATGCCGGTCGGCGGGCCATCCTCTGCTCGTTCTGGCTGCGGCGCTAGTCTACGGAATCACCCAGGCGATGGCGGATATGGGCGCATTGCTTGGGACCGGCAAAATCCAATTGTCCAAATACTTGAAAGTAGATACGTACTATACAGATTATTTGCGACTGTTCCTGCTGCTGCATGGCGGGGGCTCCAATCCGACAGCGCGAGCGATTGCCGTAATGGAGCATGCCTCCGGACTTGATTTCCGCGGCGCTTACACGTATGCGAGCGGAGAAGGGACTGCGTCGGTCCGGCTGTGGTTTTTCCCCGGCCTGCTCAAAGCGCTGGCCAGGGTCGGAGATTTGGGAGGATCGATAAAGGGGAATCGCTATGAGGCGACGTATACCGCGGATCATTCTTACATATGAACGATGGCGTTCAATCCGGTTCGATTCCGGCAGCGTAACGCTGGAGAGCGCGCTGGCCATGCCGATCTTTCTGCTGTTTATTTTATTTCTGATCTTTCTTGTGCAGACGGCGGTCATCTCCATGGCGCTTCACGGCGCTTTGTCTCAGACGGCGAGGCAGGCGGCGTCCGCATGGTATCCGGTCGCGCTGGCGACGGATAAGCTTAGAGATTCCGAGCTGAACCGGCAGCTTGAGCAATGGAACGACAAATGGCTAAGCGTGGCGGATACGCTGCGCGAATACGGGCAGTGGCTGCCGGCGCCGATGAACGAGTGGGCGGACAAGGCGTCCGGGGTGTCGTTTTCATTGGAGGAGCACGCCGCCAAGCTTGCCTTCGGCGAACTGCTCAAGCAGTTTGCGGATCGGCGCGTGCTCGAATTGTCCAACGTCAGCCTTGTTGCTGTAGGACTTCCGGGCGTCGCGGATCGTTCCGACGCTTATATCACTTTGGTGGCCGAATACAAGCTGCCGATGCGCGTTCCGTTTCTTGGGCGCAAGCTTGTTTTGCGAGAATCGGCTAGAGAACGGGCATGGATCGGCGGAAGCCCTTCGTCCTCCAAGCAAGCGGAGGAGGACCAGACTGGCGAGACGTTCTCGGTAACGTTCGTATCTCTTGATCCGAATCCGGTGAAGCCGGGACGCAAAGCGACGCTTGTCGTGCGGACCGAACCCGGAAGCGTCGTTGATCTGTCCATTGTTTACAAGAGCGGGCCGAGCCAAGCGAAAAATCTCGGGACAACAATCGCCGATGCATCGGGTTTGGCGTCATGGACCTGGCATGTATCCGGAAGGACGACGCCGGGCCAATGGAGCATGCAAGTATCGAACGGGCAGGGCGGTGTCTGGCAGCATTCGTTCGATGTTGTAGGCAAATCTGCGGCTGCCAACGAGGAGGGGGAACGTTGAGCTGGGGAGAGTGGCTTATTGCCGTAATTTTGCTGGCGTCGGCATGCTGGACGGATTTGCGCCTCATGCGGATTCCGAACGCGTTGAATTTGACCTTCGCGGCAGGAGGCTTTGCGTATCAATTCCTTGCGCATGGAGTGGGCGGATTGGGCTGGGCCTGCCTTGGAGCATTGTGCGGCGTTGTGCCTCTGTACGCGATGAATCGCTTAGGAGGTATAGGAGGAGGAGACGTTAAATGGTTCGGGGCGTTCGGCGCATGGGCCGGGCCCGCGTTGACCTTCGAACTGCTGCTCGTTTCCGTATTGGTCGGGGGAGGTATCGCTTGCGGGCTGTTGGCGCTCCGAGTTCCCGGCTTGCGAGCGCTGGGAATAAAGCTGAAGTGGCCGTGGGGAGAGCATCCGGTAACCGGGGGAAGGAAGGTTGCTTTTCCGTTCATGCTGGCGGTGGCCCCCGGATTTCTGATTTTACTGGGAATGGGGTGGAGATGAGTGAAAACATTGCCGCTATCGGTAAGGTTCGAACAGCGCAGAGGGCATGTCATGATTATAGAACGCGATCCGCCGCTTGCCCGGAACGAGATCATCGAGACGCAGCTTCGCATGCTTCAGCGTTGCAAAGTTCCTTCGCTGCTTCCGCTTGAGCTTGAGGAGTGCGATGGACGAGTTTCGCTGAGATACGCTTTAACCGGAACGCGCATGCTTACGGAGGCAATGCGAGCCTCTTGGTGGTCGATGAGCGAAGCGATGGAGGCGTTAAGTAAGCTTGCCGATACGTTGGAGGAATGTCGGCTAATTATGCTGGATGCCGAGAGGGTGCGGCTGCAGGACGAATTTATTTTTGTCGGCAACGAGACTCGGGATTTGCACTTTACTTATTTACCGTTAGCCCTGCCTTCCCCCAATTGGAAAGAGGACCTGGAGAGTTTGATCGTCAGGTGGATGATGCGCGTCAAAGAGCCGGACGGATTGGTTTTTCAGCAGGTGCTGCGGTTGGTGTCCAGCGCGGACTTCATGCCTGCGAATTTAAGCCGTCTCGGCAGGAGGTATTTGGCCGAAGCTTCGGCCGGAGCTGCCGTCTCCTTCTCGGATATTCGTAAACCGGATCCCGCTCCGATGACGGATATGCGATCAGCCGCCAGGGAAGAGAACAAACCGAAAAGTCGTTCATGGGAGCTTCTTCAACCCGTTAGCGGAGATCCGCAACCGGTATCCGAGCTTTGGGGAGAGCCGTCACAACATCGGTTTGATGCAGTAAGACAGAAGAGCGAGGAGAACTCTGAAGAGGAGGATGGAGGCGAACGATTCGATCCTGCTCGGTGGCGGATCATCGTCATCTGCTCGTCTTTGCTGTTGCTGGCAGCTGCCTGGAAGTTCGTGTACCTGGAACGGCCGGGCCAGCAGCAATTGCTCATTTGCGTCTGCTTGACCTTGATCGCCGGAGCGGCGGCTATTCTGTTCTGGAATGGTCCTCCTATGCGGTTGGGATCGTTTCGTCGGGGAGAGATCTCTTCCGAACCGGGACCGAGAGAGATCGAGGCTGCCTTCCGCAATCGCTATGCAGCGGAGGAGGCAAGCGGAGCCGGCCCGGTATGGTCGCCTCCGGGGTTTGCGGCGGCGGCAGCCAAGCCGCAGGAGCGGGATACGGGGGACCGTATTCCGGGGAGCGGCACGATTACGCCGGAAACGACATGGATCTCCGGACAGGAGCGAACCGCATTGCTAGACCGGCAGTCATCTCAGGCATCGGAACCGTACTGTTTGGTGTGGAAGTCGAAACACGAGCAATTTCGAATCCCTCTGCGCGGCGAATCCCTTGTCATCGGACGATCCGAAGAAGCGGCCGACCATGTAGACGAGACGGAGGGGATTTCCCGCTCTCATGTCGAGTTCGTGAAAGTATCCGAGCAGTGGAAGGTGAAGGACCTTGGGTCGCGCAACGGGTCGCGACTTAACAACAAACCGATGGCTCCTTATGAGCTGTATTCGCTTCAGCCGGGAGATTGCCTGACGCTGGCTTGTTCGCAGTATCGTTTCCAACTCGTGGAAGGAAAGCAACCTAACTAGAGAATGTTGATTAAGCCTCGCCAGGAACACATAGGAAAAGCACTAGGGCGTGTATGCAAACCCGCTCAGAGGTATCTTTCATCGCCTTTTCGCCCCCTGCTTTGTCACTTTTGCTTGACGTACCTCCGGTACGCCTTCACAAAAGTTCCTTGCATGGAACGAAAATTCAGCAAAATCTACTCTCCTTGGAGTATGCATACACACCCTAGCGGGACAAGTCCCGCAGGGCCTCTTCGAGGTTAGGGAAGGCGAACTTGAATCCATGATCGAGCAGCTTGCGAGGCATCGCCTTCTGTCCGGTCAGCACGAGCGTGCTCATCTCGCCCAGAGCGGTGCGCAGCAGAAAGCCCGGAACCGGGAACCAGTGAGGCCGCTTCATCGCCTGTCCGAGAGCACGACCGAATTCGTCGTTGGATACAGGATCGGGCGCGACCGCGTTCACGGGCCCTTCGATCGACTTGTTATCCAGACAGAATAAAATTAAGGAAACCATGTCCTGCAGATGAATCCATGGCAGCCCCTGCTTGCCGTCGCCGATGCGGCCGCCTCCGAACAGCCGGTACGGCAGCCGGATAAGCGGGAAGGCTCCGCCGTCCCGAGCGCAGACGAGCCCGATCCGCAGCTTGACGAGCCGCTTGACCGGGATCCGATCCGCCGCCGCTTCCCACCGGACAACCGTATCGCCCAGAAAGTCGGCAGGCTGCAAGGGAGAGGATTCATCGAAGATCTGCTCGCCGGAATGCCCGTATAGCGATATTCCGGAAGCGTTCACAACAACCTCCGGAGGGTAGCGCATGCGCTTGATATATTCGGAGATTCGTTCGGCTGCTTGTTCTCGGGAGCGGACGATGCGCTCCTTCGCTTTGTCGGTCCAGCGCTGGTTGATCGTCTCTCCGGTGAGATTAACAAGGCCGTCGAAGCCGGACAGACGGTCGGGATCGGCGGCCCATTCCTCCCAAGTAACGTACCGAGGATGGGGAAGCGCATTGTCGTAGGCAGCGGCTGCAGGCTTTTTTCTCGTCACGATCCATACTTCGTCCCCTCTCGACAACAGGGCATGCGTTAAAGCCTGACCGATGAATCCGGTCCCTCCGCACAGCAGCAGACGCATGCGCGTTCCCTCCTCGCTAACGATTATTCCTTATCGATAGAAACGATCGTTTTTTGCTCCACCGTTCCGGTGTCCGTATCCATTTTTTCAACGATATATTGGAATTTGACAGGCGTGTTCTCATCCCAGGAGCCGACCTTCTCGGCGACTTCCGGAGTGATCTGGAAGCCTGTAGGGCCTTGGTCGGTCTCGATTTCGACGGAGTGTCCGTCCTGAAGTCCGACGTATTTTCCAGCGGCCTCGATCTGCTCCGGTGAAGCGGATGGGCTCGGATTATCCGAAGGGCTCGCGGACGGACTGGCCGAGGCGGAAGGACTGGCGGACGGAGAGGATCCCGAGCTGCCGTCATTACAGGCTGTGCCTATCAGTGCCAGAGCCAGCACGGCGGCCCCAAGTGTCATCTTCTTTCGGTTGCGCTTTTTCATAGTAGTGATGCACCTCCTTGAGAGGTTAGACGAAGTTGGACGGCAAAGGTTTCGTTTTTTTTAGCGCGACGATTCCGGAAACGTTCACTTCAGCAAGTGGCTGTAGGCGGAATAGTCGATCTGCTTCTTCTCAAGGAAGCTGATCAGGCTCTTATGGTCGCGAGCCGGCGTCGCGCGTATGTAGCCCTCGATGCAGTGTTCCTTCGTGACCTCGGACGCGCCGCTCTCAACGGCGATCTGCCCGATCTTGGCGGCGATGGAATGGCTTGCAATATCGCGGAACGGAGTCGGAACCGGCGAGACAAGCGTCTGAAGCATATCCTTGGACTCGGGAGTCCATAGGTCGCGGCTTCGCTCCACCCAATAATTTTGCCAATCGAGCTTGGATTTCCCGTCTCTTTGCGGGAGCACCTTGAGGAATTTGCGGAACATGAAGAAGCCGCCTATGCTCATGAACAAGACAAGCACGACTGTCCAGAATGCAATGAAATAAATAAACCACGTCGGGGTATCACCCATAACGATCACCTCATCTTGAAATTATACCGCATTCCTAGATTTATTTCGACGTTCGCGATACAATAGTGAAATAATTGCGAGAACAAGCCCCCGGAGCATCGGGAGGGGACGGAACGACAGGCGAGAGGAGCCGGAAAATGTTGAAAATCGGATCTCATGTTTCTTTTTCGGACAAAGGTTTGCTGACGGCAACGAAGGAAGCGGAAACCTACGGATCGAGCACCTTTATGATCTACACGGGCGCGCCGCAGAATACCCGCAGGAAGCCGATCGAGGATTTGTATATTCCCCAGGGCAAGGATGCGATGGCGCAAGCCGGAATTGGCGAGATTGTCGTGCACGCTCCGTACATCGTGAATCTGGGCTCTTATAAAGAAGATACTTATCGCTTGGCGATAGATTTCCTGCAGGAGGAAATCCGCCGGACGCACGCCATCGGAGTCAAGAATATCGTGCTGCACCCGGGGGCGTATACGGAGAAGGACCCGGAATACGGTATCGCGCGCATTGCCGAAGGTCTCAATGAAGTGCTGGAAGGCACGAAGGAGACGGACGTGAACATCGCCCTGGAGACGATGGCGGGCAAAGGGACGGAGATCGGCCGCAGCTTCGAGGAACTGGCGCAAATCATCGAGCGCGTTCGGCTGAACGAACGCTTGACCGTCTGCATGGATACTTGCCACATTCACGATGCGGGCTACGACATTGTCGGCGATATCGACGGCGTGCTGCGCAAATTCGACGACATCGTCGGTCTGAACCGGATAGCGGTCGTACACGTCAACGACAGCAAAAACCCGTGCGGAGCGGCCAAGGACCGCCATGCCCCGATCGGCTCCGGCTGGATCGGCTATGACGGCATCGCCGGGGTTGTCGGACACGATCTGCTCAAGGGCAAGCCTTTTATTCTCGAGACGCCTTGGATCGGCAAGAACGAACGTCCGATGTACGAGGCCGAGATCGCGATGCTCAGAGGGGATGCGGAGGAGAGATTCGGCGGCGAGTTCATGGTCGATGTCGAACGGCTGCACCATTTCTTCGAAAAGGTCGGAATCGATTCGCGTCTGTACGTGCTGAATACGTGGGAGCTGCTGAAATCCGACGCCAAAGCGAGAAAAGCGGACCCGCGCGAGCCGATGGAAAGGCTCTACGATATGCTGCTGGAAAATCGCGTGCTTCCGGAGGAATACAGCGAAGAAGCGATGAACCATCGTCTGCTGGCCTATTTGGCGGGCGAAGAATGGCTGTCCCAACAATAAATATCGAGAGGTAGAAGATAGCGATGAGTCATACGTATCAGCCGCAAGGGAACAAACGGCTAGAAGACAAGAGCGTACGCGCGCGAATGCTCATTTCCTGCCCGGACAAGGCAGGCATCGTCGCCGCCGTGTCGCAATTTCTGTACGAGCAAGGAGCCAACATCGTCCAGTCCGATCAATATACGATGGACCCGGAGGGCGGGATGTTCTTCATGCGGATCGAGTTCGATCTGCAGGAGCTGGAGCAGCGCCTGCCGTCGCTTCAGGAGGATTTCACCCGCGTCGCGGATCGCTTCTCGATGAGATGGAGCATTTTCCGCGCAGCGCGGCGCAAAAGAATTGCGGTATTCGTCTCCAAGGAGGATCACTGCCTGCTTGAACTTCTCTGGCAATGGCAGGCCGGGGATCTCGACGCCGAGATCAGCATGGTGATCAGCAATCACGAGGATATGAGAGGAATCGTCGAGTCGTTCGGCATTCCTTATCACTATGTGCCCGTTACGCCCGATACGAAGGCGGAAGCCGAGCAGAAGCAGCGCGAGCTAACCGCAGGCAAAATCGACCTGATCGTGCTCGCCCGCTACATGCAGATCGTTTCTCCGAAATTCATCGAGCAGTATCACAATCGCATCATTAATATCCATCACTCCTTCCTGCCGGCGTTCGTCGGGGGCAAGCCTTATCAGCAAGCTTACAATCGCGGGGTTAAGCTGATCGGAGCGACGGCACACTATGTAACGGAAGAGCTGGATGGCGGCCCGATTATCGAGCAAGACATTCAGCGCGTCAGCCATCGCGACAACGTCAACGAGCTGAAGCGGATCGGACGCCACATCGAGAGAATCGTGCTGGCCCGAGCCGTAAAGTGGCATGTGGAGGACAGACTGCTCGTCTACCAAAACAAAACCGTCGTATTTGTGTAACTCGTGCTACAATGTACAACAAATAATGAGAAGCTGCACGGCTGCGGCGCAATTTGCCGGCAACGTACGCGAATAGATAAGAGGAGGGCTCTGTTTCATGACAGCCAGCACCAAAATAATCGATCAATTATCCGTAACGACGATTCGCACGCTATCCATCGACGCGATCGAGAAAGCGAAATCCGGCCATCCGGGCATGCCGATGGGAGCCGCCCCGATGGGCTATCAACTGTTCGCCAAAACGATGAAGCACAATCCGTCCAATCCGCAATGGATCGACCGCGACCGCTTCGTCCTGTCAGCGGGCCACGGCTCGATGCTGCTGTACTCCCTGCTGCACCTGAGCGGCTACGATCTCCCGATCGAAGAGCTGAAAAACTTCCGTCAATGGGGCTCCCTGACGCCGGGTCACCCGGAGTTCGGCCATACGGCGGGCGTGGATGCGACGACGGGACCGCTGGGCCAGGGCATTGCGATGGCCGTCGGCATGGCGATGGCGGAAGCGCAGCTGTCGGCGACCTATAACCGCGACGGCTACGAGCTGATCAATCACTTTACATACTCGGTCTGCGGAGACGGAGATTTGTCCGAGGGCGTCGCGTCGGAAGCGGCTTCGATGGCCGGCCACATGAAGCTGGGCAAATTGGTCGTCTTGTACGATTCCAACGATATCTCGCTCGACGGCGAACTGGGTTTGTCGTTCTCCGAGAACGTGGGCCAACGCTTCGAAGCGTACGGTTGGCAGTATCTACGCGTAGAGGACGGCAACGATCTCGACGCGCTGGGCAAGGCGATTGCAGCCGCTCAGGCGGAGCTTGGCAAGCCGACGCTGATCGAGGTGAAGACGGTCATCGGCTACGGTTCTCCGAATAAAGGCGGCAAAGGCGGCCACGCCGGCCCGCACGGTTCCCCGCTCGGAACGGACGAAGCGAAGCTGACGAAGGCGTTCTATGAATGGCCTCACGAAGAATTCCACGTTCCCGAAGAAGTCCGCGCTCATTTCGCCGCGATCAAGCAATCCGGCGAGCAGTCGAACGCCGCATGGGACGCTCGCTTTGCGGAATACAAGGCGGCTCACCCCGAACTGGCTGCTCAATTCGAAGCGGCTCTCTCCAGCCGATTGCCCGACAATTGGGACGCGGATCTGCCTTCGTACTCTACGGAGGATAAGCCGCTGTCCACGCGCGTCGCTTCCGGCAACGCGATCAATGGCTTGGCCAAAAACGTACCTTACCTCGTCGGCGGTTCCGCCGACTTGGAAAGCTCCACGATGACGCATATGAAGGGGCTGCCGATCTATAAGCCGGGCAACTACGACGGTCGCAACATCTACTTCGGCATTCGCGAATTCGCGATGGCCGCGGCGATGAACGGAATTATGCTGCATGGCGGGTTGAAGGTGTTCGGCGGAACGTTCTTCGTGTTCACGGACTACCTGCGCCCGGCCGTTCGTCTGGCGGCGCTGATGGGTCTGCCTGTCGTCTACGTCTTGACGCACGACAGCATCGCGGTCGGCGAAGACGGCCCGACGCACGAGCCGATCGAGCAGTTGGCTTCGATCCGCATCATTCCGAACTTGACAGTCATCCGTCCGGCCGACGGCAACGAGACTTCCGCCGCATGGGCGTATGCGATGCAAAACCAAAGCAATCCGGTCGCGCTCGTGCTGACCCGCCAGAATCTGCCGATTCTCGAAGGCACGGCATCTGCGCGCGACAACATCGCCAAAGGCGGTTACATCGTCTCCGAAGCGGCTAACGGCGAGCCTCAGGGCATCCTGATCGCGACGGGCTCCGAGGTTCAACTGGCGGTCGCATCGCAGAAAGCGCTGGCCGAGCAAGGTATCCACGTTCGCGTCGTCAGCCTGCCGAGCTTCGATCTGTTCGAGAAGCAGGACGCAAGCTACAAGGAGAGCGTGCTGCCGAAGTCGATTAAAGCCCGTCTGGCGATTGAGATGGCGCATCCGTTCGGATGGGAGCGTTACGTCGGAGACAACGGTTCGATTCTGGGCATCTCTACGTTCGGAGCTTCCGCGCCGGGAGACCGCGTCATTAAAGAATACGGCTTTACCGTCGACAACGTCGTTGCCGAATTTAAAAAGCTGGTATAAGCGAGGTTTCAAAAGGTTCAAAAAGTCCGGTTATTAGGTCCAATAGGCCTCCTCGGATGTTTCCGTGATCAAAAGCGGACTTTTTGAACAAGCTTTATAATACGGACAGGGAGCTGGAGAGAAACGATGCCGCAGTACAATAACGTATCCGTAGTAAAGAAAGCCAACGTTTATTTCGAAGGCAATGTAACGAGCCGGACGGTCATTTTCGCAGACGGCACTAAAGTAACGCTGGGTATCATGCTCCCGGGCGAATATGAGTTCGGTACGGCACAGAAGGAAATAATGGACATTCAAGCGGGCGAGCTGTCCGTGCTGCTTCCAGGCGGCGACGAATGGCTGGACATTGCCGAGCCGACGAAATTCGAAGTCCCGGCCAACTCCAGCTTTAAGCTCAAGGTGAAGACGGTAACGGATTACATCTGTTCGTATTTGGACTGAGCGTATTCCGATAGCGCCGACAACCACTGCCGAAGATGCAAGCGGCGGTGGTTGTTTTGCGTGAGCGTCGTATTCGGGTGTGGAGGCTGTTGCCGATGAAAAAAAGATTAGTGGATTTCGTTATGCTTGCGGTGGGCGCTCTCATGTTCGCGCTCTCGATCAATCTGTTCGCGATTCCCAACGAGTTCGGCGAAGGCGGCGTGACCGGCGTTACGATCATTCTGTATTATTTGTACGAGTGGTCGCCGGGACTTGTCAGCCTAATTCTGAATTCGTTTTTGCTGATTATAGGGTATAAATTTCTCGACCGGACGACCGTGGCGTATACGGTTGTTGCCGTGCTGCTGCTATCTCTGTTCCTCCATTTGACGGAGGGGATGCGCATCGAGTCCCATGAGATCGTCGTGAACGCGATTTTCGGAGGGGTCCTTGGCGGCGTGGGCATCGGCATTATCATCCGGGCGGGCGGAACGACGGCCGGCTCCGTCATCCTGGCTCGAATCGCGCACAAATATTTGGATTGGAACGTCAGCTACGCGTTGCTGTTTTTCGATCTGATCGTCGTGCTGGGCTCCTATTTCATTATCGGCGCTCAAGCGGTTATGCTGACGGTCGTCATGCTGTACATCGCGACGAAGGTGATGGATTTCATCATCGAGGGGCTGAACCCGAAGAAGGCGGTAACGATCATCTCCAAGGAGCATGCGAGAATCGCCGATCAGGTCAACAGCTTGATGGACAGGGGCGTAACGGTGCTTCACGGTCACGGATACTACACGAAGACGGAGAAGCAAATTCTCTACATCGTCATCAGCAAGCAAGAGCTGAGCACGCTGAAACGAATTGTGAAGGCGAGCGACAAGGACGCGTTCATTACCATTCACGACGTCAGGGACGTATTCGGCGAAGGGTTTATCGAGTTATCCAAATAATAGGCGCATGTAGCTCCTCGCGGACCGGACGGAGAGGCAAGAATCATTTATGGCGGCAGGGTGGGGGCAGCCGTCTGCCGTCCCGCCGCTGCAGACGCCGGTCAAGGCTGGCCGGCAATATACTCTTGAAGCTGAAGGCGCTGGTACAGCGGCAGCCCCGTTAGAAGGCAGCCGTAGCTGAAGGCGTCTTTGTTGCGTTCGATGCGAATAATCCGCGCGGTCATCGGCGGCAGCTGCGATTCCTGCAGGAAGTGAAGGACGATGAACATATCCTTCTCCAGCGGGGATTTCGATTCGATCTGAATTCCGTCCTCGGACAGATCAAGCAGACGGCCGCGAACCGTATGACCGCGGAAGGCTCCGTCGCCCTCCCATTGGTAGATGGACATCATGAGCGGGATGTCCAGCGGCACGCGCGCTTTCTTGCGGCGTTCCGATTCTTCCGCATAAGACGGGTCGGATTCCTCCGCAGGCGACGCAGCTTCGATCGCCGCCGCCGAAGACTCGCCGATCCTCCTGCCGATCCAGCTTTCGTATACGCGTGCGAGAGCCGCGAGATCCTGCTCGCCGTATCCGGCAGCTTGTCCGAGCTGGAATAAGCTCTTGGCGGCCTCGAGCATCGGAGTGGAAACGCCGAGCGTATCCGTCAGAACAGACGACAGCTTAAGATCCTTAAGCATAAGCTCCAGCGAGAATTGTACGCTGTAGTCCTCCTCGATAATTTTTCGCCCCTTCAGCTCGGCCTGTTTGCTGGCCGCGCCGCCGCCCTGTACGACGCGTAGGAAGGCGGAGGCGTCGATGCCGCTCTTGGCGGCGATCGCCATGCCTTCGATCAATCCTGCGGCATTGATCCCGACGATCGTATTGTGAGCGAGCTTGGCGTTGGCGCCGCTGCCGCTCGGACCCATGTAGATCACTTCCCGTCCCATTGCGAGCAGCAGCTCTTCATGCTCGGCAACCGTTTCCCGATCTCCTCCAGCCATGAACAGCAGCGTTCCATCGATTGCGGCGGGTTTGCTGCCAGTTACCGGCGCGTCGATAAAATCGCAGAATCGTTCCGCGGCCGCGGCCGCGAGTCTCCTGGCCAGCGCAGGCGAAATCGTGCTGCTGTCGATAATCGTCGTGTTGGGCTTCAGTGCCTGAAGCAGGCCGTTATCTCCGAAATATACTTCTTCAATCGCCTGATCGTTGCTTATCATCGTGATTACGACATCCACTCGCTTAGCAAGGTCGGCGGGCGAAGCGGCAACGTCGGCTCCGAGCTCTGCAAGGGAGTCGGCTTTGCCCTCAGTACGGTTATAGACGAGGACATCATAGTCTTTGCGCAGCAAATTGGCCGCCATCGGCTCCCCCATCGTGCCGAGACCGATAAATCCGATCGATTTCATCTGAATCGTCTCCTTGTTCAATAGATGGTTCTATTATCCCGTTGTTTTGCCAATTCCGAAAGAGGCTGCAACAATATTCATACAATTTCCGTTCAGAGGTGGAAAAGGAATGTAAAAAGTGATATCATATAAATATCAAATAAATATTACTCGGAGGTGGTCTTATGACGACGAAAAAGGCCTGGCATGTGAATGGATTTTTGGCGCTGCTGCTGGCGCTGGCGTCTATTGTCGGAAGTGTGGTTCTGTTCGCCAATGCCGGTTCGGAGACGAGCGGCTTCCCAGGGACTGAGCCTGAAGTCAATGGCTGGTTTATTTTCTGCGGGATTGTGCTGATCGTCGTATTCATCGTCCTGCTCACTTCGCTAACGATCGTGCAGCCTAATCAGGCGAAAATTATTACGTTTTTCGGTCGGTACAAAGGAACGATTACGGAAAGCGGATTGTGGCTGGTCGTGCCGTTCTCGGGCAAGACGAAGGTATCGCTGAAGGTTCGCAACTTCAATAGTCAGACGCTGAAGGTGAACGACGCGGAAGGCAACCCGATCGAGATCGGCTGCGTCGTCGTATTCAAGGTCGTCGATACGGCGAAGGCGGTGTTCGACGTCGACAACTACAGCAAGTTCGTAGAGGTGCAGAGCGAGACGGCGATTCGTCATATCGCGGCCAACTACGCATACGATACGTTCTCGGACGAGCAAAAACCATCGCTAAGAGGCAATGCCGACGAAGTGTCGCAGGAGCTCACGCAAGAGCTTCAGACTCGCCTTGCGCTTGCGGGCGTCGAGGTGCTTGAGACGCGTCTGACTCATTTGGCCTATGCGCCGGAGATTGCCAGCGCGATGCTGCAGCGGCAGCAGGCGATTGCGATTATCGCGGCCAGGCAGAAGATCGTGGAGGGGGCCGTCACGATGGTGGAATCCGCGCTTCAGCAGTTGAAGGACAACGGAATCGAGTTGGATGCGGAGCGCCGTGCGGCGATGATTAACAACCTTATGGTCACAATCGTATCCGATCGGGCGGCGACGCCCGTAATCAACACGGGTACGATGTACGGGTAAGGATCGTTATGGCTAGGGAAAAGAAGGCGTTCCCGCTGCGACTGGACGCCGAAATTCATCGCGCGGTGGAAAGGTGGGCGGAGGACGAGTTTCGCAGCGTTAACGGTCACATCGAGTATTTGCTCCGCGAGGCGCTGCGCAAGGCGGGGAGACTTCCTTCGGGAAACCGCCGGGCGCAGCTGACCGATTCCGATTCCGCTTCTGACAATGCCGAACAGCCATAGACCAACAACAAACAGGAGACTGCCAGTGTCCGTTTTTCGCGGACGACCGGCAGTCTTCTTGTTATTGTGCTCAAGCCAAGTTACATCGGGGTATAGCCTTAGATGTTGGTAACTGAACAAGCGATAATCACGTCTAATTGTATAGAAGGGAGGAGTTCAAATGAGAGGTCGCGAGGTTTTGATTTTTATGGTCCTGGTGCTAATCTTTGTATCGGGGTGCAGTAAAGAGGATGCCAAGCGTATGGGCGATGAGGCTCCTGCTCCGTTCGCATTCGAACTCGAAAATATAATCAAAGTAACGATATCTAAGGCGGACGGGCAACTTGCTGTTGAACTCGCGGATAACAAATATTTGAACAAACTGAGAGACATTTTGGATAAAGCATGTCCATTTCCGGGGGCTTATCCATTCGACTTGCTCGGCATACTCGTGATTGAATCGAAAAATGGAGCCAAGCGAGAATTGCAAGTGACGGGGAACGGCCACGTTTTTGTCGACATGGAGGCAAAGATTGCTTATGAGTTACACAAAGAAAGGTTCTTTGATTTTGTTGAAAAATTGAATTAAATAATACGGATGTTAGCAACATATTCACTGGGAAAGCCGATTCTAATCCAAATAAACGGTGTCGTAAGGATGTTCGGCTGTCCGACGCCGGAATTCGCCGGGCGTCAGCTGCAAATAGTGACGAAAGATTTTGCCGAAGTAGCTGGGGCTATCGAATCCGCAACGGATTCCGATGGACTGAATGCTGTCGTCGGTTTTGCGGAGCATCGTGACCGCGGCTTCCACTCGTCTGCGCTGCAGATAAGCGAGCGGGGAGTCGTTTTCTTTTTTTTGGAACAGTCTGCACAGATAGGAGCGGGATACGCCGCAGCTCGCCGCGATGCCCTCTAGCGTAAGCGGCTCGGCAAAATGATCGCGCATATACCTCTTCGCTTGACGTATTGCCGGATGCATGCCGGTTTCCTTGGAGACGTAGTTGGCGTCGGAACGTAGGAGGGAGAGCATCCATCTGTACAGTTGGACGGAAAGCTCGGTCGGATCCGACAATCGATCGACGGACACGGCCTGGTAGATTTCCCAGAAAAGCGCGATCGGCTGCGATTCGGCAGACAGCCGAACGATCGGCCCGTGCTTCTCGACAATTCTGTCGCACATGCGAAGCGCATCTTCGCCGCAGACGTTCAGCCAGAAGAATCCCCATGGCTGTGTGCCCTCCGGCGGGTAGTAGTAGCGCTGCTCGCTCGGTACCCGAACAAGAAATCCGCACCCGGCGGGAACCTCCCAAGTCTGCCCACCGGTATCGACGCGGCCTTCTCCGCTTAGCGTATATTGGAAAATCGCATGTCCTTTATCGCCTCGAACTCGACAATCGTTGCCGTAGCCAGCCTCGGCGTCCGTCGTCCAGCCAAGCGAATCCATCGTCATGTACGGCTGCGCTTCAGAAGGCCGAAAAGCGAATGAACCCGGTTGCAGCATATGGTTTCTCCTGGATAACATTTTTTTATCTATTGTACTACATAATCTGAATTATAGGGGAGACTCCATGGATAATCTCCGATCCATCAAGTCAATATTGTTATAGAAATGTAGAATATGTTCAGATTGTCGCCCGTATACCCTCCTGATAAGATAAAGCCATATTTACTATGCGTACAATGAAGGGGCAGGATAATAATGGCAGAAAAACATTCGCAGTTTCAAACCCGCTGCGTCAGCTCGCTTGTGAAAGTGTTTGCCGACGAAGCGTTAACGGAAGCATCCTGGAATCGGGGGACCGCGCTGTGGTCGGAGACCTTTGCATTCCAAGTCGCTTATCGCTCGGAGGCATTGGTGTATTCGATGAAGGTTGCGGTTTCGTCCGAACTCGCGGCGTGGACGACCGTGCGCCCGGTCGGTCTGGCTCCTTCCGAGCTGCCGACGTTTGCCCATTCCGACGATTATGTGCTGCGCAAGACGCCGGGGCTATACCCGGATCCGCTCTATCCGCTTCCAGAGGACGGAATGCGCGCGTATCCCGGGCAATGGAGGACACTATGGGTAACGGTCGAGCTGCCGTCGAAGGAAGCTTGTGAAGCGGCTGGCGGCACTTCTTCGGGAGTTCGCTCGTTTACGTTTGACTTCCATTTCACGGGAGACGAGGGCGTCGAGCTTGGCAGTCAGCGTTTTACACTGGAAGTTCTTCCAGCGGAGCTGCCTGAGCAGAAGCTGATTCATACGGAGTGGGTGCACTACGACTGCCTGGCTACGTACTATAAGCTTGATATTTTCGGGGAGAAGCACTGGGAGCTGATCGAACGTTACGTTGAAAATGCGGTTCAGCACGGCATGAATATGCTGCTTACCCCGTTATTTACGCCTCCGCTGGATACGGAGATCGGAGGAGAGCGGTCGACCGTGCAGCTCATCGACGTTGAGCGGACTCAGGATGGCGAATATCGTTTTGGCTTTGACCAACTGACTCGTTGGGTAGAAATGTGCGATCGCGTCGGGATCCGTTATTTTGAGTTCTCTCATCTGTTCACGCAGTGGGGAGCGAAGCATGCCCCCAAGATCGTCGCCACGGTTAATGAAGGCGGCGTGAAGAAGCAGCAGCGGATTTTCGGTTGGGAGACGGATGCGGCCGGGGAGCCTTATCGTCAGTTTCTGTCCCAATTCCTGCCGGCTCTCGACGGCTTCATCCGCCAGCATAAGCTGGAGGGCAGAAGCTACTTCCACGTCTCGGACGAGCCGAACCTGGACCAACTGGAGGATTACCGCAGAGCCAGCGCGATTCTGAAGGAGCACCTCGGCGCGTATCCTTTTATCGAAGCGTTGTCGGATTACGGCTTCTACGAACAAGGACTCGTGCCGGTTCCGATTCCGGCGAACGATCATATCGACAAGTTTCTGGAAAATGAAGTGCCTGGCCTGTGGACGTATTACTGCTGCGGGCAATCCGTCGACGTGTCCAACCGCTTCTTCAACATGCCGTCGGCGCGCAACCGGATTCTCGGTTACCAGCTCTACAAATTCGGAATTAAGGGTTTCCTTCAGTGGGGCTTTAATTTCTGGAATACGCAATACTCCAAGGAAGCGATCGATCCGTATCGGGTGACGGATGCCGGAGGCGCGTTCCCTTCGGGAGATTCGTTCGCCGTGTATCCGGGAACGGACGGGCCGCTGGATTCGATCCGCTGGGAAGTATTCCGCGAAGCGCTGCAGGATTTGCGGGCTTGCGAGCTGCTGGAATCGCTCGCCGGGCGCGAGCAAGTGCTGGAGCTGCTGGAGGCGGGCTTGTCGGAGCCGATCACGTTCCGCAATTATCCTCGCGAAGCATCCTGGCTGCTAGCAAAGCGCACGGAAATCAATCGGCAAATTGCGAAGCTGACCGGCGCTTGAAGAGCATAAAACAGAAGGACGCGAAGCAAGAGTATAAAGGCAGTATGTGCGTCGTTTGACATAATGATTTTCATATCGATTCTTTGGAGGAGAAGTCGAAAATGAAGGATAAAATAAATATCGCAATGATCGGGCTGGGGGCACGAGGCTCCTCCCTGATGGAAATGATCCTCAACAATGCGAAGGATGTAGAGGTTGCGGCCGTATGCGATTTGTACGAGGATAGGCGGGAAGCGGCCGCGAACAAGGTGGAGCAAGAGAGGGGCAAACGCCCTGCCGCATTGGCGCGTTACGAGGATGTACTGGTCATGGCCGAAGTCGACGCTGTTGTCATCAGCTCTTCCTGGGCTGCTCATATCGATATTGCCGTCGCAGCGATGGAAGCCGGCAAGTATGTAGCCAGCGAAGTCGGCGGAGCGTATTCGATTCAAGAGTGCTGGAAGCTGGTGGAAACGTACGAGCGAACGAAAACCCCCATTATGTTGATGGAAAATTGCTGCTACGGTCGCGACGAAATGATGGTTATGAACATGGTGAAGCAGGGTCTTTTCGGAGAAATTGTACACTGCTCGGGCGGCTATCTTCATGATCTGCGCGACGAGATCGCCGGAGGAGAAGAAAACCGGCACTATCGGCTGCAAGAATACATTCATCGCAATTGCGAAAACTATCCGACGCACGAGATCGGCCCGATCGCGCAGGTGCTCGATATCAACCGCGGCAACCGGATGTTGTCGCTCGTATCGGTTGCGTCCAAGGGGAGCGGGATGCAGGACTATATCAAGCGTAAGAAGGGGGAAGACCACCCTCTTGCCGGCACTCGTTTTCATCAGGGTGACATCGTGACGACGATCATCCGCTGCGCCCGCGGCGAGACGATTACGCTTACGCTGGATACGACGCTGCCGAGATCTTATTCCCGCGGCTTTACGGTCAGAGGAACGAGAGGCATGTTCATGGAGGACAATCACTCCATTTTCATAGACGGCCAGCATGATGAGCATCATTTTGACTGGAAGGGCCAGTGGGGCAACGCGGAGAGCTACTACGAGCAATACGATCACCCGGTCTGGAAAAAATTCGTCAATGACGGCGTTAAAGGCGGCCATGGAGGCATGGACTGGCTCGTATTCGCGGATTTCTTCGAATCCGTTAAAACCGGCAAGCCGACTCCGATCGATGTGTACGATATGGCCGTATGGATGAGCATTTCCGCGTTGTCCGAGGATTCGATTTCCTTGGGCGGGCATCCTGTGGCGTTTCCGGATTTTACGAACGGCAGATGGGTTACGAGACGTTAGGAGCCCAATCGCGCTGCAGCGTCTAAAGAAGCCCGTCGGCAGTCAAGCCTAGCAAGTCGGCTTGACTCCGGCGGGCTTTTTTATATATTTTGATTCGCTTGTACGATGATTCGTCCAAGTTGACCTCAATTGAAGCATTAGGGTTATCATGCAAACATCCACAACCGCACGAGATTGTGGATGTTTGCATTTTCTTTAGCTTTAGCGTAAGTTCCCGACATCCATCCGCATCAGGACGAAATGATGTAAGCTTTCTATCGATTATTATCTTTAGTTTTTAATAGAATGATTCATTTTTACATAGAGTGATGTTTAAATTTCACGAGGTTCTTAGCCTTTTCTTCTTTATCTATAGCCCTTTGTAGCGGAAGATGAGTTCTACAACATTTGAGATGGAGGAACTAGTGATGAAGACGATCGGTACTGTAAATGTCATGCGTCAATTCAAAAAAAATTTGCCGCTGACATCGATGGCATTTCCCGGAATTTTATTTTTTCTAGCTTTTTCGTACGCGCCTATGTTTGGAGTAGTGATCGCTTTTAAAGATTACAAGTATGATCAAGGCATACTCGGAAGCGAATGGATGGGGCTGAAAAATTTCGAGTTTTTATTTTCTTCCGGAGCGGCTTGGACAATTACGCGGAATACGCTTTTTTATAATTCATTATTTATTATAAGCGGGACGATTATGGCAATATGGTTGGCTTTGCTTCTAAACGAGGTTAAGAAGAAATGGTTTCGGGGAGTGCTGCAGTCCAGCTATTTAATTCCCTACTTTATCTCGTGGATTGTCGTCTCCTCATTCACTTATGCGTTATTTAATGCGCAGAACGGTTTGTTGAATCCCATTCTTGAAAGCTTTCATCTTCGCCCAGTGGATTGGTACACGGATGGGACTTATTGGCCGTTAATACTGGTCATCATCAGTGCTTGGAAAGGGGTCGGGTTCAACTCTATTATTTATTTAGCTGCCATACTCGGGATTAGCCGTGAATACTACGAAGCGGCGGAAATCGATGGCGCCAATAAATTAAGGCAGATTTGGTATATTACTCTCCCGCATATCAAACCTCTTGTCATTATTTTAACGATTCTAGCAATTGGGAAAATTTTCTATGCAGATTTCGGACTCTTTTACTTTTTAACGGGCCACTCAGGGTTGCTTCAGCCTGTTACGGATGTCATTGATACCTATGTATTCCGCACACTTCAAGTCACAGGCGATGTTGGCATGGCCTCAGCCGCGGGGTTTTATCAGTCTATTGTTGGATTTGTCTTGGTGATTTTAACGAATTATATCGTTCGAAAGATGGACAACGAGAACGCATTATTTTAAGCGGAGGTTAATTAATCGTGGCTAAATGGATACGCACTGGTGTACCGAGAACGATCCTTTCCGTCATTTTAAGTTTGCTTGCTATCTGCTGTATTATACCTTTTATCATTATACTTTCATCCTCCGTTTCAGGTGAGATGACGATTATTAAAGAAGGTTTTCAAATTTTCCCCAAGGACTTTAGTTGGACTGCTTACAAATTCATTTTTCAATATCCTGAAGATTTATTGCGTGCTTATGGCGTTACAATCGTGATCACAGCGAGTGGGGCAGCAGGAGGCTTGTTAATCACTTCTTTGATTGCGTACACCTTATCCCGCAGGGAATTTATATGGAGAGGTCCCTTAAACTTTTATGTTTTCTTCACTATGCTGTTTAATGGGGGGCTCGTCCCATACTATATATTGGTAGCCAATGTATATGATTTAAAGGGAACGCTATGGGCGCTCACTTTGCCTTTAATGGTGAATGCATGGAACGTACTTATTATGCGGACATTTTTCGTTCAAATCCCGGAAGCATTAATCGAGGCGGCCAGAATTGAAGGGGCAGGAGAATACCGAATATTTTTCCGTATTATGATCCCGCTGTCGACGCCTGTATTTGCAACGATCGGCTTGTTCTTGGTGATGAGCTATTGGAATGATTGGTTTCAGGCGTTGCTTTTTATTGACGACAGAAAACAGCTTCCATTACAGTACTTACTATATAATGTATTGAGAAATGCGATGGAGGTTGCGAACCTCAGTCAAGTTGGCGGACAAACGATTAACGCGGTCATGCCTACTGAATCGTTAAAGATGGCTACAGTCGTACTTACCGTGGCCCCAATGACGATTGTGTTTCTGTCAATTCAACGTTACTTTGTGAGAGGGATTACAATCGGTTCTGTGAAAGGGTAGGGAAGATTGTATATGAAGAGATGGAGCTTGCCACGAACCTATTTTACACGAATGCTCTTATCATTTACACTCGTTCTCGTCTTAATTATTTCAACGGTGTCCACAGCCATTTATGTTTATGTCGAAAAGGTTGTGACACAGACAGTTGAAAATATGAGTCAAAAAACGTTATCTCAAATTAGCTATAGCGCGAACTATATGCATGATTCCGCGAGAAATACGGCGTATACGTTATTTAATGATGCGAAAGTGATTCAATATATGTACCAGGAGCAAATCGACTATTCAGATATGGTTCAAGGCGTAAGTCAACTGAGAACTTGGTCCGACACGAACTCTTTTATCTACTCGATCTATGTCTATAATGAGAAGCTGAATATGTATTTGTCTACGGTGGGTATGGATGTCGCTATGCCTAGTGATCAGTTTTTCGATACGGGAATTCGTGAACTCATGAAGCAGCGAGCATTGGAATCCAGGAGCCTAATGCCAATTCCGCGCTCGACAAAGCTAAGCTTAAACGGAGTCATACAAGAAAATGTGGTAGATGTGTTCACGTACATTATTTATGACCTACAATCTGTGGATAATGAAATTCAAGGTGCGGTCATTCTGAATATAAAGGCGGAGTATTTGCAAAATATAATTAAATCTCTGCTTTCCAAGAAGAAAACCGATCAGGGTCGTTTGATCATTGTAGATGAGAAGGGCGAAATCATTATCGGTTCCGATGATCAAGCGAAAAGAGCCAGTCTGGCCGAAAATGGATTTATCGAAAAAGTACTGCAGTCCGATTCCGAGTCTGGAAACTTTAAGGCTCAGGTGGAGGGGCAGGACATGCGGATTACTTACGTTAGGTCTGAGCAATTGGGATGGAGATTTATAGAGTTGGTACCCTATCAGCAAATCTATGCTCCGTTATATAAGATCAAGTGGACGACGATGCTTGTATGCAGCATTATGTTAATTTTAGGGATATTGTCTGCTTTCTTAGTGTCGCGTCAGGTTTCAAGCCCAATTCGCCAATTGGTAGGAAGAGTGACTCACTTAACGAAATCAGGGAAGCAAGCGCGAGATCGAGGCGAGCTTGTATTCCTATCTGAATTGTTCGCAGAGACCTTTCATCAAAATAAATATTTAGATTTGGAAGTGAAGCGCCATAGAAAATCTGAGATGCTTCGAAATTATTTGATGTATAACGGTCAACCTTCGTTGAACTCCGTTTCTTTGTCTTTTCTGGATTATGAGGTGAAGCTAACAACGGATGAAATCTATGCAATGATTCTATTGCGAATTGATCACTACAGCGAATTGATTCAGACGTATTCGCGAGGAGATCAATCGTTGCTTCGATATGGGATTCATAATACGGCTGTGGAAATCATGGCATCGTATGAAAAGCTGGAGGTCGTCGATATGGAGGGGGAATACCTGGTCATTCTTCTTAATCCAACGGAAGCCTCTGAAGAACACTATATCGATCGAGTAGCGAGCTTATTAAAGCAATTGCAATCCTGGTCTGCACAAAATTTGAAGCTATCGATTACTGCTGCAATTGGCGGATACCGAGATCATATCACGGAAATTAATGAAGAGTTTTTGGAATTACAGGAATTAATCAAGTACCGTTTTGTTTATGGTTATCAAAGTGTGATTAATAAAAGCATGTTGCCGAATTGCAATTCTCAATTTGAAGCGTCTACGCAAGCGTTGGAAGATAAGATTATCGCTGAGCTAACCGGCGGCAATCTGAACTTGGCGATTCAGTCCTATGATGAACTGATCCTTATGCTGAAGCAAATGACGTATAATCAAATTATTTCAGCCCTGATTCACTTTATTTACGTGCTTAATAATCGAATTATGACCCTTCAGAATAATAGTCCGGCGAAGTTCGATGTCGATTTCCAGTATTTCACGAGAGAAATTATTAACGCCGAAACGTTGGATGAGGTGAAAAATCGCTTTGTTCTGCTCTTTAAACAAATCGATCTCGGTATTGAGCTTAAATCGACAGGCCGAGGACAACTCGTTATAAACAGTGTCATCCAAATCATTGAGAGCCGATATATGGATCCTAATTTGAGCTTGAACGTAATTGCGGAGGAAATCAAATTGTCCAGAGTCTATCTGGGCAAAATATTTCGTGATGCGACGGGTCAGTCTGTTGCTGATTATATTAACGAGGTGAGAATCCAGCAGGTTATTAAACAACTGGAGCATTCAGACTCACCGCTGACAGAAATTATGGACAAAGTAGGGATTGAAAATAAGAGCTACTTTTACACCAAGTTCAAAAACAGAATGGGCGTTTCCGTAAGCGATTATAGAAAAAGACATCTTGGTCAGAAATAATCGAGAGATTCCATACTTTTTATATCATGATTACTTTTTAACGGCGATAAACCATTAAATTATGCATGTTTCTTTTTATTTCATGCTTCTATTTCCAAAGCTAAATCAGGTACAAAGGAATCACCGGCAAATACCGGTGCGACATCCATGAGGAGGTAGTTTGCATGATTAGAAGATCGACTGTAGTTCTGTTAGCCGCACTTATTTGTTTGACAATGGCATTATCTGCATGTGGGGGCACAACGAATCCAAAAAGTACAGAGAGTTCCGCGAGTCCGTCAGCGCAACAATCAACTCAAGAACCGAATGAAGCAGCAGATCCTTCAAAGCTTCCGCCCGTAGAGTTGACTTGGTATTACCCGGGGACACCTCAGAAAGACGTGGAGTTAATTGAAGAAGCAATGAACAAAATTACGAAGGAAAAAATTAATGCAGCGATTAAGCTCGTTACGATTGACTGGGCGAGCTATACTCAAAAAATGAATGTGATGCAGGCTGGTGGAGAAGAATATGATTTGGCGTTTGTCGCACCTTGGGTAGGGAATTTTTATCAAGGGGTTGCAAAAGGGGCTTACCTTCCATTGGATGAGTTGTTGGAGCAATATGCGCCGACACTGAAGAAGACGATTCCAGAAAAAATTTGGGATGCAGCTAAAGTAGGTGGACAAATCTATGGTGCAATCAACTGGCAAATTGTTGCGGCTCAGGTTGGCTTTGAGGTAAGAAAGGACTTAGCAGAGAAATACAATCTAAATTTGGACAGCATTCAATCCGTCGCTGATTTAGAACCGTTTTTAACTCAGGTATCGCAGGGTGAGACAAATAGTCCTTATATATTTGTTCCCGGGGCTGCAATCGGTGGTTTTGACAACATTGGCGATGATGGAAGTCCAGGTGTGGTCCGCATGGATGATGCCAGTCTGACTGTACTTAATCAATTTGAATCAGAAGAGTATAAACAATTCGTAGAGCTTATGCGTTCTTGGTATACAAAAGGTTTAATTCGTAAAGACCAAGCTACGCTTAAATTTTCTAATGAAATTTTGAAATCGGGTTCATTCTCTGGGGTTATTTCTTATCCGATTAAGCCAGGCGTTGAAGTTGAGGATCAGGCAAAATGGGGCCAGCCTGTGTTAGCTAAATCTTTGACGAAAGCCTTGATCACAACGAATAAAGCAAATGCGACGATGACAGCGATTAGTAAAACATCTAAAAATCCCGAACGTGCCATGATGTTCTTGGAGCTCATCAACACGAATAAAGAACTTTACAATATCATTTGTCATGGCATTGAAGGCGTACATTATACAAAGGTATCCGACAACCTGATTGCAAGAAGTCCAGACAATACGGGCTATAACCCATTGACAGATTGGATGTTTGGAAACCAGTTTAACGGTTATTATACAGATCCGTCCCAGGTTGGCGCTTGGGAAGCGAGTGAAGAAATGAACCTGGGTGCAGACGTATCACCAACTTTGGGATTCAGCTTTGATCCTGAAAGCGTTAAAACGGAACTGGCGCAATTGAATTCAGTTGTCACACAATATGCGTTAGCTTTGGAAAGCGGCAGTGTGGACCCCGCAACCATTTTGCCGGAATTTATCAGTAAGCTTAAGGAAGCGGGATCAGATAAGGTTATTGCCGAAAAGCAGAAACAATTGGATGCGTGGCTAGCCAGCAAGTAATAGATGCGTGTTTCTGATCATCAGCCTGGGAAAGCTCTCCCAGGCTGATTGAAATACAAAAATCGGAGGATGTATAGCATGAAAAATGGGATTAGGATCATTGTCATTGGCCTATTTTTACTATTAAGCAGCAGCATTCTCATAAAACCTAGTTATGGCAACGTCTCCATACAAGCAACCTACTATGTATCGCCTAACGGAAGCGACAGTAATCCTGGCACGTTAAGCGCCCCTTTCAAAACCATTCAGCAGGCTAGAGATGTTGTAAGAACCATAAATCATGAAATGACAGGCGATATCCTTGTATACCTGCGCGGCGGTACATACAGCTTAAGCAATACGATACAACTCAATGAACTTGATTCGGGTTCGAATGGGTACAAAGTAATCTACAAAGCCTATCCAACAGAGCTTCCTGTACTCACAGGAGGTGTACCCGTAACGGGGTGGACCCTGGATTCAGGCGGCATCTACAAAGCAACGGTGCCTTCAGTTTCGAATTTTAGACAGCTTTATGTAAATGGAGAAAGGGCACAAAGAGCGCGTTCATCGGGAGTGAGTACAGCATTAGCCTATCATTATGATGAGGCATCAAAAATTAATGGATTTATTGTGAATGATAGCATAGTAGGATTTTACGATAATCCTGATCATGTTGAATTGAATTGGACACGCGAATGGGTGAATACTCGTCTTCCAGTTGACCAAGTGATTGCTGGGGAATCGGGTCAAAAAGTGGTCCTTATGCAGCAACCCTACTTTGATTGGGCTATGACCATGAATGCAGTATTTAATAGCATTGCAGTGACAGATCCTTTTTATATTGAAAATGCAATAGAATTGCTGGATGAAGCCGGCGAATGGTATTTCAATCAAACGACTTCGACGCTATATTACTGGCCTAAACCTGGGGAAAATATGGAGTCTGCGGAAGCGTACATCCCAAAGGAGACTGTGGAGACGCTATTATCGATAGAAGGCTCTTCGATTACATCACAGGCTCAAGATATCGAAATACAAGGACTAACTTTTACGCATACAACGTCATTAAGAGCCTCAACGCAAGGTGTAGCGCCTCTGCAAGCGAGCTTCTGGGCAAATGAAGTGGATCAAACTGCATTTACGACGAATGGCATAATTCCACCTGCAGCGATCGTTGTGGAACATGCGAACCAAATTGTGCTGGACAGCAATACCTTAAAACATTTGGGTGCTGCTGGCATTAAAATGGCAAACGATGTACAGAATTCAGAAATCACGAACAATAACATTACGGATACATCTGCAGATGCAGTCATTATCGGCACATGGCTTCACCGTCATATCGATACCGCTTTGCAAGAAGGCTTGTGCACGAATATTTTAGTTAGAAACAATGTCATATCCCATGTATCCAACGAATATTGGTCATCTCCCGCGATTACAGTGTTTTTTGGGAAGCAGATAGATGTTCAGCATAATGATATTAGTCATATTCCATACACTGGAATCTCCATGGGCTGGGACGGCTGGGGAGGTGTCATGTGGGACGAGTTTACTCTCGGATCCAACAGGATTGCGTGGAATAAAATTAGCGATTATATGAAAAAAATGCGAGATGGCGGGGGGATCTATACCTTAAACACCCAACCAGATACTGTGATTGAAGGTAATTATATATCGAATATGAATCATTCCTATGGCGGGATTTATCCGGACGAAGGTTCGGGTTATATCAAGGTTATGAACAATGTCATAGAAAATATGGGGACTGCGAATTGGTTGTATATCTGGCATCCTTCAATTAATCATATTACGGTTGATAATAACTATACGAATTCTGCAAACCTAATCAATAACGGTACAAAGATTTCCATAAGCAATACAAACTATTATACAGGTACTCGACCGGCGGCCGCACAAGCTATTGTAAATAATGCGGGTGTAACAGCAGACGCCTATGTTCCACTAGCAGCTCCACCTGAGCCTGCATTAGGCGATCTTGCTTATCAAAAACCATGTTATGCCTTCTATATGGATGATTCCTATGCAACTATACACCCGGGTTCTGATGCTTGTCGGGCAGTAGATGGTTATGCAAGCACGTATGCGCAAGCATTCGGGCAATGGAAGTGGAAAGAGCTTATTAATTTAGGCAGTGTGAAAAATGTCAATAAAGTAGTCGTCACATTTCCGCAAGTGCCAATAGCAGATGTTACGCTGTACGCCTCTGAATACAATGTGAAGGTTTCGATTGATGGAACCAACTATACAACTGCAGCTGTCATTTCAGGTGCGTCTGGCGGCATAGTAACAACAACTTTTAAGCCTGTGTCTGCCAGATATGTGATGATTGAAGCCGTCAAGCCAGATAATAGTGGACAAGCGGGGATACAGCTCGGAATCAGTAATCTTGAAATTTTCGGAACGGTAGACAATCCAGAATTTAACGTACCGGCAAATGATAATGGGTCGGATATAAAGTATACAGGCTCATGGGTTTACAGCACGGATCGCGGGTACGGTAATTATTTGGATGATGTGCATTATACGAATATGATCAATGATTACTTTGAGTTTACATTTACCGGAACGGGAATAGATTTAATTAGCGAGAAGTACTTTGACCGAGGCGATATTGATATCTATATCGACGGTAGTTTTATCGAAACAGCGAGCTGCTACAGCCCTGGGTCGATGGTACAGCAGACTGTTTTTTCCTCAGGTGAATTGTTGAATGGTCTTCATACAATAAAGGGCGTTATGAAATCCGGAAGCGCAATGGTTATTGATTCGCTTAAGGTTTATGATCAAGGCTTCAATCCTCCGGCTAAGAGCAATTTAAAGCTTTGGTTACGAGCCGATGCAGGCTTGGAAAAGGACACAAGTGGATATGTCGGCACATGGGAGGATTTATCGGGAACGGGGAATCATGCGGTTCAAACCAATACAACCAACAAGCCGTTGTGGGTGGATAATGTAATTAACGGAAAACCGGTTATCCGGTTTGATGGTGTGAATGATTTTCTATCCATACCCGGTCTAACGGGGGCTATGAACGACTTTACGGTCATTTTCATGCTGCGGCCTGCTTCGTTGAACAATTACAACCAGAAATTGTTGGCGACAGGGGCATGGGGGCAGTTTGTTATGCATGCCGATGCGAATGGCGGACTCTATGCGGGGACAGATATTGCGACAAGAATCGAACCAGCTAGTTCAACCTATAAGAGAGGTAATTATTCTAAGGATGTTTTTCAAAGATGGGTATACACCTATAATTCCGTTGCAGGAAAAGGATCGATCTATATAGACGACTATAACGTACCCGCACCTAAAACGCAGACAGCTCCAAACAATTGGTCGGGATTTGAACTTGGCGAGAATGGATCAGGAACAATCCATGGGGATATTACGGAAATATTTATCTACGATAAGGCGCTTACTGATGCAGAACGAATCCATATTATTAGCTATTTAAACACCAAATACGTGAATAATTAAAGAATAAGTAATGGGGAGGATCTCTATGAATCGTCTGGCAAGCAGGCAAGTGCATCTCGACTTTCATACTTCGGAATGGATACCTCAGGTAGGGGAAAGATTCGATAAACAACAATTTCAGCAAGCTCTTCTAGCGGGGAAGGTTAATTCCATTACCGTCTTTGCTAAGTGCCATCACGGCTGGTCGTATTATCCAACACATGCCGGGAAAATACATCCAACACTGCAAATGGATTTATTAGGGGCGCAAATTGAAGCGGCTCACGAGATTGGCGTTCGGGCACCCATTTATATAACGGTAGGATTTTCTGCCAATGATGCGGAAGCACACCCGGATTGGGTCGTAAAAAACCAAGATGGTTCATTAGTATCGATTGGAATTGATCCGCAAGCGAAGCGGGAGGATAAACGTCCCGAAGTATCGTGGAAGTTTCTGTGTCCAAGCGGAGGATATGCGGATTTAATCTATGCCCAAACGAAAGAGGTTTGCGATGCCTATGAAGTGGATGGACTGTTCTATGACATTTGCTTTTGGTCGTTGTGCTGGTGTGATACCTGTAAAGCCGGCATGGTTGAGGCGGGTCTAGATCCGACTAGCGAGATAAGCGCCAGACTCTATCATAAGTTGAAATGGCAGCGCTTCATGTCTGGGTGTACAAAGGTCATCCGAGAAAAACACTCTGATGCTTCTATCTTTTTTAATGGCAGTGCTTCGCCTTATGAGCCGGAATGGCACGAGGGGCAAACCCACTTTGAATTAGAGGATCTCCCGACCACCTGGGGGGGATACGATAAAATGCCTTCTAGAGCGAAGTATTTTGCGCGAAGCGGCAAAGATTATTTAGGGATGACGGGCAAGTTCCATACCTCTTGGGGGGAATTCGGTGGCTTTAAGTCGAAGAATGCGCTTCGCTATGAAGTCGCGGCTTTACTTACTTATGGAGCGCGTTGCAGTATTGGAGATCAATTGCACCCCTCAGGCGAAATGGATATGGAAACGTATCGTTTGATCGGCGAAGCTTATCAATACGTGGAACAAATCGAGCCTTGGTGTTACGACATCACCGAAACGACGCGATTAGGGATCGTACTCTCGCGAGAAGTAAAGTCCGATGAGGGACTAGTTAAGATGCTTCTTGAGGGACAGCTCGATTTCGACATCGTACTGGATAACGAAGATTTAAGCCGCTTTGATACCGTCATCCTGCCTGATTGTATCTTTCTGGACTCTAAACAAGCGGAACGTTTCCATGCTTATCTCCAACAAGGCGGCAGTCTCTTTTTAACAGGGAAAAGTGGGCTTAATGTTGAGATGAATCGATTCTTGATCGATATCGGTACGGAATATGAAGGACCGTCGATGTTTGAAGACGACTATTTGCGATTACATGAACCGGGCTGGGAAGGGCTGGTGAAAAGTCCGGTCCTCTGCTACGAAGGTGCCGAACAATTAACGATGACGGATGGAGAAGTTCTAGCATCTGTTTTGAAACCTTATTTTAACCGCACCTATGCACAGTATTGCTCTCATCAGAATACGCCTTACCAATTAGAAGCATCCAACCAGCCGGGGGTCATTCGTAAAGGGAATGTTGTTTACCTTGCGCACTCTGTTTGCAAGCTCTATTACGATCATGGAGCGCAGTTTCATCGGGATTACTTTTTACAGGCATTAAAGCTGGTTTATCAAAATGCAGTGATGCAGGTAAACATGCCAAGCTCGGGTCGAGCACGCTTTGTCAAACAACAGGCCAACGACAGGTATGTGCTGCATCTGCTATATGCGACGCCAATCCAACGGGGTAGGACACTGGTCATTGATGACCTGCCTCCTCTCTATGATGTCGATGTAAGAGTAAGTATTACGGAGATCGTAAATCGGGTTTATCTGGTGCCGCAAGGACAAGAAATTTCATTCGTTCAGTTAGGGACACAGGTTGAGCTTAAGGTTCCTAAGGTAGAATGTCATCAAATGGTCGGTTTTGATTATACACCTAAGTGAACATAATGGATTAGGGGGGGGGGGACATCCGATGTATGATTGGAAGCAGCTATCTCAGATTGGAATGAAGCAAAGTAGACTGAGCTCATCGACATGGCCATACGATAAGCATCCGGAGCAACAGGAATTGTTAGCAGGTAGTCGAGTAACCATTCTTCATGCAGAAGGCCCGGGTGTCGTTTCTTCTATTCATGCTTCTAACTATAATGATCGAAAAGTAATTACAGATGTCGAAATGACATTGCCAAGAAATAATCGCGCAATGCGGGAGGTCATATTCAGGGTTTGGTACGATGATGAAGAAACACCTTCTATTGAACTTCCGTTCGTTGATTTTTTGAGTGATGTAGACTATGGTGCAGAATATTACAACACTGTATATTTTTCGAAGGTCATGTACTCACATAATTTTCGGATCCCGATGCCGTTTAGAAAGTCCATTCGAGTTGAATTAGAGAATCCGACGACAACGGATTTAATGGGGTACACCGATATTCAGTGGGAACAACAGCTAAGCGCATTGCCCGAGCATACTGGCTACTTATATACGGATTATAGAAGTGGAAATCTGACGATACCGGATGAAATCTTAGAGGTTTGTTCTATCGACCGTCCTGGCGTCATCGTTGCGCATTGGTTTCAAATCGAAGGGGATCATCCGAACTGTCATCAGGGTGAGATTCTGTGCGAAGCCAACATGGAATTCTATATGAATGAAGATTTAAAACCGTCCATGGAATATTTGGGGATTGAAGATCTTTACGGTTACTCATGGGGTTTTCCAAAATTACAATCCGATCACTATGCTGCGATTATTCGTAAAGATGACCTGCCAAACGGAGGGGCACGAATTGGCATGCTACGCTGCAGAGGGAATGATGCCATACATTTTACAACATCCTGTGTAGTGAAACTCGATTATACACAGGAATATTTCTCAGCATTATCGGTAAATCCCAATCATGAAGCGCATCCTGAATTCAAGAAAAGAGGTAAAACGAAGTTGGATGCGACGTATTTAAGTTGCTATTATTACTATGCTTCACCCCATAGGCCTACCGCAAGAATCCGGTAATCGGCTGGATCACAAAAAAGCTGCATTGACGTCCAAGGACGCCGATGTAGCTTTACTTGTTTATCCGTTGTCAAGAAGACCCCCCCTTTGCCATTCAGCTTGACAGGAACCAATGATACCGAAGAACGTAGAGTATCAGGCGCTACACCGCTATTTCACGATACGAGGTCAGAAGCCCGCTTCAGAAGAAACAGTCGCTCGTCGCGTTGTGTGGAAAACTCATTCGAGTCCTGTATACGCTGGGGATTAATGTCGTCTCGCTGTCTAATTTGCTCCATCACTCGCCGGACGAGGAATAACGAGCAAATTAGAAATTCCTACTTGTCTTCCGAGAATCCGATAGACTATAATACGGATTATAGTCATTTATGTAAGCGCTTGTTATGGAATCGATACCAGAACCATCGGGTATCGATAATAATATCAGTATGGAATCGATACCATATTGCGAAACACAACTAAAAATTATTGCTGGAGGGGAACCGGATGAAGTTCGTCGAGGTGAACGGAATCAAGCTTTCGCAGCTTATGATCGGCACGGGAGACATCAAGAAGTGGGGCAGCACGGAGATGCTGGATCAGTTCGTGGCGGCGGGAGGTACGGCAATCGATACGGCGCATCAATATCGCGAGGCAGAAAAGATCGTCGGACAATGGCTGCGGGAGACGGGAAATCGGGATCGGGTGGTCATTCTGACCAAAGGAGCCCACCATGACGACGGCAGCCCGGGAGCGAGAGTTACTCCCGAAGCGATCCGCAAGGATCTATCCGAGAGTTTGGAGCGGCTTGGCACCGATCGCATCGACCTGTATGCGCTGCATCGGGACGATCCTTCCGTTCCCGTAGGGCCGGTCATCGAAGAGCTGAACCGGCATCTCGAAGCAGGAACGGTGCGGGCGATCGGCGCGTCGAACTGGACTTACTTACGAATCAAGGAAGCGAATGAATATGCCGCCAGCCACGGCTTGAAGGGCTTTATGTTCAACAGCGTCAATCTGAGCTTGGCCAAGGCGAACGAGCCGCGCTGGGAGGGCTGCGTATCGGCGGACGAGGCGACCAGCGACTGGCATAAGGCGAAGCAGCTGCCGTTGCTGTCTTGGTCGGCGCAGGCGGGCGGATTTTTCGCCGGACTGTTCTCACCTGAGGACCGTTCCAATGCGGAGATGGTCAGAGTGTATTACAACGAAGACAATTGGGAGCGATATCGCAGAGCGGTTAAGCTGGCTGAGATGAAAGGCGTTTCCTCAAATCAGATCGCTTTAGCGTTCGTGCTCAATCGTCCCTTCCCGACCGGAGCTATCATCGGCCCTCGCAGTCAATCCGAGCTTAACGATTCCTTGCAGGCGATGAATATTGAGTTGACCGGGGAGCAGTTGGAATGGCTGAACCTGGAGAGAGAGGAGCTGGCGTAATGAGAGAGAAGCTTGCGGCGCAACTGTTTACGGTGAGAAACGAGCTCAAGCGCGATTTTCCCGGAACGCTAAGAGAGCTGAAGCAAATGGGCTGGGCAGCCGTTCAAATCGACGGGCTGCACGGCAACGATCCGAAGGAGATTGCAGCGGTCATGCTGGAGCTCGGGCTTAAAACGGCGGGCATGCATGTCGGTCTGGAACGGATGAACAATGACTTGGAAGCTGTGCTTGAGGAAGCGAGGCTGTTCGATACGAAGGACTTCATCTGCCATTCGCTGCCGGACAGTCTGCAGAATGAAGAGGGCTACCGCTCTGTCCGCAGCGATTTGCTGGCCGTCTCGGAGAAAGTGTCTCATCTTGGCTTCCGAGTAGGCTACCACAATCACGACTTTGAATTTCACACCGAAATCGACGGGCGCTATGCTCTCGACTATGTGCTGGATTTGGACGCCGAACGTCCGATCTACGCGGAGATCGATACTTACTGGGTCAAGAAGGCGGACCTTGATCCGCTTCAATACATTAGCAAATATGCCAATCGGATGCCGATTCTTCACCTCAAGGATATGACTGCGGACGATCGGCGGTATTTCGCGGAAATCGGCAGCGGAGTTATCGATTTCGCTCCGATCCTTCGCTGGGGCGAGGCGAACGGCGTCGAATGGTATGCCGTCGAACAGGACTACTGCCCGGGAAGTCCGCTCGACAGTCTGGCGAACAGCTTGGAATATTTGACGAAGAGGCTGCCGTGATCGATGTTGAGCGGTGCGGAACTGATATTCGATCCTAAAGTGTGGCAGATTAGCAATTGGGAGCTGACCCTTAGAATACTGCTTGCTCTCGTATTAGGCGGATTGATTGGACTTGAACGGGAGCTTGGCGGTCATTCCGCCGGCTTCCGGACGCATATTCTCGTGACAATGGGCTCCGCGATCATCGTGCTGCTATCCGCATACGGCTTCTCCTCGTTCGCTTCGGAACCGAACGTGCGGATGGACCCGGCCCGGCTGGCCGCGCAGGTCATCAGCGGCATCGGTTTTCTCGGAGCAGGAACGATTATGCGTACGGGGTTGACCGTGTCGGGTCTGACGACGGCGGCGTCGCTGTGGGTATCCGCGGCGATCGGGCTGTCGGCCGGAGCGGGATTTTACTACTGCGCGATCATATCGACCTTTCTGGTGGTGATCAGTTTGTTTGTCCTGAACAAGGTAGAGAAGCTGTTCTCACGAACGAAGAAAATACGGGAAGTACAAATCAAAATGGACAGAAAGTCGGCGGGCCTGGGCGCCGTGCTGGCTTACCTGAATCGGAGCGGGCTGCAGATCAACAAGCTGACCGTGGACAACGAAGAGCAGTCCGATGCGCCGAGCGGACGCTGCTTGATTCTGCGCATTCAGGTCAAATTAAAGAAGGTAAAGAAATACGAGGAAGTGATCGCCGCATTGGTCGGCATGGAAGGCGTCGTCGGTTTCGAAACGCTGGATATGACGGCATGAATGCAGCCGGGCGGTCGGATGGAAAGGAGCTTGAACTATGCTGTTAACGGAATCGAAAATTAAGGAACGTCTGCAGGAGCTGGACGCGACGAGGTATCGGGACGCAATTGCGATCGAAGCTTTCCGCTGGACGGAGGACGAGAGCGGCGAAGTCGCTCCCAAGCCTCCTCAAGCTGAGGGGAGCGAGACGATCCGGCTCGGAGAGACCTGGGTCGGACGAGACAGATATGCATGGCTTTCGCATACCGCGACAGTTCCGCAGCAGTGGTCTGGACGCAAAGTGATTGGCCGCTTTGACTTCGGCGAGACCGGAGGAGGCAACAACTCGGGATTCGAATCGTTGTTCTACTTGAACGGCGCGCCATATCAAGGCGTCGATTCCAACCACACGGAAGTCTTTTTCCCGCAGGAGACAGTCGGAACCGACATTCGCATCGATATTCGGCTGTGGTCGGGGCTTGAAGGCGGAGGCCCGCCGAAGCCGCGCAAGCATACGATCCAGGTGGCCGAGCTTTGCTGGCTGGATGAGGCAACGGACGACTATTACTATACGGCGCGCGCTGCGCTTGAGACGATCAAGACGCTGGACGCCAACCATCCCGACCGCATTCGGCTTGTGAACGCGCTGGATCGCTCGTTGCTTAAAATCGACTGGTCCTATCCTCGTTCGGAAGCGTTTTACTCTTCGGTGAGCGAGGCTCGCGATTCGCTTCGCTCTGATTTGGCCGCTATCGAAAAGCATTCCCGCGTAACGGTGACTTGCATTGGCCATACGCACATCGACGTGGCGTGGCTGTGGCGGCTCAAGCATACTCGCGAGAAATGCGCCCGTTCGTTCTCAACCGTGCTGCGGTTGATGGAGCTGTTCCCGGACTATGTCTTTTTGCAAACGCAGCCTCAGCTTTACGAATACGTGAAGAACGATTTTCCGGAAATCTACGAGAAAATCAAGGAGCGTGTCCGGGAAGGCCGCTGGGAAGCAGCCGGGGGCATGTGGCTGGAAGCCGATTGCAACCTGACGTCCGGCGAATCGCTCGTGCGCCAGCTGCTGTTCGGAACCCGTCTGTTCCGCGAGGAATTCGGCTCGGAATGCCGCTATTTGTGGCTGCCTGACGTATTCGGCTATAGCTGGGCTTTGCCGCAAATTTTGAAGAAATCCGGCATCGATACGTTTATGACGACGAAAATCAGCTGGAGCCAGTTCAACCGGATGCCGCACGACACGTTCCGCTGGCGCGGCATCGACGGCTCCGAGGTGCTCACCCATTTCATTACGACTCCCGACGAGCATGACAGCCCTTACTATACTTACAACGGGGTCGTCGAAGCGCAAATGGTCAAGGGCATCTGGGACAACTACCGCGATAAAAATATCAATGAAGAGCTGTTGCTGTCGTACGGCTACGGCGACGGAGGCGGAGGCGTCAACCGCGAAATGCTGGAGATGCGCCGCAGATTGGACGAAATGCCGGGGCTGCCTCATGTGAAGACCGGAACGGCCGACGCTTACTTCCAAGGCCTTCAAGAGCGCGTCGCCAACACCGATCAGTACGTTCACACTTGGGACGGCGAGCTGTACCTGGAATTCCACCGGGGCACATATACGAGCCAAGCGTACAACAAGCGGATGAACCGCAAGCTGGAGCTGGGTTACCGCGAGGCGGAATGGTTGGGCGCTTTCGCGAGCCTCCTGAACGGAGATTGGTCCGCTTATCGCCAAGCCGACTTAAACTCAGGCTGGAAAATTATTTTGCGCAATCAGTTCCACGATATCATTCCCGGCTCTTCCATCAAGGAAGTGTACGAGGACAGCACGAAGGAGTATGCCGAGGCGAAGCAGACGGTCGACTCGGCTTGGGCGCACGCGACGAACGCCGTTCTTGCACAGAAGGCGAAAGCGGTAACGATATTCAACTCCTCGCCGTGGACGCGCAGCGGCCTGGCCGAAGTGACGTTGCCTGAAGGCGCGGCAGACGGAGAATGGATCGACGCGCAAGGCCAAATTCTTCCCGCAGAGCGTAAAGGAGATCGTTGGAACGTCAAGGTGGATACGCCGGCAATGGGCTATGCGACGATAGGGTTCCGGCCATCCGCCGACAAGGGCTCCCAAGAGACAGCGTTCCGCTTCGAACAGTCCGGCATCGACACGCCGCACTATCGGATCGACTGGAACGAAGCCGGCCAATTGACCGGAGTATGGGATAAGGCGGCAGGCAAGCAGGTGCTGGCGGACGGAGAGCGCGGCAACGTGCTTCAGGTGTTCGAGGACAAGCCGCTTATGTTCGACGCGTGGGACATCGATATTTACTACCAGCAGAAAATACGAGAGGTGACCGAGCTGCAATCGGTTGAGCTGATTCACAACGGCTCGCTTTCGGCTTCCGTTCGCTTTGTCTGGAAGTATATGAATTCCACGATTTCGCAGGTGCTGCATGTATATGCGGACTCCAGACGCATCGACTTCGCGACAGAGGTAGACTGGCAGGAGCGGCAGCAGCTCTTGAAAGCGGCGTTCCCGGTCGCGGTGCGCTCGACTGAGGCGACCTACGACATTCAATTCGGCAACGTCAAGCGTCCGACGCACTGGAATACGAGCTGGGACTGGGCGAGATTCGAGTCGGTCGGCCATCAGTGGGCCGATCTGTCCGAGCGCGGCTACGGCGTCAGTCTGCTGAACGATTGCAAATACGGCTATGACATCAAGGGGCATACGATGCGCCTGAGCCTGATCAAGTCGGCGATCGAGCCCGATCCCGATGCGGACAGAGGACATCACGAATTCACGTATGCGCTGCTCCCGCATCAAGGAGACTGGTACGAGGGCGGCACGGTCAAAGAGGCGTGGGCGCTCAACAACCCACTGCGCACCGGCGCAGGCGCTGCGGCGAAAGCGGAAGCTTCCCTGCTCCGTGTGTCTTCCGATAACGTTATGATCGACGCGGTCAAGAAGGCGGAGGACTCGGACAGTTTGATCGTCCGCCTGCACGATTATTCCGGCATGCGGGAGAAAGTCGTCCTGACCAGCGATCTGAACGTCGTCTCCTGGCAGGAATGCGACCTGATGGAACGACCGATTGGCGAACCGCAAGCCGCCGAGCGCGTTGAGTTCAATCTGCTGCCGTACGAGCTCAGAACGTTTAAGCTCGACATTCGGGCTTAGATGAAGGAGGAACGAAGCATGAACGACGATTACAGCCGTTATCCGGAGGCGATGCGGCGACTGTTCGCGGATGCGGACAAGAAGCTTGCCGGCCGGCCTAAGCTGCTGGGCATGTTCAAGCGCTGCTTCGCCAGCACGCTGGAGACAACGACCAAACGGATGGAGGACGGCTCGACATTCGTCATTACCGGCGATATTCCCGCGATGTGGCTGCGCGATTCCAGCGCCCAGGTGAGGCATTACATTCCGCTGGCTGCGGAGGATGCCGAGCTTGGCGCTATGATCGAAGGAGTCGTGCGGCGGCAAATGATGTATGTCGGCATCGATCCGTACGCCAATGCGTTTAACGAAAGCCCGAACGACGAGCGCTACGACGAAGACCTCACCGATCTTAATCCGTGGGTGTGGGAGCGCAAATACGAGATCGATTCGCTTTGTTATCCGGTGCAGCTCAGCTATTTGTACTGGAAGGCGACAGGACGGACCGCGATATTCGACGAGCAGTACCGTTCCGCTCTCCGCCGCATTTTGCAGCTATGGGAGACGGAGCAGCATCACGACGCGCAATCTTCCTATCGGTTTCAGCGATTCGATTGCCCGCCGACCGATACGCTTCGCAACGGTGGCAAAGGCATGCCGGTAAATTACACCGGCATGACCTGGTCGGGTTTCAGACCGAGCGACGACGCTTGTACGTTCGGATACTTGATTCCCTCCAACATGTTCGCCGCCGTCGTTCTCGGATATATTGCCGAAATTGCGGATCAGGTGTATAAAGACGATAAATTGCGCCTCAAGGCGGAGCGGCTGAAAGAGGAGATCGAGTTCGGCATCGAAGCCTACGGCACGCTGCTTCATCCGAAATACGGAAAAATATACGCCTACGAAACGGACGGCTATGGCAACCACCATCTGATGGATGACGCCAATGTCCCAAGTCTGCTGTCGATACCATACCTTGGATATCGCTCTGCGGACGACCCGGTGTATCGCAATACGAGACGTTTTATTCTCAGCGAGGACAATCCGTATTATTATGAAGGTACGGCTGCGAGCGGCATCGGAAGTCCGCATACGCCGCATCGCTATATTTGGCACATTGCCCTCTCTATGCAGGGACTGACTTCCCGCGACCCGCAGGAGGCTGTGCGGCTGCTCGACACGTTGCTGGCGACGGATGCAGACACCGGCTTTATGCATGAGGGTTTTCACGCCGACGATCCTCAGCTCTACACTCGGCCGTGGTTTGCTTGGTCGAACAGCCTGTTCGCGGAGTTCGTGCACGGCTTGATGCGTCAAGGAGCATTCGATTGACGAAAGGAAGATAGGCTATGCCCCGAACGATGGTTGCCGCCCATACGGGCTGCGGGATTCATCCCGACAATACGATGGCTTCTTTCTTTGAAGGAATGGAGCTGGGCGCCGACATCGTCGAAGTGGACGTGCGCGTTACCCGCGAGGGACGCGCCATCCTGCTTCATGACGATTCGCCCTATTTGCGTACGCACGCCTACGAACAGTTGAACGATTCGAGCGTTCGGGGCCTGCTCGACCCGATTTATGCAGAGCACGAAATCGCTACCCTGGAGCAGGTGCTGCAAGCCTCCGATCCTCAAGGAACAAAGCTGAATCTGGATCTGAAATCGGCCGAAAGCATCGAGCCGACCGTCAGACTGATTCGGGAATTCGAAGCGCAAAAACGAACGTTTATTACGGGGTGCTCGGATCGCATAACAGAGCTGTATCCCGACATTCAAGTGATGCAGAATACGCCCGATTGGCTGACGATGGAGCAGATGGAACGCTACGGGGACTTTGCGGAAGCGGCTTGCGCGGAAGCGCGGCGCGGCGGATACGCCGGCCTGAACATGAACGGCTTTACCTGTCTGCCCCCGATCGTGAAATATGCGCATGCCGCAGGACTGAAGGTATGGGTCTATACGATTAACGAACGTCCGCTCATGGAGTGGTTTCTCGGCATGGGCGTAGACGCCATAACGACGAGAGCGGCGAGGCTGCTGCTGGAGCTTGCGAATGGCGCAAAAAATTAAAATAACTGTAGCCAAGAGGAGAATTATTTGATATAATTCACTCATGGAAAGCGCTTTCTAAAACAAAGCGCAATTTTTTAACAACCGACTGGTAACGATTTCAGAAAAAATGAGTACGAGGCTCAGACAGGCGAAAGCTTCCGGTTTGAATTTCCAGAGAATTAGTTTTTCGCCGCTTTTACACAGTTTTTACATTCGGTTAACCGAATGGGGTTGTACGGAGTCTCCAAATCAGCTACGATCTCTTTGACAATAGTTCCATTTTCAGGGGAGAAAAGCTTTTGTAGGACGTTCAACAACCGGTAATTATGTAAAGGGGGAGATCGAACGGGGAGCTAATGAAGTTTTTGAAACTCATTATGGAATCGATACCAGACGAAATTTCGAAAAGAAGGTGATTCCCGCCAATGAAGCAAACGAACGCCGCGCCGGCGCTGCAGGCTCAAAAACGGAGGCTATGGAAGGAAATATTGAAGCACCGGTACCTATACATGATGGTGTTGCCTTGTATCGTTTTCTTTATCATTTTCAACTACATTCCGATGGGCGGGCTGCTCCTTGCCTTTAAGGATTACAAGTTCAACAAAGGGATTTTAGGAAGTCCATGGGTCGGCTTCGACTACTTCCAGACCTTCTTTAATTCCTATCAAAGCGGAATGTTAATCAAGAACACGCTGATTATTAGCGGAATGAAGCTGTTTCTGTACCTGCCGTTCCCGATCATTCTCGCCTTGATGTTTAACGAGATTCGGAACAAATGGTTCAAAAATATTTCTCAAAGCATTCTTTACTTGCCGCACTTTATTTCCTGGGTCGTCGTCGTTGGTTTGGTCCAACGCATTCTCGCTCCCGACACAGGTTTGCTTAACCAGTTTATCTCCGGAATGGGCGGAGACGGAAGCACCTTCTTCATGATGGAACCGGACTACTTCTACCAGATCATGTTCGGAAGCCACCTGTGGAAGTCGATCGGTTGGGACTCAATCATCTACATGGCAGCCATCGCCGGAGTAAATCCCGACATGTACGAGGCGGCCAAGATTGACGGCGCCGGCAAACTGCGGGAAGTGTGGAGCATTACGATTCCGTCGATTACGCCGACCATTGTCATCCTGTTCATTTTGTCGCTGGGCAACATTTTGTCCGCCGGTTTCGATCAGCTTTACTTGCTGCGAACCCCGGGTAATATGCATCTAGCGGACATTCTCGACACCTATATCATTCAAATAGGGTTGCAGGGCGGACAGTATGGCTACGCGACGGCAGTCGGCATGATGCAAGGGTTGATTGGATTGATTCTGGTCATACTGGCGAACAAAATTTCTCGCAAAGTATCCGACACCGCATTGTGGTAACGATTCCATTCGACAAGTTCTCAGTGGTGGAAAACGTCTTTAGACGTATTTCATAAAACAAATTAGCGAAAAGGGGAAATATGCGTGAACAAGAAATGGGCGAAGTTTTTGGCGCTTCCGCTGGCAGCTACGATGCTGATCACGGGCTGTTCCAACAGCAATAACGGCGGAAGCAATGCAAGCAGCAGTCCGAGCGGCGGCGCTTCGGTCGCTCCGGCAGACAAACCGGCAACCTGGATCGCCGATCGTAAAATCAAAGGGCTCGTATTCATGGGCACCGACGATTACACGGAAGATATGAACCCGGAGATCAAAGCCGAAATCAAGAAAAGAACAGGGATCGACTTCGAGATCGAGATCATGAAAGCCAGCAAATCGATCGACGGACTCATTGCGGGCATCGCGGCCAACGACTTGCCGGATTTCATCGCGTTCTATTTGAACAACAGCGGACGCCCGGAAATGCCGGTCGTGCTGAAGGCGGCGCGTGAAGGTGTATTCACCGACCTGACTCCGCTCATGAAAGATACGAAAGTATACAGCAAATATTTACAGGAAGATTATCTGCCTAACGATACGAAATACGGCGTTATGTTCCGTCCGGAATTCAACGGCTCTACTTATTTCATTCACATGAACGTCAATCGCGAGGGCGGTTACGACTCCCGCAAATATGCTGGCGGTCCATACATCCGCAAAGACATCGCCGACGCACTGGGCGTTGACCCTCGCACGATCAAGACGACGGATCAGCTTTACGAGCTGGCCAAGAAGATCAAACAAGGCGGCTTCAAAGACAGCAACGGCAAAGACGTAGTGCCGATCGGCCCGAACTACTGGGGCGGACAGGAAATCGGCAAGCTGTTCGGCGATCTGGAGTGGGGCGAAGAGAATCAGTGGATTCGTCCGGACGAATCCGGCAAGATGCAGCATGAGGCGCAAAATCCGCTTGTAATGAAGAAAGTCGAATACGTGCAGAAGCTGCTCGCAGAAAAGCTGATTCACCCGGAATTCTTCACTCTGGACGAGTCGCAATCGACGGAAGGCGCGCTTAACGGCACATGGGGAATTATTGCAAACATGCACAACTATCAAGATTTCAACCAAGATATGCACTATTTGCCGCTCGGCCCTCTGAACGGTGTTGACGGCGAATATCAAATGCAGGTTGCATTCAAATCGGGTTACTCGGCGTGGGCGATTCCGTCGACGACGAAAAATCCGGAAGACATTATGAAGTTCGCGGATTACTTGGCTACGCGCGAAGGCAAGCTTCTGTGGAAATACGGTCTGGAAGGCCGCGACTACACGTTGGGCGCTGACGGCAACCCTCTCGTGAAACAGGAAGTTATGGATCTACGGACGAATGACTCGAATGCAGCCAAAGCGCTTGGCTTCGGCGGCGTTAAGAACTACTGGGGCGAATTGCTCGGCAGCACCGACATCGACTGGATGGCCGACTTCGGAGAAATGGAGTATGGCGATAAGCTGCAGGACTCGACGAGCCAAGGCGCGCTGGAAATCGCGAAGTATTGGGACTGGGACGCGAAGCGCGCGAACGCCAACGTCTTCGACGCTTATTCTCCAAACGCGTTCCTAGGCGAATTCGCCAGAGGCAACGAGCTGAAAGCGGCGTTCGACAACTACAAAGACAGCCTGGTTAAAGCTTACTACAGCAAAACTCCGGAAGCAGGAAAAGCAGTTATCGACAGCGCTCTGAAGCAAATGCAGGCTGCCGGACTGGAAGACTATCTGAAACTGCTTGATCAGAAGCACGCAGATCCGCACACGAAGATTTCGTATCGCGCATTCTAATTCAGAATAACGCAAGTTATCAAGCAGGGCGGTTTTATCCGGTCGGATAAAACCGCCTGCCTTTCCAGAGGAGGGGAGTACGTGGGCAACGAATTCTATAAGACAAGTACAAGCGAGAAACTGTTCAAATTTATCAACTACGCCCTGATTGTTGCGCTGTGCTTGTCGATCATTCTTCCTTTCTTGAACATTGCGGCTCTGGCATTTAATCCGGGCAGGGATGCGGAAAGAGGCGGCATTTACTTCTGGCCGCGCATTTGGTCGCTGGAAAACTTCGAGAAGGTGTTCGAGTCGTCGAATATCGCGACCGCATTCGGCATCTCGATTTTCCGTACCGTTGTCGGTACGGTAGCAAGCGTATTTCTGACGGCGATGGCGGCGTATGCGCTGAAGAGCAAGACGATTCCCGGCGGAAAATTTCTGACGATGTTTGTGTTTTTCACCATGCTGTTCGGCGGCGGCATTATTCCGTATTACATGTTGCTGAAATCTCTCCACTTGACCAACAACATCTGGGTTTACGTTATCCCGGGTCTGTACAGCGCCTGGAACCTGATCATTTTCCGTACCTTTTTCCAGCAGATTCACGTGAGCCTGGAAGAGTCGGCTCGGATTGACGGATACAACGATTTCTCGATTTTCACTCGCATCATCCTGCCTTTGAGCCGACCGGTTCTCGCCGTTATCGCATTGTTTAACGCGGTTGGCCACTGGAACGACTGGTTCACGGGAGCGTTCTACGTGAGATCGGCCAATCTTCGTCCGCTGACGACGCTGATGCAGGAAATGCTGATGAGCGCGGAAGCCATGCGCGAAACGCTGGAACAGGCGGCAGGCTCCTATCATCTGATCGACCGCATCCAGGTGACGGGCAACTCTCTGAAGATGGCGATGATTATTGTCGTTGTAACGCCAATCATTATGATTTATCCTTTTGTTCAACGATATTTTGCCAAAGGTATTATGATCGGCTCCATGAAGGAATAACCGGTATTTGAACTCGGAACAGAGAGCGGGGGGAATTCGCGATGAAAATAGCAAACCCTTATACGAACCAAGGGACATGGCTGAAGGGTAGCTTCCACAACCACACGACGAACAGCGACGGCTGGTTTCCGCTGGAAACGGTATATAAAATGTATGGCGGGTATGATTTTCTCGGCATTTCCGATCACGACAAAATTACGAAGCACGAGGGCAAACGGGAAATTCCGACCGTATTCGAAGCGATCGAGGTCAGCAGCCGCCAAACGCACATGCTTCTCGTACAGCCGCCCCACAAGATCATGGAAGACTACAGCAACGAGTTTACGATTGAAAATTACCAGCGTTTCGTCGATCTGACGGTAGAGAACGGCGGGTTTGCGGTGCTTGTGCATCCGAATCGTTTCTTCTCCAACTATTGGAATTTGGAAGATATGCTGGCGATGGATCGTTATCTCGGCGTGGAAGTATATAACGGAGACGGCAATCCGGAATACGATATCGCTTTTGACAAGTGGGATGCGATTCTTTCCACGGGCTACCGGGTATGGGGCTTCGGCAACGACGATTCTCACGTATACGGCCAAGAGAAACGCGCCTGGAACGTCGTCATGGCGGAGGAAAACACGACGGAAGCGATCATTCGCGCGATCAAGGCCGGCAACTTTTACGTCTCGACGGGATACGGCTTTGAAGGCATCCGGGTCGAAGGCAATACGATCGTAGCGGATCTGCGCTCGAATGAGCTGCTGGACAAAATGTACAAATATGTGACGTTCTTCGGCAAAGACGGCAAAGTGCTCAAGGAGTCGACCGGGCGGATTTTGCAAGCGCAGTACGAATGCCAGGGCGATGAAGGATACGTACGCGTGGCGGTGTATTTGGAAGGCGGATATTCCGCATTCTCTCAACCGCTATTCGTAGAAAAGGAATGATTTAGTAGGAAGTTGGAAGGAGTTGGCGGCGGCTTCGGCGAATTATGTCAGTTGGATGCTTTTTTTAGTTTGCGACGAGGTGAATGAGATGCAGGTTAAGATCAAAGATGTGGCCAAGATGGCAGGCGTATCTGTGACGACCGTGTCCAGAGTGTTGAACGGAGAGAAATACGTTAAAGACGATCTCAAAGCGAAAGTGAACCGAGTCATCGAAGAATTGGGATACGCTCCGAGTCAAATCGCCCGCAGCTTGGTGCGCAAAAAGACGAACCTCATCGGAGTCATCGTGCCCGACTTGACATCCAGCTTTTATTCGACGATTTTGAGCAGCATCGAGGAACGTGCAAGCGCCAACGAATACCATCTGCTTGTCTGCAACATCAGCGAAGACATCGACAAAGAATACAAATATTTAAACGTTTTTCAGGAAATGCGCGTCGAAGGCATCATTATTATGCACGAGAAAATAAACGAGCAAATTCGCGCATTTATTCATAAAATCAAAACGCCGGTCATCTTCTCCAGCGTTAAGCCGATGGATCAGAAGTTTATTTCGGTCATCGTCGACGACTATGCGGCGGCTTATGACGCTACGCGTTACTTGATCGAGCAGGGGCACGAGACGATCGGCTTTATCGGCGGGGACATGCGGGACGTGACATCCGGACAGAATCGCTACAGCGGCTATCGCAACGCGATGTCGGATTTCGGCAAGAAGCTGGTATTCGAGCATATCCGCTTCGGCGATTACAAAGTTCAGAGCGGCTACGATCAAATGAAGGAAATGCTGAGCGCGGGCAGTCCGCCTACCGCGGTATTTGCGGTCAGCGACGACATGGCGGTCGGCGCCATCAACTGCATTCGGGATCATAATCTGCGAGTGCCGGAAGATATTGCGATCATTGGTTTCGACGGAAGCCAATTGACCGAGCTTGTCCGTCCAACGCTGACTTCGATGGAGCAACCGATTCACCAGATGGGCAGGGTGACGATGGACGTGCTGCTTAAGCTGATTGCCGGCGATACGCCTCCGGACGGAGACGTTGTGCTTGAGCATCGCCTGGTCGTTCGGGAGAGCTCGCTCAGCCAGGAACGGCAAGCGGACGAAATAACAGGATTGGTACAGGAATAAGCAAGCCAATGGGGAAGTGACAACTGTGAAATCATATGACGCAATCGTTATCGGCGATGCGAACATCGATCTGGTCGTTGCGGGGTGCGAGGAAATTCCCGGCCCCGGCCAGGAAGTATTCGTTCCCAACATGACGCTGCATGTCGGCGGGGGAGCGGCTTTGTTCAGCTTGGCGCTGGCCAAGCTCGGATTAAAAATCGCATTTAACGGGATTCTTGGAGCAGATGGTTTCGGGCAATATGTCCGGAGTCAATTTTCTCGTTATGGAATCGATACCAGATATATTCGTACCAGCAAAAAGAACAATACCGGCATCTCCATCGCGATCAATCCAGAGAAGGATCGCTCTTTTATTTCTTATGCCGGCACCAACGCGGAGATCAGCCTGATGGAGCTGGATATGGACAGCGTTGCCGCCGGTCGCCACGTCCATCTGACCGGATATCGCGGCAGCCAAAACCATCGGGAATACATGGAGATGACCCGGAAACTCAAGGCGCTGGGCGTGACGACCTCAATCGACGTAGGCTGGGATGACACCGGGGAGTGGTATAACGGCATTTTCGAGCTGATGGGCGAGGTGGACGTCTTCTTCATGAACGAAGTGGAAGCGATGAACTACACGGGCTGTTCCACTATAGAGGATTGTCTGCAGGTGCTGACTCGGCACAGCCGCCATATTGTGCTTAAGCTCGGCTCCAAGGGCGCCGTTGCGGCAGTCGCCGGATCGACGACGTACCGCTCCAGCTTTCCGGTAACTGTAAGGGATACGACGGGAGCGGGGGATTCGTTCAACGCCGGTTACATTTACGGCTTTCTGTCCGGACGAAGCGCAGCGCAAAGTCTGCTGTACGCCAACGGCTGCGGGGCGATGTCGGTCAGTCAGTACGGAGGCAATACGGGAACGTCCGACGGGGCTTCGCTGGAAAAGTTCATTGCGGAAAAAATCGGGCATACGACGGACAACTGGGAAGCTGTGAGTTAACTGGACGGTTTGCAGACGCGAAAGTAAAGTGCAGGCGGTCAAGAGGGATGAGCGTCGACAGGTGGAAGCACGAGCGCCGAGGAGGAGAAAAATGAGCTTGAAATTTAATGGGGACGGCAAATTCAAAATTGTCCAATTTACGGATATGCATTTCGGAGACGACAAGGAGGAGGATCGGATCAGCGACGGCAAGACGGCTGATCTCGTCCAACGGATCATCGCTTCGGAGAAGCCGGATCTGATCGTGCTGACCGGCGATATGATCTGGAGCCACGGCGTTCCTGATCCCAAGGCGAGCTTTCGCCGGGCGCTCGCGCCGGTTGTCGCCTCCGGGCTTCCTTGGGCGGCCGTATTCGGCAATCACGACGCCGAAGCGCGCGTGACTCACGAAGAGCTGCTGGCCATTCTGCAGGAAAATGACAAATGCCTTTCCGTTGCCGGCCCTGCTGACATCCATGGGACCGGCAATTATGTATTAACGGTGCAAGGAAGCGAAGGCGAAGCGGCTGTGGCTGCGGCTCTTTACTTCTTCGATTCCGGCATTAACGCTCCGGAGCCGATCGGCGGATACGCCTGGATTCACACCGACCAGGTGAATTGGTATACGCAGCAGGCTCGGCAGTTGGCGGAACGGGCCGGAACGGGAATCGGGCCCGAGGCGAGGGCTGCGATAGGACCGGCGGCAGCGGCAGGGTTGGGGACAGCTGTAGACGTAGGGGCAGTCTCAGGGGCAGTTTCAAAGGCTGTCTCAGCGGCACCGCTGCCGGCGCTCGCTTTTTTTCACATTCCCGTGCCGGAATACGATGAGGTGTGGGAGGCCGGACTGGCAACGGGCACGAAGGAAGAGCGGGTCGAATGTCCGAAAATCAACACCGGCTTGTTCGGCGCCATGGTGCAGATGGGCGATGTGATGGGGACCTTCGTCGGCCACGATCACGACAACGATTATTGCGGAACGCTTCACGGAATTCGCCTCTGTTACGGTCGAGTAACGGGCTACAACTGCTACGGCAAGCTGCAGCGCGGCGCTCGTGTGATTCAGTTGACGGAAGGGCGCCGCGATTTCGAGACCTGGATCGTCGAAGCGGACGGAGGGATCGTGCGATGAACTTCGAGCTGATCGCTGCAAGCGCTGCGGGTGTCGGGAGCGGAACCGGTGGGAACGGCGATACTGTGGGAGTCGACACGCTGATCGTTCCCGTGTTTGCGGAAAGTCTTCAGCGGATGCCAGAGGGGCTGGCTTCTTCCAAGCTGCTGCCTCGTATGGCGGACAGACATGCGACGACCTGGCTCTATGGTGCGGAAGGTAGGCCCGACGTTCTGCTCGTCGGCTTAGGCGAAGCGGCCAAGTACGGTCTGCATGTGCTGCGGGATGCCGCAGGAGAAGCGGGCCGCGCGCTGGTTCGCGAGAATCGGCTAACGGCCGTCTTGATATTTGCGGGGCTGACTGCAGGGCGACCTTCTTGCGATGGAGGAACGGATGAGGTAGAGGCTTGGGTAGAAGGATCGCTGCTCGGCGTTTATTCTTTCGATAAGTATAAGAAGGACGCCAAGGCCCGCGCGGCTGCGACGATGCGGCTTGCTGTCGGTGACGACGCAGCGCTGAGGGAAGCGATTCGTATCGGGAGCATACGGGCGGAGAGCACGATTTGGGCGCGCGATCTGATCAACGAGCCGCCGAACCGTCTTCGTCCACTCGACCTGGCGGTAAGGGTGAAGGAGCGTTTTACCGATACTGAGGCGCAAGTGACTCTATACGAAGGCGAGCAATTGGAACAAATGGGCTTCGCAGGAGTGACTGCCGTAGGCAAGGGGAGCGAGCATCCGCCTGTTTTTATCGAAGTTCGCTACTGCTCCGACCCGTCGAAGCCTTTAGTGGCGTTGGTCGGCAAGGGCATTACCTTCGATACCGGAGGCATCAGTTTGAAGCGCGATCATGATATCAGCGATATGCGGATGGATATGGCGGGAGCAGGGGCGACGTTGGCCGCGCTCGACATTCTTGTCCGCAGCGGTGCATCCGTGAATGCGGCGGTTCTGGTGCCGGCGGCGGAGAACAGCCCTTCAGGTCGCGCGCTGCTGCCCGGAGAGATCATTACTTATGCGAACGGCTTGTCGGTTCAGGTCGGCAACACCGATTCGGAAGGGCGACTCGTTTTGGCTGATGCCTTGATCTACGCCCATCTCATTGGCGCAGAGCAGGCGATCGACGTGGCGACGTTAACCTATTCCGTTGTAGGAGCGCTCGGCTCTAAAGTGGCCGGCATTCTTGGCGACGATGAGCTCGCGCGGGATGTACGGGCAGCGGGCGAGCCATTCGGAGAGCGCGTCTGGCAGCTTCCGCTCGTTGACGAATACGAGGCTTATCTAGCCAGCGATTACGCCGATACGAGCAACATCAGCCGGGTCGGCGAGGCCGGCGCGATTACAGCGGGGCTGTTTTTGCGCAAGTTTGTTCATCCCTCCCTCAGATGGGCGCATATCGATATGAGCGGCACGAAGGAAGCATCGTCGGCCAAAGGACAACACGCCGTCGGCGCAACCGGCTTCGGAGCGCGGATGCTGGCCGAATATGTCTTGAGGATGAAGTAGGCAGCGCGCTGAGCTGGTGGCGGACTGTCTAACGGTCTGGGAGACCGTAAGAAGCGTGAATGAGAGGTCGGCGGACCGTCTAACGGTCTGGGAGACCGTAAGAAGCGTGAATGAAAGGTCGGCGGACCGTCTAACGGTCTGGGAGACCGTAAGAAGCGTGAATGAGAGGTCGGCGGACTGTCTAACGGTCTGGGAGACCGTAAGAAGCGTGAATGAGAGGTCGGCGGACCGTCTAACGGTCTGGGAGACCGTAAGAAGCGTGAATGAGAGGCTGGCGGACCGTCTAACGGTCTGGGAGACCGTAACTAGTCCGGCGTTATCTTGTGGAGTTCATCCTCGGTGGCATCCGGCACGAATCAACGAAAAATGAAGCGGAAATAAGAAAGGAGACGGACATGAAAACGGTACGATTAACGATGGCGCAAGCGTTGCTTGCTTTTTTAGACAATCAGTATGTGTCGGTAGACGGGCGAGAGAGCAAGTTCGTTCGCGGCGTCATGGGCATCTTCGGGCACGGCAATGTGACGGGGATCGGCGAGGCGCTGGAGCGCGCTCCGGGGGAACTGCAGTACGTTCAGGGCAAGAACGAGCAGGGTATGGTTCATGCGGCGACGGCGTTCGCCAAACAGAGCAATCGCTTGCAGATCTATGCGTGCACCTCGTCCATCGGCCCCGGCGCGCTTAACATGGTGACGGCGGCGGCTACGGCAACGGTTAACCGAATTCCGGTGCTGCTGCTGCCCGGCGACAACTTCGCTTCGCGGCAACCGGACCCGGTGCTGCAGCAGCTAGAAGTCGCCTCCGATTACACGGTGTCTGCGGCAGATGCATTTAAGCCGGTCAGCCGGTACTGGGACCGGATCGTCCGTCCGGAGCAGCTGATGACGGCTGCACAACAGGCGATGAGAGTGCTGACCGATCCGGCTGATACTGGAGCGGTGACGCTGGCTTTGCCGCAAGACGTGCAGGCAGAAGCCTACGACTATCCGGCTGAATTTTTCGCTAAACGGGTTCATCGCATCGACCGTCGTCCTCCTTCGAAAGAGGCGCTGCAATTGGCAGCTTCCCTGGTAGCGGAAGCCAAGCGTCCGCTGATCATCGCGGGCGGCGGCGTGCATTATTCGGGCGCGACACAGGAGCTGCGCGAATTCGCGGAGGCGCTGGGCATTCCGGTCGCGGAGACGCAGGCCGGCAAAAGCGCGCTGCCGTGGAATCATCCGCTGAACCTGGGAGCGATCGGCGTGACCGGCTCGCTGTCCGCCAACCTTCAAGCGAAGGAAGCGGATCTGATCATCGGCGTCGGGACGCGCTATTCCGACTTCACAACGTCGTCGAAGTCGGCTTTCCGCTTCGGTGAAACGAAGGTGATGAGCATTAACGCGAACGGCTCCGATGCCGCCAAACTTGGCGGAACGGCCTTGACCGCCGACGCACGCGAAGGGTTGACGGCGCTGCGCGAGAAGTTGACGGCGCAAGGATACCGTACTGCATATGACGCGGACGTATTAGAATCGCGCAAGCGGGAGTGGGACGCCGAAGTCGACAGGCTGTATGCGGAAGAGCATCCTGACGGGCTATCCCAAACGCGGGCGCTGGGAGTCATTAACGAGACTATCGAACCGTCTTCGGTTGTCGTCTGCGCGGCGGGCAGCCTTCCGGGAGATTTGCACCGCGTATGGCGCTCGTCCGAGCCGAAAACGTATCACATGGAATACGGCTTCTCCTGTATGGGGTACGAGGTTAGCGGCGCATTCGGCGCGGCGCTTGCCGAACCGGAGCGGGAGGTCTATGCGCTTGTCGGCGACGGCGGCTATCTCATGCTGCATTCGGAGCTGGTAACGAGCTTGCAGGAGAACCGGAAAATTACCGTTCTGCTGTTCGACAACCACGGTTTCCAGTGCATTCACAATCTGCAGCGCGGTCACGGCAGCGACGGCTTCGGCAACGAGTTCCGCTATCGCTCGCAGCAGACAGGACGTCTGACCGGCGACTATATGCCGATCGATTTTGCCGCACATGCCCGCAGCCTTGGCGCTAAAGCCTATAAGGCCGGAAATGCCGAAGAGCTGCGTGAAGCGCTGCGGCTGGCGAAAGCCGAGACGATCTCGACATTGATCGAAATTCCCGTCGTACCGGGAACGAATACATCCGGTTACGAATCGTGGTGGCGCGTCGACGTTCCCGAGGTATCGGTATCGGATAAAGTGGCGGAAGCGCACGGAGCGATGAAAGCAAAAATCCGGGAAGCGGGACCTTACTGAGACCGGGGAGGAGCCATTATGAGCTATATTACATTCGACAGTTCCAAGCAGACGGATTTCGTAGCCATTGGCCGACTATGCATCGACCTGAACGCCAATGAGATTAATCGCCCGATGGAAATGACGTCAACGTTCACCAAATACGTCGGCGGATCGCCGGCCAACATTGCCATTGGCATGGCCCGTCTCGGGATGAAAACCGGTTTTGTCGGCAAGGTGGCCAACGATCAGATGGGACGTTTTATTACCGATTATCTGGAGCGCAACGGCATCTCGACCTCCGGGGTGACGACGGATCGGACCGGAGCGGTGACGGGGCTTGCGTTCACGGAGATCAAGAGTCCGAGCGATTGCAGCATTCTGATGTATCGCGACAATGTCGCCGACCTGAAGCTTCAGCCGGAGGAAGTGCCGGAGGAATTGATTGCCGGCGCAAAAATGCTGCTCGTATCCGGCACGGCGTTGGCCGCCAGCCCTTCGCGGGAAGCGGTGTTCCTGGCGATCGACTATGCGCGTAAGCATGGCGTCGCGATTGCTTTCGATATCGATTATCGCCCTTATACGTGGTCTTCGGATGCCGAGACGGCCGTCTATTACAACCTGGTCGCGGAAAAATGCGACATCATCGTCGGCACGAGAGAAGAGTTCGACATGATGGAGCGGTTCGAGCGCAATCCGGAGCGTCTGGACGAGATTACGGCGGCCAAGTGGTTCAACTACGCGGCGAAAATCGTCATCATCAAGCACGGCAAGGAAGGCTCCATCGCCTATACGAAGGATGGCGCGTCCCATCGCGCCGTCAGCTATCCGGCGAAGGTCGTCAAAACGTTCGGCGCCGGCGATTCGTATGCGGCCGGATTCCTGTACGGATTGATGCAGGGCTGGGAGATCGCGCGCTGCATGTCGTTCGGAAGCGCGGCCGCGTGTATCGTCATCTCCAGCCATAGCTGCTCCGACGCGATGCCTACGGCCGAGCAGGTTCACGATTATATCGCCAGATGCGAACGTGGAGAGATTACCGCTACCTAAATGCACGTATAGAAGAAGAGAGGAATGAAACCGATGACCAACTACAACGAATCCGCCGGTTCTGCGGCGCTTAGCAACTATATCGGCGGCAAATGGGTGCCGTCCGAATCTAGAGTAACGGAGCCGGTGTACAATCCGGCGACGGGCGAAGTCATTGCGAACGTGCCGATCTCCAGCAAGGAAGAGGTCGATGCTGCAGTTCGCGCAGCGCAAGAGGCGTTCCGGACGTGGAGCCGCACGCCGGTTCCGCGGCGCGCGCGCGTGTTGTTCAAGTATCAACAGCTGCTCGTGGAGCGTTGGGAGGAACTGGCGCGCATCATTACGCAGGAGAACGGCAAGAGCTACGCGGAAGCCTACGGCGAAGTGCAGCGCGGCATCGAATGCGTCGAGTTCGCGGCCGGCGCGCCAACGCTGATGATGGGCAAGCAGCTTCCCGACATCGCCTCGAACATGGAATCCGGCATGTACCGTTATCCGATCGGCGTGATCGGCGGAATTACGCCGTTTAATTTTCCGATGATGGTGCCGTGCTGGATGTTCCCGCTCGCGATCGCTTGCGGCAATACGTTCGTGTTGAAGCCGTCGGAGCGGACTCCGCTGCTGGCACAGCGGCTGGCCGAGCTGTTCGCGGAAGCGGGCTTGCCGGACGGTGTATTCAATCTCGTTCACGGCGCACGCGACGTCGTTAACGGCATTCTTGAGCATCCGGGCATTGCGGCCGTCTCGTTCGTCGGCTCGCAGCCTGTGGCGGAGTACGTCCACAAGACGGCAAGCGCGAACGGCAAACGGGTTCAGGCGCTGGCCGGCGCCAAAAACCATTCGATCGTTATGCCGGACGCCGACCTTGACGCCGCCGTTACGCAGATCGTGAGCGCAGCGTTCGGCTCTGCGGGAGAGCGCTGCATGGCATGTGCTGTCGTCGTGGCTGTCGGCGACATTGCCGACCGTCTCACCGACAAGCTGAAGCAGGCGGCGGATGCGATTACGATCGGCAACGGCTTGGAGCAGGGCGTGTTTCTCGGGCCGGTCATTCGGGACTCCCATAAGGAGAGAACGCTTGGCTATATCGCTGCGGGCGAGCAAGAAGGAGCGAAGCTGCTGCGGGACGGGCGCGAGGATGCGGCTGTTGGCGGAGAGGGCTATTTTGTCGGCCCGACGATTTTCGACGATGTGAATTGCGAGATGAGCATTTGGCGCGACGAAATTTTTGCTCCGGTGCTATCGATTATGCGGGCGGAATCGTTGGATGAGGCTATCGAGATCGCCAACCGCTCGGACTTCGCCAACGGCGCTTGTCTGTTCACCATTAACGGAAGTCACGTACGGCAATTCCGCGAGACGATCGACGCCGGCATGCTCGGCATTAACGTTGGCGTACCCGCCCCTATGGCGTTTTTCCCGTTCTCGGGCTGGAAAAAGTCGTTCTACGGCGACCTGCACGCCAACGGGCCGGACGGAGTGGAATTTTACACGCGCAAAAAAATGGTGACTGCTCGATGGTAAGCTCGGGAGCCGTCGCACAGGATCGGGGAGGGAATGTCGAATGAGCAAGCTGATCGTAACGCCGGAATCTACGCCTGGCGCGGATGGACGCGTGCTGGCCGTAACTCCGGCTTCGGCGGGCTGGAAATACGTCGGCTTCGAGGTGTTCCGCCTGCTTCCGGGTCAGACGCTGAGTCGGAGCACGGGCGACAACGAAGCATGTCTCGTGCTTCTGAGCGGCAGAGCGGACGTTCGGACCAACCGTGAAATATGGGTAGGCATCGGGCAGCGGATGAGCGTATTCGAGAAAATTCCGCCGTATTCCGTGTATGTGCCCGCAGACGATACGTACGAAGTTACCGCTTTGACGGAGCTGGAGCTGGCCGTATGCCTCGCTCCCGGTACGACGCGTCTTCCGGCGCGGCTGATCGAGCCGGACGCCGTCGGAGTCGAGCTTCGCGGCAGCGGCTCTACCGAGCGGCTGATTCATAATATTTTGCCTGAGTCGGAAGCGGCCGACAGCCTGCTTGTCGTAGAGGTGTTTACGCCGGACGGTCACTGGTCCAGCTATCCGCCGCACAAGCACGACCGGGACTCGTTGCCGGACGAATCGCTGCTGGAGGAAACGTACTACTACCACGTTCAGCCTGAGCAAGGCTTTGCCGTGCAGCGCGTCTACACCGACGACTTGACGTTGAACGAGACGCTGGCCGTACGCGACGGCGAAACGGTTCTGGTGCCCAAGGGCTATCATCCGGTGTCGGCGCCCCCAGGCTACGAGGTTTATTATTTGAACGTCATGGCCGGGCCGGTTCGCACGTGGAAATTCCACAACGATCCCGCCCATGCCTGGCTGATGCCGCCGCGCAAATGAGGACGGAAACGATTGCGCTGCGCGGACGCGCGGAAGTGAAGCTGACGGCGTATTTGCTCGACGCTTCGCCCGAACTGAGCAATGCGGCCCTTCGGCCGGCGGTGCTCGTATTTCCGGGCGGCGGCTATCGCGGCCTCTCGGACCGAGAAGCCGAGCCGGTCGCAACGGCGTATTTGGCGGAAGGCTTTCAAGCGTTCGTGCTGCGTTATTCCGTGCGAACCGAGTTCCCTGAACCGCTGTTGGACGCGGAAGAGGCGCTTGACGTCATCCGCAACAGGAGCGCCGGTTGGGGCGTGGATCCGGAACGAATCGCGGCCATAGGCTTTTCGGCGGGCGGCCATCTGGCCGCCGCGCTCGGTACGATGGGGCGTGTTCGGCCCAATGCGCTCATCTTGGGTTATCCGTGCATTCTGTCCTCGATGAGCGAGGTGCTGGCTGTTCCTATTCCTTCCGTGGATCGTGAGATCGACGAACGGACGCCGCCAGCATTTCTGTTTGCGGCTTGCGACGATACTGCGGCTCCGATCGAAAATACGATAAACTTCATGAGGGCGCTGGACGAGAAGGGCATTCCGTTCGAGGCGCATATTTTCCAAAGCGGCGGCCACGGTCTGTCGTTGGCGAAGACGCATACGTCGGGAGGCTACCGTTCGAACGTCAACCCGCGGTTCGCCGAATGGTTTGCGCTCAGCGTCTCCTGGCTGCGCGAGGTGCTGGGAGATTTTCCGTCCGATGAAGACAATTCCGTGCCGCAGGCGCGAGACGCGGGCCGCTATGGCATTGATGTGGCCATCGGCGGAATGCTGGCGCGACAAGAGTGCCGCGAGGCGATTCTGGAGCTTTTTCCGCAGTTGAGCGATAAGAAGCTGGCTGCCAGAGCTTTGTCTTATTCTCTTAGTATCGTTAATGAAGCGCTCCCCGTTCCCCAGCCCGACGACCGGATGAGGGAGCTGGACGGCAAGCTGCGACAAATTGCGCTGAAGTAAAATGACTTTCCATAAGCGATTTATGGAGAGTCATTTTTTCTTATGTGGGGCGAGATCGACATATCTTCATCAAACCTTCATCGTAGCCTGCTTGTATGAAGTTCAATAATTCAGTATCCTATAGCTAATATGCATGACCCAGACCCTTCGAGGTCGAGAGAGAAAGGGAGAGAGCAATGAGCAAAACGATTCAATTCGATTATTCCAAAGCGCTGCAATTCGTCGGTCAACACGAGATCGACAATCTGGCGCCGGCCGTCAAGCTTGCTCACGAGCAATTACATAACGGAACCGGAGCGGGTTCCGACTATCTGGGCTGGATCAACCTGCCGTTCGACTACGACAAGGAAGAATTCGCCCGTATCCAGAGCGCCGCGAAGAAAATCCAGTCCGATTCGGACGCGCTGATCGTTATCGGCATCGGCGGCTCCTACCTGGGCGCGCGCGCGGCAATCGAAATGCTGCAGCATTCCTTTTACAATACGCTGTCCAAGGAGCAGCGCAAAACTCCGCAAATTTTCTACGCCGGCAACAATATCAGCTCGACCTATGTTACCCACCTGCTGCAAGCGCTGGAGGGCAAAGACTGGTCGATCAACGTCATCTCCAAATCCGGAACAACGACGGAGCCGGCTATCGCTTTCCGTATTTTCCGCGAAGCGTTGGAGAGCAAATACGGCAAGGAAGAAGCGCGCAAGCGCATCTATGCGACGACGGACAAGGCTCGCGGCGCATTGAAGGTGCTGGCTACCGAGGAAGGCTATGAGTCGTTCGTCATTCCGGACGACGTTGGCGGCCGCTACTCCGTCCTTACCGCAGTCGGCTTGCTGCCGATCGCAACGGCCGGCATTGACATCGAAGCGATGATGAAGGGCGCGCAAGACGCGGCTACAACGTACAACAACCCTAACCTGAGCGAAAACCAAGCGTACCAATACGCGGCTGTCCGCAACGCGCTCTATCGCAAAGGCAAAGCGATCGAAATTCTCGTCAACTACGAGCCGGGTCTGCACTTCGTCTCCGAATGGTGGAAGCAGCTGTACGGCGAGAGCGAAGGCAAGGACTATAAGGGTATCTATCCGGCATCCGTTGACTTCTCCACCGATCTGCACTCGATGGGGCAATTCATCCAGGAAGGCAACCGGATCATTTTCGAGACGGTGCTTCAGGTGGGCGAAGTGTCCGAGCAGATCACGATTGAGAAAAGCGCGGACGACCTGGATGGCTTGAACTTCCTCGCCGGCCAAACGCTTGATTTCGTCAACAAAAAGGCGTTCCTGGGAACGCTGCTTGCCCATACGGACGGCAACGTGCCTAACTTGATCGTTAACCTGCCGGACATGAGCCCGTACACGTTCGGTTACATGGTATACTTCTTCGAGATCGCGTGCGGAGTGAGCGGCTACCTGCTCGGCGTTAACCCGTTCGATCAGCCGGGCGTCGAAGCTTACAAGAAGAACATGTTCGCGCTTCTCGGCAAGCCGGGCTTTGAAGAGCAGAAAAAGGCTTTGGAAGCTCGTCTGTAATATCTGAATAGTTCGTATAGGGGCGCTCCCGGGCGCTCCTTTTTTATGGCCAGGGCGTCCGGAGGTTCCGACTTCGCGCGCATTCCTTCGGGCGAGCCAATATGCTAGAATAGGGTCGAGTTTGTCTGGGGCGAGCCGACCCTATTCATTCGATCAAGGGGGCGACGATCCGCATGATCGATATTCATACGCATATTTTGCCGGGTCTGGACGACGGGGCGTCAGACTGGAACGATACATTGAACATGGCCAAAGCGGCCGCGGCGGAAGGCATAACGAAGCTGATCGCTACGCCCCACCATGCGAACGGTCGTTACGACAACCCGGCTGCGGAAATTCGAGCGCTTGTCACCCGAACGAACGAGCGTCTGGCGGACGCCGGCGTTCCCGTCACGGTCGCGTCGGGGCAGGAAATCCGCGTGCATGATGACCTGCTGGACGCATGGCACAGGAAAGAACTGCTGACGCTTGCCGAATCCGCTTACGTTTTGATTGAAATGCCTTTCTCGCATGTTCCCAAGGATATGAAAGAGCTGATTCATGAGCTTGGCGTGCTGCGCCTGCGGCCGATTATCGCGCATCCCGAGCGCAATGCGGAAATCGTCAAGCATCCTCGTCTGCTTGCCGAGCTGATTGAGGTCGGCGCCTGCGCGCAAATGACGACGCATTCGCTGTTGGGCGACTTCGGGAGGCAGGTTCGGCAAGCCGCATGGACGCTGTGCGAAAGTGGACTTATTCATCTCGTGTCGTCGGACGCCCACCATCCCGAGCGAAGGGGATTTCGATTGCGGGAGGCCTATGGGGCGATTCGCCAGCGCATGGGCGAACCATGGGAGGCGTATTACAAGCGCAATGCCCGATGCGTTGCCGACGACATGCCCTTCGATAGTCCTCCGTCGGCCGCGGCGTCGGCTACTTTATTGAGACGCTTGCTCTCCTTTTTTACCGGGTCATCGTGATAATCGGAACGAAATTAATGCTGGAGAAGCAAGTAACCGGTGAAGCAATCGGGACTCGAAAAGACGATCGGGCGACAGATGATGACCGAATAGGAGGAAAATTATGAAAAAAGGAATAAGAGAAGAGGAAGATTCGGGCAAATCGCCGAATTTTTTTAGATTTCATCTCAAATGAAAGCGCTATCATGATTACGATGTTTTTAGTGGGCAAAACGTTGCATCCCTCCGTAAAATGGTTGAATCCTCCTAGAGATTTTCGAAAGACTGTCCTAAGTCCCTCTTTTCCCATGTTTGAAATCGCCTTTTTTCTCGGCTTAGAGTCCGAACCATCGGCACGAATATTCGAAATCCTTGACTGGGCAAGGGCGAGCGAAAGCGGGTTCGTTTCTGAACGGCGGGTCTATAGTCTGAATAGGACCTCGTGGAAGTAGAGCGCTTCCATTGAACAAAACGAAGCCTTGGCACTCTGAATAGTCGGTTTTCCGGTTGCGGTCGACTTCTAAAAATGAGCAGGAATGGCTAATAGGCATCATGTCTTTAATCCCTCTTGAATTTCGATTTTCTATGTCATACTTAGTTCAAATCGCGGCGAACCCGGTTGACGACGACTCGATGACGAATCGGGTAGAGGAGAAAAGTTCAAAACTTCTACCGCAAGCGAAGGTGATTGGAGATGAACGTTTCGAATCCGGCGCTGAAGCAGGAGAGGCTTAAGCTTTTTTTGGAAAGACTCTCGCAGGACGCTTCTCTGAGCCGCCGACACGACTCCGCAAGCGCGTTGTCGTGGGAAGAGCTTCTGGCCTACACTGGATACGATCCCCGGGATGGAACGGTCGACGTGGCCGAGCTTGTTTCCCTGACGTTAGGGAAGCTTGGAATAGAGGCCGACGCAAAGACGATGGTGGAGTATATTTTGAACGGCGGAACGGTCAGAGACTTTATGAACGTCGCGTGGCATAGACCGGAAGCGGCCGATATGAACGACTCCGGCCAAGCTTGCGACGATGGATAGGCGATTTTGTTTGTTCGTGAAACGAATGGATTCGTCGGATGGAGCTGCGCTTCGTCCGGATCATTTCGATCATGCAGGGCCGGGGAAATTGCGTTCTATTCCCTTCAGCACGATCTCCGATAAAAACGACATGCTCCGATCAAAGGACGATGCAGTCGTTTTTAATTGGCTCAAAAGTTCTCGTTTTGAATAACTTTTAAATTTCATTATTCTAATCGAACTGATTTTGGAATTCTGAAGGGCAAGAAAACTTACAAGCGACGGAGGAAAAAAGATGGAACTGAAACAATACTGGCTCATCGTCAAAAAAAGACTGCTCCTGATCGCCCTGATCGCAACGGTCGTCTGCTTGAGCGTCGGCATCTATTCCTACTACTTCATCGCGCCGCAGTATCAGGCATCGGCCAAGCTGATCGTCAACCAGTACAAGGAAAGCAGCTCTTTGCTTCCCAGCATCGATGTCGGTTCCATCAATTCCACCATCGGCCTCATCAAAACCTACAAAGAAATTATTAAGACGCCGCGCATTATGAAAAGCGTCAGCAAGGATTATCCAGAGCTGAACCTGTCGTATGGCGAACTGATCAGCAAGGTGAGCGTAAGCTCGGTGAATGAAACGCAGGTCATGTCGATCTCCGTCCGCGACCATTCCTACGAGCGGGCGGCCAAGGCGGCCAACGCGGTGGCGGTCGTTTTCCAGAAATCGGTCCCCGAGCTGATGAAGGTCGACAACGTGTCCATCCTGGATTTCGCCGATCCCCAAGAAGCTCGCGGTCCGGTCGCTCCAAATCCGAACATGAACATCGCAGCCGCGCTCCTTCTGTCGCTCATGCTCGGCGTGGGTCTCGCTTTCCTGCTGGAATATTTGGACGACACGATCAAAACGGAGGAGGACATTGAAACGCTGTTCCAAGTTCCGGTGCTGACCGCGATTCCGAGGTTCAAAGAGAAGGACTCTTCCGATCGAGGAAACGGCAAAGTACAGTTGCAAACGAACAGGAGGGAAAACCATGTCTCGTTATAAGTGGAGCGTCATTACGGACGCGAATCCCAAATCCCCGATTTCCGAAGGGTACCGAATGCTTAGGACCAACGTCGAGTATTCGGCGATCGACCAGACGCTGCAAGTGATCGTGGTCACCTCTTCCAGGCCGGGAGAAGGCAAAAGTACGACGTGCGCCAATCTGGCCGTCGCTTACGCCCAGACAAGCAAGAAGGTGCTGCTGATCGATGCGGATATGCGTAAGCCGTCGCAGCATCATTTGTTCGGAAAATCGAACCGGCTCGGCCTAACGACCGCCTTATTCCGGCAAAAGGAACTGCAGGAAGTGATCCAGCAAACAAATACCGACGATCTGGCGATCATCTCTGCCGGTCCGACGCCGCCGAATCCATCGGAATTGCTAGCTTCCAAGCGGATGGCCGCGTTGCTGGAGACCGCGAGGGAACGATACGACGTCGTGATCATCGACACGCCTCCGCTGATGTACGTAACGGACGCGCAGATTGCGGCCGCCCAGAGCGACGGAGTCATTCTCGTCGTCGAAGCAGGCAAAGTGAAGAAAGACGTCGCGCTTAGAGCGAAAGCGTCGCTGGACCATGTGAAGGCCAGATTGATCGGCGTCGTGCTCAACAACGTTCCGCGTAAACACTCGGATAGCTATTACTACTATTACGGCGATCGAAACGATGCCTGAGCGAAGGCTATAGGCGAGGAACGCTTGCGCGTAAGGTAATGTCTCCTGCACCTCTATCACCGGAGGCACTCGGTCATGCTGTGGGTCAGCCGACCTTAGACGTATATCGTCGAGGGTGTGACGTGAGGAAGGGTTAAATGCCCATGTGGAAGTCAAAAAGTCCAATTTTGATCACGAAGAAGTTCGAGGATGCGGATTCGGCGTCGAATCTTGAATTCAGCCGGATCTTCCGGTACTCATGTAGGTTTGCCTACACTCCGTTCCTCATCACCGGTCTTCATCCAACCTTCTCGGTGCTGAAAATCGAACTTTTTAACCCTGATTTGCAAGGAAGTCAAAAAGTCCGATTTTGATCACGAAGAGGTTCAGAGAAGCGGATTCGGCATTGAATCGGACATAAATCAAAAGGATAGGTGAGATCAAAATGGTGAGAGTGAAAAAAGCGATTATTCCCGCGGCAGGTCTCGGCACCCGTTTTTTGCCGGCCACGAAAGCGATGCCCAAAGAGATGCTTCCCATTGTTGATAAGCCGACCATCCAATATATCGTCGAGGAAGCGATCGAGTCAGGCGTCGAGGACATTATCGTCGTCACAGGCAAAGGCAAACGGGCGATCGAAGACCATTTCGACATCGCGTTCGAGCTGGAGCACACGCTGGAGGAGAAAGGGAAGCTGGACATTCTGGAGAAGGTCCGCAAATCCTCTCAGGTCAATCTGCACTATATCCGGCAAAAGGAGCCCAAAGGTCTGGGACACGCCGTATGGTGCGCGCGCAACTTCATCGGCGACGAGCCGTTCGCGGTATTGCTCGGGGACGATATCGTAGAGGCCGAGGTGCCTTGCACCCGGCAGTTGATCGAACAGTTCGAGCATACGGGCCGTTCGATCATCGGCGTGCAGACGGTAGGCGTCGATCAGACTCACCGATACGGCATCGTCGATCCGGGCGAAAGGACGGGCCAGTTGTACCGGGTCAACCGTTTCGTGGAGAAGCCGCCTCAAGGACAAGCTCCCTCCAATCTGGCCATTATGGGTCGGTACGTGCTGACGCCCGAAATTTTCGAATATTTGGGACGGCACGAGCTGGGCGCGGGCGGAGAAATCCAACTAACCGACGCGATTCAGAAATTGAACGAGGTTCAGGGCGTTTACGCGTACGATTTCCAAGGCGTCCGGTACGACGTGGGCGAGAAGATCGGCTTCATAATGACGACGATCAATTTCGCGCTGCGCAATCGCGAATTAAGGCACGTATTGATGACAGAACTGGAGGAGATCATGGACCGCGAACTGGTGAAGCAATTAATTTCGGGAAGGGGCGATACTTGATGAATACCGGCCCGCATTACCGGGACGAAGCGATAGGAGGAGCATCTTCGAATTACCGCCCGATTGTCCTGCGCAAACGGGAAACGCGGAGGACATTCTCCCTCTATACCGCGATGAAGCGGACCGTCGACCTGATCGCATCGCTGACGGGGCTGGTGCTGATAAGTCCGATGCTGGCGGTCGCCGCTGCGTTGATCAAGTGGGAGGACCCGCAAGGTCCGGTTATTTTTCGCCAAACGAGAATCGGCAAGAACGGGAAACCCTTTTGCATGTACAAGCTTCGCTCGATGTATACCGATGCGGAAGACAAGCTGAAGGAGCTGCTCGACCGCAACGAAATCAACGGCGCGATGTTCAAAATGAAGGAAGATCCGCGTGTGACAAAGATCGGCAGGTTCATTCGCAAGACGAGCATCGATGAGCTGCCGCAATTGTTCAACGTGATCAAAGGCGATATGTCGCTCGTCGGCCCCCGGCCGCCTCTACCCAGGGAAGTGGAGGAATACACAGAGCGCGATAAAAGACGGCTATCCGTGACGCCGGGCTGTACGGGATTGTGGCAGGTAAGCGGAAGAAGCAGTCTCAGCTTTAAGGAGATGGTCGAGCTTGACATCGCCTACATCGAGAAGAGATGTCTCTGGTTCGATCTCAAAATCATGCTGAGAACGTTTAAGGCCGTTGCCGGCTCCCGGGACGCATTCTAAACAGACAACGGAGGCGATACAATGGCGAAAATCCTTCATCTGTCCGAGTTTACGAAGGGCGGAGTCGAAACTCATCTTAACGAGGTCATGAAGCACCAGGCCGGTCATCACGACATTTATTTGATGGCCTCCGAGCATAACTCCAACCGACATTCGCTGCAGATCAGTCCCGAGCGTCTCATTTTGTATCCTTACAGGCGGAAGCCGGCCTATTTTCTTAGAGCAATGATGGAGATTCGCAAAAAGATTCACGAGCTTCAGCCGGATATTGTACATGTTCACGGGACGTTCGCGGGCGTTTTTCTGCGAACGCTATTTTTTTTCAAGAGGAAGCGTCCCGTCATCGTCTATTGCTCGCACGGGTGGGCTTTTCTGATGGACACGAAATCCTGGAAGCGCAAGTTGTTCGCATGGGCGGAGAAGATATTGTCGCTGCGAACGGACGCCATCATCCACATCTCGAAGCACGAATACGCGATGGCTCTGAATTATGGGCTGCCCCCGCGCAAATCGGTCGTCGTATATAACGGCGTGTCCGATGCCTCCGCCGATGCGGGATTCTCTCCCTTTCCAGTCAAACCGGACAAGATTAACCTGCTCTTCGTCGGGCGCTTTGATCGGCAGAAAGGGCTGGATCTTCTGCTCGACGTGTTCAACGAACAGCGATTTCCGCACATCGACTTGTATTTGGCCGGCGATTCCGTGCTGAAACAGAGCGAGCACCGGTATCCGGACAACGCGATCCGGCTCGGCTGGGTCGAGCATTCGGAGATCGACCGCTACATGAAAGCCTGCGACGCCGTTGTCGTTCCGTCCCGCTGGGAGGGATTCGGCATCGTCGCGATCGAGGCGCTGCGCAACGGCAAGCCGGTCATCGCCAGCAACCGGGGCGCGCTTCCGGAGATTGTTCGGGACGGCCTGAACGGGTACGTATTCGATTTCGAGCGCAAGGAGCAGCTCGCCGGTATCTTACAGACGCTGGACAAGCGCAAGCTGGAGGAGATGGGGCAGGCAGGCGAGCGCATTTTCAACGAGAAATTCCATTCCGGCCTTATGAATCAGCAGATCGAACGGCTGTACGACGCGGTTCTAAGCCGGCCGGACGAACGGTATTCCGCAACCGTCAAGAAATACGTTTAAGCGCGGGAGTGGAGAGCAGGTGAATGGAACATGCGCAAAGATCCGGCAATGTCCGGGGTCATGGACGGCAAAACACGCGGCAACCAGTTGCTCTGGGCGCTGTATCTCGTTTTCTTGCTGTTGCTGACCGTCTATCAGGATTTCCCGCTAGTCAATGTCATCGGCGAAATCGGGCGCTCGCCGATCATTTTGCTGCTTCCGCTGTTTGTTGCCTGCGAGGCGGCGCTGCTCGCCAAGCATAAGCGGGTGATGCACGGTTCGAGGCTGCAGCGGTATTTGCTCGTTTTTATCGTTTATTTGAGCTTGATCAGCATCGCTTACGTGCTCGCGCAATTTTTGCAAGGCAGCTACAGCTTCGGGCAGGAGAACCTGCTGGGCAAGGCGGTCAAGGTGCTGACCTATTTCGTGCTGATTCTGCTCTACGTCAGGCATATGCAGCTGCTGTTCGCGAAGATCGGCAGCCGTCGAGTGCTTTACGTCTGCTTCTTCGCCGTCGTCGCTCTGCTGGCGGTCATAATGGCGGCGGAGCTGGCAAGCATTCCGAACGCGCTGGCGCCGTTGCATGCGGGTAGCCAACCTTACTGGCGGGTCAGGCTGCTCACCTCGGAGAGCAGCACGACCGGCACGATCGTCGTCGTCTATTCGGCGATTCTCGTCTATTTGACCCGGGATTTGAGCGGACCGGCCAAGGCTTTGTCCTTCGCGTTCGTCGCCGGTTTTTTCCTTTTTTATCTATTTGTGACGGGCTCGAAGGGGTTTCTGATCGTCGCTTTGCTGACGATCGTCGTCACGATGGCGAAATTTCTGGATTTTCGGAAGAAAAGAAACTTCCTTCTGCTCTTAGCGGCCGCTGGGGCAATGTACTTGTTCGTTACCCATTTTTCCGCCGTAGTGCTGGGCTCGTTAAGCAATGACATCGAGAACTACACGTCGTCCTATACGAGAATGGGCACGATTCTCATCGCGCTGGCCACCGTCGCCCATCATCCGCTTGGCGTGGGCACGGGAGCTTATCTGATGTATTTCGATCAGTACGTGGACGGCGCGATCGGCGTGATGTCGCGGTTTTATTACAATACATTCGGCATCGGTCAGATCAACGCGGGGGAACTGCTGCAGTATTCCGACACGGACCGGAACGTGGGCGTGAAATCGGGTTTTTTCCAATGGGTCATGTTCGGAGGAATCGCGGCCGTCGTCTTCTTCTATCATCTTGCCGCAAGTTTGCTGAGGAAGGCGAAGACCAGTTCCATCCTGTTTCCCGCTTTGATTTTCGTGCTGCTGTCCCTGCTTTTCGTCGCGCTGGAGATCAAATACGAAATCTGGCTGTTTTTCGCTTTTATTAGTTATGCCACGACAAGGAGGGCGGAGACATGAAAATATTGCTCGTGTGCAGCGATTTCCCGTATCCTCCGAACCACGGCTTAAGGGTGGATACATGGGGAAGAATCAAGGCGCTCGCCGAGCTCGGCTGCAAGCTGCACCTAGTCGTATGCGGCAAGCAGCAGCCCGGCGACGCGGATATCAAGGCCGTTGGCAATTACGTCGAGGAGATCGTACTTTGCCCACGAAAGAGCAAGCTCGTCGACGCGCTTCGCGTCATCCCGATGCAGGCCCAGTCGAGAGCCGAGCTGGGCCGCATTCCGCTGGCGGACGATTACGATTACGTGCTCCTGGAGGGCGACTACGTGTACCCGATCCTGGATAATCCGCGGATCAGGCGCGAAAGGGCGATCTTGCGGGTGCACAATGACGAGGCGGTCTATTTCAAGGCGCTGGCGAGAAGCGCCACAAGCCTGCTGCACAAGCTGTATTATCGGATGGAAAGCGGCAAATTCGCAGCGCTGCAAAAAAAGATGCGGACGAGGATCGACAAGTATCTGTTCATTTCTAACAAAGAGTTCGAACGGTTCCGCGCGCTCGATCCGACGGCCCAAAGCCTGTTCTTGCCGCCCCCGGTCGACGGGGAGGCGTTCCGGGTCGGCTCGTTTCGGACGCGGCACGTCGTGTTCGTCGGATCGCTGTTCATGCCCAACAACCGGGAAGCGATCGAGTGGTATTTGGCGCATATTCACCCGGGTTTGCTGGACGTGCCGGGCTACAAGTTCGTCGTGGCCGGCAACAGCCGCAACCAGGGGCTGGGCTGGCTCGAAGCGCACGATCTGACGAACGTTGATGTTCGCGACACGCCGGCTAGCCTGGAGGACATCTATGCAAACGGTTATCTGTTTGTTAATCCGATGCGCAACGGAGCAGGCGTGAAGCTGAAGACGATCGAAGCGATCCAGAACGGCCTGCCGGTCGTCTCGACCTCGGTCGGCTGCGAGGGCACCGGACTGATCGACGGCGAGCATATGCTGCTGGCCGACGAGCCGCGGCATTTTCTCGGGCACATCAGGACGCTGCTTGCCGATCCTGCCAAAGCTCAAGCTTTGCTGGAGGCGTCGCAGCATTTTATACGCGGGCAATACGACCACAAGGAAGTTCTCGGAAGGTATCTGCAATCGTTAAATGTCAGGATATCAAGTTAAGCGGGTGAAGCGAATGGACAGCGGCAGAACGAATATCTTGTTCGTGACCCATGCGGACAAGAAGGGGGGCGCGGAGCAGAGCCTGATTCATCTGATCAATTACTTGGACGTATCCAAGTACCGGATTTTCTTGCTCTGTCCCGGCGACGCTTCCTATTTGCACGAGATTCGAACGGAGTACGAGCTTTTTCCGCTGCGCCTCAACAGCATTAAGAAGAGGCTCGGCTTCGGCTATCTGGAAACCGTTCTGCGCATGCGGGCGTTCGTGAAGAGAAAACGGATCGACATTATTCACGCCAACGGGTGGCGAGCGCCTTGGTACGCGGCCCCGCTGAAGTTTATGGCGAGCAGCAAGCTCGTCTGGCATCACAGGGACTACACCCATCTGCGTATGTTCAATCGGGTGCTGCCCCGGTTTTTCGATCAGGTGATCTGCATTTCACGATTCGTCGCGAGCTCCGTCCAAGGCGACAACAAGACGATCATATACAACGGCGTCGATCCGGAGACGGCGCGAATGCCGAAGAGCCGCGCGTTCATGGAGGACGATACGCTCGTTATCGGGACGTTCGGACGGATCGTGGAATGGAAGAGATACGATCTTGTGATCGAAGCCGTCAAGAAGCTCGCCGACGGCAAAGCCTACAACTGGAAGCTGCTGATTGTGGGCGACGCGTCCGTTGACGGATCGGAGAGCTACTATGCCGATCTGGTCCGCAAGGTCCGCGACTACGGGCTGGAGGAGAACGTGGTTTTTTACGGATATAGTCCGAGACCGCTGGACGTGATGAAGGAGTGCGATCTGACGATCAACTTCTCGCTGAACGAGCCGTTCGGAAGAGTCATTATCGAATCGATGCTCGTGCGCACGCCGGTCATCGTATCGGATTCCGGAGGCGCTCCGGAAATCGTCGAAGAGACGAAGGGCGGCTGGATCGTCAAGGACGGGGACGTCGAAGCGCTGTACCGGACGATCCGACTCGTCTACAGCAATACCGTCGACTACCAGGAGCTTGCCGATCAGGGATATGCCGCTGTTATGAACGAGTTTAATATGAACGCGATCGCCAGAAAGGTAGAGAAGGCCTATCGTTCGCTGTTGGCCGGGGGCGTCGCGGCGGAGACGGCGGGGTAGCGCATGGAAATCCCGTTCCGTCAGATTCGCATCGGTAAGCTGCTGGCCGTGCTGAAGGGCGCTATCGTGTTTCCGGTCAAGGCCGATTCGGCCGGGCGCCTGAGCCGGATCGCGGGCAAGCTGTCGATCGCGAACAAAGGAGAGCTGATCGTCGGACGAAGCGTCTCCTTCCACGCCAAGCCGTTCCCGTCGTCCATCTCGGTGGCCAAAGGGGCCAGGCTGTGGATCGGCGACAACGTCTTTTGCAATTACGGGTTGGATATCGGCTGCACGGATTCGATTCGGATCGGCAGCCATACGATCATCGGCCCGATGGTCAACCTGATCGACGCGAACTTCCACCCGGTGGATGCGGAGGACCGTTCCGGGAGCCGGGCGATTGTCGTCGAGGACAACGTCTGGATCGGCAGAGGCTGCATCGTATTGCCCGGCGTCACGATCGGGTCGGGCAGCGTAATCGCCGCAGGCAGCGTCGTTACGCGGGATATTCCCGCGAACGTGCTGGCCGGCGGCGTTCCGGCCAAGGTCATCCGCGAGCTCTCCGTGCCGGAGGGCTGGATTCGCAGGAGCGCGCAAGGAGCGTATACGAGATGAGAGTATGGATGTGGCCCAAGTACAGCAATTTGAATTTGTATAACAATTTATTGACGGATTCGCTTTGCGGCGCAGGGGTGGAAGTGATGGACCTGACGCACGGCAGACTTGCGCTGCGGGTCGCGCGGGCGAGGCCGGGAGACGTCGTCCACGTGCACTGGATGCACCATGCCTACCAGAATCGCAATCCGCTGCTGTTCGTCGCCAAGTCCGCCCTTCTCCTGACGACGCTGCTCGTTCTGAAGGCGAAGCGGGTGCGGCTAATCTGGACGCTGCACAATCTGTATCCCCATGAGGTGAAATACCGGCGAATGGAGCGCACGATGCGAACGCTGATCTGTCGATTCTGCTTCGGGCTGATCGTCGCGTCGGAAACGGCCAAGCGGCAGGCGATGGCGGAATTCGCCGTACCGGCAAGCAAACTGACCGTCGTGAAGCACGGTCACTACGCGGATGTGTACAAGCCGAATGGCGCGGACGTTAGGCGGCTGTACGGCATCGGCAAAGACGCCGAAGTCTATCTATTCCTTGGAGCCATCAAAGCCTACAAGGGCGTCGAGGAGCTAATCGAAGCTTATCACGCGGTCCAAACGGAAAGCTCCTGCCTGATTATCGCGGGCAAGGCGGACCGGGAGATGGAGGCATATCTTCGAAACGTGAAGGATACCCGGAATCTCGTTCTGGATATGCGGTTTATCCCGAACGAGGAAGTCGCCGACTTGATCGGAGCCGCCGATGTCATGGTGATGCCCTATAAGGAGATTACGACATCGGGCTCCGCGATTCTCGGACTCAGCTTTAGAAAGCTGGTCGTCATGCCGGACAACGGCTTTATCGACGAATATTTCGAGGAGGGCATGGTCGTCCGCTACGATCCCGGCGTCGCCGGCGGATTGGCGGGCGCGATGGAGACGGCTATGCGGAGCGTCAAGGAAGGGAGGTCGCCGGATTACGACCGGGCGTTGCGGCAGCTCGAATGGGGGCCGATCGCCGAACGGATCAAAAACGTGTATCAAGGGCGGGATGAACGATGAAGGTAACGGTGGCCATCTGCACCCACAACCGGGCGAAGGATACGGCGGAAGCGATCGGCAGCGTTCTCGTCCAGGACTTCGACAAGAAGGAGCTTGAGATTGTCGTCGTGGACAACGGCTCGACGGACAATACGGCAGAGACGGTGAATGGCTTGCGGCAGCTGCACGGCGCGAGGATCCGCTATGTGCACGAGCCGAAGCTGGGGCTGTCGACGGCCCGCAACCGGGCAATCCGCGAAGCGAAAGGGGATTTGATTCTGTTTCTCGACGACGACGCGCTGGCGGGAAGCCAATGGGCGCGGCATATCGTCGACGTCTTCGCGAGGGATCCGGCGATCGGCTGCGTCGGAGGCAAGATCGATCCGTTATGGGAAGACGAGGAGCCAGGCTGGATTCCGGCGGAACATCGGTCGGTCTTCACCATTCTCGATTACTCCGACGTCGTCGTGGAGATGACCGCTCCCGAGATTCCCTACGGCGCGAACGTCGCGTTCCGCAGCAGCGTATTCGAGGAAATCGAGCCGTTCCGAGAGGATCTCGGCCGAGTCGGCCGCAACCTGCTGTCGAGCGAGGAGAGCGAACTTATCGCCCGGCTTCGCGACAAATACAAAGTCTACTACACGCCCTACGCTTCGGTCAGGCATAAGATCGCCAAGGAACGCACGACGAGGAAGTGGTTTCTGAAGCGGATGTTCTGGCAAGGGGTGAGCGATGCGGTCAAGCGGCGGGATGCGGGGGCGACAGCCGTCCTGAAGCATACCGTTCGCATGGTTCAGGCGATCGGGACGTCGCTGCTGTCGATTTTCCAATATAAGAGATTCATCCGACAGATCGTGAAGGTGTGTTACCGCAACGGGGCGCTGGTCGGCATTCTTCGCTATGGCGGCAGGAGTTAAGGCGATGGCGCAGCTTGCTCTCAAAAGGACGTGGAAGGGCGGCGGACTCGTCCAGACGATGCTGCGCACGAGCGCGACCAACTTTCTGATGATGGTGATCGCCACGCTGACGTCGATCGTGACCGCCCGCATGTTCGGCGTCGTCGGCAAGGGCGAGCTGTCCGCCATCCTGTTCTGGCCGACGCTGTTGGCGGGATTGGTCGGCTTCGGGCTTCCGACCTCGCTTATCTACAATCTTAAGCAATCGCAGGGCGGCGGGGGCGAGCTGGTCAGGGCGGGCTTTTGGTTCCAGATTCCCGTCTGTCTCATCGCGGGATTCGTCGCCTGGCAGGGGCTTCCGATCTGGCTTGCGGACTATCCCGAGCCGATCGTGCGGACGGCTCGCTGGTTTACGGCGCTGATGCTGCCGACGATTCTCGCGGCCAATCTGGTGGGGGCCCTGGCGCAGAGCATGAACCGCTTCAACGTGTACAACGGCGTGCGGCTGTACGGCCCGTTGTTTAATCTGCTCGGTTTGCTTGCGCTATGGACGGCAGGCCAGCTCAGCCTCGTTTCCGCCGCAGCCGCGTTTCTGGGGACGAGCTTGCTCGTTCTGTTCTGGTCTCTGTTCGGCATGAGGGACGCGCTGCGGATCGGATGGTTCGGCAGACTACGGAATACGGAGGCTGCCAAGGCGCTGTTCGGATACGGCAGCAAAGTGTTCGGAGTGGAACTGCTCGGCACGTTGTATTCCCAGTTCGACAAGCTTGTCATCCTCTCGATGCTAACCGCCAAGGAGTTGGGTCTGTATACGGTCGTCTACGCGTTGTCCCGCGTCTTCAACGTCGTGCAGACCGCTGTTTCCAGCGTCGTCTTTCCGAGGGTGACCGGCCTGGATAAGGAGCGGATCGTGGATACTGTCGGACGGGCGTTTCGGCTGTCCCTGCTCGTTATGGCGATCGTGCTCGCACCGAGCCTGCTCATTGGACGATTCCTGATGGGGCTTCTGTTCGGCGAGCCGTTCCTGGAAGCGGCGGGCGCCTTCTATTTGCTATCCGTCGAATGTATCATCGGAGGCGGCTCATGGATTCTGGCCACCGCCTTCAACGCAGCGGGACGGCCCGGACTCGTGCTCGTCAGGCAAGCGATTTCGCTGGCAGCCACGATCGGATTGTTTTTTGTTTTCACCCCGCTGTACGGCTTAAACGGAATCGCTCTTGCGCTGTTGATCGGGGCCGCAATCCGCTTGACCGTCACTTTGATCGCGATGCGGATGGCATTTGGCGTCAAGGCGGGAAGCTTGCTGTTCGACAAAAACGACTTTGGATTTCTGATCGAGCGGGTCAGAGAGAGAGGACGCCGCAAAGGAGAGAGTGGACATGTCAACTGAACGGATAGCTCATCCGATGGACCGGCTGAAGGAGCGGCTTCGCCAAATTTTGCAGGCGATTCCTCCTGGATCGAGCATCTATTACATCGACTATCCCGTTTACAATAACGGCGGCGATCTGTTGATCATGAAAGGGGCGGAAGCTTTTTTTAGAGACAACGGCATTCGCGTAAGGGCGCGGTACAACGTGCTTGATTTTCCTGAAAGGCTAAGCATTCCGGGAAATCAGATTATCGTGCTGCAGGGCGGAGGCAACTTCGGGGATCTGTACCCGGTGCATCAGAAACTGCGGGAGAAAATCGTGGCCCAGTATCCGTTTCATCGCATCGTTATTTTGCCGCAGACGATTTTCTATAGGGAGGAGGAGCAGTTCGACCGGTCGGCGCTCGTGTTCAATAAGCACAGGGACGTCCATCTGTTCGTCCGCGATCCGTCGTCTTACGCGATGGCGGCCAAGAAATTCGACCGTTGCTCCATCTACTTGTCGCCCGATATGGCCCACCAGCTGTGGCCGATTCGGCCAACGGCCAGCCCCGGCAAGGAGCTGCTCTGCTTTTTCCGGACCGACATCGAGCGAACGGGTGAGCAGGGACGGCTGGAGACGAACGCTCAAGGCGACTACTTGGACTGGGGTTCCCTGTATAACAAGGTGGAGAAAAAGTCGATCTCGATGATCGGGAAAATGATGGCGAGAAGCAGCGGGGCGTTGCCGCTGCACACGATCTGGGACAGGTACAGCGATTATTTGGTGGAGAAGGCGATCAAGCGCTTCAGTGCGTATCGGCAAGTGAAAACCTCCAGGCTGCACGGGCATATCCTGTCCTGCCTGATGGATAAGCCCAACGGCCTGCTCGACAACTCGTACGGCAAAAATTCCAGCTATTATCATACTTGGACGAACGAAATTCCCACCGTAAGATTGGAGGCTATGCCATGAAAATCGTGCTTCTATCCGGCGGCTCCGGCAAGCGGCTGTGGCCGCTGTCGAACGAGTCCCGTTCCAAGCAATTTCTGAAGGTGCTGAACAACGGGAGGGGCGAACGGGAATCGATGGTCCAGCGGGTATGGCGGCAAATTGCGGCGGCCGGTCTCCGCGACGACGCGGTGATCGCGACCGGCAGGTCGCAGACGGAGATGATTCAGAGCCAGCTCGGCAGCGAGGTCGAGCTTGTCGTCGAACCGGAGCGCAGGGATACGTTTCCCGCGATCGCTCTGGCCGCCGTCTATCTGTATTCGGTCCAGGGCGTCGGCCTCGGCGAGACAGTCGTCGTCATGCCGGTCGATCCGTACGTGGAGGAATCGTTTTTCGTCAGGGCAAGGGAGCTTGAGCCGGCCTTGCGGCAATCGGGCGCCGATCTGGCGCTCATGGGCGTGAAGCCGACGTTCCCCTCGGAGAAATACGGCTACATCGTGCCTGAGCCGGAGGACGGGGCGATCCCCGATAAGCCGTTCGTTAAAGTGCATAGCTTTAAGGAAAAACCCCGCCAAGAAGAAGCGGCAGCGATGATTGACCGGGCTGCGCTTTGGAACTGCGGGGTTTTCGCGTTTAAGCTCGATTTTCTGATCAATATTCTAATCGCGTACGAGCTGCCGATTCAGTACGACGAGCTGCTGAAGCAATACGGCAGATTGCCGAAAATCAGCTTCGACTACGAGATCGCCGAGCGGAGCCGACAGATCGTGGCGCTGCCGTACGCGGGGGAATGGAAGGACCTCGGCACTTGGAACACGCTGACCGAGGAGATCGATAGTCCGCTGACCGGCAACGGAACGATCGCCGGCGATTCGCGCAACACGCACGTCGTCAACGAGCTGGACATTCCAATCACGCTGCTGAACCTGTCCGACGTTGTCGTTGCGGCCAGCCCGGATGGCATTCTGGTGGCGGACAAGGCATCCAGCCCGATGATCAAGGAGGTGATGAAGCATTCGGAGCAGCGCCCGATGTACGAGGAACGGCGCTGGGGCGGCTACCGGGTGCTCGATTACTTGAAGTATGCGGACGGGACGGAGGTGCTGACGAAGCGCATTCGCGTCGCGCCTGGCCGCAACCTGAGCTACCAGTACCACGAGCTGCGGGACGAGGTGTGGACGATCGCCGCCGGCCGCGGGGAGATGGTGCTCGGCGGCAGGAGGTTTGCGGTGAAGCCGGGCGATGTCGTGAAAATTCCGCGCGCCTGCAGGCACAGCCTGAGGGCGGAGGAGGAGTTGGACGTCATCGAGGTGCAGACCGGGTCCGAGCTGATCGAGGAGGACATCGTCCGACTTGCGTTCGACTGGGACGAAATTCTGCAAATCAGCGCGGCGGAAGGGGCGTTGGCGCTTCTGCGTCATCCCGATGGGCCTTACGGCACGACTTCATAAACAGGGGAGAGTTGCGGGTATGAACATTGCGATAATCGGCACCGGCTACGTCGGACTCGTCTCGGGCGTTTGCTATGCAAAGCTTGGACATCGGGTCGTCTGCGTGGACAAGGATCCGGAGAAGATCGCCGTCCTGAACTCCGGCGGCATTCCGATCTACGAGCCGGGACTGAAGGAGATGGCTGCCGAAAGCCGGCTTGCGGGCAGGCTTGTTTTTACGACTGACCTGACGTCCTCGGTGCGCCGCTCCGACATTGTTATGATCGCCGTCGGCACGCCTCCGCTCCCGAACGGGGAAGCCAATCTTGCCTATATAGAACAAGCGGCTATCGAAATCGCGGAGGCAATGAACGGCTATAAAATCGTGGCTGTCAAAAGCACCGTTCCCGTCGGCACGAACGAACGCCTGGCGAAGCTGATGCGATCGCGCACGATTATGCGCTTCGACAGCATTTCGCTGCCGGAATTTCTGCGCGAAGGCTCGGCCATCGAGGACACGCTCCGGCCCGACCGGATCATCGTCGGTGCGGAATGCGAAGGCGCGGCAGAGCAAATGATCCGGCTGCACGAGCCGCTGACCGAGCAGATTATTGTGACCGATATCCGCAGCGCGGAAATGATCAAATACGCGTCGAATGCGTTTCTCGCCACGAAAATTTCCTTCATCAACGAAATCGCCAACATCTGCGAGAAGGTCGGCGCGGACGTGACGAAGGTGGCGGAAGGCATGGGCTACGACAAGCGGATCGGGCCGTCGTTCCTGAAGGCCGGCATCGGCTACGGAGGGTCCTGCTTTCCGAAGGATACGCGCGCCCTGATCCAGATCGCCGGTCATGTCGATTACGAGTTCAAGCTTCTTCGCTCCGTCGTCGAGGTCAATCAGGACCAGCGCTTCAACGTCATCCGCAAGCTAGAGACGCTCTTCGGCGATGAGCTGCCGGGCAAGACGATCGGTATATGGGGGCTCGCATTCAAGCCGAATACCGACGATGTGCGGGATTCCCCGGCGCTCGAAATTATACGGCATCTGGTCGACCGGGGCGTGAAGGCGAAAGCATACGACCCGATCGCGCTGCCCAACTTTCGTGCGATCTTCGGAAAGGAGGGGGTAGAATGGTGCAATAAAGCGGAGGAGGCGGCGCAAGGAGCGGACGCTTTGATTCTGGTGACGGAATGGGATGAGTTTGCCGGCGTCGACCTGGCGAGACTCCAGCGTGTGCTGAAGCAGCCCATTCTAATCGACGGGCGCAACTTGTTCAAGGAAGAACACCTTGCCGGAACGGATTTCGCCTATTATTCCATAGGCCGTCCGAGCCTGAGCAAAGGCGTGAAGGAACGAATGCCGGTTCTGCAATTCTAGTCCAGGGCATCGTTATACGCGGCGCTCGGAAGAAGAGTTTCCAAACAATTTTTTTTATAATCATCCCAAACTGAGGTGAAGGACATGAAGCTTGGAAATAAGGTGACGCTATCGGCGCTTGCGGCCGTACTGGCCGTTACCTCTCTTGGAGGGGGACCTCTTGGAGACAGAGGGGTTGCGGCAAAGATCGGCTGGCTGCAAACGGCGAATGCCGAGGAGCCGCCGACCGGGGAACCTCCGGTTATAGAACTGCCGGGAACCGAGCCGCCGATCGTAGAGCCTCCGGAAACGGAGCCCCCAGTAGTCGAACCGCCGGAAACAGGGCCGCCGATCGTAGTGCCGCCGGAAACAGAGTCTCCGGTAGTGGAACCGCCGGAAACGGAGCCTCCCGAAGCGGAGTCCCCGGAGGCGGAATTGCCCGAAATAGAGTCGTCGATTGTCGTACCGCCGTACGACGATCAGTCGGAATGGGCAGGCCTGCTGGCTTCGGGCATTCTGGATCGCGTCAACGAATTGCTCGAGGCGCTTGCCGCAGATCCTGCCGACTTCCAGGATGTGCAGAACCTGCGCAGCGAAATCGCCAGCCTCGGCGATTCCGACTATGAGCCGATGATTGCCCCGATCTGGAGCAAAATCGCCGGCAAGCTTCCCGAAAAAGTCGACGGCGAGGCGGCGAAGGCCAATCTGCTTAAATGGGTGAAAGCGATCGCCTCCGCCCGTTACGACTCCGAGCTGTCGGAATTCAAGGCCATTCGCAGAAATCCGGAATTCATCGCGATGATCCGGCTGATCGAATCCGCCGGAGGCGGAGTAAACGTAACGTTCCAGGATACGGTCGAGTTCGTGCTGGGTGACGGCGGCGCTCGCAAAGGCATCGAGGGTACGCTCGTCGCCCAGATCACCGGCTTGTCTCCGATGGAATTGGCGCAATTGCTGGCCAGTCAGGAGAAATTGACGGAAGTGCTGATTCGGGCAACCGACAGCGTGCTCAGAGATACGGACAACTACAAAGTCAGCCAATTGCTGAACAATCTCGGCATCACGTCCGGAGATATCGGGAACGTCGTTCGCGGGCTTCAGCGCAAGCTGCAGAAGGACGAGCCCGCCGTCCGCGCGCTGCTGATCGCTTATATCCGCACGGTTGCGGAAGCGAACGTGCAGATCAGCGAGGACGGACGCGAGCATCGTTACAGCCTGGCCGTTCACGGAACGGAGATCCCCCCCTTCCTGCTTCGATGGGATAAGTTGTCGGGAGATCCCGAAGCAATCGTTACGCCGGAAGGCGTCGTTACGATTCCGGGAAGCGTCGAAAGCGCGTCTGCCGTCATTCAAGCCAGCCTCGTGAACCCTCTTAACGGGGCGACGAAAATGATCTTCAAGCAACAGATTACGCTGACGGCAAAACAAACGGAAGGCGACCGCTTCCCGATCGACGCGTTCATCGCTAGGATGAGCCTTATTCGCGACGCTTTGCTTGCGGGCGATCCTTCGGATGTTCGCGACGTGCGTAATTTGCGCGAAGAGCTCGCCGGCCTGAATGCCGCTTCGAATCTGAAGCTGATCGATCCGGTCTGGCGCCGGATCGCTCCCCGACTTCCGGCGGACATCGACCAGGCGACGCTTCGTCTGCGTCTCTTCGAAGCGGTGAGAGCCGCAGGCGCGATCCATTACGATCCGCAGGCTTCGGAGCTGCAGGCCGTTCTTTCCGATTCGAATTATCGGGCAGCCATGCAGACGATTGGAGAGGCTGCGGGAATCAAGCGGCTGACGATGGACGATTACCTGATCTTCTGGTTCGGAGACGGCGAAGGACGCGGAGGGGTCGAAGGGGAGATTCGCAACATGATCTCCGGAATGAAGCCTTCGGAGCTCGGGCGTCTGCTTGGTAGCACCGATAGGCAAGAAGCCGTACGTAACCAAGCGATAGCCGCTGTATTGTCCAGAACGGAGGCTTATCCGTTAAGTGCCGCACTGTCCGGACTTGGCGTTCAGTCGGACGACATCGGCTCCGCGATCGCAAGCTTCCGGAGTAAGCTGCGCAATGATGAGCTCGCCGCCGTCGCATGGACAGCCGCGACAATCCGGGCTGAAGCGGTGCCGACGGTGGACGTCGCTCCAAACGGAAGGCAGCATCAATACGGGCTGACGTTCCTGGGAGTTGAAATTCCGCCTTCCGTCCTGAAATGGACCAAGGTGTCTGGAAGCAAGGACGTCAACGTGTCCGCAAGCGGCAAGGTCACTATTCCGAATAAGATCGCGGAGGCAACCGCGGTCATACAAGCGGTATGGACCAATAACAGCATCCGCAGCGGAAAAGTATTGTTCCGGCAGGAAGTAACTCTGGTGAACGGAGACTACGTGAGGAAGGTCGATGACATCGTTAAGGAAATGAAGGAGAAGCTGGGCGACATCGACAGAAGGCTTAGAGGCGCGGAAGGAGACGAGGAGAAGGTACAGCTTCTGCTGGAGACAATCCAGTTAAACAAAGATACAGTGAACGAGATTCGCGCCGCCGAAGCGCCGAAACGGGAGAAGGACAAGGCGATCGGCGAAACGCAAAAGCAGACGCTGAAAATGACAACGCGAATTGTCCAGAGCCTATTGGATTTGTAAACGACAAGGGGGCTGCCGCTTAGGGGGCAGCTCCTATTTTTCGGAATAAGGCAGGGATTAAGATGGGTAAAAAACGCTTGCGCCGAAAAAAACGGCGCGATTTTCCAAAGCCGGACGCAGCTATCGTCACGTTGTCGGCGTTGACCTTCCTCCTTCTTCTTCTATGGGGAGGCTTGCATATGCGGGAAGTTTCGGAGAGGAAGCTGGTAGCCGCTGCTGCCGAAAATCAAGAACAAGCGGGAGCGCTGCAAGAGTATAGCGGCTCTTCGCATTCTGCGCCGAACGTAAGGTATCCGGCCGAAACGGATGGCTCGTATGCACCGGAGGACCGACGGTCGTTAACGCCGAGCGCCGCTGACGGTTCAGCAGAGAGCGACGGGGACCCGGATGAGAAGCCGGAACGACAAGCGATCTCGCAGCCAGATGTGCCCAACCGTTCCGAGTCCAAGGCTGGGGCAAGGGCGGGAGACGGTAAATCAGCAGGATCCAGGCCGGACAGCGTTTTTGACCCCGAAACGTCGAACTCTGCGCTGACGGAACCCGAATCCCCGGTTTCGTCCGACACCGGGACGTCTGGAACAACAAGCGGTGTAGCGGAAAGCTCCCGACCGTCACAAAATCCGGAGGAGACGGGGAAATCCGGGACAGTGGGATATGCGCAGCCTTATGAGACTCCGACAATCACGGACAATAATCGAATGCGAAATTATGAAGAGGAGATCAAGGAGGTGCAAGCTCAATGCGCGAAGGAGATGAATACGGTAATGGTCGGGGCGGAAACCGGCTGGCTGCAAGTAGACAAGAGAGATCCTTACGCGATTCATACGTGGCAGACGAGCTTGACGAAGGAAATGGCGGCTGCGGAATCGGAATGCGACAGTCGGTTTCGGGATCTGACCCGGGACGCGGAGAAAGATTCCGAATCGCCGGAAGTCATCGAAGAATGGAGGAGGGCCCTCAGCGCCGCGAAGGAAGAAATCAAAGCGGAGTCGAACGCCAAAGCGGCGAAATTAATTGGAGGGTGAATCGTCTTTGTTCGCCAGCGCGCGGTCGCGAATCATTCGTTCGAGCAGGCTGCGGATCAGATCAAGATCGCTCTTCTCCAGCGGAACTCCGTCCCAATGAAGCTGCTCTACATTCAAATATTCTTTTGCATTATGGTTAAGCTCGGCAGGCGGCTCCGGATAATCGGTCAGCCCCAGAAGGTAATCCGCCGACGTGCGCAAGATCCTGGAAACCGTCTGTATGGATTCTATCGTAGGTTGCCGGTATCCGGATTCGTACCCTGCGTAAGTGCTTTTGGCAACTCCAAGGCTATCGGCCACTTCCTGCATCGTCAGTTTTCGTTTTTTCCGCATCTGCTTCAACCGTTTGGCAAACATATTCAGCCCCCCTTTCGAGTCCTCTCTACTTTGTCGCATGGCAAAGCCGAACGCAACGGATTTCGTCGTACTTCTCTAGAATGTACCCATAATTATAGCATGTTTACCATATGCTTTCATCCGCGGGATTCGTGCGCCGCTGCCGGATGGACGGCAGCCTCTTTTCCTTAGAAGGCCGACGCACTCCTCCTATTAATACCTCTCCCAAGTTCCTTCGGTTGCCGCGATATGTTAGTATGGAGTCAAAAAGAAGCCCGCTACAGGGTTTACGTTACGATAGTGAGGTTGACCCATGCTCCCTAGATATTCAACCGTCAGACAATTCGGCTCAGACGAAATCGTTATTAAGAAATCTCGCTTTATCGGTTACGCCAAGCCGGCGAATACCGAGGAGGAAGCGGTCGCTTTCATTGAAGAAATCAAGAAGAAGCACTGGGACGCTACGCACAATTGCTCCGCCTACCTGATCGGGGAGCGCGACCAGTTCCAGAAGGCGTTGGACGACGGGGAGCCGAGCGGTACAGCGGGCAAGCCGATTCTGGAAGTCATCCGCAATCGCGGCCTGAAAAATGTCGTCGTGGTCGTAACCCGTTACTTCGGCGGAATTATGCTGGGGGCAGGCGGCTTGGTGCGAGCATATACGGACGGGGCGGTCGTCGGCATCGATGCGGCCGGTCCAATCGTCAAGGTTCTGCATCAGGAGGTTGTCGTCGATGTAGATTATACGTGGTACGGCAAGCTGGAAAACGAGCTAAGAGGCCGGGGGTTCCGGGTTGGCGAAGTTGCTTTTACGGATCGTGTGCGCGTACCTTGCTATCCAGAGGCCGGAGAGGCGTCGGATCGCTTCCAAGCCTGGATCACCGACTTGACGCAGGGGCAGGCTGTCATCGAAGCCGGGGAAGAGAGCTACTTCATCGAGGGCGAGTGACGATTGTAGTTTTTTCATTTCAGTAGCAGCCCGATAAGTCCGCCACGCGGTCTTATTCTCCGCCGCCGACCCAGCAGCAGCCCGATAAGTCCGCCACGCGGTCTTATTCTCCGCCAACGACCAAGTAGCAGCCCGATAAGTCCGCCACGCGGTCTTATCACCCGGCAACGACCAAGTAGCAGCCCGATAAGTCCGCCACGCGGTCTTATCCCCCGCCGCCGACCCAGCAGCAGCCCAATAAGCCCGCCACGCGGTCTTATCCCCCGGCAACGACCCAGCAGCAGCCCGATAAGTCCGCCACGCGGCACTAACTTTACCCCTCGACCAGCTTCACATAATACTCGCGCTGGCGGGGGCCGTCGAATTCGCAGAAGTAGATGCCCTGCCAACGTCCGAGCAGCAGTCGTCCCCCGGAGACGATGACGGTCTGCGAAGTGCCGGTCGTGATCGCCTTCAGATGGGAGGCGGTGTTTCCTTCGGCATGGCGGTACTTCGGGTGTTCCCATGGATACACCTCATCCAGCCGCATCAGCACGTCCCGTTTGACGTCGGGATCTGCATTCTCATTAATGGCGATGCCTGCTGTCGTATGCGGGCAATAGACGATAGCCATCCCCTCGGATATGCCCTGTCTGGCGACGACTGCGGCGACTTGCCTCGTAATTTCGATCATCTCGTCGCGACGCGATGTCGTCAACGTTTCTTTAATGAGCATGATCAGCCCTCCATTTTTCCGATTATAACATCTCTGCACGACAGCCTAATAAGCGATTTGCCGTTCTTTTTTAGTCGAACCAATAGAAGCGAGCCCACCGCATTCCAGAAGGGATGACTTTGTCGCCTTCCCGATTCCGAAATCGAACTTTTTTGAACATACACCGCCCATAAGGATTTTGAATAAGTTACATTAGATTTTTTGATGAAATTGCCAATTGGACAGCTAATATGGATTGACGAATTCAGCCTGTATCTGGTAAAGTAACAACAATACCTACTAAGGTAATAGGAATTATCTTATATACAGCTCTCAAAGCTCCGGGAGGTACACGTCAACGTGAGTTCCATGCTGCAGGGCCGCTGGTGGAGCTGGGGATTTCGCAGCACCGTCATGCTTTATTTTATTGTGCTGATTATTTTCCCTATTATCGGGATTTACGGGCAATCGTTCTCGTCAGGGTGGGCGGCATTCGCCGAAAATATTACGGAGCCTCTGGCCTGGAAGGCCGTGCTGCTCACGGTTAAGCTTGCGCTGATCGCCACCGTCGTCAATATGCTTATCGGAACGATGTCGGCGTGGGTGCTTATTCGCTACCGATTTCCGGGACGAAGATTGCTGAACAGTCTGGTCGATTTGCCGTTCGCGCTGCCGACAGCCGTAGCCGGTCTAATGATTCTGCTGCTGCTCGGACCGAACAGTCCAGTCGGAGCGTTGGCGGAGAAGCTGGGCTTTACGATTCTGTTTCATCAGCCGGCGATCGTCATCGCAATGGTGTTCGTCACCTTCCCGTTCGTGATTCGCGCGGTTCAGCCGCTGCTGGAGGAGATGGACGCATCGGAGGAGGAAGCCGCCTACACGCTGGGCGCGACGAAGGCGACGACCTTCTGGCGGGTTATTCTGCCGAATATGCTGCCGGGCATTCTGAGCGGGGCGATGCTGGCGTTCTCGCGAGCGCTCGCGGAATTCGGCGCGGTCGTGCTCGTCGCCGGGAACATTCCGGGCAAGACGCTAATCGCTTCGGTCTATATTTTCGGAGAAATCGAGAGCGATAACGCAATCGGGGCGACGGCGGTCAGCGTACTGCTGCTCACGTTCTCCTTCCTGATTCTGTGGACGGTCAATTACGTCCAAATGAGGAGGAAGAACGGATGAGAAGGCTATGGATCGGATTAACCGTTGCCGTATTCAGCTTCCTGTTGATCATTCCCGTGATCCGGATCGCCATGGGCGCGTTCGACGCGGGCTGGAGCGGCTTCGCCCAAGGGCTGGCCAGACCGGAGACGCTGCACGCCTTATATATGACAGGGCTAATCGTAGTAATCGTAACGGTCGTCAATACGTTGTTCGGCGTGATGCTGTCGCTCTATCTCGTTAGGGCAAGCTGGCTGGGCAAGCGTCTTAAGCAACTGCTGAACAGCATCGTCGACCTCCCCTTCGCGGTATCGCCTGTCATTGGAGGTTTGATGATCGTGCTGCTGCTAGGGCCGGAAACGGCGCTAGGGGCGCTGTTCAACAAGGCGGGCGTAGACATCGTGTACGCGCTGCCCGGCATGATTATCGCGACGCTGTTCGTGACGTTTCCGCTAATTGTTCGGGAAGTGATGCCCGTGCTGCAGGAAATCGGCAGCGCACAGGAGGAAGCGGCGGCTACGCTGGGAGCAAGCGCCTGGACGACATTCTGGCGCGTCACCTGGCCTTCGATCCGCTGGTGCGTCGTCTATGGCGTCGTGCTGACGGTGGCTAGAGCTATGGGAGAATTCGGAGCGGTGCTCGTCGTGTCCGGCAACATTCTGTTCAAGACGCAGACGGCGACGACGCTGGTGTACCAGGATGTCGAGAACTTTAATCTTACCGCGGCGAACTCTATCGCATTGGTGCTGGCGGCTGGCTCCGTCACGCTGCTGCTGCTGATGGAATGGGCCAAATCGAGAAGGGAAGTGCATTAAGATGCATATCGAGGTTCGCGGATTAAACAAAAAATTCGGCGATTTCCAAGCGGTATCGGACGTTAACTTCGAGATCGAGAAAGGCCAGCTGATCGGCCTGCTGGGGCCTAGCGGCGGCGGGAAAACCTCGATTCTGCGCATGCTGGCCGGCCTGGAAACGGTAGATGAGGGCGATATTGTGTTCCACGGCAAACGGGTGAACGAGCTTCCTCCCCAAGAGAGGGGAATCGGCTTCGTCTTTCAGAACTATGCGCTGTTTAAGCATATGACGGTAGAGGAGAATATCGCATTCGGCCTGGAAGTGAAGAAGTGGACCAAGCCCAAAATTCAAGAGCGGGTCGCCGAGCTGGTCGAGCTGACCGGACTGAAAGGCTTCGAGAAGCGTTATCCGCACCAGTTGTCCGGAGGTCAGCGGCAGCGCGTAGCTTTCGCCCGAGCGCTTGCTCCGGAGCCGCAACTGCTGCTGCTCGACGAGCCGTTCGCCGCGATCGACGCGAAAATCCGCCACGAGCTCCGTTCCTGGCTGCGCGAGATGATCGATCGTCTCGGCATTACCTCGATTTTCGTCACGCATGACCAGGACGAAGCGATCGAAGTGGCCGATCAGATTATGATTATCAACAAAGGGCGTCTGGAGCAGAAGGGCACCCCTTGGGAAATTTATAAAAATCCGCAGTCACCGTTCGTGGCGGGCTTTATCGGCGAATCGACGATCGTCGAGGACGTCTCGTCGTTGCGCGGCTTCGGCGGAACCGGCGAGCTGTCCGGCACCAAGGCGCTCATCCGTCCGGAATATGTCGAGATCGGCAAAGCGTCCGAATTCGAGCTTCTGTCGGCGACGGAAAAAGGAACCGTCCGTCACATTCATTTCCGCGGGAGCGAATGGCTGGTGGAGGTCGAGATCGGCGCGACGAAGCTCGTCACCTACCGTTCGTTGGAGAAGGAGATTTTGCAGCCGGGCAACGAGGTTCGGGTGCTGATTCATAGAGCCTATTTGTTTAACGACACGGACAGCTGGGTTATGGAAAACAGGCTGAAGGAAGACCCGATGCCGGTTCATATTTAACGATCGCATGGTCAGGATGGGAGCCTGCGCAGGCACCGGGAGGTCGCGATGAAGAGAGAAAATCGCATGCGCGCAATCGGGCGTATCGCTTGGTATGGCGTATTTATTTTATCTATACTAGCCTTCTCGACGCTATCCGGCTGCGGAGGCGGCGGGAAGGAGCAAAGCGCTTCGGGAGCTTCCCCGGCAAAAGGGGACGTCACGCTTGTGCTCGGCGCATACTCGGTGGCGAAGGACGCGCTGCAGGAGATCATTCCCGCGTTTACGGCTCACTGGCAGGAGGTTGCGGGTCAGACAGTCTCGTTCCAGGAATCGTACGAAGCTTCGGGCACGCAGACCCGTTCGATCATCGGCGGTTTCGATGCGGACGTGACGCTGCTTGCGCTCGAAGGGGATGTCGATAAGCTGGTGAACGCCGGTCTTGTGTCCCCCGAATGGAACGGGGATCGGACGAAGGGAATGATTACACGCTCGATCGTCGTACTGGGCACGAGAAAAGGCAACCCGCTCGGCATCCGGGATTTCGACGATTTGACGAAGCCGGGCGTCAAGGTGCTGTATCCGAATCCGAAAACGTCGGGAGGCGCCCAGTGGGACATTAACGCCATCTACGGAGCAGGTCTTAAGAATGCGGAGCTAGCGACCGGGTCGAAGGACGCCGCGGCAGGCAAACAATTCCTCGTCGACGTGCATCGCAACATCGAATCGATGGACAAGAGCGGGCGGGCTTCGATGGCCGCTTTCGAATACGGAGTGGGCGACGTTATCGTCACCTATGAGAACGAGCTGCTGGCGCGCATCGCCAAGGGAGTAGAGTATGACATCGTGGTTCCTCCTAGCACGATCCTGATCGAGAATCCCGCGGCAGTCGTGGACCGCAATGCCGATCGTCACGGCGTGAGGGAGGTCGCGGATGCGTTCGTCGAATACCTCTACTCGGATGATGCGCAGACTCTGTTCGCCAAGCACGGCTTCCGTCCGGTGAACGAAACGCTTGCCGCACAGATGGAAGACCGCTATCCACAGCCGCCGGAGCTGTTCACGATCGATTACTTGGGCGGCTGGGACGAGGTCAAGGACACGCTGTATTCCAAGCGGGGAATTTGGTATCAGGTGCTAGCCGGACAATAGAATGCGCGAAATCGGTAAAAAACAGCTTTAGTGGGAATGCTATGCACCGCTGGGCTGTTTTTTTTGTTATAATTATGGCGTAGGAACGGAATTGTGCAGCCCATAGGAGGATTAACCTTTGCAGAGACCAACCACGATACGCATTATGCTCATGATTCTTTATCTTAAGCTCGTATTGCTTCTCATGAACGTCGGAACGATCGTCTTTAATCCCGGTTCTCTGAACGAAATCGACGAAGCGCAGAGAAGTACGTTTATCACTGCGATTACCATTCTTACGACGGTGTCGATTGCTTGTATAGCCGGCATGATTTTGACGATCAATAAGAAAAAATATTGGCCCACGCTGCTCATTGCCTTTGTACTCTTGATTTGCTCCACCATGATGAACCAGCTGCACTCGATGATGACGACCCTTATCATCGTGATGTTCCTGTTCAGATCGTCCCGCGAATACTTCCGCGGCGTATACGTTGCGCCGCCTTCCCCGCGAGCTAAAGCCGCGGCGGTTAAGTCGTCGGAATCGACGGAGGACGAGGAGTCCGAGCAGGCGGCGCTGGCCGAGCCGGACGAAGCGCCTGCCGAACCGCTCGTCAAGCTTAAGAAGGAGCCGGAAGTAACCGTTCGCGCCGCGACGCCGCAGGATGCGAACACGGTCTATTCATTGATGATTATGGCCTTCGAGGAATATCGCTCTGCGATCCCGCCTTCGAGCGCATTGGCGGAGACGGAGGAGTCGGTCGAGGAGGCGCTGCGCAGCGGCAGCGAATCTGCGGTGCTGCTGTACGAGGACGATACAGCGGTGGCTATGGCTCGCTTTAAGTACGAAGACAATGCCATCTGCTTCTTCCGCTTGTCGGTTGTGCCGCATCGTCGCAGAAGGGGCTACGCCAGACAGCTCGTGAAATGGATTGAGAAGGAAGGCGTGGCTAACGGCAAGACGATCAGCCGCTGCAAAGTCCGCCAATCGGTGCAGAACAATCTGGTGTTGTACCAGAATATGGACTACGAGATTGTCGATCAGGAGCTGATTGTCCGTCCTGAGGGAACGGTTAAAGCGCTGACGATGGAGAAGAAGCTTTGGGAGTAGAAGGATGACTACGTTAGCTCGCCGATCCTCGGATCGTGCGGGCTTTTGTTCCTATTCATGGGAAATACGGAGGACCATATGCGGAATGTCGGGATATTCGCTCACGTCGACGCCGGCAAAACGACGACGACGGAGCAGATGCTGTATCGTAGCGGACGAATTCGCGCCTTGGGCAGCGTAGACGACGGCACGGCGCAGACGGATTGGCTGGAGGTTGAGCGGACAAGAGGAATCTCGGTGCGTTCCGCCGTGACTAGATTCGAATGGAAGGGCGTTCGGATTAATCTGGTCGATACTCCGGGACACGCCGATTTTCTCTCCGAGGTGGAGCGTTCGCTGCGGGTGATGGACGGCGCGGTGCTGATCGTGTCGGCTGTAGAGGGCGTGCAGGCTCAGACGGAGGTCATCTGGCAGGCGCTCAGAGACTTGGAGATTCCGACGCTGCTCTATATCAACAAGCTGGATCGAATAGGCGCGGAGCCCGATCGGGTGCTGGAAGAGATTCGCCGACTGCTGTCGCCGGACGCAATTCCAGTGCAAAGCTTCGTAGGGGTCGAAGGAGAGTTCGCGGGCTCGATTGAGCTGCTTCAAGCTGACGGAGGATCGACAGCGGACTCGCTCAGGCCGGTGCAGGTCGGCGTGGACGGCGAGGACGCTTGGCCGAAGCGGGCGCACGAGGATCGGACACGACTGGCGGAAAAAATTGCGGAGAGGGACGACGTGTTGCTCGAACGGTATTTTGAACAAGGAGGCTTGGACGATGCCGAGCTGATAGCGCCATTAAAGGACGGCATTCGAGCTTGCGAATTGTTCCCCGTTCTGTACGGAGCATCTGGACGCGGCATCGGTGTGGACACTTTAATGGACGCGATCGTCGGGCTGCTGCCTCCCCCGGAAGCCAGGGAAGAGATGCCATTGTCTGGCGTCGTGTTTAAGCTCGATAAAGATCCGACAATGGGCAGGCTCGCTTATGTTCGTTTGTATGGCGGCGTTCTCCGCAACCGGGATACGGCTCGCAATCATTCGTTGAATATCGAAGAGAAAGTGACGCAGATTCGTAAAATGGACGGGCAGCGCAGCGAGGACGTAGGCATTCTGAAGGCTGGGGATATTGCCGTCGTCTGCGGGTGGAGCCGGGCGAGGATCGGGGATATTATCGGCTCCGAGGAAGGGGTTCCAGGGGTCAGAAGATTGGCCGAGCCGCTGCTTACCGTACAGGCGCATTGGCGGAATGAAGCGGAATATCCGGCGGTTGTCGCCGCGATGCAGGAGCTGGCGGACGAGGATCCGTATTTGGACGTGCAGTGGCTGCAGGAGGATCGGGAGCTGCATTTGAGAGTAATGGGGCCGATACAGGTAGAGGTTCTAGGGCAGATGCTGCTGAGCCGTTTCGGACTTGTCGTGGACTTCGGCGAGCCTTCCGTGATCTACAAGGAGACGCCCGCTCGCAAGGGAGAAGGCTTCGTCGCCTATACGATGCCAAAGCCCTGCTGGGCGATTCTCCGATTTGTGATTGAGCCGGGAGAGCGAGGGAGCGGGCTGCAGTATCATTCGGTCGTTCGCCCGGAAAGGCTGCTGGACAGCTATCAGAACGAGGTGGCCAGACGCGTGCCGGAGGCGCTGGAACAGGGGCTGAAGGGTTGGCCGGTCATCGATCTGAAGGTGACGCTGATTGAAGGCGAGCACCATGTCTGGCACACGCATCCGCTCGATTTCGTCGTGGCAGCCCCGATGGGGATTATGGACGGCTTGGCGAATACGGGGACGACTTTGCTGGAGCCGATGCTGCGATTTCGCTTGTCCACGCCGGAAGAGTTCGGCGGCAAGCTGATGAGCGAGCTGTCCGTCATGCGCGGAGAGTTCGATATGCCGGTCGTGCGTCAAGGCCGCATGGAGCTCGAAGGACGGCTCCCCGTCGCGACTTCGCTGGATTTTCCGGCCCGTCTGGGGTCGATGACCAAGGGGAGAGGGACGTTGACGACGTACTTCGACGGCTATCAGGAGTGCCCTCCCGACGTGAAAGCGGAGAGAACGAGACGCGGAGTTAATCCGCTCGATACGTCCAAATATATTTTGGCGACTCGCAAGGCTTTGTCGATAGGGTGACTCGCGCAGCTTCCGAGAGGAGTCTAGCGAACGGTTTACTTCCGCGGATCGGGTATAGTAGAATCGGAATACCGAATCAGAGGCCTGCGGATCATTCGCCGGCATCGGAAGGAAGCGAGTCATCATGTATAGTCTTCTCATCGTAGACGATGAATTTTATGCGGTTAACGGCATCAAATCGGGGTTGGACTGGTCGGTCATGGGCTTCTCGGCTGTCTATGAAGCCTATGACGGCGTCATGGCTCAAGAGGTGATCGGCAATCATACGATCGATGTCATGATTTGCGATATCGAGATGCCCGGCAGCAGCGGCTTGGAATTGCTGGAATGGGTCAATGAGCGGGGATACGCGATAGAAACGATCTTTTTGACGTGCCACTCCAATTTCTCTTACGCGCAGAAGGCGCTGCAACTAGGTAGCTTGAACTATCTGGTCAAACCGGTCGACTTCATCGAGCTGGAAAGCATCGTTGTGAAAGCGCTTAACAACGTCGTTCGCGAACAGGAAGCGAGCCATGTCCAGAAGGAATATTATAAATATTTGGAGCTGTGGGAAGCGAGAAGGCCGCTCATGATAGAGAGATTCTGGCAGGAGCTGCTGGACCACCGAAGCCGACCCGCGGACGGCTGGATCGACCGCGAGCTGGCCGGTTACGGTACGGAGCTCACGAAGGAGTCCCGCGTATTCCCGGTGTTAGTAAGCATCGAACGCTGGCACAAGGAAATCGATACCCGCGATGAGGAGATTATGGAGTATGCGCTGCGCAGCGCCGCGAAGGAGATCATTTTGGCGGAACGGCCGGGGATCGTCTTCCAGGACCGCGAAGGGATGATCGTCATTCTGGCTTACGGCGGCGGAGGAGAACGGACGATCCGGCAATGGATCGCGGATTGCGAAGCTTTCGTCCAAGCTTGCGCCGAATACTTTTTCAGCACGGTTACTTGTTATTTGGGCAAAGAGACGGAAGTCCGGCAGCTGGGAGCGATGTACGGAGCGCTGCAGTATGCGGAGCAAAACAATGTTAGGCGCAACCGGCAAATCGTCTGTTATGTCGAGGATGCCTCCGGTCAGGCAGGGGTAACGGATGCGTTGCCGGACTTTTATGAGTGGGCGGAGCTGCTGGAGCCGGGGAGAATCGAGCCGCTGCGCGAACGCGTGCGCGATTTTTTCGTTCGGCTGGAGCGGGAGGCGGGGCTGACGGTCGCGACGCTTCACGCGTTCTACCACGGAATGCTCCAAATGCTGCACTATCTCCTGCACAAGAAAAGGACGGCGGCTCCCCGGCTTCAAGGCGGCCAACTGTTGGACAAAGACGCGGCTACCCGTTCGATTCTCGATTTGCAGGCATGGGCGGAGCAAGTGTTGGAAACCTATGAGGAAGCGATTCAATCCGGACAGCAGGACGAATCGCCGATCGATAAGGCCAAACGGTTTATCGGCGAGCATCTGAAGGAGGAGGTAAGCCGGGAACAAATTGCCGATCACGTCTACTTGAACCCGGGCTACTTGTCTCGGCTGTTCAAGAAGGAGACGGGGGAATCGCTGTCGGATTACATTCTGAGGGAGCGGATGGCGTTGGCCCAGAACGCGCTCGCTTATTCGGACGAGCCGATCAGCAAAGTCGCGCGCTCGCTAGGGTATAACAGCCTCTCTTATTTCGGGAAAACGTTCAAAAGGTTTCACGGAATGAATCCGCAGGATTATCGCAAGAGCATCGACGCCGGGAACGGGCTCTTCCCATGAAGAGGCAGCGTTCGCTAAGCGCCAAACTCGTCGTAGCTTTTATTGCCGTGGCTATCCCGTTCCTCCTGTTCCTCGTCTATATTAATCGGTACGCGATGGACGTCGTGAGGACCCAGGTAGCGGAATCCCAGCTCAGTCTGCTGAGAATGCATACCAACGATATGGACGGAACGCTGACCCAGGTCGATCACTATTTGCTGAGCTCGGCTTTTCAGCATGCGGGTATCACATCTCTGATGCTTAACGCTCCCGACAGCGATGAGTACACGTTGACCCGAATTCAAGTATTGAATCAGTTGAACAGAGATTTGGTCCATTACAACCGGGTTGGCATGCTGTTCGCCTATGCAGCCTTGAACGAAGATTTGATGACGTCGGAGCCGAATCGCAACGTCCCAAAAGCGATCAGAGAGCAGCTGGCCGAGACGATGAGGACGCTAAATGCGCACGATGCATACCTGCAAACCTGGAGCGCAATAACCTTCAACGGTGAGCCGTGGCTGATGCGCGTGGAGAAGAACGATTTCAACGTCTATACGGGCGCTTTGATCCGCGTGGCCACTTTGATGGAGCCGATTCGCAGCGTCATGGCCGAGGGCTCGGCACAGGTTCTTCTCTTGAACGACTCGGGCGAGCTGCTGTCCTCCGGATTGGCCGATCCGCCGTCGACGGAGGAGCGGCTGCGCCTGTTGGGCGGCTCCGACAAGCCTTACGAGACGATCGCCTTCGATCGGGAGGAGATGCTCGTCGTCACGAACGCTTCGCAGCAGTCGGATACCCGGCTTGTCGTTCTGATCCCCGAGTCGCAGCTTCTTAAACGACTCGTTACGTTCCAGACAATCATCAAGCTGGCTCCGCTGGCGGCGGCGCTCTTGCTGCTGCTTCTGCTGTTTTTCTTGAGAGGGGTCGTGCTCAAGCCGACTGCGCAATTGGTCAGAGGGATGAGAAGGATTAAGGACGGAGACCTGACCTATCGACTGGAGCCTTCCGCCTCGAAGGAATTCGGCCTGATCACGGACAATTTCAATGCGATGGCCTCCGAAATCAAGGATTTGAAAATTCACGTATACGAGGAACAGCTGAGATTAAACAAGGCGGAGATCAAGCAGCTTCAGCTGCAAATTCACCCTCATTTTCTCCTGAATTCCCTTAATGTCGTATTTCATCTGGTCGAATCCCGCGAGACCAAGCTTGCCCAGCGAATGATCCGGTACATTATGAACTACTTCCGGTTTGTGACTCGCACCTCGGTCCCCTTCGTCCGGTTGGAGGAGGAGATCGAGCATATCTCTACGTATTTGGAGATTCAGAAGATGAGATTTCCCAACTTTCTCGACTTTGAGATTGCGGCGGACGGCGATCTGAAGGACTACTTGCTGCCGCCGGTCCTGTTTCAGCCGTTCGTGGAGAATGCGATCATTCACGGGTTCCGCATTCGCAATCAACGATTTGTAATCCGGATCTCCGCGGAGAGAGACCCGGAGAGCCCGGATGGCGGGCTCGTCATTCGAATTGCGGATAACGGGACGGGATTTACGGAGGAGCAGCTGGAGAAATTCGGGAGCGCAAGCTTTAAGCAGGATCACGAGCATCTGGGTATCGGCAACGTGTACGACCGCTTGCGCATGAACTATGGGGAGCGCGCTAAGCTTCTTTTCGGCAATCTGCCCGACGGCGGTGCTGAGGTCGCTCTGCGCCTGCCGCTGCAAACCGTTGCGCCAACTTCTGGATAATGCCGGGAGATTAAAGCAAAGAAATCAAATGGTGTCGGAAAAGCGCGCGTCTAGTGATTCTTTTTGCCGATTTTTGAAGGGATTTTTTACCTGGTTAGAGAATTCGTCAAAGAGCAATCTTTAGTTGAAAGTTTCTGAGGGGCTTGTGCACTTTGGGATACATAAATTGAAGTTGGGAGAAGTGGGCATACGATGAGAAGTTGGAAAAAAACGATGATGTCTCTGGTTTTGGCAGGGTCTTTGCTTGCAATTCCAATCGGACAAGCTTCTGCGTTGTCTCTGAATGTTAATGGAGAGGCTCTGAACTTAGACGTAGCTCCGGTTATCGTAAATAATTCGGTATTGGTCCCGATGAGGGGAGCCCTGGATGCATTAGGGGTCGATCTTCAATGGAATCAAAATACGCAGACGGTTACAGCGGTTAAGGGCAATTTAACAATCTTGCTTAAAGTCGGCGATTCGAACGCAACGGTTCGCAACGGAGACAATGAGACACAGGTCAGGCTGGATCAACCCGTCCAAGTGATCAACAACAGAGTCATGGTTCCTATGCGATTTATATTTAGTCAATTCGGCGCTAAAGTGTATTGGAATCAGGCGGACCAGTCGATTCGAATTACAACGACGACCGATGGCGCGGCTTCCGCTGCACAGCAAGGCGCAAAAGGTGAAAAGGGCGATAAAGGAGACAAGGGAGATAAAGGAGACAAGGGAGAGAAAGGGGATAAAGGCGATACTGGACCGGCAGGTACAACCGGTTCGACAGGATCGCAAGGTTCGAAGGGCGATCCAGGCTCCCCGGGAGCGCCGGGCGCTGTAGGCGCAACCGGCCCGGCAGGGCCGGTAGGTCCGAAAGGAGACAAGGGGGATCCGGGCGACTCCGGAGCGCCGGGCGCAACAGGTGCGATCGGTCCGGCAGGGCCGGAAGGTCCGAAAGGGGACAAGGGGGACCCGGGGGGAATAGCCAGCTTCATTTACGGCTACCATGTAGCTACGCCTGCTGATGCAATAGTTATTGGCGGGGCAGATATCTCCTTCTCAAATGACGGCCCCAGTTTCAACTTCATGCATATGCCTGGTTCAACTATATTTACGTTGTCCAATAGCGGAATTTACAAGATCAGTTACTCGGTGAGCATTACGAGCGGTATCGGCTCCAGCATCGGCATTGCCGTGAATGGAGTGGTTAACAACAGTACTGTAATTAACGTAAACGGAGCCACCGGTACGTTCAGTGGCGTCGCTCTCTTATCTCTCGCAGCAGGCGATGTTGTTACGCTTCGTAATCATTCGATGGTAGCCATGACAATGGCTCTTACACCGTCAGTGGGCGCTCAAATGGTTGTCGAGCAAGTAAAATAAGCGAATAAAATAAGGATTTGCAGAAGCTGCGGTTTCGCTCTCATTTTGGGCGCCGCAGCTTTCTTGTTTCATTTGCCGAGAACAAGCTTCGACAGGAGACACGATAAGGCGTGGAGGAGGCTGAAGGAAGCTGGCCGGCAGGTAACAAAAGTGATAACGGAAGTGACATTTGTGCTACCGGTTCTCGTTTATGATGGGTTCACAGAGAAAATAGGAGTGAGCCTGGAATGCCTAAAACGTTCGTCAAGCATAGATCCTTGTGGATCATGGTGCTGCCGGGATTGATCTACTTGCTGATCAACAACTACCTGCCGATGTTCGGAACCGTCATCGCCTTTAAGGATTTCAACTATACGGACGGATTATGGGGGAGCGCGTGGTCGGGGCTTAAAAATTTTCAGTTTTTATTCGCCACCCAGGACGCCTATGTGATCACCAGAAACACGCTGTTGTACAATGCGGTGTTCATCGTCTTTAATTTGGCGCTGGCGTTAACCGTCGCGCTGCTGCTGAACGAGATCAGAAGAAGGATGCTGCAGAGCGTCTATCAAAGCATACTCTTGCTGCCCTACTTGATCTCCTTCAGTATCGTCGGTTACTTAGTTTACAGCTTTCTGAGCATGGAGTACGGTTTTATCAACTCGGTCGTGCTTGAGAAGCTGGGATTACCGCCGATCTCCTGGTACATGGAAGCCAAATATTGGCCTTTCATTCTCGTTCTGGTTAACGCGTGGAAATACATCGGTTACTCCAGTGTCATCTACCTGGCGGCGATGACGGGCATCAATCAGGAGTATTACGAAGCGGCGAGAATTGATGGGGCGAACCGCTGGAAGCAGATGACGAGAATTACGCTTCCGCTCATTAAGCCGGTCATCATCGTGATGATGCTGCTGCTCGTCGGTCGGATTTTCTACGCCGATTTCGGATTGTTCTATCAGGTAACGCTGAATACGGGTATCCTGCTGCCGACGACGAATGTCATCGATACGTACGTGTACAGGGCGCTGATTCAGACGGGAGACGTCGGAATGTCGTCCGCTGCCGGATTGTTCCAATCGGTCGTCGGATTCCTGCTCGTCTTCTCCGTCAACCTGTTAATTCGCAAATTCGATAAAGAAAATGCGTTGTTCTAAAGGAGGGAACCCCATGAATGCTAGATTAAACGCTCCGGCGGCATCCGTCCGAGGAAGCCGCCAAAGGATACGCGAAAATTCGATTCTCGCTCAAGCCACGATTCATCTGTTCTTCATTGCGGCTTGCGCGGCCTGCCTGATCCCGCTCATTCTCGTCGCGATCGTCTCCTTTACGGACGAACGCTCGATTCTGGCGAACGGCTACTCCTTCTTGCCGGAAGCGTTCAGCCTGGATGCTTATCGTTATCTGCTGGCGGATTCCGGACGATTGCTTCACGCCTACGGGATCAGCATTCTCGTTACTGTAGCGGGGACGCTGGCCAGCCTGCTCATCTCTTCGCTGCTCGCTTATCCATTGTCCCGCAGGGACTTTGCCCAGCGGCACCTGCTTGCTTTCTTCGTGTTCTTCACGATCCTTTTTAACGGGGGATTGGTGCCTTGGTACTTGGTGTACACGAATCTGTTTCACCTGAAGGACACGTTGCTGGCGCTGCTTGTGCCGAATCTGCTGATGAACGGGTTTTACATCCTCATTATGCGAACGTTTTTCGCGAATTCGATTCCGGGCTCGCTGATCGAATCGGCCCAGATCGACGGCGCGGGGGAGTGGAGGACGTTCTTCCGCATTGTTTTTCCGCTGTCGCTGCCGGTGCTGGCCACGATCGGGCTGTTCACGACGCTGGGCTATTGGAACGATTGGTTCAACAGTCTGGTGTTCATTTACGACAATCGTCTGATTTCTCTGCAGTATCTGATGACGAAGACGCTGCTAAGCATTCAGTTTCTGCAAAGCAATACGCAGAATTCGAACGTCGGAAAGCTTCTCTCGGAGATGCCGACAGAAACGGTTCGCATGGCGATGGCGATTGTAGGTATCGGTCCCATCGTGCTTGCTTACCCGTTTTTTCAGAAATATTTGGTTAAAGGTTTGACTGTCGGAGCTGTAAAAGGCTAGGGCGTGTCTGCATACTCCAAGAGCAGCAGTTTTGCCGAATTTTCGATCCAAGCAAAAGTGACGAAGCAGGGGGTGAAAAGGCGGTGAAAGACGCCCCCGAGCGGGTTTGCAGACACACCCTAGCAGTGCGTGTTCAAAAAGTTAAACACATCAATGGAGGGGTTAGCATGTCGGTTATGAAAAAGAAAATGTTTCCGCTCGCGGTATCTGCACTCAGCTTGAGCCTGATTCTGTCCGGATGCGGCGATAACAACAGTACGGCTTCGCCGTCCGCAAGCGCCGGTTCGGGAGCCGGGGAAGCGTCGGCAACAGCGACAAGCAGCGAGACAAAAGGCGGGACTAGCGAACTGAAGCCTTACAAAATCACGATGGTCTATCCGGGCGACGCTCCGAAGGATCTGCAGCAAGTTCAGGATGCGATGAGCGCGTACTTGACGGAAAAGATCAACGCGACCATCGAGCTGAAGCCGATCGATTGGGGATCTTGGATGGAGAAAACCAATCTGATGTTCGCGTCCAAGGAAAGCTTCGATGTGGTCGTATCGGCCGCGACGTTAGGCTATTACAGCAATGTCGCCAAGGGCGCGTATCTTCCTCTGGACGAGCTGATCGACAAGCATGGTCAGGACATCCGGAGCGTGCTTGGGGACGATATTTTCTCCGGCATGAGAGTGAAAGGACTAATCTACGGAACGCCTACGAACAAGGAGTTTGCCGCTTCGAACGGGTTCCTCTTCAACAAAGCGTTGGTCGACAAGTACAACATCGATCTTAACCAGATCAACAGCCTGGAGGATCTCGAGCCGATCCTGCGCACGATCAAGGAGAAGGAGCCGGGCATCACTCCGCTGTTCGAAGGCAACAGCCGGTTTCTTGGATCTCTCGTGCTGAACGGACAATACGACAGCCTGGGAGACGGTTACGGCGTATTGAACCGGAGCAGCGGCGAGCTGAAGGTCATCGACAAGACGGAAGCGCCGGAATATATGGAAATCGCGAAAACGGCGCACAGATGGTACAAAGAAGGGCTTGTCAATAAGGATGCGGCTACCGTGAAAGACTGGGGCTTGATGCAAGCGGGCAAAGCCTTCGCGGTCATGCAGGAGCTGAAGCCGGGCAAGGACGCGGAGATGTCCATGGCTTGGGGTTTCCCTGTCGTGCAGAAGCAGATGGACGTTCCTTATACGTCGACGGCCACGGTAGCGGGCATTATGCTGGCCATCTCCAAAACCTCGGAGGATCCGGAGCGGGCGATGATGTTCCTGAACCTGCTGTACAGCGACAAGACGCTGATCAATATGCTCGATTTCGGAATCGAGAACAAGCACTTCGTCAAGAAGTCCGATACGGTAATCGATTATCCGGAAGGCGTCGACGCGCAAACCGTCGGATACCGCAACGAGCCTTGGATGTTCGGCAACCAGATGAACACGTATTTGTTCCCGAGCGAGGACCCGAACAAGTGGAGCGCGTTTCAGGCATTCAACGAGCAGGCGGAGAAGTCGATCGCGCTTGGCTTTGCCTGGGATTCGGAGCCGGTCAAGAACGAGATTGCGGCGCTGACCAACGTGTCGAAGCAGTTCGAGGACGCGATCATCTCCGGCTCCGTCGATCCCGAGGTGTACATTCCGAAGTACAGGGAAGCGATGAAGGCTGCGGGCTTGGAAAAGGTAATCGCCGAGAAGCAGAAGCAGTTGGACGAATGGGCGAAAACCAAGTAGGACGAAAATCCCTTTTACGGCGGATCTATTTGCGCACATGAGCTTACACAGGGACGTTTGTAGGGAAAACCGTACAAAGCAACAAAAATCAAGGATTGATCCTAATTAGCCCGTAGACTGCCTCATACGCTCCTGAAATCTTATAACGGGTTTACCTAATCGGATTTCAGGAGCGTACAACATCGAAGAATGACCTATTAACGAGACGAGGAAGAGGGGATACGCGATGTCGATGCGTTGGTTCAAGGTTCTGGTCGTGCTGTGCATGAGCGTAGGCTTGATTACGGGAATCGGATTCGTCGGTGCGGCGGAGGCTTCGGGGAGCAACGAGCTCAAGGTGTGGAATCCGCCCGCGGGAACGCCGTCCAATTCCACATTCGAGGTTCAAGTGCGCAAGTCGGGGGATACGGCGTGGACGGATTTGTTCGAATACAACGTCAACGTCGGGCATCAGGACGGCTCGCTTTCTCCCTCCTCGATGGTGAGCTTCGACTTTAATGGAACGGTTGACGTCAAAGTGACGTATGCCGCGGGCACGCTTGCGGACTACGACTTGAGGCCGACCTCCTACGGGATAACGCCCGTCCAAACCGGCAATACGCTGGTTTTCTCCATGACCCAGAACGAGTCGTCGCCGCGCAAGCTCGCGCTGAGGATTAACGGCGACTGGGAGGAGGACGTCCTGCACATCGTAACGGACCCGATCGAGACGAACGCCGTCTCGGATACGGCTTCCAACGTATTCGTCATCGAACAGGGGGACGAAATTCCGCTGCGGCTGCCGACGGGCAAGGACACGTATTATTTTAAGCCGGGCGTGCATCATCTTCCCCGGGGCATGTGGGTCGAATTCGACCTGGGCGCCGTCTATTCTCTAAATAAGCTTGTATTGGGCCAGGGAACGGGAGCCGGGGCGTCGGCAACGGTGAATCCGCTCAAGTTCGTTCTGGAGACGAAAATAAACGCATCGGACGACTACGCTCCGGCCTACGACGGCACGGGCAACGCGGACGCCGGAACGATCATCGAGCGAACGTTTCCGGCGAAGAGCGCCAGATATGTTCGACTGATGCTAACGGGCAATAACGGAACGGGGCGCGATTTTCTAAGCTCGTTCGCGAGCGAGCTGTCGCTATATGCTGTCGGAAGCACGACGAACGTCGCTCTAAACAAAGCGATCGCCGGAGCTATGCCGGGTTATGAGCGCATGGCGGACGGCAATCCGGCTACGGTGTGGAGATCAAGCGCGGAGTACGGCAACTGGCATGCCGGGGAATCCTTCTTCCTCTCGCAGGACGATTACAAGGTTTACATCGAAGCAGGCTCCGTAGTAAAAGGCTCCTTCATGGGGGACGGGGTCAGCAACGTATCGATTACCGGAAGAGGGATTCTGGATGCGGGCGAATTGACGCACTACCCGACCACGCTGGCGGAGAGTCGGGCGGGAGCGATCTGGCTCGTCACCGGAACGGACAATCGCATCGAGGGAATTACGGTGCTGGATTCCCCGATGTGGACGATCGTGATGAACTTCTCGACCCGGCCTGTCGTTAAGAACGTGAACATTTTCGGCAGTACGATTAATGCCGACGGCATTCATATGAGCGGAAGCAGCTACGGCCTCGTCGAAGGCGTCTTCATCCGGACGAACGACGATAATCTGGTCATGTATCATTATGCTGCGGGGGCGCATAACACGTTCCGCAACAGCGTGCTGTGGGGAGACGACGCCCATATCGTGCTGATCGGCTTAGGGACCGCCGTCAATGCCGATATTTCGGATATTACCGTTCAGAACCTAGACGTGCTTGCGCAGCAAGGCGTATACGATTTGAACAAATTCAACGGGGTTCTGAAGCTATGGCCGAACGGAGGCAACGAGATCAGAGACGTGCTGTTCGAGGACATTCGGATCGAGACGTTCCGCAACCCCAGCGAATCGATGATCTTCCAATTCCGTACGGACGAGAGATTCCCTGGAGAAGGCAACGGGGCGAGCATACGAAACGTCGAGATGAAAAACGTCGATTACTACGGATCGGGCGAGATGCAGTCTATGATCAAAGGCGCGGGAAGCGCGTCTTATGTGAGCAACGTTCGGATTGCCGATTACAAGAGAGCCGGGACATTCGCAACGAATGCGGTGAACGGGAACATCGGTATTCAGGGGAACGTAACCGACGTCGTTTTTTCTCCTTCCGACGCACTGCTGGACGATTCGTTTAATAGTCAAACCGCGGGCGCGGCGCCGAGCGGTTGGATAAGCAGCCCGGGTATTACGGTCGAGAACGTGCCTAGCGCAACGAACAAAAGCGTGCGGGTAAGCAAGACCGGAAGCGGGGATATTGTCTCCTCCCGCGCAATCACTCCCGCAAGCGGAGTCGTCACGGTACAGGCCAAGATGAACGTGGCGGACAAGACCAACTGGAAATCGCTCGTCGTAAGCAGCTCCGCCGGGGCGGAATTGCTGCAAGTGGGCTTTGACAGCGGCGGCAATATCTACGCAAATGACGGCACAAGCTGGTCGCCTTTCATGGGCTACAATACGAACCAATGGTACGATGTCCGTGCTGTCGTCAACACGGTGTCGGACCGATACGATCTCTACATTGACGGCATTCGCAAAGTCCATAACGGGCGGCTGGAATCGGAGACGGCGGATGTCGGAAGCGTGAGCTTCGCATCGGGAGAAACGCCAACGGGAACGTATTATTTCGACGACGTCAAAGTGACGGCTGTTCCGCCGCTTGCGGCCGAGACGTTCAATAGTCAAAGCGCGGGAACGGCGCCTGCAGGCTGGGTGAGCAGTTCCGGGATTACAGTAGAAAATGTGCCGAGCGGGGCGAATAAAAGCGTGAGGGTCGCCAAGACGGGGAGCGGGGCCATCGTGAGCGTGCGGACTTTCGCGCCGGCAAGCGGCAATGTTGCCGTCAGAGCGAGAATCAATATCGCCGACAAAACCAATTGGAAGTCGCTGATCGTCAACGATTCTTCGGACGCGGAGCTGCTGCAGATCGGGTTCAACGGCGGCGGGGATATTTATGCGAACAATGGCATGAGCTGGTCGCCCCTCATGAGCTATAACGCGAATCAGTGGTACGATGTGCTGCTGCTGATCGATACTTCGGCGGATACGTACGATTTGTACATCGACGGCGCGTTGAAGGTAAGCCATCAGGCGCTGGAAACGCCGACGGCCGATATCGGAGCGGTCAAATTCGCCTCTGGCGAGACGCCGACGGGCACGTATTATTTCGACGATGTCGAGATAGCGGGTCAATAAATGAAACAAAGCGCTCCCCTCCGACTAAGGCGGGGAGCGCTTTGTTTGATGTTAGGACGTGTCTGAAAACCCGCTCAGGGGCACCTTTCACCGCCTTTTCGCCCCCTGCTGCGTCACTTTTGCTTGACGTACCTCCGGTAAGCCTTCACAAAAGTTCCTTGCATGGAACGAAAATTCGGCAAAATTTGCTGCCCTCGGAGTATTCAGATACGCCCTAGGCGTTCAACACGAATTTCTCGATGACGTGTTTGGCGCCGTCTTCGTTGTTGGACAGCGTGACGTAGTCGGCGATCGCCTTCAACGCCGGAACGGCATTGGCCATTGCGACGCCGAGACCGGCCGCTTCGACCATCTCGTGGTCGTTCATCGCATCGCCCATGGCGATCGTCTCCTCGATCGGGATGCCGTAATGGGCGGCGAGGAAACGCAGCGCGTGACCTTTGGTGCCTTCCGGATGCAGGAACTCCAGGTAGTTCGGCTTGGACTTGGTCAGGTGCACCTGCGAGCCGAAACGAGCTTTCAATTCGGGCATCAGGGAGTCCAGCTTCGCGGGTTCGTCGATGATGAGCAGCTTCGTTTGCTTCGGATGGTCGATAATGCGTTTGAAGTCCGGTTCTACGAAATAAGGGATTTTGGATTGCGCGACATACCCTTTGATCTTGTCGTTGTCTTCCGCAACGTAGAGCTTGTCGTCGATGTAGCTTTGCAGATGCAGATCGTTAGCCAAACAATATTCATACAGCTCGCGGGCGACTTCTGTCGGAATGGAGCGCTCGTAGAGCACCTCTTCGTCCAGCAGGTTTTTGATCAGCGAGCCTTGATAAGTGATGATCGGAACGTTCAGTCCGACTTGACGGGCGATCTTCTGCGCGGAATCGAACATTCTTCCCGTCGCAATGGTGATATGGACTCCCCGGGCAATGGCGTCGTTCATCGCTTGGCGGGTTCCTTCCGTCACCGTCAATTCGTCCGTTAACAGCGTGTCGTCAAGATCCATGGCTATGAGGCGGTATGGCATCCTTTTCTCCCTCTCTGTCTCGTTGGTATCGTCCCATTGTACCCCAAATCGGCTTAATCGAAAAGAAGGACGGCATGCTATAATGATAGGGATCATCGGCGAGGAGAGGGGAATTGGCATGAAACGTTTGCGTTGGGGAATACTCGGCTGCGCCGCAATCGCGGATCGAGCCGTCATACCGGCCGTTCTGGCTTCCGAGACGGGCGAGCTCGTCGGCGTGGCCAGCAGAAACGAAGAAAAGGCCAAAGCGAAAGCGGAGGAATTCGGCATTCCGAAGCATTATGGCAGCTACGAGGCGCTGCTGGCCGATCCGGATATCGATGCGGTGTATATGCCGCTTCCGAATCATCTTCATAAGGAATGGACGATTGCGGCGGCGAAGGCAGGCAAGCATATTCTGTGCGAGAAGCCGCTTGCGATGAACGCCGCGGAAGCGCAGGAGATGGTCGACGCCTGCAAGGAAGCGGGCGTGCATCTGGCCGAAGCTTTCATGTATCGGCATCATCCGCGAATCGCGCGGGTGAAAGAAATCGTCGCCAGCGGGGAGATCGGTGCGATCAGAGCGATTCGCGGCGTATTCACGTACAACGGAGCCGCGAATAAAACCGACATTAGACAGGTGAAGGAATGGGGCGGCGGCGGTCTGTACGACGTCGGCGTGTATCCGCTCAGCGCGGCCCGCTGGATTGTCGGGGCCGAGCCGGAGGCGGTAACGGTGCATGCAATGTTTTCCCCGGAGCACGACAATGTGGATATGATGGCGTCCGGTCTGGTGGAATTTGCCGGCGGTGTGGCGCTGACGTTCGATTGCGGCATGTGGGCTTCGTTTCGCAACGAGCTGGAGATCGTCGGCACGGAAGGGACGATCGTGCTGAAGCCGTCGTTCCTGCCGAACAAGGAGAACGACACGATTGTCGTACAGGTCGGCGGGGAAACTCGCACGGAAGGCCCTTACGGCGTGGACGCCTACGTGGCGCAATCCGACCAGTTCGCCCGCGTCGTCTGGGGCGAGGAAGCTCCATTGTTTTCCGCACAGGACGCCGTTGAGAATATGAAGCTGATCGACGCTTGTTTAGCGTCGGCTCGCCAACGTCAGCGGGTTGTGATGGGATAAGGAGAAGGGGCTGTCTCGTAAGTAGGGACGTACAAGATTATCGATGAAAAAGAAGGGCATCTACCTCCTGTAGACTGGCTCATACGCTCCCGAAATCACCTTATCACGGGTTTCCCCATTCAGATTTCGCGAGCAAGCTTTTGGGGCCCCCGCAAAGTAATCGGACTAAGCTTCGGAGCTTCACGTCACTTTGTGGGGTATCTTGCATCGGAAGGAGATAGATGCACCGCATAGGAATCATCGATAATCGTTCAGTACGACACTGTTTACTTAGGAGACAGCTGTAATCGCGCGCTGTGTCGAACTGATCTTGCTCCATTTTCCCCGATATTAACGGACTTGTACAACAAATGGAACTGTAGTGAGTTTACCCTCATACTGAAATTGACCCCAAATCTTATAGATCCCCGCCTCGGGAAATACAGTGTGAAACATAACGCTGCCTCCCGAGCTCATCTCTTCAGCGGCATGCACGTGAACATACACGTCGGCTGTGCTGTTCAGAATAACGCTATGCCCAGAAGCTCCCAGATAGGGTTCGAGCCTTCCAACCGGCTGAAGAGTTTCGGCATCGGAGAGTTGGAAGAGGAGCATGACCATTTCCCCGGCAATAATGTGATCAAGACCTGAGCTGGCGGAAAGAGAAATATTCAGATCGCCCATTCTTTTGCTATAGGAGTCATCGGGCAACGTCTCTACCTTCGGCGGCATTTCACCAGCTACTGTGATCCATTGTTTATGAACGGTCATGTCCTGACGCTCGGGTATAAATTCGCTAATTAGAAGATAAGGACCGGCATGGGGGAAGGAAATTGGAACTGTAAAGACGCCATCCCCCTCATATTCCGGATGAACGTGCATGAACGTACCCAGATCCTTGCTGACTACGATCAGATGCATCAGCTTGGTTCGATCTTCAATAAAGTTCTGCACAGGCATACCGGAAGAGTCCAGCACCAGCAGCCGGATGTCGGCGTCCCCTGCTCCGAAGGGCTTGCCAGCGGCTTCGGCGGCAATCACCCGATAGCCTCTGTCGGTCATATTGGTCATCTGATTTTGCTGGATCATGGCCAGCAGACCCCGTGCAGGAGGACTCTTATCCACATTGTCCCACTTCGTTGCGGAGCAGCCTGCGATCAGGACTAAACCGAGTATGAACGCCGCCAGCTTCAAGATCCGGTTCCGAAAAATGTTCATTGTCGACCTCGCTCTGGAGAGATCGCAAGGATGCTTAATGCGAGGGACAGGAGCGAAGCTTGAACGATGGAGCCGGTCCACAGTTCCGGAACCCATCCAATCCCTCCCGACAAGGCCATACTGAGAAAATAACTGCCCCACAGCGCCACCGGGACAACAATCGCCAACATTCGATAACCTCTCGTCGTGCACCCTCTAAGTCTCATTTTTACATAGATTAGATCTGCAGCGAGCCCGCCCACAAGAGAGACTGGAATCGCCAAATATTGCTGGAAGCCGTCCAATACGCCCATAAGTACGCTTATAAACGAGAAAAGAAAAGCAAACGAGCCGAAGGGAACTTGCCAGCGCTTGAGCAGCAGAAATACGGGAAACATGAACAGCAAGGTGTTGAGCAGAATGTAGGTGAGGCCGCGCATCTCCAAATCTTCGAGTACCCGTATCCCGAAGAAGGGATCGGTTCGGCTCCTGTACCAATCGATGACGTCCGGGGCCGCCAAATTGTAGCGAAACGTCCATACATACATCAGGAAAAAACTGACGACGCCTACGGTCAAAGCAGCAGAGAGCAGTATCGGGAAAAAGTGGCGCCAGCCGGGCTGATCGGGAGAGAGCGCCCAGCCGTAGCGAAAAGGGCTGCTAATAATCAATAGCGTTCCCAGCATTAACAGGAGATGGGACGGGCTGAGGAGCGCGTCCAGAGCTTGCTCTATGCCGAAGATCAGATGCCAGCTCATATCGGCAATTCCGCCAAAAAGAAAAACTGCAACGCCGATCAGGCCCAGTCCGTATCCGATCGGGATGGCCTCCTGCCAAGTTCCTCCATGCCGCCGCTTATTCACATAGATCAATCCGACAATCCATAATGCCGAAGCCAGAAATCCGCTGTAAAGAATGGCATGCCACGGCGTAAAAAAAGTCTCGGGAACCCGATGGTTGTGCGCATACCCGTCAACGAAAATACCGAGCACCAACCATGTTCCCATAAACATGGTAAGCATATGAATGCTTGTTGTAGCCTTCACCGTATTCATGATTCGACCCCCAGGCAACGACAGCTAACTGCCAGTCGTCAAGTAGATTTGTATGGAGTTTATTGGTTCCGAGTCCCAAAAAGGTTCGCAATGAAATTAGCCTTCAGGAATACGCGGAAATTGACAAGGATAGAAGCGCAAGCTATAAAAGAAGTATTGCTTGAACGAAACCGGATCACACAAGAGGTCGGTGAGGCGTCTTCATGAAGTATTGGCAGAGAGTGCGTTTGCTCCAAAAGCTTATCCTGGTGTTTATTTTTTTTCTCATTATCCCGGTTTTGGTAATCGGGCTCTATTTATTTTCCACGAGTTTGCCGCTTGTGCAAAAAGAAAATCGCGAAATGCTGGAGAAGGTCGTCTATCAATTCAATGAAAATATTCAATACCGAATTACCGGATATCAAAATATTTTGATGCAAATGGCGTTCGATCCGAGAATCTCGGCAGCGCTTACACAGAAATATGAAAGATTGCAGGATGAGGTCGCAGCCCTTCAGCAAATGAATTCTCTCGTTAGCAGAACTCAGGCTTATTTTCCGATGAAACGCATTCAATTCTATAAAACCAATCCGACCTTGCACGAGGACGGAGGCACGATTCTGAATATAGAAAAGGCTGCTGTAAAAGAATGGTATCCTGCAATGGAAGCGGAGGAAAGGCAGTTTTATTGGCATTTTAGCCGAAGCGGTCCCCCGACTTTTCACATCAGCAAATGGCTGGTCGACTACTTGAGCAACGAGAAATACGGCATCATTGATATCGAAGTGACGGCCGGCGCTTTGTTTGACCAGCTCTCAAGTCCTCTGGAATACAGCGACAGTTGGACGGTTGTGGCTGACGCCGAAGGAAGGGCCTTAATCGATGCTAGGGATGTTCGAACAGGCGAGAACGTCAAGCAATTGGAGTACCTGAACAGGGCGTTCGCCGACAAGCGGGGCTGGTACGCAACGAAAATTGACGGCAAAATGAACCTGATTGTTTTTGAGACGAATCGACTGGGTTGGAAAATCGTTTCGGTTGTTAGCCAGGAATCGCTTTGGCAGAAGCTACGGCTCGTCAAGAACGCGGCGATCGTGGTCGGTATTTTGTTCGTCGGACTTACATTAGTCGTACTCATCGGCTTCGGGGGGAGATTAACGAAGCGCTTGAACGCTCTAATTCGAAGCATGCGCAAAGTGCGGGACGGCGATCTGGGGCTAATGGTGAAAGTTCACGGGAATGATGAACTCGCCGATGTTGAGGCGGAATTTAATCGGATGTCGACGCAATTGGAGGAATCGGTCAAACAAATCGCGGCGGCAAGAAGCGCGACGGAAACGGAGAAGCTGCGTCTTCTCCAGGCGCAGATTAACCCCCATTTCTTGTATAATACGCTTGCGCTGGTGAAAAGCATGGCGATGGATATCGACTCGTCCGAAATTAGCGGCACGGTGGATGCGCTGGCCAAGTTTTTCCGGCTGGCGCTGAATCGAGGCGGCGATATTCTGCCGTTAAGCGAAGAACTGGAGCATGTCCAAGCCTATTTGGACATTCACGAGCAGCGTTATCCGGGACGGATCGCGGTTGAATTCGACGTAGAGGAACGGGCGTTGTCATGCGAGATGATCAAGATTACGCTGCAGCCGATTGTTGAGAACGCGTTGCTGCATGCTTTCGAAAGCACGGGCGGCAAGGGAAAAATCGGCATTCGCGCTCGGCTGCAGGGAGAGAATGAACTGTGCATTGAGATCATGGACAACGGCAAGGGCATGTCGTCGGAGCAATTGAACGAACTGCTGTTGGGCGGCGGCTCCGGCTTGCGCGAAACTGGCGGCGGTTTCGGTATTTTTAATGTCAATGAACGTCTTAAGCGGTACTTTGGCCCCTCCTGCAGGATGACGATCGACAGCTTGATCGGCCGAGGCACTAACGTACGGATCGTCATTCCGCAGACAATCGAACTCAGGCAATCTTCGTTAAATACATCTTTGGATCGGGGCTGATATACAGATGAAAATTTTCGTTGTCGATGACGAAATCAGACAAAGACAATCGATTATTCGCCATGTGGATTGGAATCGTTACGAGATGAGAGTTACCGGCGAAGCGGAAGATGCCGCTGAAGCTCTCGCGCTCGCAGAGCTGGACCCGCCCGATCTTCTGATCACAGATATTAGGCTATTGGGGATGAGCGGACTGGAGCTTTCATCCCGGATGAGGGTCTACAATCCGAAGCTGCGCATCATCATGGTAACGGGATATGAACAATTCGAATATGCCAAAACCGCGCTTGATCTCGGCGTCGACGCATTTCTCGTCAAGCCGATCGACTTTGGCAAATTGGCGGCAATCCTGGAGCAAATGCACGGCGAGAGGCTGATCGACATGAGGAAGACAGAGGAGGAGGCTCGGGTAAAGGACCAGCTTAAATCTTTCGCGCTTATTGCTCGGGAGAACCTCATGCAAGAGCTGATTCACGGTCTTCTTCTACACGAGAGCGAAGCGGCTGAGCGTGCCCGTTCACTGGGAATGTTCACCGACGCTGTTCCGCGTTCGATCGCGATCGTCTCGATCGATTCCATTCCGCATCCCTCGCACACGAAGGAAGCCGCGACGCGAATCGCTCAAGCGGCAATCCAGATGAGCGCAGACAAAACTTGCGCCTCGCATATCGAAGAGACGACAGCGACCCCTCGCGGAGATTTGGTTCTCTTCCTGAAGCAAGCCGAGCCTCTTGTTGCGGAGCGGATGATGACCTTGCTGCTGGAGGAGATCGAGAGCGAAGCGGGAAGCATCGGTCTGTCCTCGATCTGCATCGGAGTAGGCCCTCCTGCGGAATCGCTGGTCGGCTTGAGCGAAAGCTACCAGCTTGCGAGAAGAGCGGTGAATTTGCGGCTTCTCGGACGAACGGAACCCATCTTCTTCTGGCACGAGTTTATCGATCAGCCCGAACTTTCCGGTAAAAGCTTGCAGATGAGCAGCAACGAATTTTTTGAACGGATGGGAGCAGGGGACAGCCTGGGCAGCCGGAGTGCGCTTGGGGACCTGATGAGGGGATTGCTTGGCGACATCCGCATTCGAGGCTCGGAGATGAGGAGCTTGTGCCTCGAATGGGTGAGCAGAGCAAGCCGGACCGCCGATGAAATCGGAGGCGCGGGCAAGCATCTGGGCTCGGAGAAGCAACTATGGGGGGAGCTTCTCGAGTGCGAGGATGAAATGGAGCTGCTGCAGACGACGATTCGGATTTTGACGGGGTTCTGCGATTATATCGCGGACAAGAAGCTAAGCCATGCCCAGGTCATTGTCCGGAAGGCGCTGGATATGATGAACGCCCGCTACAAGGAAAATTTGTCGCTTAGCTCGGTTGCCGACGCGGTATTCCTCAGTCCCAATTATTTGGGGGCGTTATTGCGAGAGGAATTGGGTCAATCCTTTACCGACCTGCTGATTCACATCCGGATCGCCCAAGCGAAGCAATTGCTGCATCACTCCGAGTTGAAGCTTTACGAGGTAGCGGAGAGCGTAGGATATCAAAATATCGGGTATTTCACCGGTTTGTTCAAACGGATCACGGGGCTGTCGCCGAAGGAGTACAGAAACTTCGTCGGCGCAGCCGATGACGAATAGCGCGCATATGCTTTGCAAAATGACCGTTAGGAGATACTGCGTCTCCTGGCGGTCTTGTTTTATTTGGATATCGTCAAGATCGTGCGAGAGCAGCGGTAATCGTGCAATAGGACGATTGAGAACGCTTACCCGACTCTCTATAGTTAATTTATAGGTTTCGTTCAAGCAAACAAAGCCATATTTACAGCTGGGATTGGAGTGATGTTGTGGGTTTCTCTGCAATAAAGAGGAAGGGAATTCTCCCCTTGTATTTGTTTATCGTTCCGGGGATTGCGTTGGTCGTCATGTTCAACTACCTTCCGATGCTAGGCTTGCAGATGGCGTTCAGGGATTACAACTTCAGGGAGGGCATTTGGGGCAGCCCATGGGTGGGATGGCAAAACTTCGAGGAATTTACGGCAAGCGCGGATTTTTGGAGAGCGATGGGCAATACGTTCCTGTTGACGATGCTGAGGCTGCTGTTTGTGTTTCCGACGACGATCTTGTTCGCCTTATTGATCAATGAAATCCGCTCTTTCGCCTTTAAGCGCTTCGTTCAATCGATGAGCTATCTTCCGCACTTCATTTCCTGGATCGTTGTCGTCGGTTTTCTGGACGCCTTCTTCTCGATCGACAGCGGCGGAGCGAATTCGCTGCTCGGGATCTTCGGAATCGAGCCGATCGCTTTCATGGGTTCGGAGACGTGGTTCCGCCCGATCTTTATTCTAAGCAGCATGTGGAAGGAAATCGGTTGGGGAACGATTCTGTACCTGGCGGCGATCGCCGGCATTAACCCCGCTTTATACGAAGCCGCGGAGCTGGACGGAGCCGGACGATTTAAGCAAATGCGTTATATTACGCTGCCGAGCATTTTTCCGATCATCACGATCGTCTTCATCTTATCGATTCCGAGTCTGCTTAGCGTCGGCGCGGATCAGATCTACGCGATGATCAATCCCGCGAATATCGGCGTGGCGGAAGTGATCGATACGTATGTGCTGCGGCTTGGGGTCGGTCAAGCCCAATATTCCATGACGACGGCAATCGGGCTTGTCATGAGCTTTATGACGACCTTCCTGCTCGTGTTAAGCAATTTCATATCGAAACGCATAGGCGGAGAGGGCATATGGTAACCAAACTCAATACGTTTACGGTATTTAATTCGCTGCTAATGATTCTGTTCGCATTTTTGTCCGCTTATCCGATGTGGTATATTCTGGTTCTTTCCTTTAACGAAGGCGCGGACGCGGCGATGGGCGGCATTTACTGGTGGCCGAGAAGCTTTACGATAGGCAACTACATCGTCATTTTGCAAAACGAAATCATATTAAATGCGTTCAAAATCAGCGTGCTCCGCACGGCGATCGGAACGATCGGTTCTCTGCTCGTTACTTCCATGGTCGCTTACGCACTGTCCCGGAAGGAGCTCCCGGGAAGAAAGCAGCTGACAATTGTCTTTCTGTTCATCATGCTGTTTAACGGGGGGCTTATCCCGTTCTACATTCAGTTGATTCGGCTCGATCTCATCAACAGCTTCTGGGTGTTCGTCATTCCTAACCTGTTCAGCGTATGGAATATGCTGGTCATGAAAACGTCGTTTCAGAACAATATCCCGGAAAATGTGATCGAGTCCGTCAAAATCGACGGCGCAGGGTACGCGCGAATTTATTTCGCCATCATCCTGCCGTTCTCGATGCCGTTGCTGGCGGCACTAGGCTTGTTCACGGCCGTCTTTCATTGGAACGATTGGTTTACCGGGGCGTTCTTCGTGAACGATCTCCAGTTGCAACCTCTGCCTACGTATCTTCAACGCGTGATGAGCACCGTAGAAGCGAGCATTATGATCAGCGCCGGGCAGATGAACGCGGCCAGAGACGCCGGCATGTACAATCCTGCCGCAGTGACGACGAAGTCGGTTCGTATGGCGACGATTATGCTGACGACATTGCCGATCTTGGTCGTATATCCGTTTCTACAACGATATTTCGTCAAGGGGGTGCTAATCGGATCCGTTAAGGAATGAACGAAATGACAAAAGAAAAAACTTGAACAAAATATCCATGGGGAGGCACTACGAAAATGAGCAAGAGATGGAAAAAGTGGGGTAAGACGGCGTTTGCAATGACCTTGAGCGCGACCTTATTTGTAGGGTGCACCAATAAAGACAATGAAGCGACTTCCACTCCATCCCCGACTTCAAGCGGCGGAGCCGCAACGGAATCCGCGTCGAAGACGCCGGCGGGGGAAGAGATAAACGGCTTCACATTGTACAATCCGATATTGACAACGCCGATTAATCTGGACGGCGAAATTACGAAGATGATCATGGAAAAATCGGGCGTCCGGTGGGATAAAGTCGAAATCGGCAACGGCAGCGATATCGCCCAACAAATCAATCTTAAGCTCGTCAGCGGAGAGTTCCCGGATGCGATTATTCTGGATGCCGAAAATGCGATGTGGTCGCGATTGATCAAGGAGCAGAAGCTGCTTCCGCTCGATAATTACTTCGATAACGCGGCGGAATATCCGAATCTGGCGAAGATCGATAAGCGGCTGGTCGATTACTGGCGCGCAACGGACGGACATATCTACTTCGTGCCAATGGGGTATGAGCCGATTCTGGACGAGCCTTCCTCCTGGCAAGGCAACGCCCAAGGACTCTGGATTCAAAACGACCTTCTTGCAAAAGCCGGACTGACGGTGGACGACATTAAGACAGTAGAAGGCTTCGAGCAATATTTGAACGCGATTAAAGGCACGAAGGACGAGAAGGGCCGCTCGATTATCCCGTTGTCGTTGGGCGGGGAAAATTTTGCGGGACTAAATGTCGTGATGTCGATGTTCGGCGTAAGAACGATCGTCGGCGGAACCGGCTGGAACGAACAGGCTGACGGCTCGGCTCTGCCGGATTACAAAATGCCGGGCTTCAAGCAAGGCTTTCAATGGCTGAATAAGCTTCATTTGAACGGGCTGTTGGACCCGGAAACCGCGTTCCACAAAAAAGATCTGTTCCTTGAAAAGGGGAACTCCTTGCGATTCGGCTCGATGCTCTTCGACGGTTGGGACAATCCGAATGCGAGCACGTTGAAAAATAACGGTATTGCGGACTCGATTACGTACAAAGCGCTGGAGTCGCAAGGGTTTCCGGAGGGCTGGTTCGTTCCGGCCTATCTGCCCGCCGTTGAAGGAATCAAACCTGCGCAATACGCCAACTTCAGTCCTTTCGGCGGATTGGGAACCGGCATCAGCAGCACGGCCAAAAATCCGGATCTGATCATGAAAGGGCTCGACTGGCATCAAACGCCGGAAGCGTTCATCCTGATGGAATACGGACCGGAGTCGATGGGCGCGTACAAAATGGAAGACGGGGTCGTCGTTGTCAACGATGCGGTGTTCAGAGGGCCGGACTTCTGGGGCGGAGAAGGCATGACCAACGTGACCGAGAAAGGCTTCTTCTGGTGGAAATACCTCGGCAGCACGCTGCAGACGCATATTCCGACGATGGAGCCGCCTTGGACGGCTACGAACGCGATGCTGTACAAAGCCGAGGAGTTGAATCACGAGCAGGGAACATTTGGCCTGATTCCGGCCGTAAGTCGGACGAAGACGCTCATAGGCGGCCAGGTGGAGAAGTATAGCCCGGTACAGAACGATATCAGAATGCAATATTACGCCAAAATGCTGCTCGCCAAAAACGAGAACGAATTCGAATCCGCTTACGAGCAGTTCTTGAACGAAATGAAGGTTCGCGGGCACGACGAGGAAACGATCGCCGAGTTCAACGAGCAGTATAAGGCTTACAAAGAAACGCCGGCGGGAAAAATCTCGATCGAGGTGAAAAGAACGCTGCCTCGAAACGTATACAGCGACAAGCCGGAAGTCATCGGTCGTTAAAAACCATTTATAAGAATGCATTGGAGAGCTGATTTTGACCTACTTGAATAAGGAATGGCCTAACCGAGTCAATATCATTAATTTCATTCGCGGAGTAGAACCGAGACTGGATATCGATTTGTTGGAGACGCTGCGCGAAGAGCTGGCGCTCGTGCGAAAGCACGCGCTGCCGGCGACGTGGCTGATCCAGTACGACGCCCTGATCGACGACAATTTCGTGGCTTTGCTGAAGCAGGAGACGGATGAAAAGCAGGAAATCGGCGCCTGGTTCGAGGTCGTACAGCCGTTAGTCGAGAAGGCAGGTTTGGTCTGGAGAGGCAGGTATGCGTGGGATTGGCATGCCCATGTCGGGTTTTCAATCGGCTACACTCCCGAGGAGAGAGAGCGGCTTGCAGACGTCTTCATGGAGGAGTTCCGAGCCAAGTTCGGCCGATATCCGAAGTCCGTAGGCTCATGGTTTATCGATGCTCATCTGCTCGGTTATTTGGCCGATCGCTATGCCATCGTCGCTTCCTGCAATTGCAAGGATCAATGGGGCACGGACGGCTATACGCTATGGGGCGGTTATTACAACCAGGCCTATTATCCTAGCCGTCTCAACGGTTTCATGCCTGCGCAGACCGCGGCTAATCAAATTCCGGTGCCGGTATTCCGCATGCTCGGAAGCGACCCGATCTACCAATACGATGCCGCGGATCACGGGCACGGCCAAACCGTCGTGACGCTGGAGCCCGTCTATACCGGGAACGAGGGAGGAGGCGGCCTTCCTTCCTGGGTACGCTGGTTTTTCGATGTCAGCTTCCGTCCCGCCCAGTTGTCCTTCGGCTATGCGCAGATCGGTCAGGAAAATTCATTCGGCTGGGAGCGGATTGGCGCAGGCTTGACCGATCAAATCGACCTGCTTGCCCAAAAGCGAGAAGAAGGCGAACTGGTCGTCGAAACGCTGGCCGCATCGGGAGAATGGTTTAAGAGCCGGTATCCGCTCACCCCTGCGTCCGCGATATGCGCGCTCGAGGATTGGAAGAATGAAGGGCGGCAATCGGTCTGGTACTACAACCGCAATTATCGAGTTAATCTGTTCCGTGAAAAAGAGCATTTCCGCATCAGGGACATTCATTTATTCGACGAAACGTATGAGGAGCGGTATTTGAGGGACGTATGCGCGACGGAGGATTGCCGTTACGACACGCTCCCGGTCATGGACGGAGCACGGTGGAACGATTTCCGTACCCGGACGGGGATCGAGCCTATTCTATTCGATCCATCCGGCCATGCGAGACCGGCCCCCGTCGTTTCGTTGAAAGTAGACGATACCGTGACGGGAGAGCTCGACGTTGAACTGCTCCTCGAGGGGGGCGGCAGCATTGCGATCCGTTGCGCGGAAACAGCCATTATGTTTCGCAGCGCGCTTGCTAATTGGGGGCTTCGGATGGCGTGGGGGGACACGGCCGAACAGCCGGATTTGCAGGCTGCTGCGGATGGAATCCATTATCGATTTTTCGGTCACTCCTACGACGTACGAATGGAAGGCGCGTATTCGCTTGCGTATGACCGAAAGCTCGATTCCCCCGAAGCTCAGGAGAACGATGAACCGGCGAACGCGATCGCGATCCGTCCGCTCGATCGGGAATTGAAGTGGATATTGGCACGGTAGGAATCAATGAGATTCTGCGCAAGCGGTTGAGGTCGGGATCGTGACCGGCTTTAAGGATAATACGTTCCGCCCGAATCACGTGATCACCCGCGCGGAGATGGCATCACTGGCGGCGCGCGCGCTGAATTTGCCGCTTCAGGCGACTGCCACTTCAGGCTTCTTCGACGATACGGATATTCCGCAGTGGGCCAAAGGCGCGATCGCTGCAGCCCGAGATGCCGGAATCGTGCAGGGACAGCCGAACAACAGGTTTAATCCGAGCGGAGCAGTATCGCGCGCGGAGGCTGTAACGGCGATGATCAGATTGCTTGATGCGCAAGAAAGATAATGCTAATGATGATAGCATAGTTATGCAAGAATGTGGCTTTCCCATAAGCGGAGTTCCTTGAGATGATCGAGATATAAAGAAAGGGGGATGTACCTCTCGGAGACTGCCTCATACGCTTCTGAAATCACCTTATCACGGGTTTACCCATTCAGATTTCAGAAAGCGTATAGCATCGGAGAGAGGCACATCCCCCTTGTACCTTTATCATCGATTATTTTTCACAGCAACTTGTTTGGCTTATGGGACAGCCTCAGCTTGTCTCCAACACTTATAAGCTACGTACCTTCCGCCTCAGCAATTCCCCTCACGCATTTTCACTCAGTGTATCCGAACGGGAAATATCCTGCTATACTGCTGAAATAACGACTGCTGATTAATGATAGCGCTTACGAATTCAGGGGTGAGGCATAACGATGATGAAAGGATGGATGATCGGCGGCAGCGTTCGCTCGCAAATTTTGATTCTGCTGCTGGTGTTTATTATTACTCCGACCACGATCATTTCCGTTTTTACGATCGATAAATTTTCCAAAATGATTCATCGCAACGGCATGGATATGATGGAGACGGCGCTGGAGCACTCGAAAGAAAACTTGTCGAGCTTCATGGAAGGCGCGGCGGACGCCGCGCTGCTGATTATGACCAATCCGGCGATCATCGATCCGATTCTGAAGACAAACTGGACGGGCAACGTGCAGCAGAAAATCTCGGCCTCCAACCTGTTGGAGAAGCAATTCTATGAGTTGAAAATTCACGGCATTCGCGCCAAGGAAATCGCCATCGTGAGCGCATCCGGAGACAGAACGTATGCGGGCGCCAATACGTTTCTGCCCGGCCAGGATACGGATTGGCTGGAGGATGTGGACAGACTGGACGGCAAACCGTATTGGGGAAGCTACGACCATAACGGAAAATATATTTTTGTCGCCCGCAAGGTCAAACAGTTCATCAAGGCGGAGGAAAGGTTCCGTCCTCTTGGCGTTGTGCTGATCGCCTTCTCCGAGCGCGATTTTTCCAGCATCAATTCGGCGGTAAATCTCGCGAACGGCTCGGAAATACTGATCTCCGACCGGAATGGACGGATGATCTCAGGGTCGGACGAGGCAGCGGTCGGCCAAACGCTTGCCTCCGGGTCATTCGTTCAAGCGGCAGACGGCGTTCAGCTCGATTTGACGGGCGTGTACGAGCCTGGAACGGGCAGCCGATTGACAGTATACGACGCCCTGCCAAACAGCGATTGGAATCTGATTGTCTCCTCCCCGTTTGAGGAGACGCAGCAGACGCAGCAAGGCATCAAGCGAGTCATTATGTTGTCTACCGGCTTATGCGTCGTCGGGGCGTTTCTGTTGGCGGCGCTACTGGCGCACCGAATGACATTGCCGCTTAAGAGGCTGTCCAAGGAAGTGAAGCAGCGGATTACAAACGGCGACTTCTCCTTCTGGCCTACCCCGGTACACGTGCGGCAGGATGAGATTGCCGGACTCGGTCAAGGCTTTTATCGGCTCGTAGCCGATTTGAACGAAACGAAGAATCGCATTCATCAGGTGGAGCTGATGAAGCGGGAAGCGGAATTCGACGCCATGAAGAGCAAGATCAAGCCGCATTTTCTGTATAATGCGCTGGAATCCGTTCGTATGCTGGCCATCGTCAACAAAGACCCGGGCACGGCGGAAATGATTAAGGCGCTGGGTCATCTTTTTCGCTATATTATTTCCGACCAGAAGGAGCGCACGACGTTGGCCGACGAGCTGTCGTACCTGATCAGCTACATCAAGCTCCAAAAGCTAAGATTCGAGGATCGTTTGGACGTTCGAATCGAGGTTTCGGATTCTCTGAAGGACATCGTGATATTGAAGCTGGTGCTGCAGCCGCTGGTGGAGAACTCAATTGAGCACGGCATCAACCGAAGGCGGGGGGCGAGGCTGATCTCCATTACGGCTGGCGACGACGGCGACGATGTACTGATTCGGATTTGGGACGACGGGGCGGGCATCGCTCGGGACCGCTTAGAAGAAATTCAACGCAGTCTGGACGATCCGAGCACGGACAAGGACCATATCGGCTTAATCAACGTTCATCGCAGGCTGCGGCTCTATTTCGGCGAACCTTACGGGCTTTCAATCGACAGCGTGCAGCATAGCTATACGAGCGTTAACGTACGGATACCTTGCAAAAGACAGATCGGAACTTAACGGGGGGAGTATTTTATGCATACAGTTCTTATTGTGGATGACGACGCCATGATTGTAAGAGGCTTGGAGCAGTTCGTCGATTGGGGGGAACTGGGTTTTAACATTGTCGGAACCGCGAGGGACGGCGAAGAGGGCATGGAGGCAATCCGCAAGCTTCAACCGGAGGTTGTGCTGACCGACATCCAAATGCCGTACAAGGACGGATTGGCGATGATCGAGGATTGTCTTCGGGATGGGCTTTCGCCTCATTTTGTCGTATTGACCGGATTTAACGAATTCGAGTATGCCAGACGCGCGCTCAAGAGCCGAGTATCCGAATACTTGCTCAAGCCGGTGGAAGAGCAGGAACTGATCGCCGTCATGAGCGGAATTCGCACGCAAATTGAAAGGACCGCGAAAACGAAGGCGGATTGGAATGTCCTGCAGTCTGCCGTATCGGAAAGCTTCTCTTTCGTAAGGGAGAAGCTTGTCCGCGAACTGGCGACAGGGGAAGTCTCTCCGTCGTCGATCGAGGACGAAAGACTCGTCTATTACAACATTCGGCTAGCGGACGAACGCTATCAGGTGGCGCTGCTGCAAGGCGAGGCGCAACTGCTCGGCGACGACAAACTGCAGGAGTTCATGACGTCGGCTCTCGAAAAGAGGGGAATCCGGCTGCATCTGGCGCGCGGGGACGCAATCGGGACGATGCTGCTTGGCGGAGAGCGGGACATGGAGCGGGACGTTACGGAGGGGCTGGCGGACATATCGGGCAAGGTAAAGGAGTGGCTAGGGCTGACGCTGACGTTCGGCGTGTCGGAGTCCGGAGCTTTGACGGAACTGAAGGAGCTCTACAGGCAAGCGGAGCTCGCGCTGCAGCACAAAATGTTCCGTGGCGGAGGCTCGGTCATTGCCTATGGGACGATTCCTGAAGGGAGCGGGGAATACTCGCCGGTACCTCAGGAGCATGCTCGCAGGCTGTTGGCGGCTGTGAGCGAGAACGACGAAACGGGCGTTCTGTCGGAGCTGGACGACTTTTTTCGGGAAATTCGCCGCAGCGGCAGTCTGCCTTCTCACGATGTGTATCGCACCTGCTCGGAGCTGCTGTACGAAGTCCGCAAGGCGCTGAGCGAAATGGGGCTTGCGGTGGACAAGCTCGTTGGAGAGGACGTTTCTTCTTCGGACAAAATGAGGCGGCACGATACGCTCGAAGGACTATGCGACTGGCTCGCAACTATTTTACAGCGCGTTCGGGCGCACTTCGACAGAAGCTTCGAGCATACCGGGGGCGAACAGCTCGACAACATTATTTTGTACATGAGAACGCACTATGCGGACAATATCGATCTGGACGTGATCTCCAAGAAGTTTTTCATCGACCCCAGCTACTTCTGCAAAGTGTTCAAAAAAAAGACGGGGGAAACGTATCTGCACTATCTGACCCAAATCCGCATCGATAAAGCCTGCCAGCTGCTAAGCAATCCGTCCAGCAAAGTGTATGAAATCGCAAGTCTTGTCGGCTACGAAGATCAACGGTATTTCAGCCAAGTATTCCGCAAGCATACCGGAATGACGCCAAGCGACTATCAGAAAAGCAAGACAAAAAATTAAACATTCGAGACAAGTTTACCGCATTATCATTTTCCCGCCGAGGGGTTAACTTTGAAGTAAGCGATTCCAGTTCGCGGACAACCGCTTCGGCGGAACCCGGATACGGTCGTCAGTTCATCCATCGGAAGGGGAAAAAAAGATATGAAAGCGTCATCTAAAACAATCGTTACCCTGCTGGTTCTTCTCAGTCTATTCGCAACGCTGCTCGCCGGATGCGGAGGCAGCGGCGACTCCGGCTCCAAAGAAAGCTCGTCTCCGGCCGCGGCAAACGGCGGCGGGGAAGCCCCAATCTCCTTCAAAATCGCCTCATGGGCCGGTCCCGGCAAAAAAGCCGGTTTGGATCTGGCCATTGCAGAGTACAAAAAAATCAAACCGAATGTGACGATCAGCTTTGAGGAAGTCGCTCAGAACAATGCGGATTTCGATGTCTGGATGGCTGCCCAGCTCGCTGGAAATCAGGAGCCGGAAGTTATTATGGACTTCAGCTACGACCTTCCCTACACAAAGTACAACGATAAAGGCTACAACGTATTGGAAATGGACCCGTACCTGGAGAAGACAAGCCCTTATACGAACCAAAAATGGGGCGATAGCTTCCGTGAGGTCGATCTTAACCTGATGCGCTCCACGCGCAACGGCAAGCTCAACAATATCGCCACTTCGATGGTCACGTTGAAAATCGCTTATAACAAAGACATTTACGACCAGCTTGGGCTTAAAGCGCCTAAAACGTTCCCGGAGATGATCGCCAACTTTGAGGCGATTCGTCAGGCCAACATCGGGGCGGAGCCGTTCTCCGGCTTCCTCAAGGTGACATCGGCGTGGGACTGGTTCGCAAGATTTACGGCGCAACAGACTCAGGAACAGTACGTGAGTCAGATCGATTCGCTGTACAAAAACAACAAGTACGAGCAGAACGAATACGTTAAAGCCGTGGACGAGGGCATTATCGACGTCAACAAGCCGGAGGTACGCGGTCTGTACGAGCTGTTCAAGCAGTTCACGAGTTACTGGGCGCCCGGCGCAATGGCGATGACGATGGCGGAAGCGCGGGATATGTGGCTGCAAGGCAAAGCCGCGCACACGTTCACGATCAATATTGACGCCAAGCCGTTTGCCAGCGACATGAAGCCGTCTTTTAACTGGGATACGTTCGAATTTCCGGTCATTACGAAGGATATCGCTCCGACGTCCAATGAAGATCCCGCCGAGTTCGGCGACCTGGCGGATGCGTTCGTCGTGATGCCGTCGGCAATCAAGAAGAACATTCAGGACGAAGTGATGGACTTCATTATGTTCTATACGTCTCCGGCGATCGCTACTCAGCTTGCCGACATGAATTGGATTACGCCTACGGCTAGCGGCATCGAACCGAACGTAAACCTGGAGCGTTACTTGCCGAAGTACAGACCGCAAAACCAGGTCGACCTGAACTCGCAGGCGATTCTCGGCACGAACGCACGGCAGTTTGTGCTGCAGCAAATTCAACGCTATGTTCTCAACGATATTACGACGGATCAGCTTGTCGAGCTTATCGACAAGAACATGAAGGAAGAAGCGGAGAAGATCAAGCAGGAGAAGGGCTGGTCTAAGGACAACAATTACGGCAACAAGTAAACGGCTGTCCGGGATCGGACCGGCCAAGGCGACCGGCAGCGGAACGGATTCCGCGGCCGGCGCTGCTTTTAAGGCGTTCCGGCCCCGCGCCGCGAGGAACGGGAGGGCCCAACGATGTCAACTTACGGTTTAAACCTGCTTCGCTCTATTTATCGCAACAAGCACGCTTATTTATTTTTGCTGCCGCTTATCGCTCTGCTGGGCGTCTTCAGCTATTATCCGATCGTCATGGCGCTCAAGATGTCATTTTACCAGTGGAAAGGCGGCAACGAGGCGATCTTCATCGGATTGGACAATTTTGTGGCGCTGTTTAAGGATGCCACTTTCTATAAGTCGTTGACGAACGCGCTTTGGTTCATCCTGTTCGACTGCACGATTGGCGTCCTGATGCCGCTGTTTATCGCCGAGCTGTTGTTTCATTTGAAGAGCGCACGCCTTCAATACGTGTTTCGGACGCTGTTCGTCATCACGATTACGGTTCCGTCGGTCATTCTCATTCTGGTGTGGGTGTTCTTGTACAACCCGGTCGTCGGCGGGATGAACGTGATCGTGGAGCTGTTCGGCATTTCTCCGCAGCTCTGGCTGGGAGGTTCGGACACCGCCTTGTTCTCGGTCATTTTCTCCGGCTTCCCGTTTATTAATCCGATCTTCCTGCTCGTCGTATTCGCCGCTCTTCAAGCGATCCCAAGATCGCTGATCGAAGCGTCCGTAATGGAAGGATGCGGTGCGTGGCGGCGCATCTTGTCTATCGACATTCCGATGATTATGGGCCAGCTCAAGCTCATTTTTATCCTCGGCATTTTGCACGGCATGCAGGCTTTCTATAAACCGCTGATTATGACGAACGGCGGTCCGGGCAACGAGACGCTCGTACCCGGTCTCTATATGTTTCAATCGGGCTTCTCGCACAACGATTTCGGCTATGCCTCCACAATCGGCTTTGTGATGCTCATAATGATGCTGGCGCTGACGTTTGCTTCCAACAAGCTGATCAAATCGGACGGCGACTAGAGTTGAACGGAAGGGGGCATCTTCTCGATGTCATCGCATAACAGAAAGTACGTTTCTATTATTCTAATCGGCCTGCTGGTTTTGTTCGTGCTGTTCAGCTTTTTTCCAGTGCTTATTATGGTGCTGACCTCGTTCAAGTCGAAAATGCAGGTTAGTATGGGCGTCTTCCAATTGCCGGACGTTATCCAATGGGACAACTATAAGCGGGCGTTCGACACGGTCGTTCCGTTCGCGCTCAACTCAATTATTATTGCGGTATGCGCCGTAGCGGGCGTAGTGTTTGTTGCCGCTCTTGCGGCCTACTCGTTCGCGAGATTTCGGTTTCCCGGCCGGGAAATTCTATATTACCTGGTTATCGCGTTGATGATGGTTCCGGCCGTCCTGCTGCTTATCCCGATGTTCAAACTGGTGGTAGGCATGGGAATGCTGAACACCTACGCGGTCGTAATTCTTCCGCAGATCGCCAGCGGCTGCATCATTGCGGTATTTCTGCTTCGCAGCTTTTTCGCGGGCTTGCCGGAGGATCTGTTCGAGAGCTTCCGTATAGACGGAGCTAGAGAGGGTCGTATTCTAAGAAGTCTGGTGCTGCCGCTGTCCAAACCGATTCTGGGTACGATCGCCGTCCTGAACTTCCACTCCTCGTGGAACGACTATATTTGGCCGCTCGTTACGATTAACGACAAGGCGCTGAAGCCGATCGTCACCGGAATTATGACGTTCTCGAACGAATACGCGACGGAATACGGTCCGATGATGGCCGCTTACGTGCTGGCTTCCGTTCCGCTTATGCTAGTCATCGGCTTCGCAATGAAGTATTTTGTGGACGGGCTGACCAGCGGCGCCGTCAAAGCTTAAATCTATCTCGCCTATGCTGCGGATACATGAAAGGAGAATCGGCCATGGTTTCCTCTATCCGATTCGGACTGATCGGCTGCGGAGCAGCGGCCTCGACGCATGCAAAGGCGATAGCGTCGCTGCCAAACGCGAAGCTTGTCGCCGTCGTCGGACAATCTCCGCAGCGTCTTGCTTCTTTCGCCGAAGCCTGGGGGCTGGACGGCTATACCGATCTGGAGCTTCTGCTTCAACGAAAGGATATCGACGCCGTCGCGATCTGCACGCCGAGCGGCAGTCACGGCGATATCGCGATTCGCGCCGCAGGAGCGGGCAAGCACGCGATGATCGAGAAGCCGATCGATATTTCGCTTTCCAAGGCGGACGAGACGATCGCCGCCTTTCGAAGTCGAGGCCTTAGGCTGGGCGTCATTTCGCAGCGCCGTTTCGACCTTGGCGTCGTCCGCCTCAAAGCTTTGCTAGAGGCCGGGGAGCTGGGCCGTCCGGTGCTGGCTTCCGCTTGCGTTCACTGGTACCGGGACCAAGCTTATTACGACAGCGGCGGCTGGAGAGGCACGTGGTCGGGAGACGGCGGCGGCGTCCTGATCAATCAAGGCATCCATACCGTCGATTTGCTGCTGTATCTGCTGGGGCCGGTCGCGGAGGTCGCCGGACATACCGCGACGATGACCCACGAGCGGATGGAGACCGAGGATACCGCGGTTGCGCTGCTGAAGTTTGACAACGGCGCGATGGGGACGTTGTCGTGCACGACTTCGGCCTATCCCGGCTCCCCCGTTAGAATAGAAGTGATTGGCTCCAAAGGGTCCGCTTTGCTGGAGGGCGAATCGTTAACTAGGCTTGATTTGAACAGCGGGAATGGAAGCTCCGGAGTTCAGAAGACGGAGGAATTGGACAAGCAAGGTCTCATCGGGGGAGAATCGGCTATCCCTTCTAATCAGGAGGCCTTCGTTCGGCAATACGAAGACTTCGTCGATGCGATTATCCGGAGACGCGAGCCGACCGTTGCCGGGGAAGCCGGTAGAGAGGCGCTCGCCTTAGTACTGGAAGTTTACCGTTCCTCTAAGGGGAGCGGGCAACGGAGCTAAGAAAAGGAGAGAGACCGAATGAAGCATTTTGAAGGACGACCGCGTCTTGGGATTCAGGGACCGACGGTGTCCTGGCTGGACCCATGGGAAGAAGAACGATCTGCCTCCATCATGCGCACGGGTACCGGAAGCGTCGTTCCGGCACAGGATCAGACTCCGCCGCCGAGGGATTTTATGGACGCGATCGGGCAACTGGGAGCCGACTTTTATGTCCATCACGTGATTCCGGGAGCGCCGGATCATGCCGGGCTTTGGCGAGATGCCGAGGCCTGCGGGATGGATGTCTGCCTCGGCAATGAATACGGCAACATCAACGGCCCTTATATAGAGGAAACCAGCCGTTTCGACGTTGCCGACGCCGACGTTCTGGAGGCGGCCGAAAGCGGACGGCTGATGGGGCTGTTGTACGATGAGCCCGAGCATCTGCAAATTAATGCGGCGCAGTATCGTAAAGACGGATTTTACCCGCATTGGGGAGCAACGAACGGCTTAACGCTTGCCGAGTCGCAGGAGGCGGTTGTCGAAACGGTTGCCGCCGCGACGTCTCGCGTTCGTCGATTGCTGGAGAGCCGGGGCATTGAGCCAGGCGATGCGCCTCTCATAGCTGAGCATGTGTTTCCGGTGCTTTTTCATACGCATGCGCGCGGGGGCATGGACCTGTGTCCGAAAATAATGAAGGAATCGTTCCAGTCGCTGCAACTGTCGACAGCGCTCGGAGCGGCGAAGCAATACGGACGCCGGCTCTGGATATGCGCCGATCTGTGGGGGCCGGATGCGGGACCTTGGTTTACCCGCACTTCCGGTTTTCCCGGTCACTCGCCGGAGGAGTATGCTTCCGCGCTAAGGATGGGGTATTGGATGGGGCCGTCCCATCTGTTCGCCGAGAACGTCGACGTGCTTCTGAAGTACGAGGGGGGCGAGTTCCGCAAGACGGAATTCGGAGAAGTATGGGACGAATTCGCACGCAAATACGTCCCGGAAAATCCACTGTCCTGGAGTCATTCGGAAGCAGAGCCCGACATTGCCTTTATCCATGCGGACGATAGCAATTACGGTCAAAACGAGCGGCTCTACGGCAATCATGGGCTGACGGCCGGAGATGAAGGCAAAAGCGTGTTCCATGTCTGGCATCTGCTCAGTCATCGCACAATTCCCGCGCATGGGAGCTGTATGCACATTCCGGGCTATTCCTTTCCTCGCCATAAGCTGAAGGCCGATTTTCCGCAGGAGGCCTTTCCATTGGAACGAGGCGTTGCGATGCCGTCTGAGGAACGAATGCATCCGTTGTTCTATCCGATGAACAACGTGCTCGTGTATGACGAACGGGTGGGTGAGGCTTTATTAGGCGCCCCTCGACTGATCGTCGTCGCCGGTACGAGACTGTCGGAGGAGACATTGCTGGCCGTTCGCCGTCGTGCCGAGCAGGGAGCAGCCGTCATCATTGCTTCTTGGCTTGTGCCGGAACGCTGGCGAACGAGCGGTCGGGTCGGAGAAGGCACGTGGATCGTGGTGGATAGCTTTCTCGACAATGACGCGGTGCAGGAGACGTTGGAGCCGTTCATCGGAGGCGGGGATTGCTGGCGACAACGTTTTGGCAGCGGGGAAGTGAGGATGTTCCGGGGAGATGGGGCGGGCTTCACGCTAGATTTTGAGATTGTAGAGAAACGTGGGGGGTAATTGCGTCGCTCGTTCCCTAAGCGGATGCACCCTGATTTTTCTTCTCTTTATGGAATAAATTCGACTAAACAAATGATCTAATGTTTAGTTTTACATCCTAAACTTTTGATTTAATTTAGTTGACCGTACATTTTTCGGATGCTACGATAGGATACGACACAATGGCTGAAGTGCAGTCGGGAAAAGTATCGTTAACACGGGAAGGGGAGTTTGCGGTTGCATCCAATTTTCGAACGGTTTCCTTATCGGGTACCGGCCAATAAACGCGTGCGCGTTATCGTCAATACCGATGCGGCCAACGAGGCGGACGACCAGTATGCGATCGTGCAGGCGCTGCTGACGCCAAAGCTGGATATACGCGGATTTGTTGCGACGCATTTTGGCACGCACAGAACGGATACGTCTATGGAGCGGTCCTATGACGAGATCCAGCGGATTTTGCGATTGATGGACATGAGCGAAGAATACCACGTATACCGGGGTTCGACCGGTTGCCTCAACATCGACTCTCCAGTTATAAGCGAGGGAGCGCAGTTTATCGTTGACGAGGCGATGCGGGACGATGCGACGGAGCCGCTATTCGCGATCTTCCTCGGCGCCATTACGGACTTGGCGGCGGCCTACAAGGCCAAACCCGAAATCGCGGGAAGATTGACGGCAGTCTGGATCGGAGGCGGCGCTTACCCGCATGGCGGAGAGGAATTTAATCTGGGCAACGACGTCGCTGCCGCCAATATCGTGTTCGGGTCCGACATCCCGCTGTGGCAGGTTCCGAGAGACGTCTATAAAATGCCGCGCGTCTCGCTCGCGGAGCTTGCCGTCAAGGTAAAGCCATGGGGAGCAATTGGCGAATATTTATTCCGCCAATTGGAAGAATTCAATATGCTGCCGACGCATACGCTGCGCTGGCCGCCCGGAGAGTCGTGGAATATGGGCGATTCGCCGGCGGTGTCCCTGCTGATCGACGATCAGAATTTCGATTACGAGTTGCGTCACGCTCCGGAAATTCGAGACGATATGGGTTACGATCATCCTGGAACGGCAAGACAAATCCGGGTATACAAAAGCGTAGACTCCCGGTTCATTATGGAGGATCTGTACGCCAAGCTTCAGCTTTTTTACGAGCTGAAATCTTCCGAGTAAGGGAAATAGGGAAATTATGAATAGGCAGCCCTCAGGGACTGCCTATTCGCGCGGAGGGGCTATCCCATAACGGATGACGGAAGGCTTATTTGATCCGTCTGAGCCGATGACAGGTGAATAAGTGCCTGGGAGGGACTAAATCGATCCGTCCGAGTCGGTGACAGGTGAATAAGTGTCTGGGAGGGACTAAATCGATCCGTCTGAGCCGATGACAGGTGAATAAGTGTCTGGGAGGGACTAAATCGATCCGTCCGAGTCGGTGACAGGTGAATAAGTGTCTG
>PJTO01000068.1_pt1 | contig 161221 bp, 143 predicted proteins | sample 1512101 | NCBI WGS metagenome assembly PJTO01 (sample SAMN08177690, study PRJNA422409) | Soil metagenome, whole genome shotgun sequencing project. | reverse complement strand
CGCTGGCAGCTTCGCTGACCATGCGCACAGCGCGCTCGATGACTTCGGGGGAATACTTGGGTTGCTTCTTCATAGCTCCATTTTCTCAAAGAATGGAGCCTCTACAAAACCCGGGGCGATTCAGCGTCGGGGGAACGCATCAGGCGCTCTGCCGACACGAGCAATAAGCTGGAAGCGCAGGAGCTCCACGATCGGCTCAAGGCAGAGAGCTGGCGCGTGGAACGGCTGGGGGAGCGGCGCCAGTACACATGGGATGAAGCAGCAGCGAAGTGGCTGGAGGAGACGTCGCACAAGCGCACGCACCATGACGACGTGCTCAAGCTTCGCTGGCTGGAGCAGTATCTAGGAGGCAAATTGCTAACGGAGATCACGCGTGACGTGGTTGCAGGAATCGGGGTGCGCAAACGGTCCCAAGCCAGCGCTGCGACCGCCAACCGCCACTTGGCCCTCATCCGCGCAATCCTGCGCCGGGCCTGCGATGAGTGGGAATGGATCGATAAGGCGCCGAAGGTAAAGCTCTACAGGGAGCCCAAGCGTCGGGTGCGCTGGATCACGCCGGAGCAAACACGGACACTTCTCGATGAGCTGCAGGAACACCAGCGCGACATGGTCCTGTTCGCGCTGGCCACGGGGCTCCGCCAAGGCAACGTGACCGGCCTGTGTTGGTCGCAGGTCGACTTGGAGCGGCGCACGGCATGGATCGCCGCCGAGGATGCGAAGAACGGCGACGACCTGCACGTGTCGCTCAATGACCTGGCCATCGAGGTCCTGCAGCGCCAGCGCGGCAAGCACCCGGAGCGTGTCTTCACCTACCGAGGAAAGCCGATCCGCTGGGCCAACACCCGCGGCTGGCGCAGCGCCCTTGAACGCGCCGGAATCGAGAACTTCAGGTTTCATGATTTGCGGCACACCTGGGCCAGTTGGCTGGTCCAGCACGGGACACCCATGTATGACTTGCAGGAAATGGGTGGATGGAAGTCGGCGGAGATGGTACGACGATACGCGCACCTAGCGCCGGCGCAGATGGCGCGTAACGCAGCGGTGATCGATTCCCTGCTGCACGACACAACTACGTCACAGTGCCGTTTGCAGGGCCAACAAAAAAGGGACTACGGAACACCGCAACCCCTTGATTCAGCAGTATAAATATTGGTAGGCCTCCCCGGAGTCGAACCGGGCACCAACGGATTATGAGTCCGCTGCTCTAACCAGGCATGAGCTAGAGGCCCAGAAATCGGACAGTGACAAGCTGGAAGAACGCTCGCCACCCGCTTCAGCGGCGCGGTACCGTGAAGCAGAGTGGCGAGAGGATATTGCTTTTAGTGTAGGTCCGTCAAGCTCAGACTACAACACTCAACCGCCGCTACCCTCGAGGAAGCTCTTCAGCTTGTCCGAACGCGACGGGTGACGCAGCTTGCGCAGCGCTTTCGCCTCGATCTGGCGGATGCGCTCGCGGGTGACGTCGAACTGCTTGCCCACCTCTTCCAGCGTGTGGTCGGTCGACATCTCGATACCGAAGCGCATGCGCAGCACCTTGGCTTCGCGCGGCGTTAGCGAATCGAGCACGTCCTTCACCACACCGCGCATCGAGGCATGCAGCGCGGCGTCCGAGGGGGCCAGCGTGTTGTTGTCCTCGATAAAGTCGCCCAGGTGCGAATCGTCGTCGTCGCCGATCGGCGTCTCCATCGAAATCGGCTCCTTCGCGATCTTCATGATCTTCCGGATTTTGTCTTCCGGCATTTCCATCTTGATGGCGAGGGTGGCCGGATCCGGTTCGGCGCCGGTCTCCTGCAGGATCTGGCGCGAGATCCGGTTCATCTTGTTGATGGTCTCGATCATGTGCACCGGAATACGGATGGTGCGCGCCTGGTCCGCGATCGAGCGGGTGATGGCCTGGCGGATCCACCACGTCGCATAGGTCGAGAATTTATAGCCGCGGCGGTATTCGAACTTGTCCACCGCCTTCATCAGGCCGATGTTGCCTTCCTGGATCAGGTCGAGGAACTGCAGGCCGCGGTTGGTGTACTTCTTGGCGATCGAGATCACCAGGCGCAGGTTTGCCTCGGTCATCTCGCGCTTGGCCTTGCGGGCCTTCATTTCGCCGGCAGCCATTTGCCGGTTGATGTTGCGCAGGTCCGGCAGCGGCAGCACAACACGGGCTTGCAGGTCGATCAGGCGCTGCTGCAATTCCTTGATGGTCGGGATGTTGCGGCCCAGGATGGCGCTGTAGGCATGGCCGGCGTTGACTTCGCCGTCCACCCAGTCCAGGTTGGTCTCGTTGCCCGGGAAGACCTTGATGAAGTGGGCGCGCGGCATGCCGCAGCGGTTCACGGCCACGTCCAGGATCTGCTTCTCGATGTGGCGCACTTCGTCCACCTGGCCGCGCAGGGTGTCGCACAGCTTCTCGACGACCTTGGCCGTGAAGCGGATGCCCAGCAGTTCGTTGGAGATCGCGTCCTGCGCCTTGACGTAGGCCTTGCTGTTGTAGCCGTCCTTCTCGAAGGCCTTGCGCATCTTGTCGAACTGGTCGGCGATGTTGCCGAACTTGCCGAGGGCGGCCTGCTTCAGCGCTTCGAGCTGCTCGGCCGAATAGCCGGCCGCGCCGGAGGCGCTGCTGCTCTCTTCTTCCTCTTCCTCGGCCTCTTCCGCTTCGTCCTCGTCCTCGTCTTCGTCGTCGGTCGAGGTCGGGGCGACCGCGGTCGGCGAAGTGTTTTCGTCTTCGTCCGGATCGACCATGCCGTCGACGATCTCGTCGATCTTGATCTCGTCCTTCTCGATCTTGTTGGCGGCCTCGATGATCTCGGCGATGGTCACCGGGCAGGCCGAGATGGCCTGGATCATGTCCTTCAGGCCGTCTTCGATGCGCTTGGCGATCTCGATCTCGCCTTCGCGGGTCAAGAGCTCGACCGAACCCATTTCGCGCATGTACATGCGCACCGGGTCGGTGGTGCGGCCGAAGTCGGAGTCGACGGTCGACAGCGCCGCCTCGGCAGCCGCTTCGGCTTCGTCGTCGCTGGTGGCGTTCGGGACGTTATCGGACAGCAGCAGGGTTTCGGCGTCAGGGGCGTGCTCGTAGACGGCGATGCCCATGTCGTTGAAGGTGCCGATGATGCCTTCGATCGCTTCCGGATCGACGATGTTGTCCGGCAGGTGGTCGTTGATCTCGGAGTACGTGAGGAAGCCGCGCTCCTTGCCCGACTTGATCAGGGCCTTGAGCTTGTTGCGGCGGATCTCGAGCTCTTCTTCGCTCGCTTCGGTATCCGAGGAGAACGCGTCCTTCAGCAGCGCTTTCTCCTTGGCCTTGCGGTCCTTGGCCTTGGCCTTGTCCGCGGCCTTCAGTTCGGCGCGCTCGACCGCGTTCAGCGCGGCGATCTCGTCGTTCTCGGGCGTGAATTCCTTGGGCTTGCGGCCACGGCGTCCCGGGACCTTGACGGACGGCAGGACGTAACCGGACGTGTCGATGGCGGCCAGTGCGGCCGCATCGGTCGTCGCGTTAACCGGTGCCGGGCTCGCCGTACGAACCTCGGCCTGGTCTTGGCCTTTGTCCACCTTGGCGGACGCTCTCGTGGTTTTTGCAGCCACTTTGGTTTCGGGTTTCTTGGTTGGCACAGGCGCTTTCGAAGTCACAACGACTAACTTTACGATGGTTAAAGATAAAGTTTTTTGTTACCTTACATCACCCTGCAGGCAACGAACCGTTGCCTCGCTAACTGAAACTCCACGCCGCGATTGAAACGAAAAATGGTTTCAACAGTTGCAATAGTTAGCGTTTTATTATAGCACGCACCCCTATTTTTCCAAGTTGCACAAATGTTCACACTTGTGGCCGTCCCACGGCCTTACCGGGTGGTCATTGCTGCGGCATCTTCGCTTTCCAGGATGCCCAGCGCAGCTTTGATTTCGTGATAGCGAGCACTTACCTGATCTGGGGGCAGGCCCGAAGAAAACAACTGGTTAAGTTCTTGATTCAACACGTCCTTCTTGATTTGGCGCACAGCGCTGAGCAGCCAGATCCGATCTGCCTCAACGTCCGACTCCGGCTCCGCAGCGATTTCCGAGATCAAACTGTCGTATTCTGCCGTCACTTCTTTTAACTGTTGTGACAAGGCGGCGAAGGTGCCGTACTCGCCGAGTCCTTGGGCCAGGTGCACCAGGTGGCGCAGCGCGTCGGCAGATTCCTGGCCGAAATAGTCGAACGAGGCCAGCGCCTCGTCGTTCAGCAGCTGCGCCAGCTGCGGATGCGACACCAGGATGCGCAGCATCTGCAGTTCGAGGCCCACCGGTTTCGGACGGCCCTGGCGCGGCGGCGCGCGGCGCACCACCGATACTGGCTTTGACAGTTCGAACAGCGATTCGATCTCGGCCGACGACGATTCGGTCAGGTTCGCCAGCCCGCGCACGATCTGCAGGCGCAGCGCGGTCGGTGCCATCGCCTGCAGCATCGGCTTGGCCTCGTGCTGGGCATGCGCCCTGCCCTCCGGCGTGTCGAGATCGTGCTCGGCCGTCACTTCGCGCAGCAGGAATTGCGACAGCGGCATCGCGTCGTGGATTTCCTGCTCGAAGGCCTCGGCACCGCGCTCGCGCACGAAGCTGTCCGGGTCGTGTTCTTGCGGCAGGAACAGGAACTTGATGATCTTGTCGTCCGTCACCTGCGGCAGGCAGGCTTCCAGCGCGCGGCGAGCCGCACGGCGGCCGGCCTTGTCGCCGTCGAAGCTGAAGATCACGGTGTCGGTCTGGCGCAGCAGCTTTTGCACGTGGGTGCTGGTGCAGGCGGTGCCGAGCGTCGCCACGGCCTGCGGGAAGCCCAATTGGGCCAGGGCGACCACGTCCATGTAGCCTTCCGTCACCAGCACGTAGCCGGCGTCACGGATGCTTTGGCGCGCCTCGAACAGACCGTACAGCTCCAGGCCTTTCTGGAACAGCGGCGTTTCGGGCGAGTTCAGGTATTTCGGTTCGCCGCCGTCGAGCACGCGGCCGCCGAAGCCGATCACCTGCCCTTTGGTATTACGAATCGGGAACATGACGCGCTCGCGGAAGCGGTCGTAGCGTTTCTTGTTGTTGCCGTCCTCGTCGACCTTGTCGATCACCAGGCCGGATTCCACCAGGGCCAGGGCGTCGTAGTCGGGGAAGACCGAGCGCAGATTGTCCCAGCCGCCGGGGGCGTAGCCCATGCCGAAGCGGGCCGCCACCTCGCCGGTGAGGCCGCGGTTCTTCAGGTAGGCGATCGCGTTGGGCGCTTCGCGCAGTTGGGCGCGGTAGTAGGCGCAGGCCTGGGTGAGCGCTTCGGTCATCGCCAGCGACTGGGCCTGCTGGGCGGCGCGCTGCTGCGGCGGGATCTTGTCGTCCTGGTCCGGGACCACCATGCCCACGTTCTGGGCCAGGTCCTTGACGGCATCGACGAAGCCCATGCCTGAGTATTCGATCAGGAAGCCGATCGCCGTGCCGTGGGCGCCGCAGCCGAAGCAGTGATAGAACTGCTTGGTCGGGCTGACGGTGAAGCTGGGGGACTTTTCGTTGTGGAACGGGCACAGGCCCATGTAGTTGGCCCCGCCCTTTTTCAGCTGGACGTAGCGGCCGACGATGTCGACGATGTCGACACGATTGAGCAAATCGGTAATGAAGGATTGCGGAATCACTAGAAGGTACTCAGTGTTTGTCTCAACTCAGACTATACCGCAGCGGTGACTGCAAATTGATTTATGACAAGGCATCCGTTTGGATGGGGTCGCTTGTGGGTTGGACGCGTCGCGGCCATTTCGAAGCTAGCTGACCGCGTGGGCGGGAGACCCGCCCACCCTACGGTAAACCGCTTTTGTAGGGTGGGCAAGTTCCTTGCCCACGCGGTCAAGCGGTCTATGCGAAATCGATCAGCCGCCGCTCAGCGCCTTCTTCACCAGGCCCGACACCACGGTCATGTCGGCACGTCCCGCCAGCTTCGGCTTGAGCACGCCCATCACCTTGCCCATGTCCTGCGGACCGGCGGCGCCAGTCGAGGCCACGGCAGCCGCCACTTCGGCAGCGATTTCCTCATCCGACAAGCCGGCCGGCATGTAGGTCGACAGGATCGCCAGCTCGGCTTTCTCGATATCGGCCAGGTCGGCACGGCCGCCGGCTTCGAACTGGGTGATCGAATCCTTGCGCTGCTTGATCATCTTCTCGACGATGGCCAGGGTCTGGGTGTCGTCCAGCTCGATCTGCTCGTCGACTTCCTTGCGCTTGATCTCGGCAAGGATCAGGCGGATGGTGGCCAGGCGGGCGCTTTCCTTGGCGCGCATCGCGGCTTTCATGTCCTCGGTGAGTTGTGCTTTCAGGCTCATGGATTCTCCCGTCTGGTAGAGCTAAATGTATGGATAAAAACGACAAAACCCGCCGCGGCAAAAACCGGAGCGGGCTTGCGGACGCTCAGCGACTCGCCGGGACTAAAGTCACCGGGGCAAGCCGTCAATGCCGTCTGATTAGTACAGCTTCTTCGGCAGCTGCTGGCTGCGGATGCGCTTGTAGTGACGCTTCACTGCGGCGGCCAGCTTGCGCTTGCGCTCTGCAGTCGGCTTCTCGTAGAACTCGCGGGCGCGCAGTTCGGTCAGCAGACCGGTTTTTTCGATAGTGCGCTTGAAGCGACGCATAGCGACTTCGAACGGCTCGTTTTCTTTAAGGCGGATAGTGGTCATGTAAAAATGAAACCGTTGGATTTAGGAAGAACGAAAGTGTAGCATCATTTGCGGATCAGTGGAAGCTTTTAGCAAATGTCCCACAATTGCCACACACCTCAAACGCTGGTGCCGGCGGCATGGCCCGAGGCCCACGCCCACTGGAAGTTGTAGCCGCCCAGCCAGCCGGTCACGTCGACTGTTTCGCCGATGAAGTACAGGCCCGGCACCTTGTTCGCCATCATGGTCTGCTGTGACAGCTCGCGCGTGTCCACGCCGCCCAGCGTCACCTCGGCCTTCTTGTAGCCTTCCGAACCGGTCGGAACGATGGCCCAGCGGTTGATGGCATCGCCCAGCTTGCGCAGTTTGGCGTCGGCCATGTCGGCCAGGCGCGCGTCCGGCGCGAAACCGTTGGCCACCAGCAGGCCGTCGGCCAGGCGCGCCGGCAGCCATTGCGCCAGCACGTTGCCGAGCTGCTTCCTGACCGTGGTTTTCATCGCGATCAGCTCCTCGGCCACATCCATCTCGGGCAGCAGGTCGAGCACGATCGGGGTGCCGGGCTGCCAGTAGCTCGAGATCTGCAGGATCGCCGGCCCCGACAGGCCGCGGTGGGTAAACAGCAGGTCTTCGCGGAAGTGGCCGCGCTGCGCCTTGCCCTTGCCCTTGCCGCTGCCGCCGGTGCTCACCTCCACTTCCAGCGCGATGCCGGCCAGCGGAACAAAGGCTTCCCAGCTGGGGCCATCGAAGGTCAGCGGCACCAGGCCCGGGCGCGGCTCGACGATCTGCAGGTCGAACTGCTTCGCGATGCGGTAGCCCAGGTCGGTAGCGCCGATCTTCGGGATCGACAGGCCGCCGGTGGCGATCACCAGGCTGTCGCATTCAATGTCGCCGCCTTCCGCCGTGAGGTGGAAGCCTGTGCCGGACTTTTCGATGCTGCCGACCTTGCAGGGCATGCGCCAGCTGACCTCGCCCGCCACGCACTCGGCGCGCAGCATCCCGATGATCTGCTCGGACGAGTCGTCGCAGAACAGCTGGCCCTTGTGCTTCTCGTGCCAGGCGATGCGGTGCTTCTTGACCAGGGCAAGAAAATCCTGCGGGGTGTAGCGCGACAGCGCGCTGCGGCAGAAATGCGGGTTCTGCGACAGGAAGTTGGCCGGACCGGCGCCGATGTTGGTGAAATTACAGCGGCCGCCGCCGGAGATGCGGATCTTTTCGGCCAGGCGCGTGGCATGGTCGAGCAGCACCACGCGCCTGCCACGCTGGGCAGCCACCGCCGCGCACATCATGCCGGCGGCGCCCGCGCCGATTACCGCTACATCATAGTGTTTTGCCATGTCCTGCCGTGTCCCGCCGGTTGCCCGTGAATCGCCAAACCGGCCATTGTATACGGTTCAGGGGTACGGCGGAACGCTAGCCCCCGTCCGCGCTCCGCACGTCCAGGTCGCGCCCGTTGAGCACCGTGCCGTCCCTGGCGATCGTAATCATGTGCATGCCCGTGTCCGTCAAGCCCAGGCGCTTGAGCTGTTCAGGAGACACGCGCAGGAAGTACTCGCCCGGGAAGATCCCGCTGATGACGAAGTAGCCGTCGGCGGCGCTGGTCATGGTCGCCACCACCTTGCGCGAGGCGTCCACCAGTTCCAGCTTCAGGTCGCCGATGGCGCGCCGCTTGCCGTCGGCGTACAGGTAGGTGGTGCCGTCGACCTCGCCCGTCAGGTTCACCGCGAACTCGACCTGGCTCACCTTGCCGGGACGCGGCACGATGCGCACGCCCGGCACGCGCGGCTGCCATTGCGGATCGTCGAGCGTGTTCGGATCCAGTCCGATGTCCGTGTTCTGGTGCGCCGGCAGACGCGGCAGGTAGGCAATGCCGCCGGCATTGGTGCGCACGGCGTAATTGGCGCCGTTGACCGTGAAGCCAGCCCCCTGGATCGCTTCGTCCGCGCCATCCATGATGCCGTTCAGGTCCTTGTCGAGGAACACCCGGATCGAGGCCGCGCCCATGCCGGCCATCGGCTGGGCGTCCGTCATCAGGCGGCTGCTGCGCGGCTCCAGTCCGATGGCCATGAAGAATTGCAGGCCCAGCCCGTAGTCGCGGCGGTTCGTATAGAAGCCGTTGATCCCCAGCCCATAGTTGCCCAGGCTCTTGTTGAGTCCACCGAAGGCGCGCAGCTCGCGCTCCTGGAAGCTGCGTATCAGCCCGAGGTTCAGGAGATAGCCATCGCTCATCGCGACATCCGCCGACACGGCCGCGCTGCCCAGCGCCGCCTCCGGCAGGATCGCGTACTGCAGTTGGCCGCTCAGGCCGATGCCGGCCACGCGCCGGCTCACCTGGAACTGGCCGTCCGCCACTTCGGTGCCGCCGATCGACGCGTAGCGCAAGCCCTTGGTCAGCGCGACGCCGTTGCGGTAGGCCGAGATGCGGCCCTGCACGTCGATATTGCGCATGCCGGATGCCAGCCGATCGTTGTGCAGCTGCAGCGCCACCGGGTAGAACTGATTGCCGCCCGGTGCCACCACGCCTTCGACCCGCAGCTCGTCGCGCAGCCGTACCGGGTCGGCGGCCCGGGTAAAAAATTCACTCTGGAAGCGGTCGAGCCGGGCGCGGCTGGCCGACAGCGACACGTTGCCGATGCGGGTCTTCAGGCCCAGCTGCGCCAGGCTGCCGCCGTCCTGCGCCTTGACGGTATCCGCCGTCGCAATCAGGCCGTTCCAGTAGCCGCGCAGGCCGAGGTTGGCATAGCTGCGTGAAGCGCCATCGAACATGGGCACGCGCTGCCAGCCCCCGACGGCGTTGATGCGCTCGCTCATGCCCCATTCGAACTGCGCCAGCGCGCGCTCCTGCCCCAGGATGTCACGGTGCGCGCCGACGTCGTAATACAGGGCCCCGCGCGGCACCGCCGACTGCTCCAGCAGGAAGCTCTGGCGCTCGACCCGCAACTGGCCCAGCGGCCCGTGGAACACCAGCCGGAATTCGTTGGGGCCATAGGCCAGCGGCTGGTCCTCGAAGCTGTACTTGCCGTCCGGGCGCGACTGCTGGAAACCGACCAGCGCCTCGTTGTAGAACAGCTCGACGTCCCAGCCCGGCGGCAGCGGACCCTGCAGGGTGTGGCGATCGAAGCTGGTCGGCTGGTCGAGCGGGCGGTTGCTGAGCAGGACCCCGTTGCCGGTCGGGCTGCTGGCTGCGACGTTGGGCACGCCCGGCAGCGGCACGCTGCCGAACAGGGCGGTGCGCGCCTGCAGCGGCCCGAGCAGGCCGGCTTCCGGATCGTTGCGCCCGAGCGTCAGGCGCACGCCCTGGGAAGGATCGTTCCGATGCCGACTGCCATGGCTGACATACAGGGCCGCCTCCATGCCGAGCAGGTCGGCGGTCAGGTAGCCCGTATAGCTCGCTTCGGCCTGCTTGCGGCCATTGATCTTGCTCGTCGACAGGCCCAGGGTCTGGTCGACGAAGGGAACGCCAGCCAGCCGGTACGGCGTGGACAGGCGCGGGTAGCCGGGGTCCTGGTAGCCTCCCGGCATGCCCGGCAGGCTGCCGCGCTCGCGCCGGGCCAGCCTGGCCTGCAGCGGCAAGGTTTCGCGCGGGCGAACCTGGAGGGCCAGGTTAGGCATGTCGAGCTCGAGGTCCACCGGCAGCAGGCGCGCCAGCAGCTTGCTCGCCACATAGATTTCGTCGGCATGCAGCTTGAACTGGGAACGATCGAGCTCTTGCTGCCTGCCCGCGATCTCGAGCATCCGCCCCGGCACGTCGAGGCTGAAGCTCCGGTCTTCGCTGAGGATGTAGCCGCTGGCCCTCCCCTGGCCCGGTGTGACGCGGATGGACAGGGTCAGCAGGCGCGCCATTTCGCCGAGCGGCAGGAACACGTCGCGCCCGATTTCGTAGCCGTTGACGGCATCGGTCAGGACCTGGTTGCCGAGCCGCACTTCGAGCAGCACCAGGTTGTCTTCGGATGCCGGCATGGGCGCCGCCACCGCCGCCGGAGGGGCGGCCGGCAGCAACATCAAACCTGCAAGGAGGAAGCCTGTTCGAAATACCTGCATGGTGCGGTCAAGCCTGTGCCGCCGGCACGTTCCGGTAGCACATTAATTCTTAGGGCAGGTTGAGGCTGGCCTGCGCCAGCAGCTTGCCGCCTGCCTCGGGACGGTCGCGGTAGGCCACCTCGAGCGTGCCGCCGGCCAGCGTCACGCCCTTGGGCACCTGCAGCGGCAGCGCCGCCTGGCGCACGCGGTTGGGGGTATAGACGGCGACGCCGCCCACCTGCGCCAGGGCCTCCGGCTTGCCGCCGCGCGGAGTGAAGCTGACGCTGACGTCGCCGTACACCGAGCCGGCGCCGTCACGCTCGAAGCGCAGTACCAGTACCGGGTTCTTGGCGGCATCTTTCTGCAGCGCGAGGCCGGCCAGCTTGACCGTGGCGTCGACGTTCCCGTGGCGCACGATGACCGGCATCGAGGCGCCGACCAGGGCGTTGATCATCACGCCGATCTGGCTGTTCTGGGCGCCCCGGTTCTCGACGCTGGTGCTGCCTTCGGCGTCGGGCAGCTTGTCGAACAACAGGTGCGAGCGGTACTCGCCCTCGGCCAGCTCGGCCGGCTTGCGCAGCATGATGCGCACCGTCTGGGCGGTGCCCGGCTGCAGCGTGATCTGGCGCGGCGAATAGCGCAGCATGCCGTCGGCGAAGCGCTCGCCCTCGCCCGGGGTGTCGGCCGCTTCGAACTGGCCGGCATCCGTCATGCGGCGGTTGACCAGCGAAATGCGGTAGCTGGCCGGCTTCGTGCCGTTGTTGATCAGCTCGACCTGGGCGGCACGCTGGTTCTTGTCGAACACGATGCGGGTCGGATGCAGCATGAGGTCCGCCTGCGCGGGCCAGGACAGGGCCAGCAGGATCATGGCCAGCAGGGCGCACAGCGCCGGGCGAATACGGCGCGAGCCTGGCAGGCCGAAGCGCGGGGCGAACATCGGGGAATACATGGTGAGGAACCTACTGAAAATTGACGGTCAAGGGAAACGAACCGGAATACGTCCCGGCAGGCTGGTTCGGCGCCACGGTCAGGGTCGCGCCGATCGACAGGGTGGTGCCGCCAGTCGGCACCGAGAGGATATTCGTTGGGTTGTTGACGAAATTGTTGACGGCCATGCTGTTGTTGCCACTGCTCAGGCGAATACCGCCGTTGGCGGGCACCGAGATCACGACCGCCTTGTTGGTGCCGCCGTTGCTGCTGCGGCCCACCGTGAAACCGGCCTGTCCCGTTGACGGGGAATTGAGAAGCACCACGCCGCCGGTGCGGGAACGGACGCCGGCCGGGCTGACGGTGATGGTGCCGCCGGTGCCGGCGACGAAGCGGCCGAAATCGAGGCCGCGCGTGTTGTTGAGTACGATCTGCTGGGCATGTACCCCGGCAATCGCGGAGAGTCCCGCCAGCGCCGCCAGCACTTTCGTGCCGGCGAGCCTGGGGAAACGGTAGTGGCGTACCGGCATGGTCGGGTGCAGGCTGGGCCGCTACCGCGGCGCTCAGTTGTACTCGACGGTGGCGGTAACCGAACCGGCATAGGTGCCGGCCGGCTGGTTGGCGCTGACGGTCAGCACGCCGCCGACGAAGATCGACTGGGCGCCGCCACTGCTCAGGGTACCGGTCGCCACGTCGCCGCTGGTAATCGCGCTTGCGCTGGTGTCGCTGATCCGGGTGAAGGCCATGGTGTTGCTGCCATCGCTCAGCGTGGCGGCGCCGCTGAACACGATCGAGTAGGTCAGGGACGCCGAACCGGACACGTCGAAACGGGCCGCGCCCGCGGTGCCGCCCGCCAGCGTCACGCCGCCCCCGGCAGTGCGAGCGCCGCCCGGCGTGAGGGTGACGGTGCCGCCCGTTGCGCCGGCTGCGAAGCGGCCGAACGACAGGTTGACCGGTGCGGTGATCGAGATCGGGGTAACCACGGTGCTGGTCGAGGTGGCGGTGGCCTGGGCGGCAACCGCGCTGCCGGCAGCGGCGGTCATCGCCAGTGCAAGGGCAGCGAAGGATAGCTTGGTGAGGCGAGCGTGCTTGGACATTCTGGTCTTCCTTCAGAGTGTGATGGAGCGCATATGTTGCGAGCGAGCTGCTTATGACGACCGGACTACAAAGTGTCACAGAAGAACTATAAATATTGCCTTTCGGTATCGTTTTGCTATCTTGCAAGAAATTAAAACCAGCCTATTGAGGAAAATCACATTCAATGAAAAACAAAAGGCCATCCCTAAAGATGACCTTTTACCTGCGACGAAAAAACCCGGGCTGCCGCGTCAGGGGCGCAAGCCGCGTGCGGCCTCGATGCAATGTGCGGCCTGGGCCGCGATCGGCGGCGGAATCGGGACCTCGCCGCGCAGGGCGGCCGCGATCCAGGCCGCGGTGGTGGCCGCGTCGCGCGCCTCCGGCACCTCGGCCAGTTGGTCGGTGGGCGCGTCGCGTTCGACCAGCAGGCTGCGTTGGCCGCCGTGGAACCAGTCGATCCGCGGAGCGCGGTGCGGATTGGCGACGGTCTCCCCTTCGGTGCCGCGCATCAGGAAGGCGTCGCCGCGCTCGGGCGGGGCGGCCGTCGTGAAGTACTCGCCCAGCGTCTCCAGGTATTCCGGATGGGTGTAGGACACGAGACGCAGCGCCGGCCCCTCGAAAGGCTGCAGGATTTTCACCAGCGTATGGGTCGAGTTGCGCACGCCGAGGATGCGGCGCAGCGACAGCATGTGGGCCAGGCTCGGCGCCAGGTTCTCGATCGGGATGAAGGCGGGACGGCGGCTGGCGAAGGCGTGGAGGATATCGGCGCTCGTACCCGCTTCTGCCAGGCCGAGTTCAAGCAGGATCTCGCTCGTGGTGATGCGGCCCGGGTCCTTGCGTACGCCGTGCACCAGGACCGGCACGCCCTCGCGCGCCAGCAGCAGGGCCAGCAGCGGAGTCAGGTTGGCCAGCTTGCGCGCGCCGTTGTAGCTCGGGATCAGGACCGGGGCATAGTCTCCCGGCGGGCTCGGCAAGGGCGCGAACGCGCTTTCGGCCGCATCCATGAAGCCGGCCAATTCTTCCACCGACTCGCCCTTGATGCGCATCGCCAGCAGGATCGCGCCCAGTTCGAGGTCGGAGACCCGCCCTTCCAGCATGGCCGCGTACAGCGCGCGGGCATCCTCGCGCGACATGCTGCGCGCACCTTTCACGCCACGGCCGATTTCCTTGATGAAGGGGGCGGCGGCAAAGCCTTCGATGTTCTTGTCCATGGCGCAAGCATACAACGCCTGTGCGCGGCCCGTGCGCGCCGGCCTGAGTTTTTGGGCAGCAGTGTGCAAGTGCAGCAATTTCGGTCTACACTGGATATTCCCTTTAGAAACCACCGCACCATGATCAACACGCCTGCCATTGAAAATACCAACGTCAGTTCGTTCGGGCAGATGCCGACGCCGACCGAACTCCACGCCACGCTGCCGCTGTCCGACAAGGCCTTTGCCACCGTGATGGCAGGCCGCGAAATCCTGCGCAACATTCTCGACCGCAAGGACAAGCGCCTGTTCGTGGTCGTCGGGCCCTGCTCGATCCACGATCCGGAAGCCGGCCTGGATTATGCGCGCCGCCTCAAGGCGCTGCAGGCCGAAGTGGCCGACACGATGGTGCTGGTGATGCGCGTGTATTTCGAAAAGCCGCGCACCACCACCGGCTGGAAGGGCTATATCAACGACCCGTTCATGGACGACTCCTTCCGCGTCGACGTCGGCATGGAACGCGCGCGCCGCTTCCTGCTCGACGTGTGCGAACTGGGCCTGCCTACCGCCACCGAAGCGCTGGACCCGATCTCGCCGCAGTACCTGGGCGACCTGATTGCCTGGACCGCCATCGGGGCCAGGACCACCGAATCGCAGACCCATCGCGAAATGTCGTCCGGCCTGTCGACCCCGGTCGGTTTCAAGAACGGCACCGACGGCGACGTCTCGATCGCGATCAACGCCGTGCTGTCCTCGGCCAACCCGCACGCCTTCCTGGGCATCAATGGCCAGGGCACGGTGTCGATCGTGCGCACCAGCGGCAACGCCTATGGCCACGTGGTGCTGCGCGGCGGCGGCGGCCGTCCGAACTACGATTCGGTGTCGGTGGCGATCGCCGAGCAGGCCCTGCAGAAGGCCAAGCTGCCGGCCAACCTGGTGGTGGATTGCTCGCATGCAAACAGCTACAAGAAGCCGGAACTGCAGCCGCTGGTGATGTCGGACGTGATCCAGCAGATCAGGCACGGCAACCGCTCGCTGGTGGGCGTGATGATCGAATCGAACATCGTCAGCGGCAGCCAGGCGATTCCGGAAGACCTGTCGCAGCTGAAGTATGGCTGCTCGGTGACCGACGGCTGCATCGGCTGGGAAGAGACCGAGGCGATGCTGCGGAGCGCGCACAAGGAACTGTTGCAGCGTCCGTAAGGAATTGCTGTCGGCTCCGCTCTCGTGCGGGATATTCTTGCTGCTAACTATCACCGCGTGGGGTGTTCTGGTCCAGTGGGCCAGAACACGAGCCGCCCACCCTACGGTAAAATCTCGCTTTTCCTCCCTGCTGTTTCCCCCCATGATTGTTCTCGGCGTCGAATCCTCCTGCGATGAAACCGGCCTGGCTCTGTACGACACCGAGCGCGGCCTGCTGTCCCATGCCCTGCATTCGCAGGTCGCCATGCACGAAGAGTATGGCGGCGTGGTGCCGGAACTCGCCTCGCGCGACCACATCCGCCGCGCCCTGCCTCTGCTGGAAGAGGTTCTGAAACGCGCCGACATTCCCGCCTCGAACATCGACGCCATCGCCTACACCCAGGGCCCGGGCCTGGCCGGCGCGCTACTGGTCGGCTCCTCGGTGGCCTGCTCGCTGGCCCTGGCCCTCGACAAGCCGGTGCTGGGCGTGCACCACCTGGAGGGCCACCTGCTCTCGCCCCTGCTGGCCAGCGAGCGCCCGGAATTCCCCTTCATCGCCCTGCTCGTTTCGGGCGGCCATACCCAGCTGATGCGTGTGGACGGCGTCGGCCGCTACACCCTGCTGGGCGAGACCCTGGACGATGCCGCCGGCGAAGCTTTCGACAAGTCGGCCAAGCTGCTCGGCCTGGGCTATCCGGGCGGCCCGGCGATCTCGCGCCTGGCCGAGTTCGGCGATCCGCTTGCCTACACGCTGCCGCGCCCGATGCTGCATTCGAAGGATTTCAATTTCAGCTTCTCGGGCCTGAAGACCGCCGTGCTCACGGTGGTGAAGAACCACGAAGAGAAGGTGGTGGCGAATATCTGCGAGCAGGACAAGGCCAATATCGCGCGCGGCTTCGTCGACGCCATCGTCGAGGTCTTGACCGCCAAGTGCGTGAACGTGTTGAAACACACGGGTCTGAAGCGCCTGGTGATCGCCGGCGGCGTCGGCGCCAACCGCCAGCTGCGCGCATCGCTCGATGCCGCGGCTGCCAAGCGCAAGTTCAAGGTCTATTATCCGGAGCTGGAATTCTGCACCGACAACGGCGCCATGATCGCGTTTGCCGGCGCCATGCGCCTCGAACGCAACCCGGATATGGCCCAGCGCGACTACGCTTTCAACGTGCGTCCACGCTGGCCTCTGGACGAATTGGAAGCCGCCTGACAAGGCCTTTTACACTTGCTTTCAACATTGAACTTGCAAGCCTGACATCGATCCTACGGTGTGACCGCCCCTTGCCAAACGATGGCAATATCCGACGGTTAAGTTTTACGGAGGGTGTGTGATGCGCGTTGTAAGTTGGAACATTCGTTGGGGTTGTGGCAAGGACGGCCGGATCCGCATTCATGCGATCATCGACGTCCTGCGACGGCTGAATCCGGATGTCGTGTGCTTGCAGGAAGTGGCGGCCAATCACTCGGAACTGGAAGGCAGCGCCACCGCCAACCAGTTCAAGCAGCTGGGCGGCGCCTTCGGCGGCTACCACTCCATGGAGCACGCCCCAAGCGAACTCTACAAGAACAACTCGCCCCGCCTGTTCGGCAACCTGATCCTCTCGCGCTACCGCATCTCGCAGGTGCACCGCCACCTGCTGCCCTGGCCGGCCGACCCGGAGAATCCAGCCGGCATGCCGCGCGGCCTGATGGAAACCGTGATCGATGCGCCCAGCGGCAAGCTGCGCCTGATGACCACCCATCTCGAGTACTACTCGGCGCTGCAGCGCCGGGCGCAGGTGCAGCGCATCCGCGAACTGCATGCCGAGGCCAGCGCCCGCGCCCGCATCTTCCAGCCGGACCCGAGCCTGGACGCGCCTTTCCAGCTGGGCTTCCGGCCCGCCTCGGCGATCCTGTGCGGCGACTTCAATTTCACCCCGGATTCGAGCGACTATCAGGCCATGCTGGCGCCGATCGACGACGCCCCGGCCTTTGTCGACGCCTGGCGCGTCGCCCACGGCGGCGTGGCGCGCGCCCCGACCACCGGCCTGCACGGCTACCCGTGGCCGGACAAGCCGGACTGCTACGACTACTTCTTCGTCACCGACGACCTGGCGCCGCGCGTGGCGACGGTCGAGGTGCAGTCCGAGACGGCCGCGTCGGACCACCAGCCGGTCGTGCTGGACCTGAAGTAATTCTTACTGCTGGGCAGCAGCGTCACTCTGCGCCGCGATCTCGCGCAGCGCCTGCTCGAACACTTCCGGCGGCTGGCCGCCCGAGATCAGGTGGCGCTGGTTGATGATGATGGCCGGCACCGAGTGGATGCCGGCGCGCTGGAAGAACTGCTCGCGCTCGCGCACCTCGTCGGCGTACTCGTCGGATTCCAGGATGCGCTTGGCCCGCTCGCGGTCCAGGCCGACACGCTCGACGACGTCCAGCAGCACGTCGTGGCAGCTCGGGTCCTGGCAATGGGTGAAATAGGCCTCGAACAGGCCCATCTTGAGGTCGCGCTGGCGGCCCTCTTCCTCGGCCCAGGACAGCAGGCGGTGCGCATCGAAGGTGTTGTAGATGCGGCCGCGCCGCTCCATGTCGAAGCTGAAGCCGACGTCCGCGCCGCGCTGGCGGATCATCTCGCGGCTGTTGGCCTGCTGCTCGGCGGTGGCGCCGTATTTCTCGGTGATGTGCTCGACGATGTCCTGGCCGTCCGGACCCATGTTCGGGTTCAGCTCGAAGGGCTGGAAATGCATGTCGGCCGCGACCTCTCCCTTGACGCGGGCGAGCGCCAGCTCCAGCGAGCTCAGGCCGATCGCGCACCAGGGACAGGAAACGTCCGACACGAAATCGATGCGAAGTTGTTTGCTCATGAGGGTGCCACCTTTCAGGTTCGTTGCGGCACCGCAGGTGCCTGATGGCGATATGGTAACGCGATGCGGCTTTTTCGGCGCGCCATGAAAAATGGGGGAGCAGTGCTCCCCCATGTTCCCGGCACACGCCCGCCTTATTTCTTGGCAGCGCCCTTGGCCTTGCTGCCGATCTTCGATTCCTTGCCCGCCATCAGGTTTCCGATATTGCTGCTGTGGCGCCACAGGAGCAGCGCGCTCATCGCCGCCACTGCGAACAGGATCTCGTCCGCCCCGAACAGCAGGCCGTAGTAGAAGGGCGCGAAGATCGACGCGATCAGCGCCGCCAGCGAGGAATAGCGGAAGGCATAGGCCACGATCAGCCAGGTCGCCAGCGTCGCCAGTCCCAGCCACACATTAATCCCGAGCAGCACGCCGAGCGCGGTCGCCACGCCCTTGCCGCCCACGAACTTGAAGAACACCGGCCACAGGTGGCCCAGGAACACGGCAATCGCGACCAGGGCGATGCCGCCGTCGTCGAGGCCGTACTGCGGGCCGAACTTGACCGCCAGCCAGACCGCGAGCCAGCCCTTGGCGGCGTCGCCGACCAGGGTCGCGATCGCGGCCTTCTTGCTGCCGCTGCGCAGCACGTTGGTGGCGCCCGGGTTCTTGGAACCGTAGGTGCGCGGGTCGGACAGGCCGAAGGCGCGGCTCATCACGACGGCGAAGGAAATCGAGCCGATCAGGTAGGCGGCAATGGTGGCGATCAGGGTGTTCATGTCACTTTCTTACTATTTTGTCGGTCTGGACCTCAGGCGCTCGGACTATACACAGTGAGCATGCCCTTTGGCAATCATTCTGCCAGCGCGCACTGCACCGGCTTCGCGCCCAGTGTCGCGGTCAGCACGCCGGGCGCGATGCCGACCAGGTAACCGCGGCGGCCGCCGTTAATGTAGATCTTGTCCAGCGCCAGGATCGATTCCTCGACGTACACCGGCATCGCCTTGCGCACGCCGAAGGGCGAGGTGCCGCCGACCAGGAAGCCGGAATGGCGCTGCGCCACCTCCGGCTTGCATGGCTCGACCGACTTGCAGGGAATCGCGCGCGCCAGGTTCTTGGTCGATACCTTGCGGTCGCCGTGCATCAGCACGATCAGCGGCCGCGCCGCTTCGTCCTGCATCACCAGGGTCTTGACGACATTGTGCTCAGGCACACCCAGTTCGCGCGAAGACACGGCCGTGCCGCCGTGCTCCTCGTACTCGTAGGGATGTTCGGTAAAAACCACGCCGTGCTTGCGCAGGAACTGCGTCGCGGGTGTCTCAGATACGTGCTCTTTCTTGGCCATGCGTGGTACGCTTAAGACGAACATAAGGGGTTTCTATTATGCAGCAAGAAATTCGCTTTGCCACCTTCAACACCTTCAACCTGGCCCCGCCGGGCATGCGCTGCTACGAAAATCTCGCTCCCTGCACGCCGGAGGAATACGAGGCCAAGCTGGACTGGACCGCGCACCAGATCGATCTGCTCAATGCCGACGTGATCGGTTTCCAGGAAATTTTCTCGCAGGCCACGCTGCGCGAGGTGCTGGCGCGCACCCGGCGCTTTCGCGAAGCGGTCCACCTGGGTTTCGATCCCGACCCGGAGGCGCCGCGCCTGACCCCGAGCGTGGCCCTGGTCTCGCGCCTGCCGGTACTGAGCCACCCACGCGCAATCAGCATGTTTCCCGACAACGTGGCCATGCCGCCGGGCAGCCGCGACCCCGACCGTTTCACGCGCGCGCCGCTGCATGCCGAGGTCGAGCTGGCCCCCGGCATCGTGATCGACGTGATCGTCGTGCACCTGAAATCGCGCCGCCCCGACTACCGCAGCAGCGACACCGGCGAAGACCCGAACCTGTATGCCCTCGCCTGCCTGCGCTCGCTGATCCGGCGCGGCACCGAGGCCACCGCCCTGCGCGTGCTGCTCACCGACATGGCGCGCGACAAGGGGCGCCCGCGCATCGTGCTGGGCGACTTCAACGACGTCGCCGATTCGGTGACCACCGAGATCGTGCTGGGCGAGGGCGCGCCACTGGGCGAGCGCATGTTCGACGCCGCGCGCCTGCACATGCACCAGGACAACCTGCGCAGCGTCGGCTTCTCGATCGTGCACGAAAGCCGGCACTCGACCATCGACCATATCCTGGTGTCGCAGGAATTCAATCCGGTGCTGCCGAATGCGATCGGCGAGGTGGTCGACGTGGTGTACCTGAACGACCACCTGAACCTGGGGTTGCCGGAAGCCTCGGACCACGGGCAGGTGCTGGCGCGCATCCGCCTGTATTCGCAGGCCGGCCAGGCCGGCGGCGGGGAACGCTGAGCGGCCTGGCCGCGGCCGTGACATTTCGCGCATGTTTGGCGCCGCGGAGTCGCTAGACTCTTTTCCAGGAACCACTCTTGGAGGAGAAGCAAGTGTTGTCGAAAGCCCAGGCCGAGCGCATTGCCGATGAACTGCTCGAACAGGCCCGCGCCAGCAGGTTCGGCTTTCCGGACCCGTCCGGCATGCCAGTGGCGCCGCTCTACCAGAGCCGCAGCATGCGGCGCCTGCCGCCGGGATTGCAAACGGAAATCGTGCGCAAGGCCAGGCTGGCGGTCGGGTTCTCCCCCTGGTTCATCCTGGCGGTCGTGGCGTGGATCGCGGCGATCGGGCTGGCCTACGTCATCGAGCCGAGCGTGCTCGGCTTTCAGCCGACGCGCTCCGCCTTCATGATGCTGGCGCCGCTGGCGCCCTTGATGTTGCGGGAACTGCTGGTGCGCGGCGCGGCCAGGAAGATCGCGGAGCAGATGGACCCCTGGCCGGTGCCCGTACGGATGTAATCAACGCACCGCCGGATTGAAATCCGGCCGGGCGCTCGCTCCCGCCGCATAAAAACCCTGGTATTCGTCGCAGCCGTGCTGGCGCAGGAAGCGCAATTGTTCCTCGGTCTCGACGCCTTCGGCCACCACGCGCAGGCGCAGGCTGCGCGCCACCGCGATGATCGCCGGGATCAGGGCGGCGTCGAGCGGATCGTGCTCGATATCGCTCACGAAGCTGCGGTCGATCTTCAGCTTCGACAAGGGGAAGCGGCGCAGCGACGACAGGCTGGACAGGCCGGTGCCGAAGCGGTCGATGGTCAGCTGCACCCCACGTTCGCGCAGGGACTTCACGGTGTCGTCGAGCACATGGTCGCCGCGCATGATGGCGCTCTCGGTGATCTCCAGGTCGAGCCAGGCCGGCGCCAGGCCGGACTGCGCCAGCGCAGCGTCCACCGTCTCGAGCAGGCGGCCGTGCAGGAACTGGATGTCGGACAGGTTCACCGCCACCGTCACCGCGTGGCCGGCGTCGCGCCAGGTGCGCGCCTGGGTGCAGGCTTCAACCAGCACCCATTCGCCGATCGGCACGATCAGGCCGCATTCCTCGGCCACCGGCAGGAACTCGTGCGGCAGCAGCAGCCCGCGTTCGGGATGGCGCCAGCGGATCAGCGCTTCCATGCCGATCACCTTGCCGGAGCCGACGTCGAGCTCGGGCTGGTACTCGAGCACGAATTCGCCGCGTTCGAGCGCCTGGCGCAGCCGCTTTTCCAGTTCGCCGCGCTCGAACACACGCGCATTCATCTCGGGGCTGAAGAAGCGAAAGCTGCTGCGGCCGTTCTGCTTGGCGTGGTACATCGCCACGTCGGCATGGTGCATCAGGGTGTCGACGTCGCCGCCGTCGGTGGGACAGATGGCGATGCCGATCGAGGCCGACAGCGTCAGCTGCTGCCCCGCCACCTCGATGGGACGCGAGACCGCCCCCATCACGGCATTGGCGACGTGCGCGGCCTGGTCGACCCCGCCGATATCGGCCAGCAGCACGACGAATTCGTCGCCGCCGAGCCGGCTGATGGTGTCGACCCGGCGTACGCAGCCGCGCAGGCGCGCGGCCACTTCGCGCAGCACCGCGTCGCCGGTCTGGTGGCCGTTGTTGTCGTTGATGGCCTTGAAGCGGTCGAGGTCGAGGAACAGGACCGCGAAACTGTCGCGCTGGCGGCGCCAGGTGGCCAGCGCCTGGTGCATGCGGTCGAGGAACAGGGCGCGGTTCGGCAGGCCGGTGAGGGTGTCGTGCTCGGCCTGGTGGCGCACCTGCGCCTCGGCCCGCTTGCGTTCGCTGATGTCGGAGAGCGTCGCCATGTAGCTGCTGGCGGCGCCATGCGGGTCGCGAATGGTGGTGAGCGCCACCCAGGCGGTGTAGTGCTCGCCGTTCTTGCGCACGGCGGGCAGCTCGCCCTGCCAGCGGTCGTTGCCGTCGAGCTGGGACCAGATGGTGTCGTAGAAGCCGCCCTCGCCGCTGCCGTCCTCCTTGTCCTCGCCCCAGGGCAGGCTGGCGAGCGTGGAACCGATGATGTCGGCGGCGTCGAAGCCGGTGATGGCGGTGAAGGCCTGGTTGACCGCCTGCACCCGGTATTCGGCATCCATGACGATGATGGCTTCGTGCGCGTTCTCGAACACCCGCGCCGCCTGGCTCAGGTTGTCTTCGACCTGCTTGCGCGCGGTGATGTCCACTTCCATGCAGAACACCTGCTGCGTGTGGCCGTCGCGCTTGACCGGGAAGTGGTTCGAATGCAGCCACAGGCGCCGGCCGGCGGCGGTCTCGACCCGCCAGTCGCGCGGCGCCGGCGCCTCGCCGTCGCGCCAGATGCCGGCGATGGTGTCGTCGAATTCGCGCTGCTGGTCGAGGTGGGACACCAGCTCGCGGAAGGGCTTGCCCAGCGCATGGCTGGCCGGGATGCCGAACAGCTGGGCGCAGGCATGGTTCCAGAAACGCACGATGCCGGCCCCATCGCGTGAATGCACGGCCACCGCCGGCGCCAGTTCGATCGCCGTCACGAAACGGTAGAGCCAGTCGAGCGCCTGGCGGCCGGGGCCGTCGAGCTCGACGGCTTCAGGCAGGGCGCCGGCCGCTGCCGGATGCGGCGCCGCAGGCGCCTGAAGACGGTCCTGGACGTGGCGGACAGGATCGGCAGGCAAGTCCAGCCCGCGCGGCCCACTGGGCCAGCCCGTCGGGTCTCGCGCTTGTTCGCTCACGGAAGAATCCTTTTCTAACGGAAACAGTCATGAGTGCCATGACAATCCCGTCATTCTTCCCCGCCCTGCCACCGCGGCGTTTGCGGGCACGCAAAAGCAGGCTTCGCTTGCATTCCGTCGCGCCCGGGCGGCATTCCAGACCCGTGTTTCAACCGCCCGTCGCATCCGGCTGGATGCACCCGAAGCGCCTGGCTATATTGGCATCATGCGCAAGGAGCTCCACCCTCTTCGCCAGGACGGAGCCCGAGCGCGAAGCATTCCATGCCGGCCCCGCGGACCTGCCTTCAGGCGGCGTCCTGCGGGGCCGCTTCGCCCTGCTCTGCCTGCGGCTCGCCGCTGCTGCCTTGCTCGGTCTCGCGCTTGGCCTCCTGCTTGCGCTTGGCCTTCTCTTCCGCCTTGCGTTTCTTCTCGAGCTCACGCTGTCGCTTTTCGTACTGGAAATTCGTCCGTGCCATGTTCACCTCGTTAGCAGTGGATGTGAAGGGTGATGATCGGTGCTGCAGGCCCATTATGGCCCACTGCTTGCGCGGCGGCTTGAATTAACCCCGCGGGTGGTGCTGGGCATGCAGATGCTTGAGGCGCTCGCGCGCAACATGCGTATAGATCTGTGTGGTCGAAATGTCGGCGTGGCCCAGCAGCAGCTGCACTACACGCAGGTCGGCGCCATGGTTCAACAAATGGGTGGCGAAGGCGTGGCGCAGGGTATGCGGCGACAGCGGTCCCTGGATGCCGGCCTTTTGCGCATGCTTCTTGATCAGGATCCAGAACATCTGGCGCGTCATCGCCCCGCCGCGGCCGGTGACGAACAAGGCGTCGTCGACCTGCCCGTTCAGGATGATGCCGCGCGCATCCCGCAGGTAGCGCTCCAGCCAGCTGCGCGCCTCCTGGCCGAAAGGCACCAGGCGGGTCTTGCCGCCCTTGCCGGTGATGCGCAGCACGCCGTCATTCAGGCTGACTTCGACCAGTTTCAGGTCCACCAGTTCCGACACCCGCAGCCCGCTCGCATACATCAGCTCGAGCATGGTGCGTTCGCGCAGGCCCAGCGGCGTGGACACGTCCGGCGCCGCGAGCAGCGCCTCGACCTGGCTTTCGCTCAAGGTGTGGACGAAGCGGGTCGGCTGCTTGGCCGAGGCCATCTTCAGGCAGGGATCAATCGGGACCTGGTTGCGGCGCAGCGCCAGCCCGTAGAAGCGTTTCAATACCGACAAGCGCCGGTTCGCCGAACTGGGGCGCGTGTCGGCGTGGCGTTCGGCGAAATAGGCAGCGATGTCCTCGGGCTGCACGGCAAGCAGGCTGGCGCGCTGCGGCCGCTTGGCTTCCAGCCAGCCGGCAAACAGCTTGAGGTCGCGGCGGTAGGCGTCGAGCGAATTTTTGGCCAGCCCCTGTTCCAGCCAGAGGGTGTCGCAGAACTCGTCGATCAATCCCAGATCGATTGCTGCTGCCATGGGGATGCGGTGGCGCCTTCGTGGCGCAGCAGCCAGCGCTTGACCGACAGGTGGAAGCCGTTCTCGTCGTCCTGGTTCGAGAAGCCGCCCAGGCCGCCGGATGCGGTAACGCGGTGGCAGGGAACGATGAGCGGAAACCAATTTGCGCCGCAGGCCTGGCCGACCGCGCGCGGGGCCGAGCCGATCATCTTGGCCAGCTGGCCGTAGGTCTTGACGCTGCCGCGCGGGATTGCAGAGATTTCGGACCAGACCCGGCGCTGGAACTCGGTGCCTGCCTCGAACAGCGGCAGGTCGAAGCGGAAGTCGGGGTCTTGCAGGTAGTGCGCCACCTGCACGGCGGCGGCATCGGCTACCTGATTATCGGCGGCTTTTTCCTGGAACGAAGGCTGTAGATAGACCAGTTCGCGGACACGTCCGTCAGTAGTGCGGATCCCGATGGCGCCGAATGGCGCCGGGACGATGGCGTTGAACAAGGTGCTTGCCTGGTCGGTCTTCATTCCAGCATCTTAACCGCTGGGATGGCGCCCGGCCACCCCCAGCCAAGGCTTCCGGCGAAAAAAAAGCGCACCCTGAGGTGCGCTACAATTCGGGTCACGTCCCCGGCCGTTTAGCAGTGCTAACGGCTTCTGTAAAACGTGTGTCTCCTCGATTGTTCTCCGGTATGGATTACCGTGATTTTCTCTATGCTCCCCAAAACCGTGTGTGTTCTGTTCGCGTACGCACCATGTGGGTGCGAAGAGGCCCCATCATAACGCAAGCTTTTCGAGCAAACGTATCTTTTTGGCCACATTACCAAAAATTATTTTTAGATATGAAGAAAACGCATGAGCGTTCGCAAGGGCTGTCATGTAGCTGTCATAAGACGCTCTGATCAGTCCTTATCTGGCGACCTCGCGCTGGATTGCCTGCACCACGTCCTTGCCGATGCGCGCTTCCATCTGTGTGTACACCGGCTGCATGGCGCGCCGCCATTCGGCCTGCTGCTGCGGGCTGAGCGTATGGATGGTGGTGGTACCGGCGCGCCGGATCGATTCCAGGGCCGCGTCATTGGTACGCTGGGCAATGGTCTTCTCGTAGGCGGTAGCCTCGGCCATGGCTTTTTCCAGCGTCTTGCGGATCCCGCCCGGCAGGCCGTCCCAGAACTTCTTGTTGACGATGACGGCGTAGCCCAGGTAGCCGTGGTTCGACACCGTCAGGTGCTTCTGCGACTCGTGCATGCGCTGGGTGTACATGTTCGAGGGCGTGTTCTCGGTGCCTTCCACCACGCCATCGCGCAGGGCCGGCGTGGTTTCCGAAAACGCCAGCGCCAGCGGCTGGGCGCCCAGCACACGCATCTGGACATCGAGCACCTTGGAGGCCTGGATGCGCATGCGCAGGCCGCGGAAATCGGATGGCGCCAGCAGCGGCTTGTTGGCCGACATCACCTTGAAACCATTGTCCCAGTAGGCCAGGCCGGTGATGCCCTTCGACTCGAGTTTACGCAGCAGGCCGCGCCCGATGCGCCCCTCCGTCACCGCATACAGCGCCTGCTTGGACGGGAAAATATACGGCAGGTCGAAGGCTTCGAATTCCTTCACGCCCAGCGGCGAGAACTTGGCCAGCGATGGCGCCAGCATCTGCACCGCGCCCAGTTGCAGGGCTTCGAGCTCCTCGCGGTCCTTGTAGAGCTGGCTGTTCGGGTAGACTTGCACCTTCACCCGGCCGCGAGTCATCTGCTCGGCCAGGAGCTTGAAGCGCTCGGCGGCGCGCCCTTTCGGCGTGTCCGGCGCGACCACGTGGCTGAACTTGATGATGATCGGCGCCTGCGCCCAGGCGGCGTTGCCCGTGACGGCGAGCAGTGCGGCGGCGAGGAATCGGATCTGCAGGGCGGCGGTTCGGTTCATCCTGGTGGGGAACGGGAATATGATGGGTGGGACCAGTCTGCGCGGCAGGCTTGCGGCGCGCCATCGTGGACTTCCACAATAGCCCGACAGTGTAACGAAGTACGGAGCATTAATGAAATTTCCCTTCACCCAGCAGCCGGACGCGCAGCGGGCGCGCTCCTGGCGCTGGCTGGTGCCGGTCCTGCTGGTGCTGCTGTTCCTGGCGGTGCTGATCTGGCTGCCCTGGCAGGCGCGCCAGATGGAGCAGACCGAACGCCAGGAACAGCTGATCGCCGACACGCTCTGGGTCGAGCAGACCCTGCGCTTCGAGCTGGCGCGCAGCGAGGAAGCGCTGGCCGGGCTGGGCGCCGACCTGATCTCGCGGCCGCCATCGGCACAAGTCTTGCAGGCGCGGTTTCGACAGATGTTCGAGAACGGCCATGAGCTGGTGCGCATCGTCTGGTATGACGCCGATGGCAAGGTCATGGCCAGCCACGGCCTGGAACCGCCCGCCGTCCTGCCCGCGCCGACCCGGCTGGCGGCCCAGGTGGCCGGCGCAACCCGGCGCGGCCGCTACAGCGAACCCTACGGCGCCAGCGACGCCACGCCGGGCGTGCTCGACTTCTACCTGCCGCTATACGCCGGCGGCAAGCCGGCCGGCAGCCTGGTGGCCACCTACAGCCTGCAGATCCTGCTCGACGAAGCGGTGCCCTGGTGGTTCGCCCAGGACAACGCCCTGACCCTGCTCGACCGCGAGGACGACCCGGTGGCGCGGCGCGCCGCCGGCGGTCCGGGACGGGGGGTGTATACGCACCGGCGCGAGCTCGACCTGCCGGGCGCGCTGGTGGTGCTGTCCACCGATAGCGTCAAGCGCGCGCCCCAGCTGCTGCCGAACCTGCTGGTGGGCTCGGTCATCGTGCTGGCCCTGGGCCTGGTGCTGAGCCTGGGCTCGCTGTGGCGCCACATCTCGCGCACGCTGGCGGCGGAGCGGGCGCTGCGCCAGCAGATGGCCTTCCGTACCGCGATGGAAAACTCCCTGATCACCGGCTTGCGCGCGCGCGACCTGGAAGGGCGTGTGACCTATGTGAACAGGGCCTTCTGCGAGATCGTCGGCCTGCCGGCGGAGGAACTGGTCGGCAAGAAGCCACCCATGCCCTACTGGGCGCCGGAAGTCATGGCCGACTACGAGGAACGCTTCGCCGGCGTCCTGTCGGGCAACATCACGCCCCAGTTCGAGACCGTGTTCCAGCGCCCGGACGGCGTGCGCGTGCCGGTGCTGGTCTACGAGGCGCCGCTGGTGGATGCCGACGGCCGCCAGACCGGCTGGATGAGTTCGATCCAGGACATCACCGACCGCAAGCGCGCCGAAGAGCTCAACCGCCAGCAGCAGGAAAAGCTGGAAACCAGCGCGCGCCTGGCCACCATGGGCGAGATGTCCTCGATGCTGGCGCACGAGCTGAACCAGCCGCTGGCGGCGATCTCGAGCTACACGGCCGGCGCCCTCAACGTGCTGGAGCGCACCGGCAAGGCGGGCGAACCGGTGAATGCCGGCATGCTGCGGCATGCGCTGGAGCAGGCGCGCCAGCAGGCGCAGCGGGCCGGCCAGATCATCCGCAGCGTGCACGAGTTCGTGAAGAAGCGCGAGCCGCGCCGCGAGCCGGTCACCATCCCCAGCGTGGTCGAGGGTGTGCGCGCGCTGGTCGAGCTGCAGGCGCGCCAGGCCGGTGTCATCCTGCGCGTCGAGCTGCCGCCGCAACTGCCGAAGGTGGAGGCCGACCGCGTGATGCTGGAACAGGTGCTGCTCAACCTCACCCGCAACGCGATCGAGGCGATGGTCGACACCCGGCTCGACCAGCGCGTGCTGCGCATCGGCGCGGCCCACGCCGACGGCATGGTGTCGGTGTCGGTGATCGACCGCGGCCACGGCATCGCGCCGGAGGTGGCGGCCGGGCTGTTCTCGCCCTTCTACTCGACCAAGCTTGATGGCATGGGCATGGGTCTGTCGATCTGCCGCACCGCGATCGAGTTCCACGGCGGCACGCTGACCCACGCGCCGAACCCGGGCGGCGGCACCATCTTCACGTTCTCGCTGCCGGCGCAAGCGGCGGGCGGGGCGCTAGGCTAAAATCCGGGTGCGGCCCCCGCCGCCGATTGACCGACAAAACAAGTTAGACCCGGAGACCCACCACATGCTGCACATCGTCGACGATGAAGACGTCATCCGCGACGCGCTCGCCTGGCTGGCGCAATCGCGCGGCCTGGAAGCGCGCGGCTACGCCAGCGGCGAAGCATTCCTCGCCGCCGTCGGCGCGTCTGTCCCCGGCGCCGATGGCGCGCAGGGCGACTGCGTGCTGCTGGACGTGCGCATGCCCGGCATGAACGGCATCGCCGTTTTTGACCAGTTGGTAAAAAATGGCCTGAGCGCGCGCCTGCCGGTGATCTTCCTGACCGGCCACGGCGACGTGCCGATGGCGGTCGACTCGCTCAAGCGCGGCGCCTTTGATTTCTTCGAAAAACCCTTCAACGACAACGTGCTGATGGACCGCGTCGAGGAAGCGCTGGTTGCCTCGCGCAAGGCGCTCGATGCCGCCGCGGTGCAGGCGCGCCTGGCGACCCTGTCGGCGCGCGAGCGCGAAGTGCTGGACCTGATCCTGGCCGGCATGATGAACAAGGTGGTGGCCGACAAGCTCGGGATCAGCATGCGCACGGTGGAGGTGCACCGGGCACATATCTTCGACAAGATGCAAGTCAAGACGGCCGTCGAGCTGGCGGGCCTGCTGAAATAAACCGCTACCTTGGAACTTCCTGAAGCGCCCTCAATTGCTCTTCGTTCTCCTTCTTTTTCGCGCGGCAAGCGTCACTGCGGTTTGAAGGAAGCCTTGTAAAATGAACCGGAACGCGACACGGCCGCTGCATTCTGTGGCGATCGCGGAGCTATTGCATTTAGGAATTCTCATGAACGAAAAAACAGTTGCAGACAAGATGTTCCTGAGGACGGCGAAATCGATGCTGATCCTTAACGGACAAGCCAATCCCGGCGTGGCGGCGCAGATGCCGCAGCAGCTCATCCAGGAAGGCGATGGCCCCTTCGACGTGATCCTGATGTTCGCGCTCAACCGCAAGGAGCTCGAGCAGTACCTGCCGATCGCCAAGGAACGCCTGGGCGAAAAGGGTTCCTTGTGGATCGCCTACCTCAAGCAGACCGCCTCCAAGGCCACCGACATCAACCGCGATTCGATCAATGCCTATGCCAAGGAAAACGGCATCACCGCGGTGGCGATGATCTCGATCGACGGCGACTGGTCCGGCCTACGCCTCAAGCGGATCGAGTAAAACGCCATGCTGCGCGAGCGCCCAGCTCACATGCTCGCGCACCAGGCTGGAAGGATGTGCGGCGCGTGCCCGCAAGGCCGCCACGATCGCCGCATCGCCCTTGCCGGCCGCGCTGGCGGCGGCATTGCCCAGCCCCACCGCCAGGTTGCGCAGCCAGCGCTCGTGGCCGATACGCCGGATCGGACTGCCTTCCATCCGGCGGTTGAATTCCTCCTCTTCCCATCCGAACAGTTCAACCATGCCGGCCTCGCCCAGGCCATTTCTCTCGTCGAAGTCGGGTAGCGAGGCGCGCTGCGCGAACTTGTTCCACGGGCAGGCCAGTTGGCAGTCGTCGCAGCCGTAGATGCGGTTGCCGATCAGGGGGCGCAAGTGTTCCGGGATGGCGCCCTTGAGCTCGATGGTCAGGTAGGAAATGCAGCGCCGCGCGTCCAGCCGGCCGGGGCCGAGGATGGCCTGGGTCGGGCAGACCTCAATGCAGGCCTGGCACCCGCCGCAGTGGGCGCCGGTGGGCGGATCGACGGGCAGCGGCAGGTCGACCAGGATTTCGCCGATGAAGAAGGTGGAGCCGGCCGCGCGCGACAGCAGCAGCGTGTGCTTGCCGCGCCAGCCCAGGCCCGCTTTTTCCGCCAGCGGCAGTTCCATCACCGGCGCCGAATCCGTGAATACGCGGTAGCCCAGCTCGCCGACAGCCGCCTTGACCTTCTCGGCCAGGGCCTGCAGGCGGTTGCGCAGCACCTTGTGGTAGTCGCGGCCGCGCGCATACACCGAGACCACGGCGGCGCCGGGTTCCAGCTGGCGTGCGTGTTCCTCAGCACGCCAGTCCTCGCCGCGCGACATCGGCAGGTAATCCATGCGCGCGACGATGGCGCGCACCGTGCCCGGCACCAGCTCGCTTGGCCGCGCACGCTTCATGCCGTGGCTTGCCATATAATCCATCTCGCCATGGCAGCCGGCGTCCAGCCAGGCCTGCAAGCCGGCTTCCGCATGCGCCAGGTCGACGTCCGCGATGCGCACGTCGGCAAAACCGAGTTCCGCGCCCCATGCCTTGATGGTGCGTGCGAGCTCGTACAGGTCGGGTGGGGATGTCAGCATGGCGGGATGAACAACATGGCGACAGCGGTCGCTTAACACGCTATTTTATTCGATGCAGCCTTTCAAAGCCTACTTGCCCGACGAATCCGCGACCGCCGCATTGGGTGCGGCGCTGGCACGCGCGCTCCAGCCCGGCCTGGTGATCTACCTGCACGGCGACCTCGGCGCAGGCAAGACGGCGCTCACCCGCGCCCTGATCCAGGCGGCCGGCCACAAGGGCACGGTCAAGAGCCCGACCTACACGCTGTCCGAGCCCTACCGCGTGCAGGTCGATGGCCAGGCTGTCGACATCATCCACTACGACTTGTACCGGATGTCGAGTCCGGAGGAATTCCTGGACGCGGGCTTCCGCGAAGACTTCGACGGCAGGAATATCTGCATCGTCGAATGGCCCGAAAAAGGCGAGCCGGTGTTGCCCTCACCCGACGTTCGAATCTTGCTTGACGTCAGCGGTCTCGGCCGTGAGGTAGAATTGCAGGCGTTGACTCAACCAGGCCTGCTATGTCTCGACCGCCTCGCCTACCCGCCACCGACTCCCTGATTCCTGGTTCGCCGCGCCGCCGCACCCTGCTCAAGGCCGGCGGGACGCTGCTGCTTTCCGTGATCGCCCCGCTGCCGGCCAGCGCCGCGCAGATCCTGGCCGTCCGTGTCTGGCCCGCGCCCGACTACACGCGCGTGACGCTGGAAAACGACAGCGACCTCAAGACCGAGCACTTCCTGCTGTCGGACCCGCCGCGCATGGTGGTGGACATCGACGGGCTGGGCCTGAACAGCACCCTGAAGAGCCTGGTCGCCAAGATCGAATCGAACGACCCCTACATCAAGCAGGTGCGGGTCGGCCAGAACCGGCCGAACGTGGTGCGCCTGGTGTTCGACCTGAAGGAAGAGATCAAGCCGGAAGTGTTTACGCTGGCGCCGGTGGCCGGCTACCAGCACCGCCTGATCTTCGACCTCTATCCGACCAGGCCGGTCGATCCGATCGCCGCGCTGATCGAAAAGGGCGACTGGTTCAGCGAGGCGCCGACCTCGGCGGCTGCCGGCAGCGCCAATCCGGCCTCGCCCCTGCCGGCCGCGCCGCCGGCCCAGACCGGCGCCGCCCCGGAAGCCATCGCCAAGCTGGAATCCGAGATGTCGGCCCTGGACGGCACCCCGCCGCCACAGCCGGTGCAGCCGACGCCGTCGAAAGCCGGCGCCAAGGCTGCGCCGCCCAAGGTGGTGCGCATGGTCACCATCGCGCTCGACCCGGGCCACGGCGGCGAGGACCCCGGCGCAATCGGCGCCAACGGCAGCCGCGAGAAGGACATCGTGCTGGCCGTGGCCAAGCGCCTGAAGGCCAGGCTCGAGCAGCTGCCGAATACCCGCGTCATGCTCACCCGCGACGGCGACTACTTCGTGCCGCTCGGCCAGCGCGTGCAGAAGGCGCGCAAGGTGCAGGCCGACCTGTTCGTATCGATCCACGCGGACGCCTGGATCTCGCCGACCGCGCGCGGCTCCTCGGTGTTCGTGCTTTCCGAAAAGGGCGCCAGCTCGAGCGCGGCGCGCTGGCTGGCGGACGGCCAGAACCGGGCCGACCTGATCGGCGGCGCCAACTTCGCGGTGCGCGACAAGCAGATCGCGAGCGTGCTGCTCGACCTGTCGACCACGGCCCAGATCAACGACAGCCTCAAGCTCGGCAAGGCCGTCCTGAGCGAAATCGGCGGCATCAACCGCCTGCACAAGGCCTCGGTCGAGCAGGCCGGCTTCGCAGTGCTGAAGGCGCCTGACATTCCGTCGATTCTGGTGGAAACTGCATTCATCTCGAACCCGCAGGAAGAAGCCAAGCTGCGCGACGAAGGCTACCAGAACCAGCTGGCCGAGGCCATTACCAATGGCATCAAGCGCTATTTCGCCGACAACCCGCCGATGGCCAAGAGCCGCCAGACCTGACCCTTAGCTGACCATGACCCTCGCCACCCACACCACCTACGGGCAGCTGCCCGCGATCCGGATCCAGGCGCCGGACGGCGCCGAAGCCACCATCACCCTGTATGGCGCCCACCTGGTTTCCTGGAAGGGCGCGGACGGCCGGGAACGCATGTTCATGAGCGAGAAATCGGTGCTCGACGGCAGCAAGGCGCTGCGCGGCGGCGTGCCGGTGATCTTTCCGCAGTTCGCCGAACGCGGCAAGGGCATGCGCCACGGCTTTGCGCGCGTGAGCAACTGGCGCCTGGAAGACAGCGGCCTGGAAGACGATGCAGCCTGGGCCAGCTTCGACCTGGCGACGGGCGACCTGCCGAACTCCCTGGCCGACGCCTGGCCGCACACCTTTGCCCTGTGCCTGCGCGTGGCGGTGCGCGCCAACGAACTGGACATGACGCTCACCGTGCGCAACCTGGGCGCTGCGCCCTTCCCCTTCGCGGCGGCGCTGCATACCTACCACCTGGTGCCGGACGTGTGCGAGGTGCGCATCGAGGGCATCTCCTCGGACGAGATCTCGATCATCGACAAGCTCGACGAGGTGTATCCGCACGTGGCGGGGCGCGCCCAGCTGGCCACCAGCGCGGGAACGCTGGTGCTGGAACAAAGCGGCTTTACCGATGCGGTGGTGTGGAATCCGGGCGCGGTGGATGCGGCGGCGCTGCCGGACATGGAGAACGGCGAGTACAAGCGCTTCGTGTGCATCGAGCCGGCCGTGCTCGATCCGGTGACGCTGGATGCGGGGCAAAGCTGGACCGGAACTTACCGCGTCAGCTGAAGAAAAGAAGCCGGGCAGTGCCCGGCTTCTTTTTTGGTCCTAGTTCGATTCCTTGATCATCCTGCCGTTACTCTGCTGGATCGGCCGCGCATTGAGCGGATACAGGCGCGAGAACAGCGCCATCTGCGCCGGCGACGCCTGCATGGTCTGCTTCATCACGATCCACAGCACGTCCTCGGTGCACGGCGGTTCGGTGAGCGAGCCCATATAGGTGAAGTACTCGCGCTTTTCCGGCAGCGCCTCGCTCGGGTCGATCAGGATCGAGGGCGACACGGTCTGGTGCTTTTCCAGCGGCAGGTGGTTCCACACCGTCTGGATCAGGGAATTGGCCTTGCCGCGCTCGAGCAGCACGGCAAGCACCAGCAGCTTGCCTTCATAGCTGCGGTGCACCAGGTGGATCACCATCTCGGTGCCCTTGCCGTTGATGCGCTCTTCCGACGGGCGGTGGAAGTGGAACTGCTGCAGCTCGTAGGCCATGTTGCCGACCGTGAGGAAGTTGCCGCCGCCGACCGTCACCTGGATGGTGTGGCCGTTGTCGATCTCGCTGAACGAGCTCGGACGGTAGTCGAAAGCGATCTGCTCGAGGTCGACCTTGATGCCGTCGCGCAGGTCGATCGGCGACTGGCGCTTGCCGGTATTGCACTGGGCCCAGTTCGAGTTGATGTTCGACCAGTTGGCCGGGCCGTACTCGCCTTCGTAGCTCCAGTGGGTGCCGTTCTTCGGCTTGTTGGCGGCGGCGATCGCGGCTTCGGCTTCCTTGCGGCGCTTGGCTTCGGCGGCTTTTCTCGCCCTGGCGGCCGCAGCGGCGCGGGCCGCCTGCTGCTCGCGCAGCTGGGCCAGGCGCTCGGCGATGCGCACCGACAGGTCGACTTCCGACTGTTCTTCGTCGGCGGCAGCCGGCGCCGGGCGGGCCGCGGTGGCGCTGCGGGCGTCCGCGGCGGCGGCCAGGGCCTTCATGTCCGGCTTGACCGAGCCGGGGACGGGCTTGCCTTCGAGGATGGCCTTGACGGTGGCCGTCTTGCCATCGGTGGGCTTGGGAGCGGGGTCGCTCGCGCTTGCGGAAGCCATGACAAGGCTGCAAGCCAACAGGGCGATGAGGTTGCGCATGAGAATCCAGGGAGTGTCTGTCCTCATGCTTATCGGCAATAAGCGCGGTAAACTTGAGCGCGCTGGAACAAGAATGCCCCGAAAAAATCGGGGCGCTGCAAGGATGACAAGCCTTTGTCTTTACCGGCTCAGCATGTTGCGGCCGAATTTATACAGGCCGCCAATCGCCAGCGGCACCATCGCCGCCGAAATGCCGACCAGCACGATCTCGGTCAGGTGTTCCTTCACCACCGGGACATTGCCGAACAGGTAGCCGGCAGTGACCAGGCTGCCCACCCACAGCACTGCCCCGGTGACGTTGAACAGCTGGAAGCGGGCCAGCGTCATCTCGGACACGCCGGCCACCAGGGGCGCGAAACTGCGCACCACCGGCACGAAGCGCGCCACGACGATGGTCTTGCCGCCGTGCTTCTCGAAAAAGTCATGGGTGCGGCGCAGCGCATCCTTGTTGATCCAGCGGTAGTTGTGCGTAAACACGCGCTGGCCGATGGCCCGCCCGACGTAGTAGTTCACGGTGTTGCCGGTCACCGCGGCCACGATCAGGAGCGTCATCAGGAGCGCGAAGTTCATCTGGCCGGTGGCGCAGAAAGCGCCCGCGATGAACAGCAGGGTGTCGCCGGGGAGGAAGAAGAACAGGACCAGTCCGGTTTCGCAAAACACGATCGCGAACAGCACGATGTAAACATAGGTTCCGTACTGGGCCAGGAGCGCGCCCAGCGTCCTGTCGACATGCAGGAGCATGTCGAATAACTGCATCAGATCCATCATCTTCCTAGAGGTTAGCCGCGCATCATACCACCAGTTACCCTCCCGGCATGCGGGAGCATCGGACGGCTTTACCTTCCGACCACATTCCCGCACAATCGCCGGGATAAGCAATCGATAACACACCTGGAGACTGCATGACCGCTTCGTCCAAAGCATCACGCCTGGCCCTCGCCGCCCTGGCCCTGCTGGCCGCCGGCAGCGCCGGCGCCGCCCCTGCCAAGCCTGAAAAAGAGTTGCCGCCGAAGCCCTCGCTGGCCGACGTGGTCAAGGCATCCAAGCCGGCCGACTGGCGCGCGCTGGACCCGGAAAACACGCTGTACATGGACCTGCCGACCGGACGCGTGGTCATCGAACTGGCTCCGAGCTTTGCACCGAATACCGCCGCCAACATCCGCGCCCTGGTGCGCGAGAAGTACTTCGACGACCTCTTCATCATCCGCTCGCAGGACGGCTTCGTGGTGCAGTGGGGCGACCCGGACGAGGAAAACCCGAAACCGTTCAAGGCCGCCAAGACCATCAAGGCCGAGTTCACCGCGCCGATCAAGGCTGCCGGCAGCTTCACCCGGCTGAAGGACGGCGACGTCTACGCGCCCCAGGTCGGACACGTAGAAGGCTTCCCGGCCGCGCGCGACCCGGCAAGCGGCCAGACCTGGCTGGTGCACTGCCCGGCAATGATCGGCGTGGCGCGCGACACCGGTTCTGACACCGGCAACGGCTCGCAGCTGTACGTCGTCACCGGCCACGCGCCGCGCCACCTCGACCGCAACATCACCGTGGTGGGCCGGGTCGTGCACGGCATGCCGCTGCTCTCCAGCCAGCCGCGCGGCACCGGGGCCGCCGGCTTCTACGAGAAGCCGGAGCAGCGCATGCCGCTCAAGCTGGTGCGCCTGGCGGCCGACGTGCCGGAAGCCGAGCGCAGCAAGCTGGAGGTGATGCGCACCGACAGCGCCACCTACCAGGCCGTGGTCGAGGCGCAGCGCAACCGCGGCGGCCCGTGGACCAAGGTCGCGGCCGGCAAGATCGACCTGTGCAATGCGCCGATTCCGGTGCGGGAGCAGAAGTAGGCGGGATATAATTTGGCGATGAACGCGCCCGCTCCCACCCATCGCCCGATCCAGCAACTCCCCGACCAGCTCATCTCCCAGATCGCCGCCGGCGAAGTGGTCGAGCGGCCATCTGCCGTGGTCAAGGAGCTGCTGGAAAACGCCCTCGACGCGGGCGCGACCCAGATCACCGTGCGCCTGGAAGAAGGCGGCGTCAAGCGCATCGCCATCACCGACAACGGCCGCGGCATCGAGCCGGACCAGCTGCCGCTGGCGCTGGCACGCCATGCCACCTCCAAAATCGCCTCGCTGCACGACCTCGAACACGTCGGGACGCTGGGCTTTCGCGGCGAGGCGCTGGCTTCGATCGCCTCGGTGGCCGCGGTACGCATCACCTCGCGCACGCCGAACGCCGCCCACGCCTACGAAATCGTCGGCTCGCACGAGGGCACGGTAGCGCCCTCTTCCGGCGCCTTCGGCACCACCATCGACGTGCAGGACCTGTACTTCAATACCCCGGCACGGCGCAAGTTTCTGAAGTCCGAACAGACCGAATACGGCCACTGCGCCGAAGTCGTACGCCGCATCGCGCTGTCGCGCCCGGACGTCTCGTTCAGCCTGACGCACAACGGCCGCACCATCGACCACTGGAACGTGAGCGAAGCGGCCAAGCGCAGCGGCCAGATCCTCGGCAACGACTTCGCCGAGGCGCGCCTGGCGCTGGACGAATCCGCCGGCCCGCTGCGCCTGCACGGCTACGTCGGCCTGCCGACCGCCTCGAAGGCGCGCGCCGACGGCCAGTTCTTCTACGTGAACGGGCGTTTCGTGCGCGACAAGCTGCTGGTGCACGCAGTGCGCGCGGCCTACCAGGACGTGCTGCACGGCGACCGCTTCCCCTGCTACGTGCTGTCGCTCGACCTCGATCCGGCGCTGGTGGACGTCAACGTCCACCCATCGAAGATCGAAGTGCGCTTCCGCGACAGCCGCGCGGTGCACCAGTTCGTGTTCCACGCAGTGCAGCGCACCCTGGCGCAAACCTCGGCCACCGCCCACGGCAGCGCGCCGGCGCCGATTTCCGCGGCTGAGGTGAAACCCACCGGCACGCCGGTGTGGGCGCCGCGCCCGCATGAGCAGACCTCCTTCGGTGCCCAGCTGGCGCCGAGCTTCTCGCCCTCGCCCTTCGCGCCGGGCAGCCGCTGGGACGATCCGCGCCCGCAGCCGTCGAGCGGCGGCGTGGCGCAGCGCACCGAAGCCTACGGCGCCCTGTTCGCCGCCGGCGGACCGGCCAGGGCCGAGGCCCCGGTCGGCGTGCCCTTGTCGAGCTCCGAGCGCCCGCTGTCGAACGAGGACTTCCCGCTCGGCTTCGCCCTGGCCCAGCTGCACGGCATCTACATCCTGGCCCAGAACACCAAGGGCCTGGTGCTGGTCGACATGCACGCGGCCCATGAACGCATCCTGTACGAGCAGATCAAGAACGCGCTGGACGCGCGCGCCGAAGGCGAAGAGCTGCAGGTGCAGCAGCTCCTGATCCCGGTGACCTTCTATGCCGACGCCATCGAGGTGGCGACCGCCCAGGACCACGGCGAGACCCTGAAGACACTCGGCTTCGACATCGCCGCGCTGTCGCCCACCACGCTGGCGGTGCGCACCGTGCCGACCCTGCTGAAGAACGCCGACGCCCAGACGCTGGCGCGCGACGTGCTGCGCGACGTGCGCGAATTCGGCGGCTCGCGCGTGCTGATCGAGCGCCGCAACGAGCTGCTCGGCACCCTCGCCTGCCACACGGCGGTGCGCGCCAACCGTATCCTCTCTGTGCAGGAGATGAACGCGCTGCTGCGCCAGATGGAGATCACCGAGCGCTCCGACCAGTGCAACCACGGCCGCCCGACCTGGGTCCAGCTCGAAATCTCGGCACTCGACAAACTCTTCCTGCGCGGGCAGTAATCAAGATGAGCAACAAGAAACCGATGGCCGTGGCCATCATGGGCCCGACCGCGTCCGGCAAGACCGCGGCTGCACTGGCGATCGCCAGGACTCGTCCCGTCGAAATCATCTCGGTCGACTCGGCCCTGGTCTACCGCGGCATGGACATCGGCACCGCCAAGCCCAGTCCCGAGGAGCTGGCGGCCGTGCCGCACCACCTGATCGACATCATCGACCCGCTGGAGGCCTATTCGGTGATGCAGTTCCGCGAAGATGCGATCCGCCTGGTGGGCGAGATCAGCGCACGCGGCGCCCTGCCCCTGCTGGTGGGCGGCACCATGATGTACTTTAAGGGCCTGACCGACAGCCTGGACGAGCTGCCGACCGCCGACCCGGCCCTGCGCGCGCAGCTCGATGCGGAAGCAGCCAGCATCGGCTGGCCCGGCATGCATGCAAAGTTACGCACGCTCGACCCCGTGACTGCCGAGCGCCTGAAGCCCAAGGACGCCCAGCGCATCAACCGCGCGCTGGAGATCATCGCCCTGACCGGCAAGCCGATGTCCGAACTGCTGGGCAAGCGCGAGAAGCCCGAACTGCCGTTTGACTTGATCTCGTTTGCGCTGGAACCCTCGGACCGCGCCGTGCTCCATCAGCGCATCGCCCAGCGCTTCGACGCCATGCTGGCCGAGCGCGACGACGAGGGACTGGTGGCGGAAGTGGCGCGCCTGCGTGCGCGCGGCGATTTATCGCCTGCCCTGCCCTCGATCCGCTGCGTCGGCTACCGCCAGACCTGGGACTACTTAGAGGGCAAGATCGACCGCGCGGAGCTGCGCGAACTGGGCATCATCGCCACGCGACAGCTGGCCAAGCGCCAGATCACCTGGCTGCGCGCGATGCCGGAGCGGATCGTGATAGACTGCCTTGGTACCGATCCGACGGGCGAGCTGATGGATCGCTTGGCCCAGTTGGAAAAATGACATTGGCGCGAGATTTTTGCGTCGCAGATCGGCGTCCAGCCTTGACAGGCGGCGCGCCGGCATCGATAATGCCTGCCGTTGCGGTGATATAGCTCAGTTGGTTAGAGCACAGCACTCATAATGCTGGGGTCGGTGGTTCAAGTCCACCTATCACCACCACAGAATTCCAAACGGATGGCTTGGCTCGCAGGGTCAGGCCATTTTGTTTTACCGCCTTGCGGTGACCCTTTTCGGTGATATAGCTCAGTTGGTTAGAGCACAGCACTCATAATGCTGGGGTCGGTGGTTCAAGTCCACCTATCACCACCAGACAGAAACGGCCCGGTTCTCGCGAACCGGGCCGTTTTGCTTATCAAGGTCGTCAGTGCTTCTTGCCGCCACCCGAGATCTTGTTCTCGGTGGCCCAGGCGCGCCGCTCGGCTTCCTTCTTCGGCACACCCTTCTTCTCGTAGCCCTGCTCGATATGCTGGGCCTGCCGCTTCTGCTTGTCCGTATAGGACGATTTATCACCTTGAGGCATGATGGTTCTCCTGTCGATGGTGGGATGGTCCACGGGCTCTAGCCTACGCTCCTGTTTGCCTTCCATACGTTCGGTAGTTCACGCCCGGCGCCAAGCTACTCGGCCATAAAGAACGCGTCCGGATCGTGGCTGCAGATCCCCGTGTGAATTGGTGAAATTTCCTGCTCGGCAGGCTGATATAGTGATACAGATCGAGTGATCCTGAAAAGAAGATAAAAATGAGCAATCATCAAACATCCTTCCGCAGTGCATGCATCGAATTCGCCAAGATCCTGCTGCTCGTGACGTTCTCGGCTTTTATCACTGGGTATGTCGTTGGCAGCCTTGGCGGATCGCGTGAAATCGGGCTCGTCGCCGCCTTCACCGGTGCAGCGATGGCTTCCACGTGGTGGCGCAAGCGCCGCAAAGCGCGCCAGGCGCAGCATCCTGGCTGAGCAGCCAGGGACTACTCGGCAGTAAAGGACTCGTCCAGCGCATAGTCGCCGCGTGCCAGGCCTTCCAACACGGCGCCGGCCTGCTGCAGGTAGTCGGATGGCACCAGGATGCGCACCCCGCCCAGCGCCGGCGCCAGCAGCAGATCGGTCTGCATCAGGTGGGCGTCCGCCAGTACGGCCGGGATGCCGGCCGCGACCAGGCAGCCCTGGGCCAGCGTCGCTTCCATCGGGACCAGGTACCTGGCGATGATGAACAGGTCGCGCCCGGGAATCTGGACGACCTCCGGGTTGGCGGCCAGCCATGCATTCAGTGCGAGTTGTTCCATGCGACCCTCTCTTGGCAAGTTTTACCGTTCGGTCAAAACAGCGCCGGCGCCTGTGACAGCAGGTACAGGGTGACGCCGATCAGGCCACCGACGATGGTGCCGTTGATGCGAATGTACTGCAAGTCCTTGCCGATGTTGAGTTCGATTTGCTCGGACATCTCGCGATCGTCCCACTGTTTCACCGTATCGGCGATGTGGCGCGTCAGGAAGCCCGCGAACTCGGGGGCGACGCCGCGCGCGGCCGATTCCAGGTTGTCGCTCAGGGAGGCGCGCAGCTGCGGATCCTCGGCCAGCACCTTGCCGACCCAGGCGCCAGTCGCCACCAGGCGCCGGCGCAGGCTCGACTCCTCGCTCTGCAGGTCCTGCTTGACCCAGCCCTTCAAGTCGCTCCACAGGGTGGCGAGGTAGCCGTTCAGCGTCTCGTCGCCCAGCAGGTAGGCCTTGATCTCGTCCGCCTTGCCTGCGAAGGACGGGTCGGCCTTCAGGCGCTCGATGAACTCCTGGGTGAACTTGTCGAAACGCTCGCGCAAGGGGTGGGAGGGATCGGCTGCGACCTTGTTCAGGATGCCGGAGGCGAGCCGCACGGCCAGGCCGGCGCCCTTGCGTCCGATCAGCTCGGACGGCAGCATGCTTTCGATGAAGGCATAGTCTTCCTTGAGCCAGTCGACGATGCCCTGCGAGATCGTGGCCTGGGTGTCGGCATTGTCGAGCAGGCGCGCCAGCTGGGTGATGCCTTCGTTGAGCAGTTCCTGGTGGCGCCCGTTGCGGGTCAGGCTCTCGAGGATGGTGCCGGCCGACTTCGACAGGTCGACGCTGTTCACCATGGCGTGCACGGCGCGCCGGATGAAACCCTGCACCGCGCTGTCCTCGATGAAGTCGAGCAGCCAGACGCCCACGCGCACCAGGTGCTGGCCCAGCAGCTCGGTATTGGCGGGCTTGACCAGCCAGTCGGCCACCTTCTGCACCGGGTCGTGGCGCTGGATCAGCCTGACGATCGATTCGGTGTCGAGGAATTTCTCGTGCACGAAGCGCCCCAGGTTGTCGGCGATGCGCTCCTTGTTCTTCGGGATGATTTCGGTGTGGCGCGAGACGATCGGGATCGGCACGCGCTTGAACAGCGCCACCACCGCGAACCAGTCGGCCAGGGCGCCGACCATGGCGGCTTCGGAAAAGGCGCGCAGCAGGCCGGTCCACCAGTTCTGGGGCAGGAACAGGGTCAGCACGAACAGCAAGGCCGCGCCCGCGAAAAACGCGAGCGCGAGCATTTTCGATCGCCGCAGTTCGGCTTCTTTCGTCATAGGCTCCGGGGTCATGCCGTCCACCCCACGAATGCTATATGACTTCGCCCTTTCTCAGCGCTTCGATTGACTGTTGAGTGAAACCCCAGTCCGCCAGGATCGCCTCGCTATCCGCCCCCGGGCTGCTCGGCGCGCCGGGGGTGGCAGTTGCCGTGCGGCTGAAGCGCGGCGCCGGCGCCGGCTGGGTGACGCCGTCGATTTCCACGAAGGTGCCGCGCGCCGCGTTGTGCGGGTGGCGCGGCGCCTCGATCAGGTCGAGCACGGGCGCGAAGCACACCTCGGTGCCCTCCAGCAGGCGGCACCATTCGTCGCGCGTCTTGGTGAGGAACAGCTCCGCGAAACGCTCCTGCAGCTCGGGCCAGTGCGCCTTGTTCCAGCGCTTGGTGAACAGCGGATCGACCTGGCCGGTGAGTTTCAACAGGGTGGCGAAGAACTGCGGCTCGATCGCGCCGATCGAGATGAACTTGCCGTCGGCGCAGGCATAGGTGTCGTAGAACGGGGCGCCCCCATCGAGCAGGTTGCCTTCGCGCTGGCCGCTCCAGCTGCCTGCGCTGCGCAGGCCGTACATCATGGCGCCGAGCAGCGCCGCGCCGTCGGTCATGGCGGCATCCACCACCTGGCCCTGCCCCGACTTGCGCGCCTCCAGCACCGCGCAGACGACACCGAAAGCCAGCATCATGCCGCCGCCGCCGAAGTCGCCCACCAGGTTCAGCGGCGGCGGCGGCGGACTGTCGGCCCGCCCGGTCGAGTACAGCATGCCCGACAGGGCGACGTAATTGATATCGTGCCCCGCCGCCTGTGCCAGCGGCCCGGTCTGGCCCCAGCCGGTGACGCGGCCATACACCAGCTTCGGGTTGCGCTCCAGGCAGTCGTCCGGGCCCAGCCCGAGGCGCTCCATCACGCCCGGCCGGAAGCCTTCGAGCAGCACGTCGGCCCGTTCGATCAGCTTCATCGCCGCGCAGCGCCCGGCCGCATTCTTGAGGTCGAGCGCCAGCGAGCGGCGCCCGCGCGCCATCACGTCGTGGCGCGTGCCCAGCACCGGGTAGGGCGTGTCCGCGCCGCGACTGGCCCCAGCCTTCCTGTCGATGCGGATCACCTCCGCCCCCATGTCCGCCAGCATCATCGCGGCGAAGGGGCAAGGGCCGATGCCGACCATCTCGACCACCCGCACTCCTGCCAATGGTCCTTCCATTTTCTTCAGCCTCCCTTAGAGCGAACGGGCGATGATTTCCTTCATGATCTCGTTGGCGCCGCCATAGATGCGCTGGACCCTGGCGTCCACGTACATCTGGGCGATCGGGTATTCCAGCATGTAGCCGTAGCCGCCGAACAGCTGCACGCACTGGTCCACCACCTTGCACTGCAGGTCCGAGATCCAGTATTTCGCCATCGAGGCGCGCACGGTGTCCATGCGCCCGGACAGCATGTCTTCGATGCAGCGGTCGATGAAGATGCGGGCGACGGTCGCCTCGGTCTTGATCTCGGCCAGCACGAAGCGGGTGTTCTGCATCTCGATCAGGGCCTGGCCGAAGGCCTTGCGCTCGCGCGTGTGCTCGACCGTGAGCTGCAGGGCGCGCTCGATGGCGGCCACGCCGCACACCCCGAGGATGGTGCGCTCGTAGGGCAGCTCGGTCATGAGCTGGGCGAAGCCCCTGCCCTCCTCGCCTCCTAGCACGTTCGCCAAGGGGACGTGGGCTTCGTCGAAGAACAGCTCGCAGGTGTCCTGGCCCTTCTGCCCCACCTTCTCCAGGATGCGGCCGACGCGAAAGCCCGGGTTGTCCTTGGTTTCCAGCAGCAGCAGGGACACGCCCTTCGCCCCGGCGGCCGGGTCGGTCTTGGCCACCACCAGGATCAGGTCGGCCATGTAGCCGTTCGAGATGAAGGTCTTGGAGCCGCTCACGCGGTAGCCATCGGGGCCGCGCACGGCCGTGGTCCGGATGCCTTTCAGGTCCGAGCCGGCGCCCGGCTCGCTCATGGCGATCGCCGCGATCATCTCGCCGCTGGCCAGGCGCGGCAGGTATGTCCGTTTCTGCTCCTCGGTGCCCTGGTTCAGCAGGTAGTGCGCGACGATGGCGTGGACGTGGATCCCAAAGGCCGTATCGCCGCCATAGGACAGCTCTTCGAACACCACCGCCATGTGGGCGAAGCTGCCGCCGGCGCCGCCGTATTCTTCCGGGATGTCGGCCAGCAGCAGGCCCATCTCGCCGGCCTTGCGCCACAGGTCGCGGTCGACGTGCTGCTGCTCCCGCCAGGTCTGCTGGTGCGGCGTGATCTCGCCAGCCACGAAGCGGCGCACGGCGTCGCGGAACGCGTGCAGTTCCTCGTTCATCCAGGGGGACGTCAGTTCCATGCGCGCCCCCTCAGCCGTTGCGGTACATGGTGACGACGCAGGCACCGCCCAGGCCCAGGTTGTGCTGCAGCGCCACCCGCGCGCCCTCGACCTGGCGCGCCTGTGCGCTGCCGCGCAGCTGGTGGGTCAGCTCGTAGCACTGGGCCAGGCCGGTGGCGCCCAGCGGATGTCCTTTCGAGAGCAGGCCGCCGGAGGGGTTGGTGACGACCCGCCCGCCATAGGTGTTGTCGCCCTCGCGGATGAACTTGTCGGCGCCGCCTTCCGGGCACAGGCCCAGGGCTTCGTAGGTGATCAGTTCGTTGTGCGCGAAGCAGTCGTGCAGCTCGACCACGTCCAGGTCTTCCGGGCCCAGGCCGGACTGCTCGTAGACGTTCTGCGCGGCGGCGCGGCTCATGTCGTAGCCGACCAGGCGCATCATGTCGCCGGCCTCGAAGGTGTTCGGGCAGTCGGTGGTCATGGCCTGCGCGGCGATGTGGACATCGTGGCGCAGGCCGTGGCGCAGCGCGAACTCGCCCGACACCAGCAGCGCCGCTGCGGCGCCGCAGGTCGGCGGGCAGGCCATCAGGCGCGTCATCACGCCCGGCCAGATCGCGGGGGCATCGAGCACGTCCTGGGCCGTGACCTCCTTGCGGAACAGCGCCAGCGGATTGTTCACGGCGTGGCGGCTGGCCTTGGCGCGGATGCGGGCAAAGGCGTCGAGCGGCGTGCCGTATTTGTCCATGTGCGCCAGGCCCGCGCCGCCGAAGTAGCGCAGCGCCAGCGGGATGTCCGGCTTGCCGACCAGGCGGTCGGTGACTTCGTCGAAGGCGTCGAAGGGCGTCGGGCGGTCGGTGAACACCGAGCCGAGGGCGCCGGGGCTCATCTGCTCGAAGCCGAGCACCAGCACGCACTCGGCGGCGCCGCTGGCGATCGCCTGGCGTCCGAGGAACAGCGCGGTCGAGCCGGTCGAGCAGTTGTTGTTGACGTTGACGATGGGGATGCCGCTCATGCCGACCGCATACAGGGCCTTCTGGCCGCTGGTCGAGTCGCCGTAGACGTAGCCCGCATAGGCCTGCTCCACCTGGTCGTACACGACGCCGGCATCTTCCAGCGCGGCGCGCGCCGCCTGCGCGCCCATCTCGTGGTAGGGGCTGCTCGCGCCCGGCTTGGCGAAGGGGATCATTCCCACGCCGCTCACGTATACCTTCCTCATCCCATCTCCATATTCTTGATTAGGTCGAGCGACCTACTATTGATCAATTATAGGTCAGTCGTACCATTAACGGTATGCCTCTGCGATAATCGTGCGATGCCTCCCATTTCCGACGATTCGATCGATAATGCCTTGCGCAACAAGGCCTCCACCACGACCGAAAAGGGCTTTGGGCGCGCGGTCGAGATCCTGCTGGTGGCGCGCCGCCTGCTGGCCGCCGAGGGCTATGCCGGGCTGACGATGCGGCGCGTGGCCCAGGAAGCCGGGATGAGCCTGTCGAACCTGCAGCATTACTACGGCAGCAAGGAGCAGTTGCTCGAAGCCCTGCTCCTGACCACGATGGACGAGTTCCAGGCCAAGATGGACCGGATCGCGGTGGCGATGGCCGGCCGGCCGCAGGTGGAGCGCTTCCTCAGCACGGTCGACATGTTCCTCGACGAGATCACGGAGCCCACCATGCATGCGATCTTCTTCGAGATCTGGGCGCTGGCTTCGCGCCATCCCTTCGCGTCCAGCCTGATGGGCAAGATGATGGGGCGCGAGCGCAAGGCGGTGTATGGCCTGATCCAGGGCCTGAACCCGGCCATCACCGAGGAGCAATACATGGAACGCGCGGTGCTGGTCGTGGCCCAGATCCAGGGACTGATGCTGTTCCGGCTGGACCGCGTGGCGCGTCCGGAGCAGTACACCGCGGTGCGCGCATCCCTGCACAAAGTGTTGCTATCGCTCGCAAGCGTGCCGTGATTTGCTGCCAACTGGCGCAAAGTCGCCCGTAATAAATACCGATGAGCGACCCTCCGTCGCGTATACTGGAAGGCTTGTCAACCTGCCACGGAGGCCGCACGGATGCACCATGAACTCAGTCTGATCACCACCATTGCAGCCGCGCTGGGCTTCGGCCTCGTGTTCGGCATGCTCGCCATACGCCTGAAACTGCCTGCGCTGGTCGGCTACCTCGCCGCCGGCGTCCTGATCGGCCCTGCCACACCGGGCTTCGTCGCGGACGTAGCGCTGGCTTCCCAATTGGCGGAGATCGGGGTGATGTTGCTGATGTTCGGCGTGGGCCTGCACTTCTCGCTGGGCGACCTGCTCGACGTGAAGAAGATCGCCCTGCCCGGCGCGCTGCTGCAGATCGGCGTGGCCACGGTGATGGGCATCGGCCTGGCCCACTGGTGGGGTTGGGGCCTGGGTGCGGGACTGGTGTTCGGCCTGGCGCTGTCGGTGGCCAGTACCGTGGTGCTGCTGCGCGCTCTCGAGGCGCGCGGCGTGCTCGATTCCATGAACGGCCGCATCGCGGTGGGCTGGCTGGTGGTCGAGGACCTGGTGATGGTGCTGGTGCTGGTGATGCTGCCGGCCCTGGCCGGTCCGCTGGGCGGCAAGGGCGACGCCGGCGCCGAGCTGTGGCCGGCGCTGGGCAAGACCCTGCTGCAGGTGGGCGCCTTCGTCGCCTTCATGCTGGTGGTCGGGCGCAAGATCTTCCCGTGGTTCCTGTGGCGGGTCGCCAAGACCAATTCGCGCGAGCTGTTCACGCTGTCCGTGATCGCCGCGGCGGTCGGCATCGCCTTTGCCTCCTCGGCGCTGTTCGGCGTCTCGTTCGCGCTGGGCGCCTTCTTCGCGGGCATGGTGCTGCGCGAGTCCGAGCTGAGCCACCGCGCGGCGGAAGAATCGCTGCCGCTCCGCGACGCCTTCTCGGTGCTGTTCTTCGTCTCGGTCGGCATGCTGTTCGACCCGATGGTGCTGGTGCAGTATCCGCTGGAGGTGCTGGCGACCGTGGCGATCATCCTGTTCGGCAAATCGATCGCCGCCTTCGTGCTGGTGCTGGCGCTGCGCTATCCGATCAACACCGCCGTCACGGTCTCCGCCTCTTTGGCCCAGATCGGCGAATTCTCCTTCATCCTGGCGGCGCTGGGCATGCAGCTCGAACTGCTCCCCAGCCTGGGCCAGAACCTGATCCTGGCGGGCGCCATCATCTCGATCGCCGTCAATCCGCTGATGTTCAGCCTGGCCGCGCCGCTGGAGAAGTGGCTCCAATCCAAGCCGGAGCTGGCCCGCAAGCTTGAGCGTCCGGCCGACCCGCTGGCCGAGCTGCCGATGGAGACCGAGCGCGAGAAGCTGAGCGGCCAGGTGGTGCTGGTGGGCTTCGGCCGCGTCGGCCGCCGCATCGCCGACGACCTGGTGGCGCGCGGCGTGCACTTCGTGGTGGCGGAACAGAACCGCGAGGTCGTCGAGCAGCTGCGCGGGCGCGGCATCCCGGCGGTGGCCGGCAATGCCGCCGAACCGGCGGTGCTGATCCAGGCCCACATCACGCATGCGGCCCTGCTGGTGATCGCCACGCCCGACACCTTCCACGTGCGCCGGATGGTGGAGATCGCGCGCATGCTCAACCCCGCGGTCAAGGTGGTGGTCCGCTCGCATAACGAGGGCGAGGCGGCGCTGCTGCGCGAGGAAACCGGCGGCAAGGTGTTCGTCGGCGAGCAGGAACTGGCGGCCAGCATGACGCGGCATGTGATGGAGACGCTCAAGGAGCGGGCGGCGGCGCATTGAGACAGGTGCGCTTCTTTACTATGCGGGGCTAATTATTTTCTGGAAGAGTTTCGCATGCAACTTCTGCTGATGTACGACTTTGCCGGCGACGATCTCGCAGTGCGCCAAGTGCAATGAAATTCAAGATGGGCGCAGTGCCCGACCCCGACGATTTCAACCCGACCGCTCCCTGGCGCAAGCTCGATGAACCGCGCGCCGACAAGATCCAGCTGATCGGCGCACCGGTCGGCATGGGGGTGGCCGTGCTGTTGGCCGTATTGTGGTACTGGCTCACGCCCATCACCGGCAAGCCGCAGGTGCCGCCGCTGTGGGAGGCGTTTGCGGCCATCGCCATCTTGATCGTGGTGCACGAAATGGTGCACGGCATGGTGCACCCGAAGGCCGGCCTGTCCGACGATTCGGTGTACGGCGTGTGGCCCTCGAAGGGCTTGTTTTACGCAATGTACCTCGGTGAGATGTCGCGCAACCGCTTCGTGGGGGTACTCCTGGCGCCGTTCCTGATCATCAGCGTGGCGCCCCTGGTAGTGTGCGCACTGTGGTCAATTCGCTCCGACTTGGTCATGCTGGTGTCGCTCCTGAACGCGCTGTTCGCCTGCGTCGACCTGATCGGCGCCTGGCTCTTGATGACGCAGCTGCCTTCGAGCGCCATGGCGCGCAACAAGGGCTGGGAAACCTGGTGGCGCGAAGGCTGAGCGGCTGGACAAAAGCGGAGACCATGAAGTTAACTTCATGCACGCCACAGATCCGTACGCGCCTCCTTCCACCTTCTGCCCCTGACCGAACATCTGGCGCGCGACCTGAACGCGATTGGAAAGTAGCGCCGGCGCCAATTGAATCCACGGTCGACTCCTGTCCTTCTGATAGCCTGTGATGTCTTGGCTCTGTGACCTGCTATGCTGATCTTGATGGAAGAGTTCGGCCAGACAGTCAACGGAGGAAGTAACATGAACGACCCAGGAAAAACTACGATCGCCGAGTTAGCCTTTGAACTTGGCAAAGTAACGAGACGCGCAATCGACAACACCGAAGGCAAGGCCAGCCCGGCCGAACTGACGATGATCGCGAACAATCTACTAGAAGCCGGGCATGAGAAGCTTGCGAGCGACCTGCTCATGTTATTTGTAGCAGGCTTTGAAGAGGGAGATCCTCCCGAACGCCGTAGCAATCTGACAAATCCCTAACAGCCCGTTCCGGGACTTTCCCTTCCCCTTCCGGCCAGCCCCGCAAAACCACAACCGGCCAAAACGGTCATTCAAGCAACCCTGCTTGTGCCTGGCTCCGGAATGCACGCAGTCCGCATCAAAATGGGAAATGCTGCGCCACCGGCTGCCGGCAAGGACCGTCAGGCCGAGCAAGGTACTGCCAAAAGGGATGGACAGGCATCGCAGTGTGTTGAGTATATAAAAAAACCCGCCGGCTTGCGCACGGCGGGTTCAAGAACAGCAAGGAAAAATCGTTAAGACTTAGGCTGCAACCACCTCTTCCACGCACAGCTTGAGGTTGGCATGGCGGCCGTGCAGCTGCGAGTGGATCAGCTCGCTGCGCTCTTCGAGCAGCGCGAACACCGCATCTTTTGAGAGCACATACTCTTCCATCAGGGTGTCCTTGAGCGACTCGATCACCAGCTTGTAGTCGCGGATCGCGTTCAGAGTGTAGCTGTAGAGCTCGTCAGCCTTTTCTTCCACCAGACGCAGCGTGTGCTCGCCGCCCATGTCCTTCTGCAGCTGCGAATAGTCCAGCTTCGAGCGCGAGTACATCGACAGGCGGCCGACCATCAGGTTCAGCATCTTGGTGATCTTCTCGATGTCGTTCTGGCTGCCCACCGAGATGCCGCGCGGGCCGTAGAACAGCTCTTCCGCCGCCACGCCGCCGTACAGGCCGATCACGTCGCGCTCCAGCTCTTCCAGGGTACGCAGCGACATATCCTGGCCCGACTGCAGCACGTAGCCCAGCGCGCCGATCTTCGACACCGCTTCGGTGCTGATCTTGAGCAGGTGCGACTTTTCCTTCACTTCGGCCAGGCTCATGCCGGCGCGTAAGAATGGGTCGATCTGCATGAAGAAGTGACCCAGTTCGTGCAGGGCGATGCGCTCGCGCTGCTTGGTCTTCTCGGCCGTGGTCGCGCGGTCGGTCAGGCCGATGGTGGCGCGCTCATAGGCACGGAACAGCAGGTTGGTGTTGATGATCGTCTTTTCCTGGATCGACAGCATCGACGCACGCTCGACCACGGTTTCCAGCAGCGCCGGGCTCAGGTTCTGGGTGATTTCCGCCACCTGGTCCAGGTTGGTGTCGGTCCAGTCGACCAGGCCGTCCTTCTTGCGCGCCAGGAAGCTGCGCAGGAGTTCCTTGCGCTCGCCCTTGTTCGGCAGGCGGAAGTTGATCTTGACCGAGAAGCGGCGCAGCATCGCTTCGTCCATCTCGGTGTTCGAGTCGTCGAAGTTCGAGGCGACCACCCAGATCACGCCCTGGCCCTTGTCGCTCTTCACGCCGTCCAGCAGGCCCAGCAGGGTGTTGGCGGTGTCGTCTTCCCACTTCTTTTCGCTGCGGCCGCGCGGCATGAACAGGGTCTGGGCCTCATCCAGGAAGATGATGCACTTGCCCTTGGCGCAGGCCTTCTTGTACAGCGCGTTCAGCGCCTTCGAACCGCCGCCCACGTAGCCCGACTCCAGCGCCGAACCCGAGGCCGAGATCAGCGGCAGGTCCAGGCGCTTGGCCAGGTAGCCGACCAGCTTGGTCTTGCCGGTGCCGGCCGGACCGGTCAGCATCACGTTGAACGGCTTGTCGATGTTGTGCGACTGGTATTCGTCGCGGTTGCGGATCATGTCTTCCAGGTGCAGGACTTCCTGCTTGATGTCGTCCATGCCGATCAGGTCGTCCATGCTGCCCTTGAGCTTGTCCGGGGTGATGACCGAGGCGCTCATGCCCATGCCCGGCACGCCGAACTTGAGCAGGTACAGCACCAGCAGCAGCACGCCGATGGTCAGGCCATAGTTCTTCAGGAAGGTGCCGGCGGTATCGAGCGCGGTGGCGCCGTCGTCCATCACCGCCTTGTGGCTGGCCAGGTAGTCGTCCTTGGCGATCGAGTACGGGATCGCGTTCTTCAGCAGCACCTCGCGCTCGAGCGACAGGTGCGAGGTGCTCGGCACCTTGACCACGTGGATCGCCTCGGCGTCCTTGAACTTGTAGACGTAGCGCGGCGACTCCGACAGCGGCTTGGCGATCAGGAGGTATTCCAGGCGGCCCTTGTGCGCGGCCAGTTCGGTGATCTCGGCAATATTTTGCGACTGCACCACCGGATTCGGATCCTGCGGCACGGTCGATTTCCAGATTGCCACTGCCGCAATCACACCGAGCAGCACTGCCAGCGAAATGCGGACGGTCAAGCTCTTGAATGCGTTCTTGAAAGCAACCTGAAGTTGGGCGAAATTCGGCATCGTTTGATCTTTAAGCAAAGTTGTCGGACAGCGGTGCTTCTGGGGTGCCGTGCCGGCGTTGGTCTCTCGCGGGATCGGCGTGCGGCGCGTGGTGGCCGCTTTCGGCATGACATGCCGTGTCCAAACGTGTTCGTTTGGTATTGTTTTGATGCCCGAGGGCAATGGGATAAGGAGACTATACCTGTAAAAAAAACCGAGGTGTATACGGTGCGACGAAAAAAATAGCGATAGCAACGATAGTGAATAAATGATTAATGAAATTCGTTGGCAGATTATCAGCAAAAATTATCGAACTTTTAAATAAAAGCGATTTCTTTGCTAAAACGACATGCCATTCCGAGCATCTGATTGCAATAATGTCAGGATGCCTGCGAGGCTAATCTGCGACACCGGGATTTCTTTGATTGATCGCAACATGCACTCATCTTTCATCAAACTGATGACTTCTTTGTGCAAACAGCAATTCAATTGAGCGCAGCAATTTGTCCGCTTTTGATATGCTGATTTCACCGGAGTGCCGTGATGCGACCTGTCATATATGGGGCTGTCTCAACCGGAAGCAAGTCGCCATGGGGGCAAGACCGGGCAAGAACACCAGTATCAGCAAGCGAGCAACATCAAGAGGAACGGCTATGAATAGATACGCATTGGCAGCAGCACTGGCGATCTGCCTCGGCAGTCCCGCGCAAGCTGCCCTGATCGACCTCTCTACCAGCAACCAGGCCATGGCGCGCGTACAGCAACCGGTACGCAACCTGGCGGTCACCCAGCGCCAGGACGTGGTGGCGCCGCCGGCGAACATGTCGGAGCTGCCCGAACCGGAAGTGTTCGCGATGATGTTGCTGGGGCTGATCCTGATCGGCTACAAGGCGGGGCGCGACAGCAGCGAGAAGTTCAAGTAGCCATCGGGGCCGGAACTAGCGCCTTGGTCCACATCGCTGGACCGGGCGTTCAGGCGCCATCGCACAGGGCCTGCAGTTTCAGCAGCGTGTTCCAGTTACGGGATGTGCTGCCATCCCCAAGAAGTTTCCCAAGAGACGTAGCCGCAGCGCTAGCCAACATCCCTTCCGGACACCAGACATAGGCTGCGTGCTCACCCAGCGCGAGCCGCTCGCAGCCCCAGTCGCGGCTGTCGAGCGCAGCCAGCTTGTCGCGCTGCGTGGCCGCACCCAGCAGGAAGACGATCAGGCGCGCGTGGTCGGTCGCGACATCGAGCAGCGGGTTGCCGTCGATGATCGCGCCCAGTTCCTCGCGGCCGAGCACGAACACGCGCGCCGCCACGCCGAGCCTGAGCACCAGCGCTTCCTCGATCGCCCCGGCGGCTTCCTGCGCCGTGGCGCCTTCCGCCCGGAACACGAGGTTGCCGCTGTTGAGCAGGCTGCGCACGCCGGTATAACCCAGTCCCTCGACCAGCGTGCGCAGGTCGGCCATGGCAATCCGCTTGGCGCGTCCGACGTTAATTCCTCGCAAGAATGCGATGTAGCAGGAGCTGTTCATGGGCGCGATCCTACCCGAGGCGGTCCCGGCGTGGCGCAGTGCTCGAGCTTCGACGGACTCAGGCGAGGCCTTCGGCGCGCAGCGCTTCCTGCACGGCCGGGATGGCGCCGATTCTGGCCTGGTAGGCCTGCAGGGCCAGCCAGTCGTCCAGGCCGAACTTGGCGAACTGCGCCCAGTTCAGCACGGTGAACAGGTAGGCGTCGGCGATGCTGAACCCGCTGTCCATCAGGAAATCGCGGCTTGCCAGCTTGCCGGCCAGGTAATCCAGCGGACGCGCCAGCGCAGCCCACGCCGCGGCACGGCCCTCTTCGGTACAGCCCGGCGTAAACAGCGGCGTGAAGCGCTTGTGCACTTCGGTGGCGATATAGTTGAGCCATTCCATGACCTGGTAGCGCTCGAAGCTCCCGTAGGCCGGGGCCAGGTTCGCGCCAGGTGCCTGGTCGGCGACGTACTGCAGCAGGACCGCGGCTTCGGTCAGCACCCTGCCGTCGTCCAGCTGCAGAGCCGGCAGCGCGCCCTTCTCATTGATCTCACGGTAGTCGCCGCCGCTGGCGATGGCCTTGGTCTTCATGTTCACACGCTCGACCGAGAACGGCAGGCCGGCAGCGATCAGCACGATGTGCGGCGCCAGCGAACACACGCCTGGACTGATATAGAGCTTCATCGTTTTCCTTTCATGATGGGGGCGACACGGTCGCGAATTGCAAGCGTACAACATTTCTCAATACACGCTGCGGGAATGCCACAAAGCTGTGCCAGGCCGGGTGGCGCGCCCACCCCGGTGTTAAGATCGTCCAAGTTATTGGAAGCAGGAAAGAACAGGAGAAAGAATGAGCGATAGCTACGAACTGGTGCCGCTGGCGCACCTGTATCCGGGCATGGTGCTCGCCGATGCGCTGCTCGATGCGCATGGGAACGTGCTGCTGGCCGAAGGCGCGGTGCTGGGCGAGGCGACCATCCTGTCGCTGTCCCGGCATGGCGTCGGCGCGGCCCCGATCCGCCGCGCCATCCCCCTGGACCAGCCCGACCCGGGCGCGGTGCAGGCGCGCCTGGACCATCTGTTCCGCCGCAACGAGCGCGACGACCACGCTGACTGGGCTACCGGCCTGCTGCGCCGCTACGTCGAGGATTACCGCCTGCGGGGCGAGGTGGCGCCATGAACGCACACCTTGAACAGGGCGACGGGATCGACAGCGCGGACATCCTGGGCGGCGTCGAGGACCTGCCCTCGCTGCCGGCCGTGGTCATGGAGCTGCTCGGCAGCCTCGACCAGGAAGACCTCGACATCGCCGTGCTGGCGAAAAAGGTATCGAACGACCCGGCACTGACGGCCAAGACCCTGCGCCTGGCCAACTCCTCGGCCTTCGGCCTGCAGGTGAAGGCGACCACGATCCAGCAGGCCATGACCTACCTCGGCTTCGAGGCCACGCGCAACCTGATCACGACGGCAGCCCTGACCGGCTGCTTCCCGGCGGGGCGCTGCCCGGGCTTCAACGACAAGGCCTTCTGGCGCCACTCGATCGCCACTGCCGCCTGCGCCCGTGCGCTGGCGCGCCGGGTTCGCTTCAATGCGGACTACGCCTTCACCGCCGGCCTGCTGCACGACATCGGGCGGCTGGTGCTGGTGTCGCGCTTCCCCGAGCGCTACCAGGCGGTGCTGTCGCTGCGCGACAAGCTTGACGGCGAACTGATCGATGCCGAACGCGCCCTGCTGGGCGTGGACCACGTCGACGCCGGCGTGGCGCTGGCGGCGCACTGGAATTTCTCGGACACCATGCGCCAGGCGATCGCCTACCACCACGCGCCGGAGGCGGCGGGCGCCGGCTTCCTGGCGACGATCGTGCACGTGGCAAGCGCGGTCGTGCATGCGCTGGACCTGGCCGGAAATCCGGACGAGCTGGTGCCGCGCGTGTCCTCGGTGGCCTGGACGGCGCTGGGCATGGCGGAAGAAGCGTGGCTGCAGGTCTTCCATGAAACCGAACTGCAGTACGAGGAGATGTCGGCCATCCTGATGGCCTGACGGAAACGGGAATAGCGCAGATGGGCTGCGCGAAAGCCGGCCGAACCGGCGCGGCACAACGCTCAGGGCGCGGTGCCGCAGCCCGCTGGCACCGAAGGCATGACAGGCGCGGCCGTCATGCCCACGGCATCAGTGAGCATAATTGCCGGTCGACGGATTTGCTTCGTTACCTTGCTGCTGTTGCTGAGGCTGTTGCTGCTGTTGCTGCTGGGCTGCCGCTGCGGCGGCTGCCTGGGCTGCCTTCTCTTCTGGCTTCGGGCGGCCTTGTGCGTCCGAGAGGCGATACTTGGTGCGGCGGTCGCCCATCAGGTCGCGCAGGTCACGGATGCTCATGCCGGTCACTTCGTGCATGCGGATCAGCAGCGAAGCGCCGACCGGCAGGCGGTGGTGACGGATTTTGCTGATGACTGGCGGCGCAACTTCGAGCATGCGCGACAGCGCGGCGTCGTTCTTCAGCTGCATTTTACCGAGCAGGATGTCCAGCAGATGGTTCGGGTTGTAGCTTTCCTGCGAAGACAGAGCATGATGCTGTTGTGCCATGATGTTTACCTCTTCAGTTTGGTTAAAATAGTTCCTTTACGAACTTTTGTTAAAGACTACATTTCGTCAACATAAGTTCCGGACTACCTTCAGGAAATTAAACAGGTCGAGCCTGAAGAACTCCTTAAGACATGTATCGAATTGCATACTCCCGCGTACCCTCTCCGCATGCGCACTTGTCTTTCAAACAAATTATCAGGCTCATACGTCCACAGTACATCCGAGCGGCGCATGTGACTCATTGTCAGAAATCAAGCTATCGTGCGGAAAGCTTGTCACATAGGCATTTCAGCACATGGGGATTATTTGTGGCGCACGCAAGAGATTTCTGCAATAAATTTTCCTAGTTAGAAGTTGAGTCGAAGCTCTTGATTTACAAGAAGAAAGAATCGATTCCAACATGATCATTTTCAAGGAATCGAGGGCTTTTGCTCATCATCTCACATTTAACAATCTGAGCAGCTTTGCAACGACTTTAGGTTAAGAAACCTATCGTTCCCTGTGGCATTAAAAATGCAGGCGCACATCGCCATTCAGGGGGTTCAAACGATTTACGCTAAACTGAGCTCCTGTTTTTTGCCAAAGCATTCGCTCCTCTTTCAATACAGCATTCCATGCAGAAAAAAGTATTCATCAAGACCTTCGGCTGCCAGATGAACGAATACGATTCGGACAAGATGGCGGACGTCCTCGGCGCATCCGATGGACTGGTCCGTACCGACTCGCCCGAAGACGCCGACGTTATCCTGCTCAACACCTGCTCGGTGCGCGAAAAAGCGCAAGAGAAAGTGTTCTCCGACCTGGGACGCTTCAAGGCGCTCAAGCGCGACAAGCCGGACCTGGTGATCGGCGTGGGCGGCTGCGTGGCCTCGCAGGATGGGGAAGCCATCGTCAAGCGCGCGCCGCACGTGGACGTGGTGTTCGGACCGCAGACCCTGCACCGCCTGCCGCAGCTGATCCGCGAGCGCCGCCATAGCGGCAGCGCCCAGGTCGACATCAGCTTCCCGGAAATCGAGAAATTCGACCACTTGCCGCCCGCCAAGGTGGAAGGTCCGGTCGCTTACGTTTCGATCATGGAAGGCTGCAGCAAGTACTGCAGCTACTGCGTGGTGCCCTACACCCGCGGCGAGGAAGTCTCGCGTCCCTTCGAGGACGTGCTGACCGAGTGCGCCGGCCTGGCCGCCCAGGGCGTGAAGGAAATCATGCTGCTGGGCCAGAACGTGAATGCCTACCGCGGCGCCATGGAAGCTGGAGAGATTGCCGACTTCGCGCTGCTGCTGGAATACATCGCCGATATTCCCGGCGTCGAGCGCCTGCGTTACGTCACCAGCCACCCGAAGGAATTCACCCAGCGCCTGATCGACGCCTACGCGAAGATCCCGCAGCTGGTGAACCACATCTACCTGCCGGTGCAGCACGGTTCCGACCGCGTGCTCGGCGCCATGAAGCGCGGCTATACCGCCCTCGAATACAAGTCGATCATCCGCCGCATCCGCGCGGTGCGCCCGGAAATGGCCTTCTCGTCCGACTTCATCGTCGGCTTCCCCGGCGAGACCGACGCCGATTTCGAGGCCATGATGAAACTGGTCGAGGACGTCGGTTTCGACAACAGCTTCAGCTTCATCTTCAGCAAGCGCCCCGGCACCCCGGCCGCCAACCTCGAGGACGACACTCCGCATGAAGTAAAACTGGCGCGCCTGCAGCGTTTGCAGGCCTTGATTGACGCGAATACGCGCAAATATAGTGCGGCAATGGTCGGCAGCGTCCAGCGCGTGCTGGTCGAAGGCCCGTCCAAGAAACACCCGGAACAGCTGCAAGGCCGTACCGAAAACAATCGCGTGGTCAACTTCAGCGCAGACGACGGTCTCGAGCTGCTTGGGCAACTGGTCGACGTGCGCATCGTGACCAGCCACGATTATTTCCTCAGCGGCGAACTCGTCGCCAACCTAGACACGATTGCCAAAGCCAGTTGAAAAACACACCCACCCAGCCTTCGTACTTCATCCCCGAGCCGCTCGACAACACGCGGCTTGCCCACCTGTGCGGTCCACTGGACGAGAACCTGCGCCAGATCTCGGCCGCGCTTGACGTCACCATCTTCCGGCGCGGCGAGAAATTCATCGTCAGCGGCAGCAATGCCGAGCGCGCGGTCGAACTGCTGGAGCGCTTCTACGCGGTCGCCAACAAGGTCGTGCCGATCGAGGAAGTGCAGCTGGCCCTGGTGGAACAGCGCTCCGGCCTGAAGCCGCGTGCACCGGGCGAAGCCGAAGCGCCGGAAGCAGCGGCCAAGGACGACGAGGACGGCAGCGCGACCGCCGGCGCGGAAGAACTGTCCGAACTGGTCAGCCCGACACTGAAGACCCGCCGCAGCGACCTGCGCGGCCGCACCCCGCACCAGATCCAGTACCTGCGCTCCGTGCTCGAGCACGACATCAGCTTCGGGGTCGGCCCGGCCGGCACCGGCAAGACCTATCTTGCGGTGGCCTGCGCCGTGGACGCGCTGGAACGCGACGCGGTCAAGCGCATCATCCTGACCCGTCCCGCGGTGGAAGCGGGCGAGCGCCTCGGCTTCCTGCCGGGCGACCTGAGCCAGAAAGTCGACCCCTACCTGCGCCCGCTGTATGACGCGCTGTACGACCTGCTCGGCTTCGACCGCACCCAGAAGCTGTTCGAGAAGCAGGTGATCGAGATCGCCCCGCTGGCCTACATGCGCGGGCGCACGCTGAACCACGCCTTCGTGATCCTGGACGAAGCCCAGAACACGACGGTCGAGCAGATGAAGATGTTCCTGACCCGCATCGGCTTCGGCAGCAAGGCCGTGATCACCGGCGACGTCACCCAGGTCGACCTGCACAAGTCGCAGCGCTCCGGCCTGGTCGACGCCATCCACGTGCTGAAGAACGTACGCGGCATTGCCTTCACCCACTTCGCCAGCGAAGACGTGGTGCGCCACCCGGTGGTGGCGCGCATCATCGACGCCTACGAGAAAAACTCCTCGATCGAGGAATTGGCAGCCCTCCCCAAACCGACCCCTGTGAAAAATGCAAGAAAAAAAACATAAGCTCGACCTCGAAGTCCAGTATCCCGACACCCGCCTCGAAAAGGAGATCACCGAGGAAATGCTGCAGCGCTGGGTGGAAGCCGCCCTGCTCGGCCCGGCCGAACTGTCGATCCGCTTCGTCGACGCCGAGGAAGGCCTGGCCCTGAACCGCCAGTACCGCGGCAAGGACTATGCGACCAATGTACTGACCTTCGCCTACAACGAAGGCGAGGAACTGGGCGAGGACGACCCGACCCAGGCCGACATCATCCTGTGCACCGACGTCCTGCTGCGCGAGGCCGAGGAGCAGAAGAAGACGGTCGAGGAACACGCGGCCCACCTGGTCGTGCACGGCGTCCTGCACGCCCAGGGCTACGACCACGAGCACGACGAGGAAGCCGACGAGATGGAGCAGTTCGAGCGCGACATCATGGAAGTGCTCGGCTATCCGGACCCGTACTCGGACTGAAAAATGGGGCGGGACCGATCCCGCCCTTTCCGTACGTCAACATGCCGTCATCGGCGCGCATGATGGGCCTTTCGCCCTTTTGGTGTATCCTATACCCATCGCAACAACGGCTTCACGCCAAACTATGCCCGAGTATCCCAGTGACGTCCGATCGGACGTCAAACCCCACCGGTCGCTGTTCGAACGGCTGACCGCACTCATCTCCCCCGAGCCTGAAAACCGCGCAGAACTCCTCGAAGTCCTGCACGAAGCCCACGAACGCAAGCTGATCGACGCCGACGCACTCTCGATGATCGAGGGCGTGTTCCAGGTCTCCGACCTGTCCGTGCGCGACATCATGGTGCCGCGTTCGCAAATGGACGTGATCGACATCACCGATCCGATCGAGGACTGGCTGCCGATCGTGCTCGAGACCCAGCACTCGCGCTTCCCCGCCATCGAGGGCGAGCGCGACAAGGTGGTCGGCATCCTGCTGGCCAAGGACCTGCTGCGCTACTACGCCGAGGACTCCTTCGACGTGCGCAAGATGCTGCGCCCGGCGATCTTCATCCCGGAATCGAAGCGCCTGAACGTGCTGCTGCGCGACTTCCGCGCCAACCACAACCACATGGCCATCGTCGTCGACGAGTACAGCGGCGTGGCCGGCCTGATCACCATCGAGGACGTGCTCGAGCAGATCGTCGGCGACATCGAGGACGAATACGACTTCGACGAGGACGAAGACAACATCCTGTCGATCAAGGAAGGCCAGCTGGGGCCTCGCTGGCGGGTCAAGGCGCTGACCGAGATCGAGCAGTTCAACGAAGAAGTCGGCGCCGACCTGCCCGAAGACGATGCCGACACCATCGGCGGCCTGGTCGCCAGCCACCTCGGGCGCATGCCGCACAAGGGCGAAGTGTTCGACCTCCAGAACCTGCGCTTCGAAGTGCTGCGCGCCGACGCGCGCCAGATCCACGTGCTGCTGGTCGAGAAGCTGCCTTACGCCGAAGACGACCGCGACTGATGCTGCGCCGCCGTACCCAGCCCGGATCGCCGGACCGTTCCACTGCCACTGACCCAGCAAGCCGCGGCGCCAGGCCTTCCCCGAAGGCCCTGGTGCTGATGGCGCTGGCGGGCAGCACATCGCTCTTGTCCTTCCAGCCCTTCGGCTGGTGGCCGCTGCAGTTCCTGGCCCTGGCCTACTTCTTCTACCAGGTCGGCATGGGGACCTCGCCGCGTCGCGGCGTGTGGCTGGGCTGGGCCTTCGGTTTCGGCTGGTCGGTGGCCGGCATGCACTGGCTGTACATCGCCGTCACCCGCTTCGGCGGCCTGCCCGCCATCCTGGGGGCGATCGCGATCGCCCTGCTCGGCCTGTACATGGGCCTGTTCGGCGCCTTCGCCGGCGGCGCCGCCAGCTGGCTGCGCCGCAAGTGGTCGCTGCCGGTGAGCGCCTTCGTGCTGCTGGTGCTGCCCGCCGTGTGGGGCGTATCGGAATGGATGCGCGGCTGGATCTTCACCGGCTTCCCGTGGGCGGCCTCGGGCTATGCCCACAATGTTTCGCCGCTCGCCGGCTACGCGCCGATCGTCGGCGTCTACGGCCTCGGCGTGCTGGCCGCCCTGTGCGCCGGCTGCCTGGTGATGCTGACCCAGCGCGCGCGCTGGCCGGCCATCGGCCTGCTTGCGGCCGTGATGGCGGCTGGCTTCGGCCTGAAGCAGGTCAGCTGGACCCAGGAGGTGGGACAGCCGGTGACGGTGCGCCTGCTGCAGGGCGACGTGCGGCAGGACCAGAAATTCGACGCGGCCTACCTGTTCGAGATCATCGAGCGCTACCAGGCGATGATCACGGCGGCCCCGGCCGACCTGATCGCCACGCCGGAGACCGCGATCCCCGTCACGCCGCAGCAGCTGCCCGCGGGCTACCTGGATGCGCTGCAGGGCTTTGCCCGGCAGACCCGCAGCCACCTGATGATCGGCATTCCGACCCTGAGCCACGAGGGGCGCTACGCCAACAGCGTGATCGCGCTCGATCCGCGCGGCGCGGCAGGCACGCAAGGCTACCTCTACAACAAGTTCCACCTGGTGCCCTTCGGCGAATTCATCCCGCCGGGTTTCCGCTGGTTCACCGACCTGATGAGCATTCCGCTGGGCGACCAGACCCGCGGCGAGCCGCTGCAGGCGCCCTTCCCGGTCAAGGACCAGCTGGTGCTGCCCAACATCTGCTACGAGGACGCCTTCGGTGAAGAGATCGCGGCCCAGCTGCGCAATGCCGCCAAGCCGGCGACGCTGCTGCTGAACGTGTCGAACCTGGCCTGGTACGGCGAATCGGTGGCGATCCCGCAGCACCTGCAGATCTCGCAGATGCGCGCCATCGAGACCGGCCGCCCGATGCTGCGCTCGACCAACAACGGCGCCACCGCCGTCATCGACGGCCGCGGCAACGTCGTGCAGCGCCTGCCCTTCTACGAGCGCGGCGTGCTGGCGGCGACGGTGCGCGGCACCGAAGGCCTGACCCCGTACGTCCGCGCCGGCAACCTGGCTTTCCTGGCGCTCGGCGGCCTGATGCTCCTCGGCGCATGGATCGCCGGCCGCTACCGCAATCGGGTTTCGTAGGGTGGGCGGCTCCGCCGTCCACCCTACAAAAACCCCACCAATTCGTACTGCTGAGTTGAATCGCTCCCCAGCCTACCGGTAAAACTTAGTAGAATTGGTCATTTAGCAAATTTACCGTGACCGCGGCAGGCAATGCCGCAGCGCCCCACATATTGCTCACATCCGATGCTCACATTCCAACAAATCATCCTCACCCTGCAGACCTACTGGGACAAGCAGGGTTGCGCACTGCTGCAGCCCTATGACATGGAAGTCGGCGCAGGCACCTTCCACACCGGCACCTTCCTGCGCGCGATCGGCCCGGAGCCGTGGCGCGCCGCCTACGTGCAGCCGTCGCGCCGCCCGAAGGACGGCCGCTACGGCGAGAACCCGAACCGCCTGCAGCACTACTACCAATACCAGGTGGTGCTGAAACCCGCGCCGGAAAACATCCTCGACCTCTACCTCGGTTCGCTCGAGGCCCTGGGCCTGGACCTGAAGAAGAACGACGTGCGCTTCGTCGAAGACGACTGGGAAAGCCCGACCCTGGGCGCCTGGGGCCTGGGCTGGGAAGTCTGGCTGAACGGCATGGAAGTCACCCAGTTCACCTATTTCCAGCAGGTCGGCGGCCTCGATTGCAAGCCGGTGCTGGGCGAGATCACCTACGGCATCGAGCGCCTGGCGATGTACCTGCAGGGCGTCGAGAACGTGTACGACCTGGTGTGGACCGAGTGGGAAGAGAACGGCGTCAAGAAGACCCTGTCCTACGGCGACGTCTTCCACCAGAACGAAGTCGAGCAGTCGACCTACAACTTCGAGCATGCGAATACCGAGCTGCTGTTCCAGGCCTTCAGCAACCACGAAGCCGAGGCCAAGCGCCTGGTCGAGCTGCAGCTGACGCTGCCGGCCTACGAGCAGATCATGAAGGCTTCGCACAGCTTCAACATGCTGGATGCGCGCGGCGCCATCTCGGTGACCGAGCGCGCCGCCTACATCGGCCGCGTGCGCACCCTGTCGCGCCTGGTGGCCCAGGCCTACTACGACTCGCGCGAGAAGCTGGGCTTCCCGATGCTTCCAGGTGCCGACAAGGCTGCTGCTTAAAGAAGAACAGAACAAACCATGAACCAGACTCTCCTCGTCGAAATCCAGACCGAAGAACTGCCGCCGAAAGCGCTCGTCAAGCTGGGCGCCGCTTTTGCGAACGGCATCGCCAATGGCCTGAAGGCGCGCGACTTTCTTGAGCTTGATAGCGTCGTCACGTCCCACGCCACCCCGCGCCGCCTGGCGGTCACGATCACCAATGTGCGCGGCACCTCGCCCGACAAATCGATCCGCGAAAAGGTGCTGCCGGTCTCGGTCGCCCTGGACAAGGACGGCAACCCGAGCGCGCCGCTTGGCAAGAAGCTGGCCGCGCTGGGCTTCCCCGACCTGAAGATCAGCGACCTCGAACGCGCCCAGGACGGCAAGGCCGAATCCTTCTTCTACACCTATACCGCCAGCGGCAGCCAGCTCGCGGGCGCCCTGCAGGACGTCTTGCAGGAGACCGTCAGCAAGCTGCCGATCCCGAAGGTCATGAGCTACCAGCGCCCGAGCGGCGACACGGTGCACTTCGTGCGCCCGGTGCACCTGCTGCTTGCCCTGCATGGCGAAGGGGTACTGCCGCTGACGCTGCTGGGCCTCGAAGCCGGCCGCCACACCATGGGCCACCGCTTCCTGTCGCACGGCGGCCAGATCGCCATCCCGCACGCCGACCAGTACGCGCAAGTGCTGGAAAGCGAAGGCAAGGTGCTGTCGAGCGCCGAAGCGCGCAAGGAAAGCATCCGCAAGCAGCTGCTCGACAAAGCAGGCGCCGACCAGGTCCTGATGCCGGAATCGCTGCTCGACGAAGTGGCCGCGCTGGTCGAATGGCCGGTGGTCTACGAATGCCGCTTCGAGGAAGAATTCCTGGCGGTGCCGCAGGAATGCCTGATCCTGACGATGCAGACCAATCAAAAGTATTTCGCCTTGACCGATGCCTCGGGCAAGCTGCGCTCGCGCTTCCTGATCGTCTCGAACCTGGCAACCGATGACCCGTCGGCCATCATCGGCGGCAACGAGCGCGTGGTGCGCCCGCGCCTGTCGGACGCCAAGTTCTTCTTCGAGCAGGACAAGAAGAAGACCCTGGAATCGCGTCTGCCGCTGCTGGAAAACGTGGTCTATCACAACAAGCTCGGCACCCAGCTCGAGCGCAGCGAGCGCGTCACCATCCTGGCGAGCAGCATCGCGCGCCGCCTGGGCTACGACGTGCCGCTGGCCGAACGCGGCGCACGGCTGGCCAAGGCCGACCTGCTGACCGACATGGTCGGCGAGTTCCCGGAACTGCAGGGCATCATGGGCACCTATTACGCGCGCCACGACGGCGAGCACGAGGAAGTCGCCCTGGCTGCATCCGAGCACTACCAGCCGCGCTTCGCCGGCGATGCGCTCCCCTCGACCAATACCGGCCTGGTGGCCGCGCTGGCCGACAAGCTGGAAACCCTGGTCGGCATCTGGGCCATCGGCCTGCAGCCGACCGGCGAGAAGGATCCGTTCGCGCTGCGCCGCCATGCCCTGGGCGTGATGCGCATGCTGGTCGAGAAGCGCCTGCCGCTGTCGATCTCCGAGCTGCTGGCTGCAGCGGCCGGCGTGTTCGAAGGCCAGGCCGCGTTCAAGGATCCGCGTGCCGAAGTCACCGTGTTCATGCTGGACCGCCTGCGCGGCATGCTGCGCGAGCGCGGCTTCTCGCCGAACGAGGTCGAGGCCGTGCTGGCCCAGAACCCGGACCGCGTCGACGACGTCGTCCAGCGCCTGGAAGCGGTGCAGGCCTTCGCCGCCCTGCCGGAATCGAGCTCGCTGGCCGCCGCCAACAAGCGCATCACCAACATCCTCAAGAAGAACGAGGACGCCATGCCGGCCGACGCGTCGGTCAGGCAGGAGCTGCTGGTCGAGCCGGCGGAAAGCGCGCTGGCCGCCAAGATGACCGCGCTCGAGGGCGACGTCAGCAGCGCATTCGAGAAGAGCGACTTCACCGGCGCCCTCAAGACGCTGGCGCTGATGAAGGATGAAGTCGACGCCTTCTTCAACGACGTGATGGTGATGGCGGACGACGTTAACCTGCGCAACAACCGCCTGGCGCTGCTGTCGCAGCTGCACGGCATGATGAACCGCGTGGCCGACATCTCCAAGCTCGCGGCATAAGGTCTTATCATGAAACTCATCATCCTCGACCGGGATGGGGTCATCAACCACGATTCGCCGGACTTCATCAAGTCGCCGGCGGAGTGGGTCCCCATTCCCGGCTCGCTGGAAGCGATCGCCCGCCTGAACCAGGCGGGTTACCGGGTCGTGATCGCCTCGAACCAGTCGGGCATCGCGCGCGAACTGTTCGACATCACGACCCTGAACGCGATCCACCAGAAACTGCATGCCAGCGCCCAGCTGGTCGGCGCCGACATCGATGCCATCTTCTTCTGCCCGCATGCGGCGGCCGACAACTGCGACTGCCGCAAGCCCAAGGCCGGCATGTTCGAAGAGATCAGCAAGCGCTACAAGCTGAGCCTGAAGGGCGTGCCCACCGTGGGCGACTCGCTGCGCGACCTGCAGGCCGGCTTCAAGTTGGGCTGCGTGCCCTACCTGGTCCTGACCGGCAAGGGCGAAAAGACCCAGCAGACCGGCGGCCTGCCGCCCGGCACCCAGGTATTCCCCGACCTCGCGTCGATGGTGACCGCCTTCCTCAAGACCGCGGCACAGCGGCCCGAGTAAATAAGCAAGCTATAACATCCAGAACCAGTCCATTGTCCGGAGCCCCTTTGCATACCCTCAGTCTGTTCCTGCGTTCCCTGCTCTTCAAGATCGTCATGATCGTGGCCACCGTGGTGTGGGCCTGTGTATGCTTCCTGGCGGCGCCGCTGCCCTACAACAAGCGCTTCTGGGTGACCTCGCGCTGGAACGTCTTCATCATCTGGTGTGCGAAGGTCATCTGCGGCATCCGCTACGAGTTCAAGGGCTACGAGAACCTGCCGGACGGCCCGGCCATCATCCTGTCCAAGCATCAGTCGGCGTGGGAGACCATCTTCCTGCTGCCGAATCTCACCCGGCCGCTGGTCTACGTTTTCAAGAAGGAGATCCTCTACATCCCCTTCTTCGGCTGGGGCATGGCGCTGCTGCGCATGATCCCGATCGACCGCAAGCAGGGCAAGAACGCGTTCGCCCAGGTGGTCAGGCACGGCCGCCGGCGCCTGGCCGATGGCCAGTGGATCATCATGTTCCCGGAAGGGACGCGCATCCCGGTCGGCCAGAAAGGCAAGTACAAGAGCGGCGGTACGCGCCTGGCTGTCGAAACCCAAACCGTGGTCGTCCCGATCGCGCATAATTCAGGTGAGTGCTGGCCGAAGAATTCCTTCCTCAAGCGCCCCGGCCTGATCACGGTCTCGATCGGCAAGCCGATTTCGCCGGACAACCACACCCCCGACAGCATGATGCAAGAGGTCGAAAATTGGATAGAATCCGAAATGCGCGTTATCTCGCCCCACGTCTACAGAGGTGGCTGAGCGACGTCAGCGCCCAGATCAGGAATTCGAAACCGCAGCACGACATGACTTCTTCCAAGATCGACGGGCACCAGCTGGAACTGTTTGCACAGGAATTCTTCGCGGCGCTCAAGCCTTCGGATAAACCGGCCCCGCCCTCGCAGCCTCTCTTCAAGGCGCCGCCCCCGGCGCCGCGCCACCTCATCCCGAGTCCGCCCGTCGGCGAGGGCGAGCCGCCGCTCAAGCGCATCGTCCTCGGGTCCCATACGGTCGATTACGCCCTGCGCCGCTCGACGCGCCGCTCGATCGGCTTCATGATCGACGATGACGGCCTGCGCGTGACCGCCCCGCGCCGCTGCACGCAAATCGACATCGACAACGCGATCCGCGCCAAGCAGCGCTGGATCCTCACCAAGCTGCTGGAACGCGGCGAGCGCCGCGCCCAACGCCAGGAACGTGCACCGGTCGAATGGAAGGACGGCGCCCGCCTGCCCTACCTGGGCGGCGAGATCACCCTGCGCTTGGAAGAAGCGGCGCGCAGCCACTGCCAGTACGACGCGGCGAAGCGCGAGCTGTGGATCGGCGTGGTGCCCGGACTGTCGGAATGGCAGTTGAAGGAACGCGTCAAGCTGTGGTTCCAGGCCGAGGCGAAACGGCTGTTCAAGGAGCGTCTGGATTTCTTCGCGCCGCAGCTGAACGTGGCCTACAAGGCCTTCGCGCTGTCCTCGGCGGGCACGCGCTGGGGTTCGTGCACGATCGAGGGGAATATCCGCCTGAACTGGCGGCTGGTCCACTATCCCGCGTCGCTGGTGGACTACGTGGTGGTGCACGAACTGGCGCACCTGCGCGAGATGAACCACAGCCCGCGTTTCTGGGCGACGGTGGGCGAGGTGTATCCGGATTACGACGGGGCGCGGCTGGCGCTCAAGAAGCGGTCGCTCGAGATGCCCGTTTTATTTGCGGAGTGATCTTCGTAGGGTGGTCGGCTTCGCCGACCGCGCGTTCAAATCTCGTATGAATGGATGCTACGCGATCTTTCACCTGCTGGTTGAAAGCGCGTACGGCTACGCGTGATCTGGTCCACTGGACCAGATCACCCCTACAACAGCGAATCGCGGCGCGCAGCGGCCAGCTCTTTCATCGCCCCCATCTGCGCCTCCGACAGCGCCCGATACGGAATCGGCAAGGTCCCCCGCTTCAATACCATCATGAACCCGCGCGAATAGGTGCGCACGCCGATCACGTCTTCCCACCCGATCAGGGTCACGCCCCCGCTGGTGCGCACGATGCCGTGCTGGTCGATGGTGAATTCATAGGTGCGCCGGCCGCGGCCGAGCATGACGAAATGGAGGGCGGCGCCGAAGGTGCTTTTCAGGCGAAGGTAGAGGCTGGCTGGCCAGCGGATGCGCCGGCGGCGGATCAGGAAACCGCCGTGCTGCCACATGAAGCTGATGTATTCACCCAGCGTGTAGCGCACGAAGAAATGCAGTTCGGACAAGGGAACGGGAGGCGCAGCGGATGACACCGGGATATCCACCGGGCCGTCACTCACAGGCATGTGCAACAGCTTGTCGTCGGCCTGCTGTTGTACCGGCATGGCGACAGGTTGATTGCTGCCCATTGGGTCACTAAGCGGCCTCGGGTGATTAAACGACAACATAGCGCATCCCCTGGTTATTATCCGAGCTCGAACCGGAATGGTAGCAAAACCTACCGGATAAGTCGTCGCAGGAGTTCAACAGTGCGCAGGGTGGCGCCGCGGTGGCGGCCCGCGAACGCGAGCGCATGCGCGCCCATGCCAAGGCGGGCGGCCTCGTCTTCCAGCAGGCGCAGCGCGGCCGCGATCAAGGCGTCGGCATCAAACACGCGCAGGGCGGCGCCATCCGCCACCGCTTCCTCGGTCGCCTGGGCGAAGTTGAAGGTGTGCTCGCCCACCAGCACCGGCTTGCCCAGGGCGCAGGCTTCGATCAGGTTCTGCCCGCCTAGCGGCATCAGGCTGCCGCCGATGAAGGCGCAGTCGCAGGCGGCGTAGTAGGCGAACATCTCGCCCATCGAGTCGCCCAGCAGCACGTCGGCATTGCCAATGCCCGCTTCCAGGCGCGAGCGCCGCTGTACCGTCAGGCCGCGCGCCGCGGCCAGTTTCTCGACTTCGTCGAAGCGCTGCGGATGGCGCGGCACGATCGCCAGCAGCGCATTCGTCGGCTTGTCCGCCGCATGCTGCCAGGCGTCCAGGATCAGGGCTTCCTCGCCCTCGCGCGTGCTGGCGCACAGGAACACGGGACGCTGGCCAAACTGCGCGCGCAGCCAGGCGCCCTTCTCCAGCGCGGCCTGGGGCGGCACCACGTCGAACTTGATGCTGCCGGTAACCGCCACCTGCGGCGCGCCGAGCGAACGGATGCGCCCGGCGTCAGCCTCGGTCTGCGCCGCCACCAGCGTGATGGCCTGGGCCGCATCCGTCATCAGGGCGCCCATCTTCTGCCCGCGCCCCAGCGAGCGTTCCGACAGGCGCGCATTGACCAGCGCCACCGGTACCCCGGCCGAGGCGCAGCCGGCAATCAGGTTCGGCCACACCTCGGTCTCCATCAGGATGCACACGCGCGGCTGGAAGCGGCGCAGGAAGCGTCCCACCATGAAGCCGGTGTCGTAAGGCAGGTAGGACTGCACCAGGCGCTCGCCGTGGTGGCCGAACAGGGACTTGCCGGTGGCGCGGCCGGTCGGCGTCATGTGGGTCAGCAGGATGCGGGAATCGGGATACGCGGCGAGCAGCGCCTCGACCAGCGGTTCGCTGGCGCGGGTTTCGCCGACCGAGACGGCGTGCACCCACAAGGTCGTGCGGGTCGATGGGGGCGCATCGGGAAAGCCCAGGCGCTCGGCCCAGTGGGCGCGGTAGCCGGGCTCCTTGCGCCCGCGCCACCACAGGCGCCCGAACACGAGCGGCAGCGCCAGCCACCAGGCCAGCGAATACAGCCACCGCTTCACACGGCCTCCAGCAGGCGGCGCGCGGCGGCGATGACTTCAGGCGCGGACGGCGGCGATTGCATGTCGCCGAGGTTGACGATCCGATTCGACCAGTTGCCTTCGGTCTTCCACTTCGGCGAATCGCAGTAGATCTCGACCGTCGGGCGGACAAAGGCGGCGGCGATATGGGTCAGGCCGGTGTCCACGCCCACCGCGAGGCGCGCATGCTGGGCCAGGGCCACCGCGTCCATCATCGACAGCTTCGGCAGCACGCGCGCATTCGGCAGGCCGGCGGCCATGGCTTCGGCCTCCTGCTGTTCCTGGGGCGAGCCCCAGGGCAGCAGCACCGGCATCGGCGCCAGGGCGCGGCCGAGTTCGATCCAGTTCTCGCGCGACCAGCGCTTGGCGTCGCGCGCGGTGCCGTGGAAGAACACGGCATAGTCTTCAAGCGGCAGGAAGGCGGGGCGCGACGCTGCCTGCGGCGCAGGCAGGCCGAAATCCGGCGCATGGTCGACCGTGTAGCCGAGCGCGGCGCCGGCGACCATGCGTCCGCGCGCCACCGCGTGGGTACGTGGATTCAGCGGGATGCTGTCGGTGTGGAAGATGCGCGAGATGCCCTCGTAGCCCGAGCCTTCGCTGCCGTTGGCCAGGCCGACCTTCCGGCCGCCCTTGCGCACGCGCGCCGCGCCCATGATGACGCCGGTCTTGAGCAGGCCCTGGGTATCGAACACATAGTCGTATTCTTCCTCGCGCAGGGTAGAGAAGAAGGCCTTGATCTCGGCCCGGGTTTCCGCCTTGCCGAGGCCCTTGCGCCAGCGGCGCAGCGCCCAGGGGATGATTTTGCGGACGTGCGGATTCAGGCGCACCAGGCTGGTATAGCCCTCTTCCACCACCCAGTCGATGGTGGCGCCCGGATGGTGGCGCAGGATGTCGGCCACCATCGGCAGGTTATGCAGCACGTCGCCCAGCGACGACACGCGCACCAGCAGGATCTTCAAGCGCAGGTCCTTAGAACGGCAGTTCGGCGTCCGGCTTGGCCGCCAGGATCACGGTCTTGAACTCGGCCTGGATGCGTGCCAGGGCTTCCGGGTTCTCGCCTTCGAAGCGCAGGACCACCACCGGGGTGGTGTTCGAGGAACGCGCCAGGCCGAAGCCGTCCGGGTACTCCACGCGCAGGCCGTCGATGCCGTTGATGCTTGTAGAGGTCGGGAAAGTCGCGTTGGCGCGCAGGCTGTCGATCAGGGCGAAGTTCTCGCCCTCCTTCAGGTGCAGGTGCAGCTCCGGAGTGCTGCTGGCGATCGGCAGGCTGTTGAGCAGCTTCGACGGATCGGCTTCCTTGGTCAGGATCTCGAGCATGCGCGCGCCGGCGTACAGGCCGTCGTCGAAGCCGTACCAGCGGTCCTTGAAGAAGATGTGGCCGCTCATCTCGCCGCCCAGCGGGGCGCCGGTTTCCTTCAGCTTGGCCTTGACCAGCGAGTGGCCGGTCTTCCACATCAGCGGGCGGCCGCCGGCCTGCTCGATCCAGGGAGCGAGGTGGCGGGTGCACTTGACGTCGTACAGGATCTCGGCGCCCGGGTTGCGCGACAGGACGTCGCTGGCGAACAGCATCATCTGGCGGTCCGGGAAGATGATCTGGCCATCCTTGGTGACGATGCCGAGGCGGTCGCCGTCGCCATCGAAGGCCAGGCCGATCTCGGCGTCGGTCTCCTGCAGCGCCTTGATGAGGTCCTGCAGGTTTTCCGGATGCGCCGGGTCCGGGTGGTGGTTCGGGAAGTGGCCGTCCACTTCGCAGAACAGTTCGACCACTTCGCAGCCCATGCCGCGATACAGGTCGCCGGCAAAGGCGCCGGCCACGCCGTTGCCGCAATCGACCGCGATCTTGATCGGGCGCGCGATCTTGACGTCGCCAATGATGCGCTCGAGGTAGGCGGCGCGGATATCGTGGGTGCCGTAGGCGCCGCGCTGTTCCGCGACGCTGCCGTCGTAGGCTGCGATGCTGTCGTGCAGGGCCAGGATGGCGTCGCCGTAGATCGCCTCGCCCGCCATGACCATCTTGAAGCCGTTGTAGTCCGGCGGGTTGTGGCTGCCGGTGACCATGATGCCCGAACGGGTGTCGAGCACGTTGGTGGCGAAGTAAACCATCGGGGTGGCGACCATGCCGAGGTCGATCACGTCCACGCCGGCGTCGCGCAGGCCTTCGCCCAGGGCGGCGGCCAGGCCGGGACCCGACAGGCGGCCGTCGCGGCCGATCACGACCTTGCGCTCTCCCTTCGCCAGGGCGGCGGCGCCGAATGCGCGGCCGATGTGGCGTGCAATGCCTTCGTCCAGCGTCTTGTCGATGACGCCGCGAATGTCATAGGCCTTGAAGATCGTTTTCGAGAGAGCAAGCATGATGTCCTTGGAAAGCTGGGGCGCGGGCATACGAAAGCAGCCGGAGGACGCGGCAGGCGTCAGCGCCGAATTATCGGATGAGAGTTAGAGGAATGACAAATGCAGCTATTGTAGCGGCAAGCGGCGTCCGGTGGGAAACGGACGGACCGCTCGCGCTGGTCGTACCAGGGCCGGGAAGTCCGGCCTGAAAAAGCTTAGACGCGCAGCTTGTCGAGCGACTTGCCGCCTTCGACCCATTCCTTGACCCATTTCGGCTGGCGGCCGCGGCCGGTCCACTGCTGCGATGCATTGTCCGGATGGCGATAACGCACGGCCACCGAATTGCCCTTGGTCGCGTTGCCGCGGCCGCCGGTCGCCAGCAGGTCCTTGAGGGGCACGCCAACACTCTGCGCGATCGCCAGAATCTGTTCGCGCGCCTTTTGCACTTCCTGGACTTCGCGCTTCTTCATCTCCTGCTTGATTTGTTCCTGCAGGTTGCGCAAATCGCCTACGGACATATTGGACAGATCCATCTTTATTCCCTCGTTGAATGAAAGGTTGAAACAATAGCGCCTAACAAATCCCTCATTGCTGCGTTGTATCGCCTTGCCCTGAGGGCTTTGTTAGACGCTCTAGCGCTTGAAGTGGCATGGCGAGATACTCACCAATTGTCGCAATATACTAACATTAATGACTTAATTGCGCTTTTTCTTTTGTAAGAAAAGCCAGCGTGGCGACTTAAATCGAACAATACGCGCATATAACCAGAGGTAACTGATTATAAACAACAAACTGAAGAAGATGAGCACACTGGTGTTTTTCCAGAACACGGTTGCCGGAATGACGGCCATCAGGGAAAACAGCCATAAATAAGGCGAGGTGCGCGCGTTCCGTTTCATTAGTGCGCGCGCCTCGCGCGGCCCCACCGTCCATTGCACGATACGCCGGAATATCAAACTATGCAGGTGAATTCCGTCCGGCAGTGCCGGCGATTTACCGCGCACGAACATGCGGCGGTAAGCGGAGAATATCGTTTCGAATGCGGGATAAATCAGCAGCAGCGCGGCGTACCAGGTGGACACGCCGGGATTGCGCATCACCAGCAGCAGCGCCAGTTCGCCGAGCATGAAACCGATGAAGTAGGCGCCGCCGTCGCCGAGGAAAATCAGGCCCACCGGGTAATTCCAGATCAGGAAGCCGGCAGTGGCGCCGGCCACGATCAGCGCGGTCACCAGCACCACCATGTCCCCCACCTGCAGCGCCACATAGGCCAGCGACAGCAGCATGCAAATGCTGACCATGCTGGCCAGGCCATTGAAGCCGTCGATGATATTCACGGCATTCGCGATGCCCGCCACCGCGAGCACCGTGAGCGGCAGCACCACCAGATCCCATTGCAGCGGCAGCGCGCCCCAGGGCAGGTCGAGGCGCACCAGTTTTGCATCGAGCAGGTAATAGGCGAACAGCGCGGCAAGCATCGTGAGCAGCAGCCGGCGTGCCGGTGAAACGCGGCCGGTATAGTCTTCGACGATACCGCCGGCCATGGCAATGAAGGCGCATCCGAGCAGGGGCGCGATCCATGCGCCGAGCGCCGGTTCGCGCATCGTCGACATCGCGGCGGTGAATAAGACGGCGAGAAAGATCGGCACCCCGCCGATGCGCGCAACCAGATGCGCGTGGAACTTCTGCACGCCGCCATAATTGGTATCGAGCGCAAAACCATTGCGCTTCGCATACTTAATCACCAGCAGGGTGAGCACTGCACAGGATACGAAACCGACGAAAAAGGAGAACATTTTATTATTCTTTCGGTGCACACTGTAAGTCGTTTCCGCGTCGACCCTGCGGAAAAAACACCGCACTCTTATCGTGGGAATGGTGGCCCATTGTACCGGAATAGAAGAGGCGCTCCGGAGCCGAATGCGATTCCGCACGGCGTCGTTCGATTGCGTCAAATTCGCGTTAGTTCGATTGCGCGCACGTGTTCCGTATTCGCCTGCGTTTCGCCGTGCCGATGCGGCCACTGGCGAAATCATTTAGTATCCCCACAGCGGTCCTGTTCCGCCTCTGCTCCACCACTTCGATAAGAACAACATGAGAACCTACGCCATCGGCGACCTGCAAGGCTGCGCCCACGAAGCTCAACTTTTGATCGACCGCATCGTCGACGACGCGCACCAGCATGGACAAACGCAGCCGCGCATCCTGTTCGTGGGCGACCTGATCAACCGCGGTCCGGATTCGCTGACCGCACTGCGCCGCATGAAGGCGCTGTCCGACGAGAATCCCGGCCGCATCGAAGCGCTGCTCGGCAACCATGACCTGCACCTGATCGCGGTGGCGGTCGGCGCGCAGCGCGCCAGCCGCTCCGACACGCTCGACGAGATCCTGGCCGCACCCGATCGCGATGAACTCATCGGGTGGCTGCGCCAGCGCCCGCTGGCGATGTTCCTTGACGCGCACCTGCTGGTACACGCTGGCGTCGCGCCGCAATGGAGCGCGGCGCAGACGATGGCGCTGGCGCACGAGGTCGAAGCCGTGCTGCGCGGCGACGGCTGGATCGATTTCCTGGGCCAGATGTACGGGAACGAGCCGAACCAGTGGGACGACAGCCTGACCGGGATCGCGCGCCTGCGCTGCATCGTCAACGCGCTCACGCGCATGCGTCTGTGCGCGCCGGACGGGAGCATGGATTTCCTGCACAAGGAAAGCGAGAGCGGGCCGGAAGGCTCCGGCCTGCTGCCCTGGTTCGACCTGCCGCAGCGGGCGACGGCCGACGTGACCGTGGTGTTCGGGCACTGGTCGGCGCTGGGGCTGGTGCTGCGGCCCAACCTGGTGGGGCTCGACAGCGGCTGCGTGTGGGGCGGGAAGCTGACGGCGGTGTGCCTGGACGACCGCTCGCTGCTGCAGGTGGATTGTCCCGAGTACCGGGAGCACAGCGGCAAGAAATGACATGGCCGGCGGGGCCGGCCATGCGAGGGATCAGCGGTGCAGCTGGCTCAGGTCGCGCACCGCGCCGCGGTCCGCCGAGGTCGTGAGCGCCGCATACGCCTGCAGCGCCTGCGACACGTAGCGCTCGCGCGCCACCGGCTTCCACGCATCGCGGCCGCGCTCTTCCATCTTCCCGCGCCGGTGCGCCAGCTCTTCGAAGCTCACGCGCAGGTTGATGGTGCGCGCCGGGATGTCGATGTCGATGATGTCGCCCTCCTCCACCAGCCCGATCGCGCCGCCTTCCGCCGCTTCCGGCGAGGCATGGCCGATCACCAGGCCCGAGGAGCCGCCCGAGAAGCGCCCGTCGGTGAACAGCGCGCAGGCCTTGCCGAGGCCCTTGGACTTGATGTACGAGGTCGGGTACAGCATCTCCTGCATGCCCGGCCCGCCCTTCGGGCCTTCGTAGCGGATGATGACCACGTCGCCGGCGTGGACCGTGTCGCCCAGGATGCCTTCCACCGCCGCGTCCTGGCTTTCGAACACGCGCGCCTTGCCGCTGAACTTGAGGATGCTCTCGTCCACGCCCGCCGTCTTCACGATGCAGCCCTTCTCGGCGATGTTGCCGTACAGGACAGCCAGGCCGCCGTCCTGCGAATAGGCGTGCTCGCGGTCGCGGATGCAGCCGGTGCTGCGGTCCAGGTCGTTCGCATCGAAGCGCTCGGACTGCGAGAACGCGACCTGGGTCGGCACGCCGCCCGGCGCTGCGCGGAACAGCTGGTGCACGCTTGGATCGTCGCTGCGCTTGATGTCGTACTTCTCGATCGCCTCACCCATGGTCGGGCTGTGCACGGTCGGCAGCGAGGTGTCGAGCAGGCCGGCGCGCGCCAGCTCGCCCAGGATGGAGATGATGCCGCCGGCGCGGTGCACGTCCTCGATGTGGTATTTGTCGGTCATCGGCGCCACCTTGCACAGGCAGGGCACCTTGCGCGAGATGCGGTCGATGTCGGCCATGGTGAAGTCCACCCCCGCCTCGTGCGCCGCCGCCAGCAGGTGCAGCACGGTGTTGGTGGAGCCGCCCATCGAGACGTCCAGCGCCATCGCGTTTTCCCAGGCGGCCTTGGTGGCGATCGAGCGCGGCAGCACCGAGTAGTCGTCCTGTTCGTAGTGGCGCTTGGCGATTTCCACGATCAGGCGGCCGGCGCGCAGGAACAGTTCCTTGCGGTCGGCATGGGTGGCGACGATGGTGCCGTTGCCCGGCAGCGACAGGCCCAGGGCCTCGGTGAGGCAGTTCATCGAGTTCGCCGTGAACATGCCCGAGCAGGAGCCGCAGGTCGGGCAGGCCGAGCGTTCGATCTCGGCAACGTCGGCATCGGACACCGTGCTGTCGCCAGCCTTGATCATGGCGTCGACCAGGTCCAGCTTGATCACCTTGCGGTCATTGTTGACCACCTTGACCACCTTCCCCGCTTCCATCGGACCGCCGGAGACGAACACCACCGGGATGTTCAGGCGCATCGCGGCCATCAGCATGCCCGGGGTGATCTTGTCGCAGTTCGAGATGCAGACCATGGCGTCGGCGCAGTGGGCGTTGACCATGTACTCGACCGAGTCGGCAATCAGGTCGCGCGAAGGCAGCGAGTACAGCATGCCGCCGTGGCCCATGGCGATGCCGTCGTCGACCGCGATGGTATTGAATTCCTTGGCCACGCCGCCGCTGGCTTCGATCTCGCGCGCCACCAGCTGGCCCAGGTCCTTCAGGTGCACGTGGCCGGGCACGAACTGGGTGAAGGAATTGACCACCGCGATGATCGGTTTCTCGAAGTCGCCGTCCTTCATGCCGGTGGCGCGCCACAGGGCACGGGCGCCGGCCATGTTGCGGCCCTGGGTGGTGGTGCGGGAACGGTAAGTCGGCATCGTGGTCTCCTCGGACAGCGTATAGGTAAAGCACCAGCGTGCCGCCTTGGCTGTGAGTTGTCCAATATATGATTTATTGCTCTGTGATACGTTTTACATATCACGGTGCAGTGCGGCGCCGACCGCCTCCTGCGCGGCCTCGGCCAGCTCGCGGCGGTGCGCCCCGCTCCCATCGATCGGCGCCAGCGGCTGCAGGCGCGCGATCACCGCCTTTCCTTCCAGGATCGTGAACAGGCTGTCCACGAAGGTGGTGTCGCCGGTGTAGTCGACCGCATGGTGATAGGCGCCGCTCGCGTCCACATAGGACAGCGCATAGGGCTGCACCGCCACTTTCGCATCGATGGCGGCCTCGAACAGGTTGGCGTGGAAAGGCAGCACCTCGCCCTGCCTGGACGTCGTCCCTTCGGGGAAGAAGGCGACCCGCTGCCCCTCCTGCAACACGGTGACCAGGCCCTTGAAGATGTGGCGCAGCTCGCGCCGGTTGCCGCGCGCGATGAAGACCGTGCCGGCGGCGGCGGCCAGCCAGCCGAGCACCGGCCAGGAGCGGATCTCGGCCTTGGCCACGAAACGGCAGGGATGCAGCGCGTTGATGACGAAGATGTCGAGCCAGGAGACGTGGTTGGCCACGATCAGCGCGTGCTCGAGCACGGGCGCTCCCGGCGCCTGCTCGACGCTCACGCGGCACAGGCCAAGCAGCTTGCGCGACCAGCGCCGCGTGAGGCGCTCGCGCGTGGCGAGCGAGACCAGCGGAAACACCAGCGCGCAGGTCGCCAGGCCCGCCACCAGGTGGACCACGACGCGCGCCAGGCGCAGGGCAAGCCGGATCTTCACGATGCGAGCGGGCTCACCTCATCAACGCTGGAAGGCCACGCGGCCGCGCACCAGCGTCGCCCGTACCTGCCCGGCCAGCTCGAAGCCGAGGAAAGGCGTGTGCTTGCCCTGGCTCGCCAGGGCCTTGCGCTCGACCTTCCAGCGGGCCTCCGGGTCGAACAGCACCACGTCGGCCGCCGCGCCCACCGACAGGGTGCCGGCCGGCAGGCCGGCGATGCGCGCCGGCTCCGACGTTACCTTGGCCAGCGCCTGCGCCAGCGCGTCCTTGCCGTCCTGGTCCTCCACCCACTTCAGGGTAAGCGCCAGCAGCAGCTCCAGGCCGGTCGCGCCCGGCGTCGCTTCGGCGAAGGGCAGCAGCTTCTCGTCCTCGTCCACCGGGGTGTGGTCGGAGCAGACCGCATCCACGGTGCCGTCCAGCAGGGCGCTGCGGATCGCGTCGCGGTCGCGCTGGCTGCGCAGCGGCGGGTTGAAGCGCGCATTCGGGTCGAAGAAGCCGATGTCGGCGTCGGTCATGTGCAGGTGATGCACGCCGACGTCGCAGGTCACCTGCAGGCCTTCCTTCTTGGCGCCGGCCACCAGCGCCAAACCGGCTGCCGAGGACATGCGGCACAGGTGCACGCGGGCGCCGGTGGCGCGCATCAGCTCGAAGATGGTGTGCAGGGCGATGGTTTCCGACATGACCGGCACGCCGGACAGCCCCAGGCGCGAGGCCAGCGGGCCGCTGTGGGCAACGCCGCCGCGGCCGATGTGGGCGTCCTGCGGGCGCAGCCACACGGTGTAGCCGAAGGTCTTGGCGTACTGCATGGCGCGCAGCAGCACGGTGGTGTCCAGCACCGGCACCTCGGCCTGCGAGAAGCCGATGCAGCCGGCTTCGGTCAGCTCGGCCATTTCGGTGAGCGCCTGGCCCTTCAGGCCCATGGTCAGCGCGCCCAGCGGGTGCACGTTGGCCTGGTCGAGGATGCGCGCGCGGTGCTTGAGCATCTCCACCAGGCCCGGCTCGTCCAGCACCGGATCGGTATCCGGCGGGCAGACCAGGGTGGTCACGCCGCCCTGCATCGCCGCCTGCATTTCGGATTCCAGCGTCGCCTTGTATTCGTAGCCCGGCTCGCGCAGGCGCGCGGACAGGTCGACCAGGCCGGGAGCGACCACCAGGCCGCTGGCATCGATGGTCTGGTCGGCGCTGAAGCCGTCAGGGGCCTTGCCGAGGGCGGCGATCTTGCCGTCGGCGATGAACAGGTCCGTGACCTGGTCGATATTGTTTGCCGGGTCGATGATTCGCCCGTTCTTGATGTGGTAGTTCATCCGTGGGTTCCTGCCAAAATGCTCATCACTGCCATGCGTACCGCAATGCCGAAGGTCACCTGCGGCAGGATCACCGCCTGGCTGCCGTCCGCCACCGCCGAGTCGATCTCGACGCCGCGGTTCATCGGGCCCGGGTGCATCACGATCGCATCCGGCTTGGCCAGCGCCAGGCGCTCCGGGGTCAGGCCGTAGCTCTTGAAGTATTCCTGCGCCGAAGGCAGCAGCGCGCCGCTCATGCGTTCGTTCTGCAGGCGCAGCATGATGATGACGTCGACGTCCTTCAGGCCCTCGTCCATGTTCGTGAAGGTGCGCACGCCCATTTCGGCCAGGCCGCCCGGCAGCAGCGTATGCGGGCCGATGGCGCGCACTTCCGGCACGCCCAGGGTGGTCAGCGCATGGATGTCCGAGCGCGCCACGCGGCTGTGCAGGATGTCGCCGACGATCGCCACCCGCAGGTTGGTGAAGTCCTTCTTGTAGTGGCGGATCGTGTACATGTCGAGCAGGCCCTGGGTCGGGTGCGCGTGGCGGCCGTCGCCGGCGTTCACCACGTGCACGTGCGACTGCCCGGTCTCGACCAGGTGCTTGGCGATCAGGTAAGGCGCGCCCGACTGCGCGTGGCGCACCACGAACATGTCGGCGTGCATGGCCGACAGGTTGTCGATGGTGTCGAGCAGCGACTCGCCCTTGCTGGCCGACGAGGCCTGGATGTTCAGGTTGATGACGTCGGCCGACAGGCGCTTGGCGGCGATCTCGAAGGTGGTGCGGGTGCGCGTGCTGTTTTCGAAGAACAGGTTGAACACGCTCTTGCCGCGCATCAGCGGCACCTTCTTGACCTCGCGGTCGGAAATGCCCACGAAGCTCGATGCGGTGTCGAGGATGTGGTTGACGACCGACTTGGGCAGGCCCTCGATGGAGAGCAGGTGCTGCAGCTCCCCGTGCTTGTTCAGTTGCGGGTTAAGAAAGATCTTGGACATTGTCTTCTTCAATGGTCAGCGAAAGTTGGCCGGCGTCGTCGCGCTGCAGGCACAGCGACTGATTCGGCGCCAGCTCGGCGCGGGTGCCGACGTAGTCGGGCGCCACCGGCAGCTCGCGCCCGCCGCGGTCGGCCAGGGCCGCCAGGCGGATGCAGGCCGGACGACCGTAGTCGAACAGCACGTTGATCGCGGCGCGCACGGTGCGGCCGGTCTGCAGCACGTCGTCCACCAGCACCACCGTCGCGCCGTCCACCGGGAAGCGGATGTGGGTCGGCTTCACGTCCGGGTGCAGGCCCTTCTTGGCGTAGTCGTCGCGGTAGAACGAGACGTCGATGGTGCCGAAGCGGCCAGTTAAGTCGAGGTCGCGCGCGAGACGTTCGGCCAGCCAGGCGCCGCCCGAGTGGATGCCGACGATGGCGGCATCGGGCACGCCGTCCAGGCCGGCGCGGACCTGGCCCAGCAGCTCGCGGTACAGCGCTTCCGCATCGTAGTCTTGATTAGATGTTGGCATGAGCGTCAAAGTATTGTTGCAAAATAATGGCGGCCGCCTTGGCGTCGATGATCTCGCCGCGCTTTTGCGGGATGACAGCGGACGAATAGCGCTCGTCGACGAGTTCGACAGGCAGGTTGAAGCGGCCGTGGAGCTGGTTGGCGAAGCGCCGGCTGCGCAGGGTCATGTCGTGCTCGGCGCCGTCGGGATGGCGCGGCTCGCCGACCACGAGGCGGGCCGGCTTCCATTCGTTGATGAGCTCGCCGATGACCTGGAAACGGGTGGCGTTGTCGACCGCCTTGATGACGGTCAACGGTTGGGCTTGGCCCGTGAGGGTGTTGCCCATGGCAATGCCGATACGTTTGACCCCGAAGTCAAATCCAAAAACGATGTCAACCACGGGCCATCTCGAACAAGCGGACCCCTTTAAGCATGACCGGCTTCAGTCGCAAGCATGAGTGGATCGATTCCCAGCAGTTTGATGGCGGCAGTGTAACGCTCCTCGATCGGCAGGTCGAACAGGACCTTGGCGTCGGCGCCCACGGTGAGCCAGCCGTTGCGCGAGAGTTCTTCCTCGAGCTGTCCCGGGCTCCAGCCGGCATAGCCGATCGACACCAGCATGCGAGCCGGGCCGGAGCCGCTGGCGACGGCTTCCAGCACGTCGATCGAGGTGGTGAAGGCAACGTCGTCGGTGACGGAGAGCGAGGACGAGAAGCGTCCGCCCGGCGAATGCAGCACGAAGCCGCGGTCGTCCTGCACCGGGCCGCCGAACATGATGGGCTGGTCCACCACCGAGGAGCGCAAGCCCGGGGCGAGCTTCAGGTCGACGCGGTCGAACAGGACTTCCATCGTCATGTCGGTCGGCTTGTTGATGACCACGCCAAGCACGCCCTTCTCGTTGTGCTCGCAGACATAGACGACGGTGCCGCCGAAGATCGGATCCTGGATCGAGGGCATTGCGATCAAGAAATGGTTGGCGAGGTTCAGCCCTGAAGAAGCCGGGCTGATCTTACCGAGCGTTTCACTCTGTTCCGGTGGCATGCCGGGCATCGGTAGAGTGCTGCCAACTTTGCTTTTTTTCATACGCTTACTCTCACATGGGCCCACTCAGGTTTGACCGCGAAGTGTCCACAAAACAACGTTACGCTTTTCGATAGTTTACACCGAATCGCTCCGGGGCCGATGGAAGCGGCCCGATAGACCCTCGATGCATACCCTGAAAAGCCCACCAGGCCGACCCGGATCTGTCCCGCCCAGCTGCAAACGCAGTCCTGTTAGGAAGAATCCTACCCAGTAAAATCGGCCGCCACCTTGACCCTGCACACGATGATGAATATGAGCAACTCCCTGGTCTGGTTCCGGCGTGACTTGCGGGCATTCGATCATGCCGCCCTTCACCAGGCCTTGACCTCGTCTAATTGTGTGTACTGCGTTTTCGTGTATGACAGCGACATTCTCGACCCGCTGCCGCGCGATGACCGCCGTGTGCGGTTCATCCACGCCAGCCTGGACAGCCTTGAGGCCGAGCTGCGTCGGCTCGGCGCTTATTTGATTGTGCGGCAGGGCCGCCCTCTTGAAGTGGTCCCGGCGCTCGCCACCGAACTGGGTGTCGACGCGGTGTTCGTATGTGCCGATTATGAACCCGACGCGGTGGATCGCGACGCACGGATGAAAGCCCGCCTGGCGGCCGATGGTAGGAAATTTCTGAGCTTCAAGGACCAGGTCGTCTTCGAACAGGACGAGGTGCTGACCTTGGCCAAGGGACCGTTCTCGGTGTTCACTCCCTACAAGAACGCCTGGCTCAAACGCTTGGCCGGCATGCCCGAGGCGCTGGCCGCGTATCCGGTCGATCCGTATGCACAGGCCTTCGCGCCCCCACCGCCTGACGCGCCACCCCTGCCCTCGCTGGCCGAGATCGGCTTCGAAGCGGGCGAGCCGCCGCTGCCGGCCGGCATGGAGGGCGCCGAGGAACTGTTCGAAGGCTTCATCGCGCACATTGCCGATTACGGCCGGGCGCGCGATTTCCCCTCGGAGGACGGCACCTCGCGCCTGTCGACCCACCTGCGCTTCGGCACCACCTCGATCCGCCACCTGGTGCGCACGGCGCGCCAGATGATCGAGAACGGCGCGGGCGGTTCCGGCGCCTCGGTGTGGCTGTCGGAACTCATCTGGCGCGATTTCTATTCGATGATCCTGGCGCGCAACCCGCACGTGGTCACGCGCTCGTTCAAGCCGGCCTTTGACCAGTTGGCATGGGAGAGCGGCGAGGAAGCCGAGGAGATGTTCGCGGCCTGGTGCGAGGGACGCACCGGCTATCCGCTGGTGGACGCGGCGATGGCGCAGCTGAACCGCACGGGCTTCATGCACAACCGGCTGCGCATGGTGACCGCCAGCTTCCTTACCAAGGACCTCGGGATCGACTGGCGGCGCGGGGAGCGCTATTTCGCGCTCAAGCTGAACGACTACGAGCTGGCCTCGAACAACGGCGGCTGGCAGTGGGCGGCGTCGACCGGCTGCGACGCGCAGCCGTGGTTCCGGATCTTCAATCCGGTGGCGCAGTCGCAACGCTTCGATGCGCACGGCGACTTCATTCGCGAGTGGGTGCCGGCCTTGGAACGGCTCGGTGCGAAGGAGATTCATGCGCCGTGGCTGGTCGACGCGGAGGTCCTGGCCGAGCGCGGCGTCGTGCTGGGAAGGGATTATCCGCTGCCGGTGGTCGAGCATGACGCGGCGCGGAAGCGGACGCTGGAGAGGTTTGCGGTGGTGAAGAAGGCTAGCGGCTGATCATGCAAAACTGGGTTCCCGCCTTCGCGGGAACGACAGTCTTTAGGGTAGCGCTACTAAGCTTGCCAACTATATTCGTTAGCTTCAAAACCGTCATCCCCGCGTAGGCGGGGATCCAAGTTCGTTCCGCAGCCTTCAGCTCTTCGCTTTGTCCAGCAAACTCTCGATCGCCGCCAGCAGCACCGGCTCCTGGTAGGGCTTCCCGAAGTAGGCATTCACGCCCAGCCCCAGCGCCACATTGCGGTGCTTGTCCGCCGTCCGCGAGGTGATCATGATGATCGGAATCCCCCTGGTCGCCTCCCTGCTGCGCAGCTCGCGCGTCAGGTCGAAGCCATCCATGCGCGGCATCTCGATATCCACCAGCATCAAGTCCGGCCGCGACGCCTCGATCTGCTCGAGCGCGTCGACGCCGTCCTTGGCCAGCATCACCCGGTAGCCCTCGCGCTCCAGCAGGCGCTGGGTCACGCGGCGCACAGTGATCGAGTCGTCCACCACCATGATCGCCGGTTTCTGTTCCGGCTGCGCCTCTTCGACGCCGGCGGCCAGCGGCGCCGCGGGCCGCTGGGCCAGCGCCACCGGATCGAGGATCAGCACGATCTCGCCCGTGCCCAGCACCGTGGCGCCGGCGATGCCCGGCAGCTTCGAGAGCTGCGGGCCGATGTTCTTGACCACCACTTCGCGGTTGCCCAGCACCTCGTCCACGCGCAGCGCGATGCGCCCGCCGGCGCCGTGCACGACCAGCACCGGGTTCAGGCGCTGCAGCGCGCCGCCCTTGCCTTCGCCCAGCAGCACGGCGAGCGTGTGCAGGGCGTGCGGCTGGCCGGCCACGGCGATCGCGCCGGCAGCCTGCGCCGTGCCCAGTTCGGTGTCGCGCACCTGCAGCACCTGCTCGACCAGGGTCGCCGGCAAGGCATGGGTGCGCCCGCCGCTCGCGACCAGCACCACCTGGGCCACCGCCAGCGTCAGGGGCAGGTGGATGGCAAAGCGCGTGCCTTTGCCCGGCTCGGTCGAGACCAGCACCCGGCCGCCCAGCGCCTGCGCCTCGGAGCGCACCACGTCCATGCCGACGCCGCGTCCGGCCAGCTCGGTGAGCGTGTCGGCGGTCGAGAAACCCGGCTCGAAAATCAGTTCGGCCGCTTCCTGGTCGTTCACGACCTGGCCCGGCCCCAGCAGGCCCAGGTCGCGCGCCTTGGCGCGGATGCGCTCCAGGTCCAGCCCGGCGCCGTCGTCGCTGAAGACGATCGCCACTTCGTTGCCGTGCTGGCTCACCTGCACCAGCACCTCGCCGGTTTCAGGCTTGCCGGCCTCCGCCCGTGCGGCGCGCGCCTCGATGCCGTGCACGATCGCGTTGCGCAGCAGGTGTTCGAAGGGCGCCGCCATCTGTTCCAGCACGCTGCGGTCGATCTCCACCGAGCCGCCACGGATGTCGAGGTTGACGCGTTTCTCGAGTTCCTTCGCGGTCTGGCGCGCGATCCGGAACAGGCGCTCTGCCAGGTTCGCAAACGGCACCATGCGCACCCGCATCAGGTCGCGCTGCAGGTCGCGCGTCATGCGCGATTGCGCCGCCAGGTCTTCGGCGGCGCTGTCCACCGTGCGCGACAGGCTTTCGTGGAAGGCTTCGACGTCGTTGACGCTTTCGGCCATCATGCGGGTCAGTTCCTGCAGGCGCGTGAAGCGGTCGAACTCGAGCGGATCGAATTTCTCCTCGCCGGCGATCGACAGGGTGGATGCGATCTGCGACTCGGCCTGCATCTCGATCTCGCGCATCTGGCGGCGCAGGCGGTCGAGGTTGTCCGAGAAGTCGGACAAGGCGCCCTTGAGCACGCCGACCTGGTTTTCCAGGCGCGAGCGCGAGATCGACACCTCGCCGGCCTGGTTGACGACGCGATCGAGGATGTCGGCGCGCACCCGCACCAGCGGCGCGCGGCTGCCCGGCTGCTCGGGGGCCGCCGGTACCGTTGCAGGCGCCGCCATCGCCGCGGGCTGCTGCAGCTGTTCGAACAGCAGCAGGGCCCCGTCATAGTTGGCCAGCAGTTCGTCGAAAGCCGCCGGCGTGGTGGTGCCGGCGTGCACCATGTTCTCGATCTGGGTTTCCAGCTCGTGGGTGTGCTGGCCGAGGCGCATCGCGCCGGCCATGCGGGCGCTGCCCTTCACCGTATGCAGCGCGCGCAGCAAGCCCTGGGCGATGGCATGGTCCTGCGGGTTCTGCTGCCACTGGCGCAGGCCGTTGCCGATCTGCGGGAACAGGTCGGCGCCTTCTTCCAGGAACACCGGCAGCAGGTCCGGGTCGAGTTCGTCGGTGAAGGCCGGGCTGGTGGCCAGCACGCTGTCGGCCGCGGCGGGCGCCGGCGCGGGTTCCGGCGCCGGCGCAGCGTCAAGGACCATGTCCGGCGCCGCCGCCACGCTTTCCGGCGCCGCATCGAGCACCGCCTCGTCCGGCGTGACCGCGACAAAAGCAGGCTCCGGCTGCGCCGGCGCGGCCTGGTCGAGGGCCGGGGCAGCAAACGGGTCGTCCAGGAAGCTGTCGAACAGGTCGTCGATCTCGTCGGCCACGCGCTCCTGCTTCTGTTCTTCGCGCGGCGCAGCGAGCTGCTCGGGCGGAGGCGGCGCCGCCAGGATCTCGCCGTAGGCGCTGGCGAACAGGGCGTCGAGCGTCACGGCCAGCTCCGGATCGACCTCGCCGTACAGGCTTGCCGCCTGCTGGCTGGCCAGGCGCGCCAGTAGCGTGTCGAGCTGGGCGATCAGCTCCGGCTGGGCCGGGGGCAGTTCGCCGAGGGCGAACACCTGCAGCATCGTGCGCACCCGCGACAGGGTCGACTCCAGCAGTTCACGGCCGTCCTCGTCGAGCGCCGGGCCCGGCGCCGCCAGCTTTTCCAGCACCAGCTCGAGCGCATGGGCGACGTCGCGCAGCGCGGTATAGCCGACCGTGGACGAGGTGCCGGCCAGGGTGTGCGCCGCCTTCAGGGCCTCCGGCGAAGCGCGCTGTTCCGGCTCCGCGCGCCAGTCCTCGAAGTCCTGCGCCAGCAGCTGCACCAGGGTCTCGGCCTCGTCGAGGTAGATCGTGTACAGGCCGAGCGGGATGTCCAGGCCGCCGATGCGTTTGGTGTCCGCCAGGGGCTCGGGTTCGGGCTCGAGGATATCCTCGAGCACCGGCACCGGGAGCTCGTCAAGCGCGCCGCCCTCCTGCACGCGCGCTGCGGCCGCGACCAGCGCCGCGCTGTCGCGGTTTGACTCGCCGCCGGCGGCCAGTTCGGCCACCCAGGCCGACAGTGCCGCATGCGCATGGCGCAGCAGGCCCAGCAGCTCGGGCGTGGCGCTGCGCGCCTCGGCCAGCCACAGGTTCATCACGCGCTCGACCGCGGCGGCGCCTTCGGCAAAGCTGTCCAGGCTCACCATGCGGCTGCTGCCCTTGAGCGTGTGGAAGCCCCGGCGCAGCAGGGTCAAGGTCTCCTGGCTGTCCGGATTGCTCTCGGCCTGGGGCAGCGCTTCCAGCACGAAGCCCAGCACTTCCTGGGCCTCCAGGATGAAGATCTCGAGCAGTTCGGACTCGATGGTCGCTTCCTGCTGCCGTGCTTCCTGCGTCGCGGCTTCCTGGGCGAGGACGGGCGCCGGCGCCGCCTCGACGAATTCGAAGGGCAGCTCGCGCAGCAGGCGTTTCTCGAGGTCGAAGGTAAAGCGCCCTCTGGCCGCCTCGCTGTCCTGCGCCAGCAGGTCGGTGAAGAAGCCGAGCGCGCCGATGTTCTGGGCGATGTTGTGCAGCACGGCGGACTGCGTGCTCACCTCGCCGGCGCTGCCTTCCAGGGTCCGCACCTCGCCGGCGACGTGGCGCACGGCCTGCACGGCCTGTTCCTGGTCGAGGATGGCCAGCGCGCCCTGCAGCTGGTGCAGTACCGGCTCGGCCTGGGCCAGCACCTCGCGCCTGGCCGGGTTGTCGTAGTAATCGTCGAGCAGCTTCTCGACCTGGCGCAGGCCGGCCTTGATCTCGCCGGCCAGCACCGCGACGGTCTGGCCCTGCTGGATCTGGCGCGCCAGTTCTCCCTGCCACTGCGGCGCATCCGGCGGGGTCTCGCCGGCGGCCAGCGCCAGCAGGCGAGCGCCGACCGCTTCGGCATTCTCGGCAAAATCCTCGGGCAGCTGGCGCAGCTGGTCCAGGCCGTTCTCGACGAACAGCATGGCGGTGGCCATCTCGAGCTTGACCTCGTCGCTGCGGCCGGCCTGCATGGCGTCCGTGGCGGCGCGGCCGAGTTCGCGCATCAGCTGGGCCAGGGCCGGGGCGCCCAGCTTTTCGCTGGCGCCGGCCAGGCGCGAGAGCTGCTCGTTGAAATCTTCCTCCACCTCGAGGTCGCCCTCGGTGGCGATGCGGTCCCAGTCCGACTTGCTGCGGGCCAGCGCCTCGCGCGCTTCCTGCAAGGTGGCCTGGTCGATGCGGCCGTAGCGGCGCGCCGCGTAATCGTGCGGCACCAGACCGTCCAGGCCGCAGGCCTGGCGCAAGCGCCGGGCGTCCGGGTTCGGCTGGGCGGCTGCCGCGACGAAGAACAGCGCATCGCGCAGCATCGCGTCCGGCGTGCCGCCCTGTCCCTGCGCCAGGCGGCGCAACTGCAGGTTGACCTGGCCGAGCAGCTGCTTCACATACAGGTCGCTGTCGATCTGGCCGTCGGCCACCACGCCCGCAAAGGCGTGCAGCGCCTGCCAGAACAGGCGCGCGCGCGGCTCTTCCTGGCTGGCAGCGATGGGCGCCAGCGCGTCGCGCATGCCGGTCGCGTGCTGCGCTTCGCCGCTCTTCAGGTAGGGCAGCAGCGCCTTTTCGAAACGCGCGCGGCAGGCCGCGACGTCCGGTTTTTCACCGGATGCGGGCGTATCGGGTTCGACACCCTGGCCGAGGCCGGCCGGCAGCAGGTCGGACGGGTGGATGCGCTCCACGCCCAGCTGCTCCTGCAGGTCGCGGTAATAGGGGAACAGGCGCGCCGGCTGCTGCGGACTGCCGGCCAGCAGCTCGTCGAGGTACTCGACCAGGGCCTGGTAGGCGTCCTGCACGGTCTTGACCGCGTCAAGCGTGCACGCGACCCGCCCCTCCTTGAAGGCGTCGATCAGCTGTTCGGCCGCGCCGCCCAGCACCGCGGCGCCTTCCACGTCCACCAGCTGCAGGGCGCCGTCGGCCTGGTGCAGGTGGGTCTTCGCGTGCAGCAGCAGGGTCGGTTGCGCGTCAAGGCTGCGCCCGGCCGCATCGCGCAGGGCCGCGCCCGAGCGCCCCAATGCATCCCTGATCTCGCCGATCACCCAGGACAGGGGACCGGTATCGAAGGCTGGCATGCGTTGGGAGGATGGGTTCGTCATGGGCTCGGGCTACAGGTGATGATGCTGGTTATGCCGCCACGCGGAAGCGCGACACGGAATCCTTCAGTTCCTGGGCCAGCAGCGCCAGCTCGCGGATCGACTGCGCCGTCTGGCGCGTGCCGCCCTGGGTCTGCTCGGTCACCGAGAGGATATGCTGCATATTATGGGCCACACCGTTGGCGGACGTCGCCTGCCGTTCAGCCGCGCCGGAAATCTCCTGGATCAGCTCCGCCAGGCGGTTCGACACGCGCGAGATGTCGATCAGCGCCGCACCGGCCGCATCGGACAGGCGCGCGCCCTCGACCACGCCCTGGGTCGATTTTTCCATCGCCGCCACGGCGTCGTGGGTGTCGGCCTGGATGGTGCGCACCAGCGCGCCGATGCCCTTGGCCGCCTCGGCCGAGCGCTCCGCCAGGCGCTGCACCTCTTCCGCCACCACCGAGAAGCCGCGCCCGGCCTCGCCCGCCGACGCGGCCTGGATCGCCGCGTTCAGCGCCAGCACGTTGGTCTGTTCGGTGATGTCAGAGATCAGGTCGGTGATCTCGCCGATCTCCTGCGAGGATTCGCCCAGGCGCTTGATGCGCTTCGAGGTTTCCTGGATCTGCTCGCGGATCTCGTTCATGCCCAGGATCGCGTTCTGCACGGCGCGCGCGCCCTGCTCCGCCGCCGCCACCGACTGGCGCGCCACGTCGGCCGATTCGGTGGCCGAACGCGACACCTCGGAAATCTCGGTGGCCATGCGCAGCACCGTGCTCGATGCATCCTGGATCTCGCGCGACTGGGCCTCGGCCGCGCCCAGCAGCTCGGTCGACACCGCCTGGGCGCCGCCGGCGGCGCGCGTCACCTGCTCGGTGGTTTTGATGACGCGCAGCACCAGCTCGCGCAGTTCCTCGACCGTGTAGTTGACCGAGTCCGCGATCGCGCCGGTGATGTCTTCCGAGACGGTGGCGTGCACGGTCAGGTCGCCGTCCGCCACTTCCTGCAGTTCGTTCATCAGGCGCAGGATCGCCGCCTGGTTCTGGTCGTTGGTGGCCTTGGCTTCCTCTTCCTTGGCCTGGGCCAGCTGACGCATCGCCTCGGCCTCGCGGCGGCGCGCTTCGGCGCCGCGCGCGCGGTTGCGCGAGTCCAGCAGCATCACGCGGCTGATGCTGCCGCCCATGGCCAGGGTGAAGATCGAGGCGCCGACCAGCAGCCAGAACCAGCCGCTCCTGGTGTCCAGCGCGCTGCGGTACTGGAGCTGCACCCGCGCCAGCGTCGAGCGCAGGCCCTCGTTGTCGCGCGCGATGACCTGCTCGGCGGCGTGAGAGGCGTTGAAGTTGTGCCCGTTGGTGGACAGCGGCGCCAGGCCTTCCTGCCAGCCCTTGTAGGCGGTGCGCGCATCGACGACACGCTCGCGCAGCACAGGATCGATGCCGGCGCCGCCGGCCAGGCTGTCGAGCAGCGCGCCCAGTTCGGCGCCGTCGCGCACGATGGCGCGGGCGGCCTCGCGCTGGGCCGCGCCCGGCGCCAGGAAGGCATGGGTCGACACCGACAGGCGCTCGGCCAGCGCGGCCAGGCGCTTAACGTCGGCGTTGCCGGGCTGCTTGTCGGCGATCAGTTGCAGCTCGTTGGCGAGCGGCTCGAACTTGTCGACGCTGGCGCCGAAGCCGACCAGGTGGCGCTTGTTGCCGACGATGGTGGTGGCGGCCGCGTTCGAGGCCACCCAGGCCGAGCGCGCCTTGGCCAGCAGGGATTGCAGCTCGCCGGAGGTCGCAGGGATGGCCTTGCCGTCGGCCTGGCCGCCGCGCGCCAGCAGCTGCAGCAGGCGGCCGACTTCGGCGCGGCTGTCGTCGAGTTCGTTGAAGGCGCCCATCTCGCCGCGCAGGGCGTTCGGTGCGGCCTTGGCCACGCGCTGGGCATGCATCAGGGCGTCGGAGGCGATCTGGCCCTGGTTCGAGACCACGTCGGTGCGCGCGGCGTTCTGCCACATCGACAGCACGGTCAGCAGGATGCCGGCCACGAAGGCGGCCAGCACCAGGCGCAGCTGGCGCGACAGCGACAGGTGGCCGATCAGCGGCAGGCGCAGCTCGTCGCCGTCGCCGGCGGATTCACCCGCGCCCGGCTGGGATTTGCGGGGGCGGGTGCTGCCGAGACGGCGCGCGGCGGCGTCGGCCGAGCCATGCGCGGCGCCGTCATGGACCGGCTGCGGCGCCAGCACGCCGGGGCCGAACTGGGTGTCGGGCGAGGCCAGCACGGTGTCGTCGTCCGCGCTGTCCTTCGAGAATACGTTCATGCTGAGTTTCGAGGCGAATCCCATACCGGCTCCTGGTCCTGCTTTTGTCGTATTGGTTAGCTGCGTTGGTCCGGCTGCTGCGCCACGTGCAGGAAGCGTTCATCCCGCACCAGGGCCGCCAGCGAGAGCGGGGTCCACAACTGGTCGTCGGCGTCGCGCAGGACCTCGCCCTCGCGCCGCATGCCGGCCGCCTGGCGCAGGCCGTACACGCGGTCGGCCAGCAGCGCGCAGTTGAAGCCGAGCGTGGGGGCGAAGGTGACGAGACGGGCGGACGGCCCCGAGGCAGATTGCCCCTCCTCGCCGAGGTAGCGCGCCAGGTCGATGACGCCGACCAGGGTGCCGCGCACGTTGGCCAGGCCCAGGTACCAGGGCTGGGTCAGGGGCACGCGCGCCAGCGGCACCGGCGACACGATTTCGCCGGCTTCCAGCAGGTCGAGCAGGTAGCGGGTGCCGCCCACCTGCATGCCGAGCTGCTGGATCGGCGCGCCGCCGCCGCCCTTGGCCGCCTGCATGCGCTCGAGGAGCTGCTCCTGGTATTCGCGCAGGCGGGTGCGGCGTGCCGCGGGGTCGAGCCTGGCCTCGCCCCCGCTCATGCTGCGGCGGCCGCCGGCCCGGCGTCGAGCGAGGCGATGCTGGCCAGCAGCAGCGCCGGGTCGACCGGCTTGATCAGGTAGTCCTTGGCGCCCTGGCGCATGCCCCAGATGCGGTCGGTTTCCTGGTTCTTGCTGCTGCAGATGATGACCGGGATCGTGCTGAGCTCCGGGTCGCGCGCGATCGAGCGCGTCACCTGGAAACCGTTCGCGCCGGGCATGACCACGTCCATCAGGATCAGTTGCGGGCGCTCGGCGCGGATCTTGTCGATTGCCTCTTCGCCATTGACGGCGGTGCTCACGGCATAGCCGGCGCGCGCCAGGATGTCGGTCAGGTAGAAGCGTTCGGTCGGGGAATCGTCGACGATCAGGATGTGTTGAATGGCCACCTTGGGCTCCGGGGTCGGTAATCGGTCAAGCCTTCGCCGCCGTGTGCTCGCGCACCGCGGCCAGCAGGCTGTCCTTGGAAAATGGTTTGGTGAGGTAGGCGCTGGCGCCCACCATCGCGCCGCGCGCACGGTCGAACAGGCCGTCCTTGGACGACAGCATCAGCACCGGGGTGGCGTGGAAACGCGCGCTCTTCTTGATCAGGGCGCAGGTCTGGTAGCCATCGAGGCGCGGCATCAGGATGTCGCAGAACACCAGCGCAGGGTGGTGGTCGTTGATCTTGGCCAGCGCATCGAAGCCGTCATCGGCCAGCACCACCTGGTAGCCGGCCTGGGTCAGGAAGATTTCGGCGGAGCGGCGGATCGTGCTGCTGTCGTCGATCACCATGATGGTCAGGCCGGTTGGGTGCGGCGATGTCGTCATTTTCGTTTCACTTCAGCATGAAGCGCCACGATAGCACAGGGTTTTCGCCTTGTGCGTGATGTGTTGCAACAAGTCAACTTTTACGTAACTTCCTGCAAACACACATGTTTTTGACACAATCTTAAATCGCGGTCATCTCGAAATCATCCTTGCGGGCGCCGCATTCCGGGCAGGTCCAGTTCATCGGCACATCGGCCCAGCGGGTGCCCGGTGCAATGCCGTCGTCTGGGGCGCCGGCGGCCTCGTCATAGACCCAGCCGCAGATCAGGCACATCCAGGTCTGGAAGGGGGCCGTCGATTCGTTACTCACAATATGCTTCCTTTAGGTGTCAAGAACCTCGCACAACCGTAGCGAGCGGCAGCAATGCTGGTCGAGAAGCGCAGCTGTACGAGAAGTACAGCGAGCATCGCAGACCGGCAGTGCAACGCGCAGTAGGTTGTTCGAGGTTCGTCTAGTAAAATGGAGAGTCGCGTATATTAATCCAGGCGTCGTGCAAAACCAAACCTTACCCCTGATCCTGACATTTGGCGTGTCCGACCCGGTCGGCGCGCTCGGCGTGCAGGCCGACCTGGCCGCCTTCGCCGCGCACGGATGCCACGGCTTGTCGGTGGTCGCCGGGCTGCTGGTCGCCGACAGCGCCAAGGTGGAAAACCTGCACGAAGTCGACAGCGACTGGATGGCCGACCAGGCCCGGGTCCTGCTCGAGGACATGCCGGTGGCCGCCTTCAAGGTCGGCGCCGTGGCCACCGTGCTGCAGCTGGCGGCGATCGCCGAGATCGTGTCCGACTATCCCGACGCGCCCCTGATCCTCGACCCGTTTCTTTCCGCCCTGCCCGACTCGGGCCTGGCCGACGAGGAGATGCTGTCCGCGATCCGCTCGATCCTGGCGCCGCAGACCACCGTCTTGATGCTGTCGCAGTCGGAGCTGGGCCGCATGGCCGAGACCTGGCGCGAGGTGCCCGACGAGGGCGAAGAGAGCGCGGATGCCCTGCTGGCGGACGTTGCCGAACTGACCAATGCCGGCTGCCAGTACGTGCTCGTCACCGGCACCCGCGACGAGAACGGCACCTGCTCCAACACCCTGTTCGACGCCGACGGCGTGGTCGCCAAGGTCGAATACCAGCACCTGCCGGGCCCGTTCGTGGGCGCCGGCAACACCTATTCGGCGGCCTTCACCGCCCTGATGGCCTGCGGCATGGAAGCGCCGCAGGCGCTGTTCGCCGCTCAGGAATACACCACCGGCGCGCTCGAACACGCCCAGCGCTTCGGCATGGGCAAGTTCATTCCCAACAAATTCTACCGGGGCTGAACAAGTCCCCTTCGCTACCATGACTGACAACACCTCGAAGAATGACCAACTGTTCGCCCGCGCCCAGCAAACCACGCCGGGCGGCGTGAATTCGCCGGTGCGCGCCTTCCGCTCGGTGGGCGGCACGCCGCGCTTCATCACCCGCGCCGAAGGCCCGTATTTCTGGGACGCCGACGGCAAGCGCTACATCGACTACATCGGTTCCTGGGGCCCGGCCATCGTCGGCCATGCGCACCCGCAGGTGATCAAGGCAGTGCAGGAAGCCGCAAGCCGGGGCCTGTCCTTCGGCGCCCCGACCGAGGGCGAGATCGAGATCGCCGAAGAGATCTGCCGCCTGGTGCCGTCGATCGAGCAGGTGCGCCTGGTCTCGTCGGGCACCGAGGCGACCATGAGCGCGCTGCGCCTGGCGCGCGGCGCCACCGGACGCGACAAGATCGTCAAGTTCGAAGGCTGCTACCACGGCCACGCCGATTCGCTGCTGGTGAAGGCCGGTTCCGGCCTGCTCACCTTCGGCAACCCGACCTCGGCCGGCGTGCCGGAAGACTTCGTGAAGCACACCCTGGTCCTCGACTACAACAACATCCCGCAGCTGGAAGACGCCTTTGCCTCGATGGGCGACACCATCGCCTGCGTGATCGTGGAGCCGGTGGCCGGCAACATGAACCTGATCCGCGCCACGCCGGAATTCCTGCAGCGCATGCGCGAACTCTGTACCGAGTACGGCACGGTCCTGATCTTCGACGAAGTGATGTGCGGCTTCCGCGTGGGCCTGGGCGGCGCCCAGGAGATGTACGGCATCACGCCGGACCTGACCGCGCTGGGCAAGGTGATCGGCGGCGGCCTGCCGGTGGCGGCTTTCGGGGGCCATGCGGAGCTGATGCAGAAGATGGCGCCACTCGGCCCGGTGTACCAGGCCGGCACCCTGTCGGGCAACCCGGTGGCGGTGGCAGCCGGCATGACGACCCTGAAGCTGATCCAGGAGCCGGGCTTCTACGATACGCTGGGCGCGGCCAGCGCACGCCTGGTGCAGGGCCTGACCGAGGCGGCGCAGGAGAACGACATTCCCTTCTGCGGCGACGCGGTGGGCGGCATGTTCGGCTTCTACTTCTCGAACAGCATCCCGTCGACCTACGGCCAGATGATGGCGGGCGACAAGGAACGCTTCAACCGCTTCTTCCACGGCATGCTGGACGAGGGCGTGTATTTTGCGCCGGCCATGTTCGAAGCCGGTTTCGTGTCGGCCCAGCACAGCGATGCGGTGATCGACGAGACGGTCGAGGCGGCGCGCCGGGTGTTCAAGCGCATCGGCTGACCAAGCTGCAAAAAGCGAAACGGGCGGTGAAATAATATTTCACCGCCCGTTTCTTTTTGAAATTTTATTTCATCAGCGCAGCCAGCCGCGGCGCTGGAAGTACAGCAGCGGCGCCGCGATCGCCGCCACCATCAGGCCCAGCGCGAAGGGATAGCCGTAGGCCCACTCGATCTCCGGGAAGACCTTGAAGTTCATGCCGTAGATGCTGGCGATCAGGGTCGGCGGCAGGAAGGCCACCGAGGCCACCGAGAAGATCTTGATGATCTTGTTCTGGTTGATGTTGATGAAACCGACGGTGGCATCCATCAGGAAGTTCACCTTGTCGAACAGGAAGGACGTGTGGCCGTCCAGCGATTCGATGTCGCGCAGGATCTGGCGCGCTTCCTCGAACTGGTCGGCGTTCAGCAGCCGGCCGCGCATCAGGAAGCTGACCGCGCGCCGCGTGTCCATCATGTTGCGGCGGATCCGGCCGTTCAAGTCTTCCTCGTGCGCGATCGCGTTCAGCGCGGCGGCCGCGTCCTGGTCGGTGAATTCCTTCTGCAGCACGCGGGTGGAGACTTCTTCCAGCGCCTCGTAGATGCCCTCCAGCGCGTCCGCCGAGTACTCGGCGTCGGTCGCGTACAGGTCGAGCAGCACGTCCATGTAGTCTTCGATCGAGCCGGGACGCGAGCGCGCGCGCAGGCGCACCAGGCGGAACACCGGCAGGTCGTCGTTGTGCACCGAGAACAGGATTTTCCCGGACAGGATGAACGCGACCGTGACCACGCGCGAGGGGCCATCCTCTTCCTCGAGCAGGAAGTCGGTGCGCAGGTGCAGGTCGCCGTTCTCGGCTTCGTAGTAGCGGGCCGAGGCCTCGATGTCCGACACCTCGTCCTCGCCCGGCAGCGTCACCCCATAGGTCGTCTTGACCAGGATGCGTTCCTCGTCGGTGGGCTCGTTCAGGTCGACCCAGACCGGCGTCACATTCTCCAGGTCTTCGCGCGAGTCGACGCTGACCTGGTTCAGGCGGCCATTTTGTAGGACAAATACGTTGATCATGCGCTTTTCTCGGCCGGGATTCGAAAACTGCGCAAGTGTAACCGACTGGCCGTGCGAGAGGCCACCCCGTAACGACAAATTGTCGCGAGAAGCGCGGACTCAGGGCGGCGTGTAGTCGATCCCGTGCCCGATGGCGCCGACCAGCTGCGCCACGTTCTCCGGACTTTCGCTGAATTCCACCAGCAGCTCGCTGCGGTCCAGGGCGCCACGACCCAGGACGCCGACCCAGAAGTCCAGCCCGGCCGCATCGGGCTGGCGGTGCAGCACGTTGTCGTACAGCGCCGCGACGAAATCGCGGTCGCTGGCGGCGGCGCCGGTGAGATCGATGAACTCCTTGCTGGCGACGAAGTAGCCGGCGATCCGTTCCAGCGAATCGCCCGCGTCCGTGCGTCCGAGCCAGTGGCCGAAGCCGCTCGGGTCGGGGGCGCGGTCGAAAGCGGCCTGGTAGAGGCGGTACAGCTGCCCCGCCGCGCCCTCCGTGTCGAGCGCCACGTGGCCGTCGTCGAAGGCAAGGCGCTCGATGTTCACCAGGCGCACGGCGTCGCCGGATAATGTACGGTACATAAGGAAGCCATCGCCGGATTGGGTGATGGCGTAGTCGCTGCGCGACAGATGCAGCCGCAGGGTATCGAGGCCACCCCCGCCGTCCATGAGCTCGGGCAGGTTCCACCAGCGCTCGACGAAGTCGGCCGCGTCGGTGCCCCGGAAGTAGTCGACGACAGGGTTCGCGCCCGTCTGCCGGTGCTCGACGCCGTTGATCGTGAAACCCAGGAAGCCCAGGGACAGCTCCGTCATCGGGGTCACCTGGCTCATGCTCACGGCGATGCCGGTGCCGGGGCCGATGCCGGTGACGTTCCTGCCCACGATCGTCAGGCCGTAGTCGTCCTCGACGACACTGAGCTCGCCCGTGGCGCCGCCGGTCAGGGCAAAGCCCTCCAGGTCGCTGGCCCGGATGTCACGCTGGAGCCGCACGGCGAAAATGTTGACCGGTCCCGTGCCCCAGCTCTCCGGCGTGACCGTCATGACCACGCCCTGTTCGGACATCGCCCAGGACAGGGCGGCCACGGGCGGAACCGGTGGATGCTCGACCTGGTTGCCGGTGACCGTGATCGCCGTGCCGACGCCCAGGGCCCGCAACTCGGCGGCGGAATAGTCGCGCGCGTTGTCCTGGAAGTCGGTAACCCGGACCTTGGTGATGTTGTACACGCCCGGCGCGGCCTTGCCCGACAGCGCGGGGGCGGCCTTGAGCTGGGCAAGGACCGCATCCGCGACCCGCATGTCGGTCGTTATCTGCAGTTCGGTCGTCAGCTGCACTTCGGCCGCCTCGTTCCATCCCAGGAAGATCGGTTTGTCGAGCGTGATGGTCAGCGCGCGCACGCCGGCGCCACCAGCGTCGCGCGCCCTTCCCTCGACCTCGAAGTTCTGCGCAAAACCGGTGCTCAGGTCTACGCTGGCCGGAAACTTGAGGCCGACCAGGGTCGGCGCCACCGTATCCACCAGCCCGTTCTTTACCGTGATCGCACTGGGGATGCCGAGCGCCTGCAGCCGGCCGGTGTCGTAGGTAGTGGCGTTGCCGCTCCAATCCGTGATCGTGACCCGGGCGATCTCGTAGCTGCCGGAGCGCGTCAGATCGCTTATTTGCAGGGTCCGGAAGGAGGAGCCAGGCGTCTCGTCGTGAAAATTGTCTTTATTCCATTGATCATCGAAATAGACAAATTTGTTGCTGCCGATGAAGCCTTCGACCCGGTAGGCGTCCTTGAACTCCACCGACACCCAGCGTACGCCGCTGCCGCCGGGCTCGTCCTGCACCTGTACGCCGAGGTCGAAGCTGGTATTGCCGGCACCAAGGTCGATGACGGACGGCAGGGTCAAGCCCAGCAATACGGGCGCGGTCGTGTCGCTCATGGCAGCTCCATCCAATCGTCGAGATGGACCGATTGTGACACGCCCGCCGAGCGCATGGTTCACCAATTCCCACACCGGCCCGACGCCGGCCCGGTTCAGGGCAGTTCGGCGAAGCGCATCTGGCGCTGGATCGCGTTGGCGCGGCGCGCAAGGTAGTTGGTCACGCCGCGCTTGTCGTAGTAGCGCGGGTTGGGCAGCATCACCGCCAGGCGCGCCGCCTGGGCCGGGCCCAGGTTGGCGGCCGAGCTGCGGTAGTAATAGCGGGCGGCGGCTTCGGCACCGAACACGCCGCGGCCGAATTCGACCACGTTCAGGTAGATCTCGAGGATGCGGCGCTTGGGCATCACGGTCTCGAGCATGAAGGCGATGATCATCTCCTGCCCCTTGCGCAGGTAGCTGCGCGAGCCGCTCAGGAACAGGTTCTTGGCCAGCTGCTGGGTGATGGTCGAGCCGCCGCCGACCACCTTGCTGCGGCGGTTGTTCTTCTCGTACGCCTTTTCCAGCGCTTCCCAGTCAACGCCGTCGTGCTCGTTGAAGCGCGCGTCTTCCGAGGCGATCACGGCGCGCTTGAGGTTGTTCGAGATGCGCTCGTAGGGCACCCACTGGTGCTTGAGCTGTGCCTTCGGGTTCTTTTCCTGCAGCGCCGCCAGCTGCTGGCGCATGAAACTGGTCGAGGACGGGTTGAATACCGCATACCAGCAGACCATGACGAAGAAGTAGAGCTGGACCAGCAGCACCAGCAGGATCGGCCCGAGGATCAGCCATTTGAGCCAGCGGCGCGAGGACTTCGCAGCCACCTTGCGGGTTTTACCCATCGTTATTGTCGTTGTGCTCATCGTTGTGATGGTTTTATGGGCGCATCTTCCTGAAGACCTCCGCCGTGTCGGGCCGCACGCCGCGCCAGACGGCGAAGGCTTCGGCCGCCTGCTCCACCAGCATGCCCAGGCCGTCGCGGGTGGCGGCGCCGTGGCCGGCGGCGAACTCCATGAACACGGTGGGCTGGTTCCCGTACATCATGTCCAGGGCAAGCGCGCCGGGGCCGAACACGCTCGCCGCTACCGGCGGCACCTCGCCCGCCAGGCTGCCGGAGGTGGCGTTGACGACGATGTCGAAGCTGCCCGCCACCGTATCGAAGCCGGTGCCGTGCACCGGGATGCCGTAAGGAGCGAAGTCGCGCGCCAGCTGCTCGGCGGTGGCCACGGTGCGGTTGGCGATCACGATCTCGCGCGGGCCCTGCTGGATGAAAGGCAGCAGCGCACCGCGCGCGGCGCCGCCCGCGCCCAGCAGCAGGATGCGCTTGCCGCGCATCGCGACGCCCGCGTTGCGGGTGATGTCGGCCACCAGGCCCGGTCCGTCGGTGTTGTCGCCGACGATCTCGCCCTCCGCGAACACCAGGGTGTTGACGGCGCCGGCGGCCTGGGCCCGCTCTTCCAGCCGGGTGCAGACCGCGACGGCTTCGATCTTGAACGGCAGGGTGACATTGGCGCCCTTGTATCCTTCGGCCACCAGGCGCTGCACGGTCGCGGCAAAAGCGTCGAGCGGCGCCAGGCAGCGCTCATAGACCAGGTCCTGGCCGGTCTGGCGCGCGAAGATGGGGTGGATCTCGGGGGATTTGCTGTGGGCGATCGGGTTGCCGATCACGCAATACTTGTCAGTCAACCGTTCTCTCCTCGCAGTTCCGTCTGCATCTTTTCTTCGCGGGTGAAGCGGAAGCGCGTGATCACTTCCCACAGGTCGTCCTTGCCCTGCGTGCGCATGTTGGCCGGGAAGTTCCCGAAGGGCGCGGCCTGGCGCACGATCCGCAAGGCCGCCGCATCCAGGGCCGGGTTGCCGGAGCTGCGTTCGACGCGCGGGCCGCCATCCTTCGTATAGAGGGTCCCGTCCTGGAACACCGGAATGTAGACCACCAGCTCGCCGTACAGCTTCTTGCCGTTCTGCTGGGGGAAGTTGAGCGTGCCGACTTCCTCGATCCGCTTCTGCATCTCCTTGTAGTAGAGCGCATAGCCGACCTGGCGCGTGCTGGGCGTGATCTGGGTGCGCTTGGGGCGCTTGTTCTGGTCTTCGATGCGCTCGATGACCTCGGCCGCGGCGCGCGAGATGGCGCGGCTGGTGTCCAGCGCGTCGGCACCTAGGCGGGTGGGGTCGGGCTTGTCCTGCTCGGTCTTGGGCGGCGCATTGAAAGTGGAGCTGCGGACTTTCGTCAGCACGTTTTGCTGTTGCTGTTCCAGTTCGGCGATGCGGCGCTGCAGGGCCTTGATGCTTTCGCCGTTCTCGACTTTGCGCAGGTCGGGCAGCGGGGAACGGGCGCGCCCGGCGTCCGCGGTGCCGCCGCCTTCCAGGTTGGCCTGGGCCAGCGCATCGGCCTTCACCGGGGCCTTGGCATGCTTGGCGTTGACCAGGATGACTTCGAGTCCCGGGTCGGCCGGCTGCTGGCGAAAGGCATCCGGCGCGGCGAAACGCAGCGCCAGCAGCCCCGCGTGCGCGAGCACGGAGACGCCGAGGGCGATCATCAGGGGACGGTTATCTTGCAAATACTTCACTGCGCGTGCCCGGACGGGCTGTTGGATCAGGGATGGGGCATTCTAACCTGCAACTGCAGCGTGTGGCGATGTTCGTACGATGGCCGGCCGGGCCGGCCATCGTACGATATCAGGCGGTGCCGGCGTTCGCGGGAACTTCCACACCGTCCTCGGTCGTGACAGCAGCCACGACACCCTCGGCTTCCACGACTTCGGCCAGCGCCGCCTCGCCGGTATCGCCCTCTTCCTCTTCCTCCAGCTCCAGCGACGCATCCGGCGCCACCGCCGCCACCTCGAGCAGGCGCGCCTCGAGCGACAGGTCGACTTCGTCCCAGCGCACGATATCGAGCCTGACCTGGGCCCCGCGCGCCAGCTGCGGCATGCCGGCCAGGCGCGCCACCAGCGGGATCTCGACCAGGCGCACCACGTCTTCCTTCAGCACCACGGCGTCAACCTGCTTGGCGTTCTCCTGACCCAGCCAGCGCAGGCACCAGTAGCGCTCCATGTTCTGCTGGAAGTCGTTGTACGCCGCGTAAGCCGCATCGAACGCCGAGACGATCGAGAACAGGGTGGCGTCGCGGTGCTTGAACGGCGCCACCAGCGGCGCGGTCACGCCGTGCGAGGCGCAGGCCAGGATCTGCCACTGGTTCACCAGGTCGGTGTAGCGGCGCAGCGGCGAGGTGCTCCACGCGTACTGGTCGACGCCTAGGCCCTGGTGCGGGGCCGCGTGCGTGACCATGCGCACCTGGATCTTGGCGTTCCAGCCGCCCGCGCCCGGTCCCTGCGAGCGGTAGATGCCCGGCACGCCCGAGTCGTGCAGCAGCTTGCCCCAGGTGCTGTTCGCGAAGATCATCAGCTCGGCCACGATCTTGTCGAGCGGCGCGCCGCGCTTGCGGCGCACGATGCTCACCACGTCGTCGTCCACGTAGAAGTTGAAGTCGACCCGGTTGGCCTGCTCCGGCTTGAGGCCGAAGGATTCGCGCTTCTGCATGCGGCCCGCTTCCAGGTGCAATGCCCACTGCCACAGCAGGGCCAGCTCCTTCTTGTGCTCATACTCGCCGCTGCCCGTGTTCAGCGCCTCTTCGGTCACGATGGCGTCGAGCTCGTTCAGGCGCAGGTTGCGCTTGATCGGCACGCGCTCGGCGCGGGTGGCGGTCGACACCACGCTCCAGTCGGCGGGATTGAGCACCGCGTACAGCGACAGCGCCGGGCAGTCCTTGCCCTCGGACAGGGTGAAGGCGTCCACCACCTCGTCCGGCAGCATGGTGATCTTGTCGCCCGGCATATAGACGGTGGACATGCGCGCGCGCGCGATCTTGTCGATCGCATCGTCCGGGCGGATGCCCAGGCCCGGCGCCGCGATGTGGATACCCACCTGCACGGTGCCGTCGTCCAGCCAGACCACCGACATGGCGTCGTCGATCTCGGTGGTGGTGACGTCGTCGATCGAGAAGGCGGCGACGTCGGCCAGCGGCAGGTCGCCTGGCGCCTTCGGCACCTCGACCGCGGGGAAGCCGGCGCCGCGCGGGAAGTGCTCGAACAGGAAGCGCGACATGTGCAGTTCCTTCGGCGAAGCTAGTCCGCCCGTGCTCAGCATCAGGCGCGGCGCCGTGGTCTGCAGCTCGGAGGCGGCCGCTTCCAGCGCCTTGTACTCGATGGTGTTCTTGTCCGGCTTGAACAGCAGCTGCTGCACGATCGACTGCATCGATTGCGGCAGCTTGCCGGCCTTGAGCTCGTCGACGTAGCCGGCCTGCACGATGGCCTGCTGCTTCTTCTTTTCGATGCCGGCCAGCGCCGCCTTCAGGGTCTGCTCGGGGGCGGCCTTGTAGCGCCCGCGGCCCTTTTTATGGAAGTAGATCGGCGCGGCGTGCAGCGCCAGCACCAGGCCGGCGGCCTCGCTCGGCAGCGGCGCATGGCCGAAATACTCCAGACCGAGTTCGGCGAAGCCGAATTCTTCCTGGCCCGCGACCTCCCACAGGAAGTCCAGGTCCACCTCGGCGGCGATGCCCTTGGCCGCGGCCAGCAGCGCTTCCGGCTCGGGTTTGTCGAACTGGATCAGCACGTCCTTGGACTTGACCTTGCTGCGCTTGCCGCTGGCCAGCTCCACCTGGTAGGCCTCGCCGGCCTGCGACAATACCGTGCCGACCTTGAAGTCGCCCGACTCTTCAAAAAATACGTTCATGTTATTTCGTGTTCTGTTGTGTTGCGGTCGGCTTCAGGTCCAGCACCGAGGGCAAGAATACCTCGGTGACCAGCAGCAGGCCTTGACGGCGGCGGTAGACGCAGCGCCGCGCATAATAAAGAGTCTCGTCACGAACATGTTCGTGACCCCCGCCGAGGGCCGCGCGCACGCGCTCCATCAGCGGATGGCCCGCGCGGATGCGCGCGTATTCCAGCTGGCCTCGGCGCACCAGCGGGTCGTAGAACAGCGTGGTGCCGAGCGAACGCTCGCCCAGCGCCGAAAACAGCGGCCAGTCGCTGGCGGTGCAGCCCGTCGGGACCACCGTATGGCCGAACACCCGCGGGCGGCCGTCGCATTCGAGCAGCACTTCGCGCTCCCACACCCGGCCCGGACGCGGCAGGCCGATCGCTCGCGCCTCGTCCGCCAGGCAGGTGGCGGCGTTCTGGTGCAGCCGGCGCACGCGAAACACCTCGCTGTGCGCCATCAGGCGCGCCGTCAGCGAGCCCTCGGTGGTCAGCCAGTCGCGCATGCCTGCCGGCGCGCGCACGGCGCCGGCATGCGGCTGCCAGGCCGCCAGTCTCAGCGAACTTCCCCTCACTGCGCCATGCCCGCGTTGGTGCAAAAGGCCAGCACGTCGTCGACATACTGCGGGAATTCCGAGATCGCATGGTCGCTACCCTGGATCACGTGCTGCTTCGCCCCGGCGTAGTGCGCCACCATGTCGCGGTAGTCCAGCACTTCGTCGCCGGTCGCCGCGATCAGGAAGTAACGTTCCGGCCTGGTGATCTTCTCGATACGCAGCGCGGCCAGTTCGTCGATGTACTCGCGGCGGAACTCGAAGGGCTCATCCGAGTGCCAGGCCGTGGTCACGCCGACGTGGTGCTCGAGGTTCTTCAGCGGATTCACGGACGGGTTGAGCAGCACCGCCGGCACGTCCAGGCGCTCGGCCAGCCAGGTGGCGTAGAAGCCGCCCAGCGAGGAGCCGATGATGGACAAGTTGCCGGGCGCATGGCGCTCGGCCAGCAGCAGGCAGAGCGCCATCGCCTCCTTCGGCGAGGCCGGCAGCTGCGGGCAGATCAGCTCGTGCACGCGCCCGGCCTCGTCCAGCGCCTTGTGTACCACGCGCGCCTTGAAGGACTTGGGCGAGGAGCGGAATCCGTGCAAATACAGAATCATGGGGCCAGCGCGTCCAGCAGTTTCTGGTGCACGCCGCCGAAGCCGCCATTGCTCATCACCAGGATGTGGTCGCCCGGCTGGGCCGCCTGCACGATCGCCTGCACCATGTAGTCGAGCTGGTCGAAGCTGTGGGCGATGCCGCCCAGCGGCTTCAAGGCGTCGGCCAGCGACCAGCCCAGCGCCTGCTGGCTGCCGAAGCCGAATACCAGGTCGGCGTCCTTCAGGCTGCCCGGCAGCGCATCCTTCATGGCGCCCAGCTTCATGGTGTTCGAGCGCGGCTCGAGCACGGCCAGGATGCGGCCGCCGGTGCCGATCTTCTGGCGCAGGCCGCCCACGGTGGTGGCGATCGCGGTCGGATGGTGGGCGAAGTCGTCGTACACGGTCACGCCACCCACGACCCCGCGCACTTCCATGCGCCGCTTGACGCTCTGGAAGCGCGCCAGGGAAGCGATCGCCTGCGAGGTCGGCACGCCGACGTGGCGCGCGGCGGCGATCGCGGCCAGCGCGTTCGAGCGGTTGTGGTGGCCGGTCAGCTCCCAGTGCACGGTGCCCTGGACGTCGCCGTTGAACAGGACGTCGAAGCTGCCGCCCTGGTGCTCGACCAGGCTCCAGTTCGCGCCTTCGGACAGGCCGAAGGTTTCTTTCTCGCTCCAGCAGCCGCGCTTGATCACGCGTCCCAGCGAGGCTTCGTCGCCGTTGACGACCAGGCGGCCCACGCCCGGCACGGTGCGCACCAGGTGGTGGAACTGGGTCTCGATGGCGCCGATGTCCGGGAAGATGTCGGCGTGGTCGTATTCCAGGTTGTTCAGCACCGCCGTTTTCGCGTGGTAGTGCACGAATTTACTGCGCTTGTCGAAGAAGGCGGTGTCGTATTCGTCCGCCTCGATCACGAAGAAGTCGCTCGGCTTGTCGCCGTGCAGGCGCGCCGAGATACCGAAGTTCATCGGCACGCCGCCGATCAGGAAGCCCGGCGCATAGCCGGCGTCTTCCAGGATCCAGGCCAGCATCGAGGTGGTCGTGGTCTTGCCGTGGGTACCGGCGACGGCCAGCACCCATTTCTCGCGCAGGATGTGCTCGCCGATCCATTGCGGACCGGAGACGTAAGGCAGGCCGCGGTTCAGGATTTCCTCGATCAGCGGATTCCCGCGCGTCATGACATTGCCGATTACATACAGGTCGGGATTCAGCGATACCTGTTCCGGACCATAGCCCTGGATCAGCTCGATGCCCTGGGCTTCCAGCTGGGTGCTCATCGGGGGATAGACGTTGGCGTCGCATCCGGTGACGCGGTGGCCGGCTTCCTTGGCCAGGACCGCCAGGCCACCCATGAAGGTGCCGCAAATACCGAGGATATGAATATGCATGGTCGAGGAAGAAATAGCTGCGCTTGTTGTCCGAAAGCGCGATTTTACCCGACCCGCTGTTATTTTCCGCTTAAGAGTATGATTCAGGCATGCCTACACCGAACAAGGACATACTCCAGTTGCGCGCCGAAATTGCTGCCCTTGCTGCGCGCATGATCGCCCAGGATGGCGCCGATTACGACACCGCGCGCCGCAAGGCGGCCCGCCAGGTGCTCGGGGTGGACCGCCCGAGCCCCAACCAGATGCCCGACAACATGCAGATCGAGGAACAGGTCCGTCAATACCAGGCCCTGTTCGGCGGTCCGGGCCAGGCCGCGCGCCTGAATGCCATGCGCGAAACCGCCCTGCAGGTCATGGACCAGCTCGCCGACTTTCGCCCCTACCTCACCGGCGCCGTTCTGAACGGCACGGCGGGAGAACACGACGACATCCACCTGCAGCTGTTCGCCGACAGCGCCAAGGAAGTCGAGATCTACCTGCTCAACCGCAACGTCAATATAGAGATCTCCGAAACGCCCCATTTCAAGGGCGGACGGCACGATCCGGTTGAAACGGTCAGCTTTATGTGGCATAAGGAAACTATCCATGCCGAGTTGTACGACTTTCATGACTTGCGCGGGGCCTTGAAGCCGCGCGCCGATGGCCGCCTGCAGCGGGTCGACGCAGCCGGGCTGCGCGCGCTGATGGCAAATGATCAGACTTTGGAACAGGACGAATGAACAAGAAACACATCGCTGTTTACGTGGCCGTTGCCGCCATGTTCGGCATCATGGGCGCCCTGGTGGCGATCAACAAGAAAGACCCTCCCCCGATTACCACTGCCATCGCCCCGACCGGCGGCAAGCCGCATACCGCGGTCGACAACCTGTTCGCGCAGTCGCTGAACGACCTGCAGGGCGCGCCGCAGCCGCTGGCGAAGTGGCGCGGCAAGCCGCTCTTGGTGAACTTCTGGGCAACCTGGTGCGCGCCCTGTGTGCAGGAGATGCCGGAGCTGTCCGAGCTGGCAGGCAAGGATGGCGGCAAGACCTTCAACGTGATCGGCATCGGCATCGATTCGCCGTCAAACATGCAGGAATTCGCGGCCAAGCTGAAGATCGCCTACCCGCTGTATGTGGCGGGGATGGGCGGGACCGAATTGTCGCGGGAGTTCGGCAATACGGCCGGGGGCCTGCCGTATACAGTATTGATCGGCGCGGATGGGCAGGTGCGCAAGACTTACCTGGGCAAGCTGAAGTTCGACGAACTGCGCGCGGACCTGGCGAAGTTGTAGGGTGGGCGGGGGAAAACAGTCCAGTGGACTGTTTTCCCGCCCACGCGGTGATAGTTAGGATGTGAATAGGCGCGCAGGCAGCATTACCGTGATTTGAACGCGTGGGGTGCTCTGGTCCAGTGGACCGGAGCACGAGCCGCCCCCACCCTGCAAAAAGCACGTCAGCGAACGACCGTTCTTTTCCGAATTTCTTCGATCATGCCTTCATCAACTGGCAATTTTACTGCTTGCCAATAGCCGAGCTTGGCGGCACAATGCCTTCCTTTCGGGCGTTCAGACTCTAAACATGGCGAAAAAGCTACTGCTGCTTAATGGCCCCAACCTCAATTTATTGGGGACCCGGGAGCCTGCGGTGTACGGCGCGACGACGCTGGCCGACATCGAACAGGCAGCCATGGCACAGGCGGCAAGCGCGGGCGCAAGCCTCGACTGCTTCCAGAGCAACCATGAAGGAGCGCTGATCGATCGCATCCATGCCGCGCGCAGCGAAGGCGTGGAAGCGATCGTCATCAATCCGGGCGGCCTGACCCATACCAGCGTGGCGCTGCGCGATGCGCTTGCCGCGGTGGCAATCCCGTTCGTGGAGGTACACATCTCGAATGTCCATGCCCGCGAGCCCTTCCGGCACCACTCGTACTTGTCTGCAATTGCGCAAGGCGTAATCTGCGGCTTGGGTCCGGACGGATACCGGTTTGCCATCGACTTCGCGCTTAAATCGCGTTAATCTACGTCAACTTCATGTAACAGCAGCGACGCGACCACCCACCAACGCGACGCCCGCTCTCTAAAACGAATAAAACACCAAGGGGTTTCACATGGATCTCAGAAAACTCAAGACCTTGATCGACCTGGTCGCCGAATCGGACATCGCTGAACTCGAAGTGACCGAAGGCGAAAGCAAGGTCCGCATCGTCAAGTCGTCCGCAAACCCGCAAGGCCAGATGATGATGCTGCCGCAGCAAGCCGTGCAGCACTACGCCGCGCCGGCCGTGCAGGCCGCACCGGCACCAGCCGCTGCTCCGGCCGCCGCCCCGGCAGCCGCCGAGCAGACCGGCCACGTAGTCAAGTCGCCGATGGTCGGCACCTTCTACCGCTCGTCGGCCCCGGGCGCCCCGGCTTTCGTCGAAGTCGGCCAGAGCATCAAGTCGGGCGATACCCTGTGCATCATCGAAGCGATGAAGCTCCTGAACGAGATCGATGCCGACGTCGCCGGCACGGTCACCAAGATTCTCGTGGAAAACGGCCAGCCGGTCGAGTTCGGCCAGCCGCTGTTCGTCATCGGTTAAGAACCCTCGGCCCGGCGGCGTCCTGCCGCCAGCCCATCCCATGTCGTGTCCGGCGCGCTTTCTGATCCAGACTGTTGCGCCGGTTTTCACTGAAACACCGAACCTACCATGTTTGAAAAAATCCTCATCGCCAACCGTGGTGAAATCGCGCTGCGTATCCAGCGCGCCTGCCGCGAACTGGGCATCAAGACGGTCGTCGTTCACTCCGAGGCGGACAAGGACGCCAAGTACGTGAAGCTGGCGGACGAATCCGTCTGCATCGGCCCGGCCCAGTCGGCGCTCAGCTACCTGAACATGCCGGCGATTATCAGCGCCGCCGAAGTGACGGACGCCGAGGCTATCCACCCGGGCTACGGCTTCCTGTCGGAGAACGCCGACTTCGCCGAGCGCGTCGAGAAGTCGGGCTTCGTCTTCATTGGCCCGCGTTCGGATTCGATCCGCCTGATGGGCGACAAGGTCTCGGCCAAGCAGGCCATGATCAAGGCCGGCGTGCCCTGCGTGCCGGGTTCGGACGGCGCCCTGCCGGACGATCCGAAAGAAATCATCACCACCGCGCGCCGCATCGGCTATCCGGTCATCATTAAAGCTGCCGGCGGTGGCGGCGGCCGCGGCATGCGCGTGGTGCATACCGAAGCCGCGCTGCTGGGCGCCGTGCAGATGACCAAGACCGAAGCCGGCACCGCCTTCGGCAATCCGGAAGTCTACATGGAGAAGTTCCTGGAAAATCCGCGCCACGTGGAAATCCAGATCCTCGCCGACGAGCACAAGAACGCCGTCTGGCTGGGCGAGCGCGACTGCTCGATGCAGCGCCGCCACCAGAAGGTCATCGAAGAAGCGCCGGCGCCGGGCATCCCGCGCAAGCTGATCGAGAAGATCGGCGACCGCTGCGCCGAAGCCTGCCGCAAGATCGGCTATCGTGGCGCGGGCACTTTCGAATTCCTGTACGAGAACGGCGAGTTCTACTTCATCGAGATGAACACCCGCGTGCAGGTGGAACACCCGGTCACCGAGATGATCACCGGGATCGACATCGTGCAGGAACAGATCCGCATCGCCTGCGGCGAGAAGCTGCGCTTCCGCCAGCGCGACATCATGCTGTCGGGTCACGCGATCGAGTGCCGCATCAACGCCGAAGACCCGTTCAAGTTCACCCCGTCGCCGGGCCGCATCACCGGCTGGCACCCGCCGGGCGGTCCTGGCATCCGTGTCGATTCGCACTCGTATGCAGGATATTATGTTCCACCTCATTATGACTCGATGATCGGCAAGGTAATTTCCTACGGTGCGACACGCGAGCAGGCAATTCGCCGCATGCAAATCGCGCTCTCGGAAATGGTGGTTGAAGGTATTCTCACCAATATCCCGTTGCACCGTGAGCTGATGGTCGACGCCCGCTTCATCGAGGGCGGCACCAACATCCACTACCTGGAGCACAAGCTGGCCTCCAAGCCGGACCTGCCGAAGGAAACGGGACTCGGCGCCAAATCGGAAACCAAGGTAGCGGACGTTAAGGCTGATCTATGAGCTGGACCGAAGTCGTCATCGAAGTAGCGCGAGACCACGCGGAGGCCCTGTCGGACGCCCTGATGGAAGCGGGCGCCCTGTCGGTCTCGGTGGAAGACGCCGACGAAGGCACGGACGCGGAAAAGCCGCTGTTCGGCGAGCCGGGCATGGAACCCACCGAAACGGCGTGGGACCACAGCCGGGTGGTGGCTTTGACGGATGCGGACGCCGACCAGTTCGCGATCGTCCAGGAAGCCGCCAACGCCATCAAGCTGCCCGTCGTGCCCTCCTTCACCACCCGCGCGGTGGCGGACGCCGACTGGGTGCGCCTGACGCAGTCGCAGTTCGAGCCCATCCACATCGGCAAGAACATCTGGGTCGTGCCGAGCTGGCACGAGGCGCCGGACCCGAATGGGCTCATCCTCGAGCTGGATCCGGGCCTGGCCTTCGGCACCGGCAGCCATCCGACCACCCGCCTGTGCATGGAGTGGCTGGAAGCGCACCCTGCGCCCGGCAAATCGGTGCTGGACTACGGCTGCGGCTCGGGCATCCTGGCGATGGTCGCCAAGAAGCTCGGCGCTCTTGATGTCGCCGGCGTCGACATCGACCCGCAGGCGATCGAATCGGCACGCAGCAATGCCGAGCGCAACAAGGTCAGCATCGACTTCTACCTGCCGGACGACTTCGCCGGCGCTCCCAACGAGCGCCATGCGAAGGGCCAGTTCGACATCGTCGTGGCCAACATCCTGTCGAGCCCATTGAAGCTGATGGCGCCGATGCTGTCCGGCCGCGTGGCGCCGGGAGGCTCCCTGATCCTGTCGGGCGTGCTGGCACGCCAGGCGGAAGAAGTGGCTGCCGCCTACGCACCTTTCATCAAGCTGGGCGTCTGGGCCGAGCAGGACGGCTGGGTCGCCCTTCACGGGACGCTCGGCCAGGACACCGCACCCGCGCCGCGTTCCGCCATCACTGGCTGACGCATGGCGCTCGCCACCCAATGCCCCCACTGCGGCACGATGTTCCGCGTCGCCGCGGACCAGCTCAAGCTGCGTGGGGGCATCGTCCGTTGCGGCGCCTGCACCGAAATCTTTGACGGCAACGCCGCGCTGGTCGACCTGGCCAGCGCGGCGCCGCACCCTTCCCCACGGCGCCGGCGCGCGTCGGACGCCGACACCGCCGTAATCCCTGCGCCTGCCGCCGCTCCGCTGCCTGACGCGCCTGCCCCTGCCGCACCGGAAGCGGACGAGGACCCGATCTACACCCTCGAATTCGACCGCACCTTCTCGCCCTACGGCATCCTGCCCAAGGCAAGCAGCGGCGACGAGGTGAACGAGGCTGCGCCGCAGGAGCGCCGCGAAGACGCGGCGCCGGTGGCCGAAGCCCTGCCGGAGCCGGCCGCAGCGCAGGCCCCGGCGGACGAGGTACAGCCGGAGCCCGTCGCCGAGCCGGCCCCCGAAGCAAGCGCTGAGCCTAGTCCCGAGGCTATCCCTGACGCCATTCCGGAAGCCGCGCCGGAACCGGTCCGCGCACCCGAGCCGGCGTCGATGGCGCAGGCATCCGCCGACGCACCGGTGGCGCTTGCGGCGGAGCTGCAGGTCGACGAAGAGCTGGTGGCCGCACCGGCCCCGGACCATGCCGATTATCCGGAACAGCCTGCGCCGGCCCTTGCCGCAGCACCCGCCCCTGCCGCCGCAAAGGCGGCCGTGCCGCCGCTGCTGCTGCGCGAGTCCGGCCCCGCCACGGTCACCATGCCGGCACCGCCGAGCGCGCCCCCGGTGGCGCCAAGGACGCCACGCGCCCGGGCCGCGGAAGCACGCGCCGCGCGCAAGTCCAAGCTGACGCCGACCAGGATCGAACCGCCCAAGCTGCGCGTGCCGGAACCCGACGAGCCGGAATTCGTGCGGCGCGGCCGCCGGCGCGAACGCTCGGGCAAGGCCATGCGCATCGCGATGCTGCTTGGTAGCGTGCTGCTGCTGCTGGTCCTGGCGGCGCAGGTCGTCATGCACTTCCGTACCCCGCTGGCGGCACGCTATCCCGGGCTGAAGCCGACGCTGGTCTCGCTGTGCGGCGTGCTGGGCTGCCGCGTCGAGCTGCCGGCCCGGATCGACCAGCTGGTGATCGACACCGGCGAACTGACCACGCTGGGCGGCAACGCCTATACCTTCAGCACGCAGCTGCGCAACCAGGGCGATTCGATCCAGGCCTGGCCCAGCATCGAACTGACCCTCTCGGACGCCGACGACAAGCCGCTGGTGCGGCGCGTGTTCGGCCCGCGCGATTACCTGCCGGCCGGCCCGCTGCTGGGCCTTGGCTTCGCCGCGCACGCCGAGCAGCCCGTGAAGCTGCACTTCCGTGTCGCGGAACCGGCGCCATCCGGCTACCATATCGCCGTCTTTTATCCCTAATCCCTTGAAGGCATCTCCATGACCAAGACCGCCCTGATCTGCGGCTCGATCGCATTCGACAAGATCATGCAGTACCACGGCCGCTTCGCCGAGACCCTGCTGGCCGACCAGCTGCACCGCGTGAACGTCTCCTTCCTGGTGCCGACCATGCGCCTGGAGTACGGCGGCTGCGCCGTGAACATCGCCTACAACCTCAAGCTGCTCGGCGGCGAACCGCTGGTCATGGGCACCATCGGTCAGGACGGCGGCGACTACCTCGAGCGCATGAAGAAACAGGGCATCGAGACCCGCGCCATCCGCACCATCGGCGACGCCTACACCGCGCAGTGCTTCGTCACCGCGGACCAGGACAACAACCAGATCAACGCCTTCCACCCGGGCGCGATGCAGTACTCGCACGAGAACAACGTGGCCGACCAGGGCGCATTGCGCGTGGCGATCATCTCGCCGGACGGCCGCGACGGCATGCTCAAGCACGCCGCCGACTGCGCCGCCCAGGGCATCCCCTTCATGTTCGACCCGGGCCAGCAGCTGCCGATGTTCTCGGGCGAAGAGCTGATCCGCTTCATCGATGGAGCCAGCTACCTGGCCTGCAACGACTATGAATTCGAAGTGGTGATGGACCGCACCGGCCTGAGCCTGGCCGACATCGCCGGCCGTCTCGAGGCGCTGATCGTCACGCGCGGCGGCGAGGGTTCGGACATCCATGCCGGCGGCGAGCACTATCGCATTCCGGCCGTGAAGGCCGACGAGATCGTCGACCCGACCGGCTGCGGCGACGCCTACCGCGCCGGCCTGCTGTACGGGATCACGAATGGCCTGGACTGGCCGACCACCGGCCGCATCGCCAGCCTGCTGGGTGCGATCAAGATCGGCAGCACCGGAGGCCAGAACCACAGCTTTACGCCGGAAGAGATCGAACAGAAGTTTGAAGCGGCGTTCGGATACAAGTTCCGCTGAAACGACACGCTCAGGCTGCACAAATGAATTGGGGTCCCCGCGGGGACCCCATTTTTTTTATGCGCTCACGCCATCAGCCGTAAAACACCTGCCTCAGCACGAACTGGATAATCTGGATCAGCACCAGCGCCACCAGCACCGATAAATCGATCCCGCCGATCGGCGGCACCACGCGCCGGATCGGCCGCAGGATCGGCGTATTCAGCGCATGCACGAAAGGCGCCAGCGGCGCGTGCGGGTTCACCCAGCTGAAGATCGCGTCGATGATCAGGAGCGCCATGAAGCCGTACAGGATCCAGGTCAGGAACCGGTACAACGCGTGCAGCAGCACCATCTGCGCATCCGCCCCCGCCACCAGCAGCAGCGAACTGGCCAGCAGCACCACCAGGAAAGCGCCGATCAGGCTCGCCCAGTCATAGCCACCCATGCCGGGCACCAGGCGCCGCAGCGGCAGCACCAGCCAGTCGGTCAGGGTGAAGGTGAATTGCCCGATCTGCTGCGGCGGACGCACGCGCGTGGCCTGCATCCAGAAGCGCAGCAGGAGCAGCCCTCCCAGCAAGGCGGCAGCGGTATCGACGATAAACTGGAGAATAGACAGCACGTAGGCTCCTCAAAAAAAAACCGCCGTGTGAACGATCACACAGCGGTATTTTGCCTGATCCAGGCAAGACTCGCTATCGAGCCGGAATTACGGGCGGCTGCTGGTCGGGAACGGCCATGCGGCTGCCGGCGACAGCGTGGTTTTCGCTGCAGCAGCAGGTGCGGCTGCCTTGCTGTCCGATTTCGAATCGGTTTTTGCTTCCGGCTTTGCTTCGGCTTTCGATTCCGATTTGCTATCGGTTTTCGAATCCGATTTGCTGTCGGCCTTGCTATCGGCTTTCACTTCCGGTTTTGCTTCGGCCTTGGCTTCCGGTTTCGCTTCGGCTTTCATTTCCGGCTTGGCTTCGGCTTTTGCGGCCGGCTTTGCTGCAGGCTTGGCGGCTGCCGATTTGGTGGCAGCCGATTTGGTAGCAGCGGATTTAGCTGGTGCGGCTGCTTTTGCCGGAGTAGAGACTTTTTTTTCGGCCGATTTTGCCGGAGCTGCGGCTTTAGCCGGTGCAGCGGCTTTCTTTGCAGCCGATTTAGCCGGTGCAGCCGATTTAGCCGGTGCAGCAGCTTTAGCCGGAGCGGCAGCTTTCTTTGCAGCAGCAGGCTTAGCGGCGGCTTTGGTTGCGGTCGCTTTCTTTGCTGCCGGCTTTGCAGCCGATTTGGTCGCGGTCGATTTGGTAGCGGCGGTTTTGGTCGCGGCCGCTTTCTTGGCTGCCGGCTTGGCTGCGGTTTTTGCTACTGGCTTGGCGGCTGCTTTCTTGGCTGCTGGTTTGGCAGCGGCTTTCTTTGCTGCCGGCTTGGCTGCCGATTTGGTAGCAGCGGCCTTGGCTGCCGGTTTAGCAGCAGCTTTCTTGGCAGCAGGCTTGGCGGCAGCTTTCTTTGCAGCAGGCTTGGCTGCCGACTTGGTCGCAGCGGCCTTGGCTGCCGGTTTAGCAGCGGCTTTCTTTGCGGCAGGCTTGGCTGCCGGCTTGGCAGCGGCTTTCTTCGCTGCCGGCTTGGCTGCGGCTTTCTTGGCTGCCGGCTTTGCTGCCGACTTGGTTGCGGCCTTTGCTGCCGGCTTGGCAGCTGCCTTCTTTGCTGCTGGCTTTGCAGCAGCTTTCTTCGCTGCTGGCTTGGCTGCCGGCTTGGCAGCGGCTTTCTTCGCTGCTGGCTTGGCCGCTGCCTTGGTGGCGGTGGTCTTGCTTGCTGCGGTCTTGCTTGCAGCGGCTTTCTTTGCAGCAGGCTTAGCTGCCGGCTTGGCTACCGCCTTGGTTGCGGCGGTCTTGCTTGCTGCAGCTTTCTTTGCAGCAGGTTTAGCTGCGGTTTTCGCTGCCGGCTTGGCGGCGGTCTTGGCTGCCGGCTTGGCAGCTGCTTTGGCCGGAGCGGCCTTGGCTGCCGGTTTAGCGGCGGCGGCGGCTTTCTTTGCTGCCGGTTTCTCGGTTGCAGCCTTTGCTGCTGGTTTCTTAGCGGTTGCCATTTGATTCTCCTTCATCTGCGATGAGAAATACGCTCAAGGTTTAAAACCCGCCCACCCTCAGCGTGGCGGGCGAATTATTCATCGGACCAAACCGCAGGCGATTTGGGCCAATGAATCCGGCACCGGCTGAACTGCTGCAACTCCTCACAATTGCAGCGCTTCAGCCAACGTCGCTAGGTAACCGATTCAATGCGTTCTCACATCGCTACCCTTGCGGGCGCGAAAAGAAAAAGCCGCCTTGCCTGAACTCGGTCAGGCAGTGCGGCTTGTTCTTTTCGCTTCGCTTAAGTGCATACTGATTGAATCAGTGTCCTATTATTCGATCGATTACTGCCCGGATGGACGCGACAATATCACATGTTCACGTTTTGACAAATTCAAACACGTAAAGTACACGAAAACTTTGTGAGCGCGCAACCCGAACACCTCAAAGTGAATCACGATTTTCGTACTTAAACATGCGATTGCGCATTCATCACCCGAAATCGCATTTCAACTGGTCGCCAAACCAGGATGCGCTTTCAATTGGGGCTGCACATGCTTGGACATCGCGACGCGCGAAACAGTGCCTTTGATTTTGCGGGCGCGCCGGCTGCGCAAGCGGAAAGGAGCAGGCGCCTGCCGTTTATTCGACGACCCTGAGCAGGTCCATCTTGCACAGCCACGCCAGCCCGCGCAACAGCGTCGGCCGGTCGCATGGTCCCAGCGTGTCGATCAGTTCTTCCACTTCCACAGGCCGCGGCCCGATGGCGCCGAACAGGCGGCCGAAATCCTCGAGCGTCGGCAGCGAGCTTGAGGCGAAGCGGTTGATCGCCAGGTCCCGATACCCGTTCACCAGCGCCAGCGAGGCATCCGGCGCCAGCTCCACCAGCGAAGCCGCCGTGAGCGGACGCGTCGCGTAGCTCGCGAACAGCCGGAACGGATCGGGACGGTCCGGGGCGCGAGAAGGCAGCGGCGGCGCCAGCACCGGGTCGGCGCGCCGCCGTTCGGCGAGTTCGTCCCACAAGGCCCGGTAGCGGCCGAAAATGACGGTCCAGTCGAATGTCGTCTGCGCTCTTTGCCGCGCCTGTTCTCCGAGCCTGCGGCGCAGTTCCGCGTCGCGCACCAGGCGTCCGTAGGCCTGCGCCAGCAGCGCGCCGTCCACCGCCACCGCCTGGCTGGCGTGGCCGCAGTACATGTCGAAACTGTCCACCCCATCGTCGTAGCGCAGCGCCAGGTCGAGTCCCGCGCCCGCATCCGGCATCACGGTCGGGATGCGGTAGCCGTCGATGCCGTCGCGCACCGTGTCGCGGTAGCCGTTCCAGTCCGAGACCACGCAGGGCAGCCCGGCCGCCATCGCCTCCACCGGGGTCAGGCCGAAGGTCTCCTGCACGTTGTCGGCCAGGGAGGTGAACACGTCGGCGGCTGCCCAGGCGTCGAGCTGGTTGTCAGGCACGCGGCCATCGAGTTCGACCAGGCGCACGGATGGACAGAGGAGCGCCGCGGCCTCGCGGAAAGCCTGCTCGATGGCTTCTCCGGCAAACCAGCCGGCCAGGATCAGGTGCACGCGCCGCCCGTCCTTCTCGGCGCGCTCGAGCGCGGTGAACATCTGCTGCGGATGGGACTTGGCATGCACCGACAGCCGGCCGAGATAAAGGAAGGCCACGTCCTCGTCCCCGATGCCGAGCCGGGCGCGCGCTTCCACGCGGCGACCGGCGTCGGGGCGCAGGTCCGCCGCATGGACGCCGAGCGGAATCAGGGGCAGTTGCGGCAGCTCGAAGCGCTGCGCGGCCAAGCGGGTGCGCAGGTAGTCGGCCTGCTGCTCGACCAGTACCCGCACGCTGTCGCGCACCGCGCGCGAGGTGCAGACGATCGCGTCCCAGCTGCGCACCGGCGCCACCAGCAGGCTGCTCACCATGCTCATCATCTCGTGCGAGGCGGTGGCGTGGGTGATGCCGCACAGGCTGTAGCGGTGCTCGCCCGCCGCCAGCCTGCGCCAGGCCAGGCGCTCGATACCGGGTCCCGGGTGGTACAGGCAGCCGAAGCGGTCGAGCTCCTGCGGGCTTGATCGCGGTATCCACGCCACCTCGCCGCCGAAACCCTCGCCGCGCAGAGTGGCTGCGAATGCGTCCGCATGGCTGCGGTCGGCGGCGAGGCAGCCGACTTCGCGCAAGCCGGCGTCGCGGGCAATCGCCCCCAGCAGGCCGACGCCGGCCGACTGCCGTCCCATCAGCTTCTGGCCGGCCACGGAAAAGGATTCGGGGATGTAATGCAGTGCGAAGCTGTCGGGCATGCGGTCTCCTGCGGCCAATACGCCCGCGAAGCTGCGGAACCAGATGGCCGGTCTGCCCATCATAGTGGCGACGCCGGTCGGACGGCGCAAGGGTGGCGGCGGCGCGCCTCGGCATTCACCCATCTCATCAATTGTGCGCGGCTGCTTTGTTGGCACCGCTACAATTGTCCGCTTATGTCCGACAATATCCTGCTCATCGAGGACCGTCCCCTGGACGCGGAGCTGACTGTCCATGCGCTGCGGCGCTCCGGCATTCACAATCCGGTCGTCCATGTCCATGACGGCGATGAAGCCCTGGTGCTGCTGCGCCGCGTGGAAGCGGCCGGCACCGCCGGACAGTTCGCACTGATCCTGCTGGACGTGCGGCTGCCGAAGATCGACGGCTTCGGCGTGCTCAAGCACATCCGCTCCTCCCCCTGCCTGCAGGCCATCCCGGCCGTCGTGGTGACCTCGCTGCCGGTGGAATCGGACCGCGTGCGCGCCTCGCTGCTGGGCGCCTCGAACTACCTCGCCAAGGCGATGGACCTCGACGAGTTCGCCATCCTGCTGAAGATCTCGCTCAGGCCTTTTATCTAGCCGCCGCAGGCCTCGGCATATTCCGCGTCGCTCACCAGGCCCGCAAGACGCAGGGCCTCGGGCCGCAGGCTGCCGGGGAATTCCACCTTGGCGTCAAGATTGCCCAACTCGTCCAGGGGCGAACAGGCGACCAGGCCGTCAATGACGCGGTAGCCGGCGCCGCGCGGCATGCCCAGCTGGGCGTCCAGCCCGAACAGCCGCGGGAGGTGGCTGCCCGCCGCCGGCTGCGAGGCGCGGCGCCGCGCCTGCACCAGGCAAACGGCCAGCGCCCTGTCCAACTCCCCTTCCCGCATGTGCTCCACACGCGGGACGGCGCGGCCGACATGGCGGATGCAAAAAGCGTCGAGGCCTGCGGCATCCAGGCGCGTCCACGCATGCCAGACCGAATCCGCCGCGCGCGAAGGCAGCGCACAGGTCCCGGCCGCTGCGGCCGCGCAATCGAAGAACATCATCAGGCCTTCGGCCGACTGGGCATAGAAGGAAGCGTCGCGCGGGATGCCGGGAAAGGCCTCGTGCGCGCTCCTGGCCCAGTAAGGGAACAGTGCAGCGGGCACGTCGGCCAGCACGGAAGCGTAGATGGACTGGGCGAATTCCCATTCCACCGTGTGCGCCGGCGCGCGCGGGGTTTCCCTGACATTCATCGCTCTCTCCCTTGTCGATCCTCCTCACCTTAGTGCAGGGACACCGGGCGGATGATGAGCGAGCTCAACAATGAAAAACCCCGTCTCGCGACGGGTTTCAGGAGAGAGGCCTCAGCGCTGCGGGGCGATCCGCCAGACGGTGCCGCCGGCGTCGTCGACCACCAGCAGGGCGCCATCCTGCGCCACCTCGACGGCGGCGGGGCGGCCCCAGACGTCGCGGTCGCTCAGCACCATGCCGCTCATGAAGTCCTGGTACTGGCCGGTCGGCACGCCGTCCTTCATGAAGACGCGCACCACCTTGTAGCCGGTGCGCACGCCGCGGTTCCAGGAACCGTGCAGGGCCACGAACACGTCACCCTCGTACTCCTTCGGGAAGGCGTTCTTCGCGCCCTTCGGCGCCTGGTACACCACCATGCCGAGCGGCGCCGAGTGCGACTGGATCAGCACGTCCGGCACGATGCTCTTGCCCTTCAGGTCCGGGCGCTGGCCCTTCAGGCGCGGGTCTTCGTTGTCGCCGATGTAGTACCACGGCCAGCCGTAGAAGCCGCCCTGCTTCACGCGCGTCAGGTAGTCCGGCGGCAGGTTGTCGCCCAGCGCGTCGCGCTCGTTCACGGTGCACATCACGTCGCCCGTGCCCGGGTAGACCAGCATGCCGACGCAGTTGCGCAGGCCGGTGGCATAGGTGCGGCGGTTCTTGCCGTCCACGTCGAAGGCCATGACGGTGGCGCGGTCGGTCTCCACGCCCCAGCTGGCGCCGACGCCGTGCCTGGCTTCCCACTGCGCGATCGGTTCGGGCGGCTGCGGGCCGATTTCGGTGGCCACGTTGGTGGCCGAGCCGATCGACAGCAGCATGGTCTTGCCGTCCTTCGAGAACGCCAGGGTACGGGTGGTGTGGCCGCCGCTCGTGTCGGACAGCTCGGGCACGATGACTTCCGCCGCGCCGCGCGCCTTCAGGTCGCCGTTGCGGTAAGGGATACGCACCACCGAATTGACATTGGCGACGTACAGGTACTGCGGGTTTGCGCCCGACGGCCAGAAGGCGATGCCGTAGGGGCGACTCAAGCCAGTGGCGAAGACCTCTACCTTGTCGGCGGCCTGGCCGTTCTTCGCGCGCGCCACCTTGATCTCGCCCTTGGCGGTGGCCGCCAGGAAGACGTCGCCGTTCGGCGCGCGCAGCGCCACCCGCGGCTTGTCGGCATCAACGGCGAACACGCTGACCTTGAAGCCCTGCGGCACGACCGGCATGCTGCCGTTCGGACGCGCCTCGACGCGCGGGCCGTTGCCTGCGCTGCTGGTGGCAAACGGCGGCGGCAGGTCGGTGAGCTTGATGTGGTGGATGCGGCCGGGCTGGTTGTCGTCCCAGGAACCCTGGCGCTCGGCCGGGGTAGCCGCCTTCGCGGGTGCCGCTGCCGTGACGGCGCCCTGCAGGCTGGCGAGGTAGGCGACCAGCGCGGCGCGGGCCTGCTTGTCCGGCACGCCGACCGGCATCGTGGTGCCCGGCACGTTCTTCGCGGGGTCAGCCAGGAAAACGTCCAGCTCTTCGCGGGTCCAGGTCTTGCCGGCGGCGCCGGCTTTCACCATGGCTGCGGAGTAGTTGAAGCCGGGGACGCCGGCCGCCTTGCGCCCGACGACGCCGAACAGGCCCGGGCCGGCGCGCGAGGACAGGCCGGCGTCCACGCTGTGGCAGCTGGCGCAGTTGTTCTGGAAGGTGGTCTGGCCGGCCGTCGTCGACGGTGCGGCGTGGGCAGCGGATGCGGCTGCCAGGCTGGCGAGCAGCACCAGGGTCTTGGCTTGCAAAGGCGTTCTCCTGTTATGAGCAATGCGGAACTGGACGGTTCGCCATCATAGGGCAACTCGGCCGCGTGCGCTGAGTAAAGTGTGTCAGGGCTATAATCGCGCACCGACCTCTCCGGCACCAGCGCGCGGAGCCCATCACAAGCAATTAACGAACGCCGAAACCAATGCCGATGCCCCCGGCCGATGCGGACTCCCTGGCGCATGCCGAACTTGCCCGCTATCGCTTCATCACCGGACTCGACGACGCGATCCGCCTGCTCACCGATCCCGAACAGATTGCCCAGACCGCCGCGCGCCTGCTCGGCGAGCATCTTGGCGCGGACCGCTGCGCCTATGCCTACGTCAGCGAAGACCAGGACAGCTTCACCCTCACCGGCAACTACACCAGGGACGTTCCCAGCATCGTCGGGCGTTATCCGACGGCCGCCTTCGGCGCCGAATTCGTCCGCCTGAATAGCCAGGGCTTGCCCTATGTCGTGGAGGACAGCGAGATCGACCCACGCGCAAGCGACGTGTTGCAGGCTTACCGCGATACCGTCATCCGCGCCGTGATCTGCGTCCCCGTCATCAAGGGCGGCCAGTGGGTGGCCTGCATGGCCCTGCACCAGGCCACTCCCCGCCACTGGCAGGAACACGAAGTCCGGCTGCTCGAGGCGGTCGCCCACCGCGCGTGGGAATCGATCGAGCGCAGCCGCATCGCGATCGAACTGCGCGCGGCCGAGGAACGGGTGCGCGGCAGCCACGACTACCTGCGCCTGCTGCTCGACTGCACCGAGGAAGGTTTTTATTCGGTGGACCGCGAGGGCGTCACCATCATGTGCAACGCCGCCTTCCTGAAGATACTGGGATTTCAACACGAGAGCGAGGTAATCGGCAGGAAGCTGCACGGCGTGATCCACCACGCGCACCCGGACGGCGCGCATTACTGCGTGGAGGATTGCCCGATCTACCGCGCCGCGCGCGACGGCGTGCCGGCGCTGGTGGACGACGAGGTGTTCTTCCGGCTGGACGGCAGCGCCTTTCCGGTCGAGTACCGCGCCCGCCCGGTCTGGCGCGACGGCCAGCTGCAAGGGGCGGTCTGCACCTTCGTCGACCTGACCGAGCGCCGGCGCACCGAGGATGCGCTGCGCAAGAGCGAGGCCCATCTGCAGTCGGTGTTCGGGCAGACCGCCGCCGGCATCTGCGAAACCGACCTGCAAGGCCGCATCGTGAAGATCAACGAGCGTTTTTGCGACATCGTGGGGCGCACGCACGAAGCGCTGCTCGGGACACCGATGCAGGAGATCACCCATCCGGACGACCTGGCGCTGAACCTGCCGCTGTTCAAGCGCACCGTCGCGACCGGCGAGCCGTTCGAGATCGAAAAGCGCTACCTGCGCCCGGACGGCAGCAGCGTGTGGGTCAACAACACGGTGAGCCTGATCCGTGCTCCGGGAAGAAACGGCTCGGACAGCATCCTCGCGGTCTGCATCGACATCACCAAGCGCAAGCACGCCGAGGAAGCCCTGCACGAGGCCGACCGCCGCAAGGACGAATTCCTGGCGATGCTGGCGCACGAACTGCGCAACCCGATGGCGCCGATCCGCGCGGCCGCCGACCTGCTGGCGTCGCGCGACCTGGCGCCCGAGCAGCGCCGCCGCACCAGCCAGATCATCTCGCGCCAGGTCCGGCACATGACCGGCCTGGTGGACGACCTGCTGGACGTCTCGCGCGTCACGCGCGGCCTGGTGGAGCTGCAACAGGCGCGGCTCGACGTGAAGCAGGTCATCGCCGACGCCGTCGAGCAGACCCGCCCCCTGATGGAAGCGAAGCGCCACCGCCTGGTGGTGGAACTGGCTTTTGACGCCGCCCAGGTGCTGGGCGACCACAAGCGCCTGGTGCAGGTGCTGAGCAACCTGCTGGGCAACGCGGCCAAGTATACGCCGGCGGAAGGCCGCATCGAAGTGAGGATGGGAGCGAGCGCATCGGAGGTGGTCCTGGAAGTGGCGGACAACGGCATCGGCATCGCCCAGGAACTGCAGGCGCGCATCTTCGACCTGTTCGCCCAGGCCGACCGCAGTCCCGACCGCTCGCAGGGCGGCCTCGGCATCGGCCTGGCCCTGGTGAAAAGCCTGGTGGAGCTGCACGGCGGCGGCGTCGCCTGCCACAGCGACGGCCCGGGCCGGGGCAGCCGTTTCGTCGTGACCCTGCCGCGCGCTGCCGAGGCGGATGTGCCGGAGGCTGCGCAGGGTGAGGCCGCGCCGCTTGCACCGTCCGCCGCGCGGCGCGTGCTGGTGGTCGACGACAATGTCGATGCGGCCCAGATGCTGGGCATGTGCCTGGAGGCGGCGGGACACGTCGTCATGGTCGAATACGGCCCGCAGCAGGCGCTCGAGCGGGCTCGGACCTGGCTGCCCGAGGTGTGCATCCTCGATATCGGGCTGCCGGGGATGGATGGGAACGAGCTGGCGCGCCGCTTGCGGGCGCTGCCGGAGACGTCGAAGGCGACCCTGATCGCCTTGACGGGCTACGGACAGGAGCAGGACCGGCGGAACGCCATGGCGGCGGGATTCGACCATCACCTGGTCAAGCCGGTGGCGGCGCCGGACTTGCTGGCGCTGGTGGCGCAGGCGCGGCTCTAATTCCTCACACGATCAGCAGGCCGCGAAAGCCGCGCGCAGCGTAATAAGACTCGGCGCCGTTGTGGTAGACGAACACCCGGCCGTAGCGGCGGTCGCAGAACAGCGCGCCGCCCAGCTTGCGCACGTCCATGGGCGTCGCGATCCAGCTCGAGGTCTTGCGGTCGAATTCGCCCAGCGTCTGCAGGTGGCGGTACTGTTCTTCGGTCAGCAGCGCGATGCCCATGCTGGCTGCCACCTCTTCCGCGCTGCTGCGCGGCTTGTTTTCCTTGCGCGCATCTAAAGCGGCGCGGTCGTAGCAGATGCTGCGGCGGCCTGCCGGCGATTCCGGGGAGCAGTCGCAGAAGACGATGCTGCCATTACCCTCGCCCATGCCGACGACGTCCGGCTCGCCGCCGGTCGCTTCCATCTGCGCCAGCGCATCCAGCGCGGTGGGATGGTCTGCGAGTCTTGCCTCTACCTTGGACCAATCAACTCCCGCGTGGCGGTGCATGTTCTTGTCGAAGCGGGTTCTCAAGGTCTGGAGCAGTTCGTCGGCTTGTTCCGGGCGCATGGCTGGGCTTGTCCTCTCATGGTGATGACTGCGATCAGGAACGCAAAGTTAGCACAGCTCCGGACCCGGGCATGAAAAAACCCGGCTGCCGTTGCCGGCAGCCGGGTTTCATGAGTCCGATGCGGGAGATCAGTCCCAGCTCAGCGCACCGCCGGTCTGGTACTCGGTCACGCGCGTCTCGAAGAAGTTACGTTCCTTCTTCAGGTCGATCATCTCGCTCATCCACGGGAACGGGTTCTCTTCGTTCGGGAACAGCGGATCCAGGCCGATCTGCACGGCGCGGCGGTTGGCGATGAAGCGCAGGTAGCCCTTGAACATCGGGGCGTTCAGGCCCAGCACGCCGCGCGGCATGGTGTCTTCGGCGTAGCGGTACTCGAGTTCGACGGCCTGCAGGAACAGGGCCTTGAGCTCTTCGCGGAAGGCCGGGGTCCACAGCTGCGGGTTTTCCATCTTGATCGTGTTGATCAGGTCGATGCCGAAGTTCACGTGCATCGACTCGTCGCGCAGGATGTACTGGTACTGCTCGGCGGCGCCGGTCATCTTGTTCTGGCGGCCCAGCGCCAGGATCTGGGTGAAGCCGACGTAGAAGAACAGGCCTTCCATCAGGCAGGCGAACACGATGATCGACTTCAGCAGCTTCTGGTCGTTTTCCAGGGTGCCGGTCTTGAAGTCAGGGTCGGTCAGGACGTTAATGAACGGGATCAGGAACTGGTCCTTGTCGTGGATCGACGCGATCTCGTTGTAGGCGTTGAAGATCTCGCGCTCGTCCAGGCCCAGCGACTCGACGATGTACTGGTAGGCGTGGGTGTGGATCGCCTCTTCGAAGGCCTGGCGCAGCAGGTACTGGCGGCATTCCGGCGCCGTGATGTGGCGGTAGGTGCCCAGCACGATGTTGTTGGCGGCCAGCGAGTCGGCGGTGACGAAGAAGCCGAGGTTGCGCTTGACCAGGCGGCGCTCGTCTTCCGACAGGCCGTTCGGGCTCTTCCACAGCTCGATGTCGCGCTGCATGTTCACTTCCTGCGGCATCCAGTGGTTCGCGCAGCCGGCCAGGTACTTGTCCCATGCCCACTTGTACTTGAACGGCACCAGCTGGTTCACGTCGGTCTGGCCGTTGATGATGCGCTTGTCGTCGGCGTTGACGCGCTTGGCGACTTCGGCGGCGGCAGGTGCGGCTTCGCCGGCGGCTTGCGCTGCGCGCGGGGCTGGTGAGGTAGTCGGTTCGTCGTCCCAAGAGAGCATGGTGTTATTCCTTCTTTCGTGGCCTCCTCGATTGGTGGGGCCGTTAAATGTTCGTGTGATCGTCGGTGCGTGGGGAACGCAATTGCTGGCGATGTGCCAGCGAAATTGGGTTCCGGCCTACGCCGGAACGACGGTCTTGAGGTTAACGGTGTAAGCCAGCGCTCATGCTGGCTTACACCTTATTTGATTATTGGCAGGCTTCGCACTCGTCGAAGCCGGCGTCGCCCGGACGCAGGTAGCAGGCGGCGCCTTCCACCACTTCCGCGCTTGCAGCCGCCGGTGCCGCGGGGCTTGCTGCCACCGGACCATTCGCTGCCGGAGCGGCGTGGCCGGCCACCAGGCCGCCCGAGACCGGCACAGCGTTCAGGGCGCCGGTACGGGTGGTCGACTTCTCCATGTGCGTCGCCGCGATGGTGCGCAGGTAGTAGGTGGTCTTCAGGCCGCGCAGCCAGGCCAGCTTGTAGGTCTCGTCCAGCTTCTTGCCCGAGGCGCCGGCCATGTAGATGTTCAGCGACTGGGCCTGGTCGATCCACTTCTGGCGGCGCGAGGCGGCTTCCACCAGCCACTTCGGCTCGACTTCGAACGCGGTGGCGTAGATGTCGCGCAAGTCTTGCGGCACGCGGTCGATCTTGGAAAGCGAACCGTCGAAGTACTTCAGGTCGGCGATCATCACTTCGTCCCACAGGTCGCGCGCCTTCAGGTCGCGCACCAGGTAGGAGTTGATCTCGGTGAACTCGCCCGACAGGTTCGACTTCACGTACAGGTTCTGGAAGGTCGGCTCGATGCAGGCCGACACGCCGATGATGTTCGAGATGGTTGCGGTCGGGGCGATCGCCACGCAGTTCGAGTTACGCATGCCGAACTGCTTGATGCGCTCGCGCACCACGGTCCAGTCCATCGATTCGCTGGTGTCCTGCTCCAGGTAGCCGCCGCGTTCTTCCGCCAGCAGCTTGATCGAATCCTGCGGCAGGATGCCGCGGTCCCACAGCGAACCTTCGTAGGTCTCGTAGCGGCCGCGCTCCTCGGCCAGCTCGGTCGAGGCCAGGTAGGCGTAGTAGCAGACGGCTTCCATCGACTTGTCGGCGAACTCCACGGCCTTGTCCGAGGCGAACGGCACGCGCATCATGTGCAGGCAGTCCTGGTGGCCCATGATGCCCATGCCCACCGGGCGGTGGCGCAGGTTCGAGTTGCGCGCCTTGTCCACGGCGTAATAGTTGATGTCGATGACGTTGTCCAGCATGCGCATCGCGGTGCGGATGGTCTTCTGCAGCTTGGCGTGGTCCAGGCCCTCGCCCTTCATGTGCTGCGGCAGGTTCACCGAGCCCAGGTTGCAGACGGCGATCTCGTCGGCGCTGGTGTTCAGGGTGATCTCGGTGCACAGGTTCGACGAGTGCACCACGCCGACGTGCTGCTGCGGCGAGCGGATGTTGCACGGATCCTTGAAGGTGATCCACGGGTGGCCGGTCTCGAACAGCATCGACAGCATCTTGCGCCACAGGTCGAGGGCTTCGACCTTCTTGTACACGGTCATTTCGCCGCGTGCAGCCTTGGCTTCATAGGCGACGTAGGCTTCTTCGAAGGCCTTGCCGACCTTGTCGTGCAGGTCCGGGGTTTCGCTCGGCGAGAACAGGCTCCAGTGGCCCTTCTCCATCACGCGCTTCATGAACAGGTCGGGAATCCAGTTCGCGGTGTTCATGTCGTGGGTGCGGCGGCGGTCGTCGCCGGTGTTCTTGCGCAGGTCGAGGAATTCCTCGATGTCCATGTGCCAGGTTTCCAGGTAGGCGCAGACCGCGCCCTTGCGCTTGCCGCCCTGGTTCACCGCCACGGCGGTGTCGTTGACCACTTTCAGGAACGGGACCACGCCCTGCGACTTGCCGTTGGTGCCCTTGATGCGCGAGCCCAGTGCGCGGACCGGGGTCCAGTCGTTGCCCAGGCCGCCGGCGAACTTCGACAGCAGCGCGTTTTCCTTGATGGCGTCGTAGATGCCTTCCAGGTCGTCGCCGACGGTGGTCAGGTAGCACGAGGACAGCTGCGAGCGGCGGGTGCCCGAGTTGAACAGGGTCGGGGTCGAGCTCATGAAGTCGAACGACGACAGCAGGTTGTAGAACTCGATGGCGCGCGCTTCGCGGTCGGCTTCGCGCAGGGCCAGGCCCATCGCGACGCGCATGTAGAAGGCCTGCGGCATCTCGATGCGGGTTTCGCGCACGTGCAGGAAGTAGCGGTCGTACAGGGTCTGCAGGCCGATGTAGCCGAACTGCAGGTCGCGGTCGGCAACGATGGCCTTGGCCAGGCGCTCGAGGTCGTACTTGCCCAGCTCTTCGTCCAGCAGTTCGTTCTGGATGCCCTTGGCGACGTACTGCGGGAAGTAGGTGATGTACTCGGCAGCGGCGCCGGCTTGCGGCACTTCATGACCGAAGACTTCCTTGCGGATGGTGTGCAGCAGGATGCGCGCGGTGACCTGGCTGTAGGCCGGGTCGGTTTCCATCAGGGCGCGGGCGGCCAGGATGGCCGACTTGTGCAGCTCCTCGACCGGCACGCCGTCGTACAGGTTCTTCAGGGTCTCGGCGACGATGGCGTCGGCGTCGACGTGCTTTTCCAGGCCCGAGCAGGCCGCGTTCACGAGGGCGTGGACGTCGCCCACGTCCAGCGGACGGCGCTCGCCGCCGTCGACCACATGGATCTGCGGCGCGGCGACCGGGGTACCGCCGGCGGCTTCCTTGGCGGCCTTGCGCTCTTCCATGCGCTTGGCGCGGTACAGCACGTATTCGCGGGCGACGTCATGCTCGCCCGAGCGCATCAGCGACAGTTCGACCTGGTCCTGCACGTCTTCGATGTGGAAGGTGCCGCCGTTCGGCTGGCGACGCACCAGGGCGGCCACCACGTTGTTGGTCAGCTGCTCGACCAGCTCACGGATGCGAGCCGACGCGGCGCCCTGCCCGCCGGCGACGGCGAGGAAGGCCTTGGTCATCGCGACCGAGATCTTGTGCGGCTCGAAAGCGACCACGGCGCCGTTGCGGCGGATAACCCGGTAGTCACCACGTGCGACGATTTCTGCGGGCGTGGCGGTGGCCGACGCGCCCGGGGTGACGTGCGGATTGATCGAAATGTCTTGTGCTGTTTGCATTGAGCCTCCAGTGAGCAGCGGATTTGCCGTTGTTGTCTTGAGCCGGACTTGTCAACCGGACAAAATTTTAAGCAAAGCGATACCCCGCCAGCTGGAACTCCTCACTGGCAACCAAGGATGAGATCGATGCGGCAGGGTAGAAATCGTTGTTAATTCAGTAGCTTGCGGAGCAAGCTTCAAGTCGAACGTGAATCTAGTTTCTTCTGATCCACTACCACTATATCTAGTGTTCGAACTTGATATGAGACTAATTGTAGTGCCTGACCTAGGTCAGGGCAAGTGACGAAGCCCGTAATTTTTTTTGTTTTTTTTGGTGCGCCGGCTTGACAAGCCCATAGGGCAAGAACGACGGGCGGTATGCGGTGAGTGAGCACTAACCCTGTTCCGGAACGCTGCCCAAGGCTTAATCAGCTGCATGCGCGGCGCATCGTTCTTGTGCATTTTGCACTGGCGAAAAGACAACACGATGACATGCCGGCTAGCGCTTTTGCAGGAGACTCACGCATGGTCGTCCGGCGCGCAGATCTCCAGCTTCTGCATCTGGTAGCGCAGCTGGCGCACGCTGATGCCGAGCAGGCTCGCCGCCTGGGTGCGGTTGAACTGGGTCTGCTGCAGGGCGCGTCCGATGATGTCGCGCTCGACCTGGCTCAGGTACTCGGGCAGGTTGGCGGGCAGGCCGTTGGGGCCCAGCATGGCGGATGCGGGCGCCGCCTCCACCGGGGCAGGCGCAGGCGTCGGCGCCGGTTCCGGCAAGGGCGTGGGCGCCGGCATGGGCGCCGGCGCGCTCGCGGCCGGTTCGCGCCGCAGCGCGTCGCCTGGCCGCGCCGCCTTGAGCGACAGGTCGCCCACTTCGATCACGCCGTCGTTGGCAAAGGCCAGCGCCCGCTCCAGCACGTTTTCGAGTTCGCGGATATTCCCCGGGAAGGAGTAGGCACGCAGCGCATCGAGCACGCCCGGTCCGAGCGAAGCCTGGCCCGGCCCGGCCAGGCGCTCCAGGATCGCGTCCACCAGCGGCGCCAGGTCGTCGATGCGTTCGCGCAGCGGCGGCAGCGACAGTTCGATCACGTTCAGGCGGTAGAACAAGTCCTGCCTGAACCTGCCCTGCTCCACGCATTTCGCCAGGTCCTGGTGGGTGGCGCTGATGATGCGTACGTCCACCGGCTCTTCCGTGGTGGCGCCGATCTTGCGCACGCGCCGCTCCTGGATGGCGCGCAGCAGCTTGACCTGCATCGGCAGCGGCAGGTCGGCCACTTCGTCCAGCATCAGGGTGCCGCCGTTGGCGGCCTGGAAGAAGCCGTCGCGCTCTTCGGCCGCGCCGGTGAAGGCGCCCTTGCGGTAGCCGAAGAACTCGGCTTCCATCAGGGTTTCGGGAATGGCGCCGCAGTTCACCGCCACGAAGGGCTTGCCGGCGCGTGAACTCTGGGCGTGGATCTCGCGCGCGGCCAGTTCCTTGCCGCTGCCGGATTCGCCGGTGATCGAGATCGGCGCGTTCGAGCGCGCTAGCCGTCCGATCTGGGCGCGCAGCGCCGCCATCGCGCTTGACGTGCCGATCATGCGCGAACCGGGCGCCGCGCCGTCCGGCCGGGGCGCCGGGGCATCAAGCAGTTTCAGGGCCGAGCGCACCATCACGCGCAGCGCATCCAGGGCCACCGGCTTGGAGATGTAGTCGAAGGCGCCGGCCTTGAGCGCCACCACCGCGTTCTCGGCGCTGCCGTAGGCGGTGATGACGGCGATCGGCGTGCCCTTGTGCGAGGCGGTCACCTCGCGCACCAGTTCCAGCCCCAGGCCGTCCGGCAGGCGCATGTCGGTCAGGATCAGCGCGTAGTCGTGTTCCTCGACCAGGCCGCGCGCCTGGCGCAGCGTGGCCGCGCTGTCGACGTCCAGCCCCATCTTGAGCAGGGTGATCTCGAGCAGGTCGCGCAGGTCGGCTTCGTCGTCGACCACGAGGATGCGGGGTGCGGTCATGGTTCTCTCATACTATATATATAAGCAACCGGATCCTAGGCCGGCTGCGAGAAGCTGATCACGAAACGCCCGCTCGCCCGGCGCGGTCCGGTGGCGGTGGGGTCGAAGCGGTATTCGTAGTCGAGCTTCGCGTCGTTGTTCAGGCACAGCTCGCGCGCCAGGTACAGGCCCAGGCCCGTGCCCTTGCTCGAGGTAGTATAGAAGGGTTCGAACAGGTGGGCGCGCACTTCGGGCGTGATGCCGGGGCCGTCGTCCTGCACGTGCAGTTCGATGCGGCCGGCGGCGTCCATGGCCGGGAAGATGCGGATGCTGGCAGGCTCGCGGCTGGCATAGCGCACCGCATTGCCCAGCAGGTTGAGCAGCACTTCGTGCAGGTGCAGCGGGTCGAAGCGCAGCGTGCTCGTCCCGGGGTCGCCCAGGTAGACTATATCATCCGCGAGCCCATGGGTTTCGCAGAATTCGGCCTTCAGCTCGGCGAGAAAGCTTGCCAGCTGCACCGGCTCGCCGTTCGGCTGCACCTTGCGCGACAGCTGCAGGATATCCTCGACCATGCGGTTCACGCGCGCCACGTTGTCGCCCACGATCTTCAGCAGGCGCACCTCGGCCGGGCCGTGCAGGTCTTCGGCCAGCAGGGCGGTGGCGTGGCCGATCGCCGACAGCGGATTGCGCACCTCGTGTGCGATGCTGGCGGTGAGGCGCCCCATCGAGGCCAGCTTGAGCTGCTGCGCCTGGTTCTCGATGGCGCTGACGTCCTGCATGAACACCACGCTGCGTCCCAGCGCGACATCCAGCGTGCCCACCCGCGCGAAGCGCAGCTTCAGGTGCACCGGCTCGTCGCGCCGGCCGCGCAGGGGACCTGCGTCTTCCTGGTAGGGCTTGACGGTCACGAACGCAGCGTCTTCGCCCGGCGCGCGCAGCCAGGCGCCGAAGGCTTGCGCCAGCGGTTCCAGTCCCGCCGCCTCGCCCAGCCGGAACGCCGCCACCTCCCCTTCCAGACCCAGCATGCGCCGGGCCGCCGGGTTGCCGGTGAAGACCGCGCTGTCGTCGCCCACCACCAGGATGCCGTCACCGACGTCGGCGATCACGATTGCGTTGATCGCCTGCTGGACGCGCAGGTCGACGCCGCGCTGCGCGGCCAGTTCTTCCTGCTTGATCAGGCGCGCCGCCAGCCGGTTCACCACCAGCACGCCGGCGAAGAAGGCGGCGCCGTACAGGCCGGCCTGCATCAGCGAAGGCTGCTTGTCCTGCATGAAGACCTGCCAGGTGGTTTCAAGCAGCAGGAACAGGGTGGCGACCGCGCTCGAAAACAGCGCCAGCGTCAAGGGGGCCAGGATGGCGGCGCCGGCCAGCGGGAACAGGTACAGGATCCCGAGGCCGCTGCGCATGCCGCCGGCTTCCAGGTAGAGCAGCGAGATCACGGCCAGGTCGACCGCGATCTGGCAGCCGAGCTGCAACGCGAAGCGGCGCCGCCACCAGGCGCCGAGCGCGCCAAAGACGAGCGCCGCCGCCAGGTAGAACAGGCAGGCCGGGGTGTTGGCCGCGTCCATGCGCACGCCCCCGTCGGTGATGCGCACGCCCAGGTAGAGCAGCAGCACCAGCGCGATGACGATGCGGGTGACGGTGAAGGTCTGGAGCGAGCGCCACAGGGTCATGCGCGCTTCGCGGGACAGCACCGCTGCTGGCGACATCGGCCGGCTTACTGCGGCGGCAGGCGCACGTGGCCCGGCGAGCAGTAGTCGTGGCCGTCGGCGTGCACCGCTTCGGAGGCCGGGAAATGGATGCCGCAGTGCGCGCACTGGGTCATGGTTTCGATTTCGGCCACCGGCGCCTGGCGCGGCGGTTCACGGTGCAAGGGCGGCTGCTGGCGTGCGCCCAGGCCCTTGAGCTTGGCGCGGATCGCCATGACGACCAGCCCGATCAGGAGGATCCAGAAGATGACGCGACTCATGCCAGCCCCCGGTGCAGGACGACTTCGAGCACGAAGCGGCTGCCGACGTAGGCCAGCGCCAGCGTGGCGAAGCCCGCCAGCGTGAAGCGCAGCGCGGTCTTGCCGCGCCAGCCTTGATAACGGCGGCCGGCCAGCAGCGCCGCGAACAGCAGCCAGGACAGCAGCGCGAACACGCTTTTATGGTCGAGGCGCAGGGCGCGGCCGAACAGCTGTTCGGAGAACACCACGCCCGACAGCACGGTGAGGCTGAGCAGGATGAAGCCGATCCAGATCACGCGGAACAGCAGCTTTTCCATGGTCAGCAGCGCCGGCAGCTGGTCCAGCGCGCTGCCCAGCCAGCCGCCGCTGGCGGCGCGCGTGTGCAGGCGCGCCTCCTGCAGGGCCATCAGCACGGCATGGAAGGCGGCGATGGTGAGCGTGCTGTAGGCCAGCACCGCGACCACGACGTGCCAGCCGAAGGCGGGCGTCTGGCCGTTCAGCGGCAGCAGGCTGCCGGGGAAGATCACCGGCAGCACGCTAGCTGCCACGGCGAAAGGCATGACCAGGCGGCGCATGCCGTCGAGGGCGAAATTGCGGTTTTCCAGCCAGTAGGCGGCCACCGAGACCCACAGGGCGCTCGAGAGCATGATGGCGAAGCCGACGCGCAGCTGGCCCGGCTCGGCCACGTCGAGCCCGAGCGCGGCGCCATGCACCGCCCAGGCCAGGGCGGTGACGCCTGAGATGACGGCGCCCCGGCGCGACGGCAGCAGGGCGCACACCGCGTACAGCAGGGCCGCGGCGAGGAAGAGGGAGTTCTGCATAATAAGAGTCTACACCATCGGGAAATGGTGGGGGCGGGCCCTCCCCCGCCCCTAAGGCCTAATTAAGAGCGTATTTGCAACTAGTCCACCGCCGCCATCCGCAACTCCTCGGTATGATGCCGCTGCTGCTCTTCCATCACCATCACCCCCAGCTCCCTTTTGAGCGCGTTGAATTCCGGCGCCGCCGGGTCGCGCATGCGCGGAATCTCGACCAGCAGGTCGCGCTTGATCGTCCCCGGCCGGTAGGTCATCACGACGATCCGGTCCGCCAGGTAGACTGCCTCTTCGATGCTGTGGGTGACGAACAGGATGGTCTTCTTCAGCTCGGACCAGATGCGCAGCAGCTCGTCCTGCAGGTTGCGGCGGGTAAGCGCATCCAGGGCGCCGAAGGGCTCGTCCATCAGCATGATCGGCGAATCGAGCGCCAGCACGCGCGCGATCGCCACGCGCTGGCGCATGCCGCCCGACAGGTCCTTGGGAAAGCGCTGGCGGAAGTCGCTCAGGGACAGCATCCCCAGCAAGTCGCCGACCCGCGCGCGGATCTCGGCCTTGCCCAGGCCCTTGATGTGCAGGCCGAAGCCGATGTTGTCCTCGACCGTCATCCAGGGGAACAGCGCATATTCCTGGAACACCATGCCGCGGTCCGGCCCTGGAGCCGCGACCGGGTTGCCGTCGACCGTGATCGTGCCGCTGCTGGGCAGCGAGAAGCCCGCCACGGCGTTGAGCAGCGTGGACTTGCCGCAGCCGGATGGCCCGAGCAGGCAGGTGAACTGCCCGCGCGGGATGTCGAGGTCGATGTCCTGCAATGCCGTGACCGTCCTGCCGCCGGTTTCGAACATCTTGTGGACGCCATCGACGCGGATATGCGGGTCCAGGACCTGCGGGGGGATACCATGCGGTGCGTTCATGTCAGTGCTCCAGGCCGCGGTGCCAGCGCAGCAGGTAGTTATTCAGGCGGTTCATGGCGATGTCGATGGCCAGGCCGAGCAGGCCGATGGTGATCATCCCGGCGATGATCTTGTCGGACCAGAAGTACTCGCGCGCCTCCAGGATGCGGAAACCCAGCCCGTTGTTCACGGCGATCATCTCCGACACGATCACCACGATGAAGGCGGTGCCGATCCCGATCCGCACGCCCGACAGGATGTAGGGCACGGCGGCCGGCAGGATCACGCGCAGGAACATGGTGACCCCGCCCGCCCCCAGGTTGCGCGCCGCGCGCAGGTAGATGCCGTCCACGTGGCGCACCCCGGCGATGGTATTCATCAGGACCGGGAAGAAGGCGCCCAGCGCGATCAGGAACACGGCCGGCGGGTTGCCCAGCCCGAACCACAGGATGGCCAGCGGGATGTAGGCGATCGGCGGGATCGGGCGCAGCAGCTGCACCAGGGGGTTCATCCACGCGTACACGACGCGGCTGGCGCCCATCGCCAGCCCGAGCGGCAGGGCCAGCCCGGCGCCGATCGCGAAGCCCACCACCACCCTCACCATGCTGGTCCAGATGTCGATCGGCAGCTCGCCCGACAGCGCCCAGGACCACCAGCCGCCTTCGGTATAGTCCGCGTAGGGCGCCAGTGGCAGCAGGTAGGCCACCCACTTGCGCCAGACGTCGAGCGGGGCCGGCAGCACCTGCGGGTTGACCCAGCCGTTCATGGCGACCCACTGCCACAGCAGGACGGCGGCCACCGGGACCACCGCACCGACCGCCATTTCCTTCCAACGTTCCCGTGATTGTTTGCGCCTGTCTGGAGTATGCATGTTCGTGTCCCTCATTTCACGCCCAGGCTGCTCTTGGCAGCCGCCAGCAGGTCGGTGCGCACCCATTCCTGGGCCACCGGCGGTTTCGCCATGCGCCCCACCCCGGTCCTGGCCATGATGTCGGTGGTGACCTGGATGTGCTCGGGCGTGATGTCGAAGGAATACGGCGAATTGCGGATCGCGTCCTGGAAGTCGTCGCTCGTGATCTGGTTCTTGAAGATCGTCTCGCGCACGTATTTCTCGGCCACCGACGGGCTGTCGATGAAGGTCCTGGTGGCGTCGACGAAGCAGCGCATGAATTTTTCCGCCACCGGACGCCGTTCGCGGTAGAACTTCTCGGTCATGACCATGGTCCGAACCGGCTCGCCGATCGGGGTGTCATAAGGCTTGATGACTTCGACGCCAAAGCCCTTGTTGATCGCCTGCGAGGACTGCGGCTCGGACTGCATCATGGCGTCGATCTGCTTGCCGAGCAGGGCCTGGTTCAGGTCGGCGTAGGACAGGAACACCAGCTGCACGTCCTTGCCGGGCGCCGCATCGGCCTTCAATCCATGCTTGGCCAGCTGCGCCATCAGGAGCACTTCCTGGATCGCGCCGCGGGTCACGCCGACCCGTTTGCCCTTGAGCCCCGCGACGCTGCGGATGCCCAGTTCGGGCCGCGCCACCAGGCGCGCGCCGCCCTTGGCGAAACCGGCCACCACGACGATCGGCGCCCCACCGGCGCGGCCCGAGATCGCCGCCTCCGAGGCGGTGGCGCCGACGTCCAGCTCGCCGGCAATGATCGCCTGCATCACGTCCAGGCCCTTGGCGAAGACCTTTTCCTCGACCCGGATGCCGCACTTCGGTGCGATCTCCTTGATGTACGACACCGCGCCGAAATGGGCGAGCTTGAGGTTCCCGAGCCGGACCACTTCCTGGGCCCCGGCGCCGCCTGCTGCCAGCAGGGCGGCTGCGGCGAGGATGCTGCTGAATAGCTTGATCATGCCTGTTCTCCCTTATGCAAGACAAATGGTGTCGCTTGTGTCCGGCGCGATGAAACATGCGCAGGTACAGAGGTCGATGCTGCAGGGAAATGGACTATGAGTACGTGAGCTGTGTCAGAAACGGCAAGGTTTCCATATGATCGAACGCATCACACTTGAGGAAAAACTGCGTTATATCGCTGCTGTGGTCGAACTCGGCGGCTGCTGCAAGGTAGAATGTCGGTTTGTCGAATGCGACGTGCTGTCTTATATAGTCAGGTAGAACATGCTAGATAACCTTACCCAACGCCTAGCCAAGGTCGTCAAGACGATGCGCGGCGAGGCGCGTCTTACCGAGGCGAACACCGCCGAGATGCTGCGCGAAGTGCGCATGGCCCTGCTCGAGGCCGACGTGGCGCTGCCGGCGGTGCGCGAATTCATCGCCAAAGTCAAAGAGAAAGCGCTGGGCGAAGAAGTCATCGGCTCGCTCAGCCCCGGCCAGGCCCTGGTCGGCGTGGTGCAGCGCGAGCTGGCCGCCCTGATGGGCGCCGACCTCGGCCCCGACGCCACCCAGCTGTCCTTCGCCCAGCAGCCGCCGGCGATCATCCTGATGGCCGGCCTGCAGGGTGTGGGTAAAACCACCACCACCGGCAAGCTCGCCAAGTACCTCAAGGAACAGAAGAAAAAGAAGGTCCTGACCGTTTCGGCCGACGTCTACCGCCCTGCCGCGATCGCGCAGCTGGAGTCCGTCACCAAGCAGGTCGGCGCCGACTTCTTCCCGTCCACCGCCAACGACAAGCCGGTCGACATCGCGCGTAACGCGCTCGATTGGGCCAAGAAGCACTACCACGACGTCCTGATCATCGACACCGCCGGCCGCCTCGGCATCGACGAAGCGATGATGCAGGAGATCGCCGCGGTGCACGCCGCCGTCAATCCGGTCGAGACCCTGTTCGTGGTCGACGCCATGCTGGGCCAGGATGCGATCAACACCGCCAAGGCCTTCAACGACGCCCTGCCGCTTACCGGCGTGGTGCTGACCAAGCTCGATGGCGATTCGCGCGGCGGTGCGGCCCTGTCGGTGCGCCACGTGACCGGCAAGCCGATCAAGTTCGCCGGCGTGTCCGAAAAGCTGGACGGCCTGGAAGCCTTCGACCCGACCCGCATGGCCAACCGCGTGCTGGGCATGGGCGACATCCTGGCGCTGGTGGAAGAAGCGCGCAAGGGCGTCGACGCCGAGGCCGCGACCGAGCTGGCCAACAAGATCAAGGGCGGCGGCAAGTTCGACATGAACGACTTCAAGGCCCAGCTGACCCAGATGAAGAAGATGGGCGGCATGTCCGGCCTGCTCGATAAACTGCCGGCCCAGTTCCAGCAGGCAGCGGCGGGCGCCAACATGGACCAGGCCGAGAAGCAGGTGCGCCGCATGGTCGGCATCATCGATTCGATGACACCTGGCGAGCGCGCCAAGCCCGAGCTGATCAAGGCCAACCGCAAGCGCCGCATCGCGGCCGGCGCCGGCGTGCAGGTGCAGGAAGTGAACCGCATGCTGAACCAGTACGACCAGATGCAGACCATGATGAAGAAGCTCAAAGGCGGCGGCCTGATGAAGATGATGCGCGGGATGAAGGGCATGATGCCCGGCCTGCGCTGACCGCTCGTCGTCGTCGAAGAAACCGCGCAGGCACGGGCTTTGCGCGGTTTTTTACATTCTGACAGGCGGTTTTTTCATTTGCTGGCTCCCTAGTGTGCGATAGCTCGCATATCGGGGCTTATAAGAATGAAAAAATTTCGAAAAAGACTTGCATGAACAGTAAAAGGCCACCAATATAAGCCGGTGCGTCAATAACGCAACTTTCCCTGTGATCGTTTTAGGAGGCTCGAAGATGGCAACAGCCAAAAAATCCACCGCAGCGCCAGCCAAGAAAGCAGCCGCCAAGCCGGCAGCAGCGGCCAAGCCTGCAGCAAAAAAAGCAGCAGCTCCAGCAAAAGCAGCAGCGAAACCAGCAGCGAAGCCGGCCGCGGCACGCAAGCCGAACGCCGCTTTCATGAAAGAGATGACGCCGTCGGGCGAACTGGCAGCAGTGGTCGGCAACAAGCCGCTGCCACGCACCGAAGTCACCAAGAAGGTCTGGGACTACATCAAGGCCCAGAACCTGCAGGACGAATCGAACCGCCGCATGATCAACGCCGACGACAAGCTGAAGGCTGTCTTCGGTGGCAAGGCACAGGTCTCGATGTTCGAAATGACCAAGCTCATTTCGGACCACCTGAAGTAAGCACTGGCCGGCTGTCCAGTAGCCTTGCAAATGAAAAGCCCCGGGAGCCCGGGGCTTTTTGTTTTGGCGGGTTTTACAGTCCCGCTGCCGCCTTCATCAGGTGAAACACCTGCGTGTTCTCCATCGTCCCCTTGAACGGCGCCGAGCCGGCGCCGGTGGCAAACAGCTTCACGTCCCCGCCGCCGTGCGATTCGTACACGGTGCGCACGCCGGCCTCCTGGCGGTACTCGTCGCCCAGGGCGACGGCGCTGTCCACGTCGGCGCGCACGTCCGGGCGCACCTTGCCGTTGCCGAACAAGAGCGCGGTAAAGGTCTTGCCGTCGGCGTCCTTCTTCGGCTGGCCGCTGGCGTAGTCGTGCACGATGTCCAGCACCTTGCTGCCGCGCTTCGGATAGCCGCTCAGGACCATCGTGTGGTCGTGGTCGGCGGTCACGACGATGAGCGTGTTTTCCAGTCCCGGATCGATTTTCCGCATGCGGTCGATCGCGGCCTGGATCGCCTCGTCGAAGGCCACCGTGTCGGCCAGCGCGTTCTTGGCGTTGGTGTCGTGCAGCGCGTGGTCGATCTTGCCGCCTTCGACCATCAGGAAGAAGCCGTCCGGATCCTTCGAGAGCAGCTCGATCGCCTTCAGGGCCATCTCGGTCAGGGTCGGCTGCTCCGGGCGGCGCGCCAGCGAATAGTCCATGTGGGTGTCGGCGCTGTAGATGCCGACGAACTTGCGGCCCGGGCGTGCCGACATCATGTCGGCGCGGGTCTTGCCGACGGCATAGCCCTGCGCCGCGAACTCCGCCATCAGGTCGCGCCCGTCCGCGCGGCCCTTCGGATTGGCGGCCTTGTCGAAGGGCGTGAAGTGGTGGCGCCCGCCGCCCATCAGGACGTCGACGCCGTCGCCCAGCGCGCGGTTGTAGCCTTCGCCGCCCGGCACGATCTGGCGCGCGATGGTGTAGCCGGCGTCGCGATGGCAGACGTGCGAGAAGGTCGACGCCGGCGTGGCGTGGGTCAGCTCGGTGGTGGTCACCGCGCCCACGGCCTTGCCGCGCGCCTTGGCCAGCTCCAGGATGGTCGGCACGATCACGCCGTCGTTCGGCGCGCACTTGTCGATCGTGCGGTTGCCGTTGGCGTCCTTCTCGGGATCGATGGCGCGCGCATCCTTGATCGAGATGCCGTCCTGGTTGATCTTCACGCCGGTCATGTAGGCGCCCATCGAGGGCGCGCTGTCGGTGGTCTGGAAGTCGTTCGAATAGGTCTTGATGCGCGCGGTGCGCTCCAGGCGTTCGAAGTTCAGCAGGCCATCCTCGCCGTGCTTGAAGATGCGCGCGGCGCTGATGGTGGTCGGGCCCATGCCGTCGCCGAGGAAGAAGATGATGTTCTTGGCCTGCGGCGCGGCCATCGCGCAGCTGCTTGCCAGGCTGGCGGCCAGCAGGAAGTTGAGTCGTTTGTTCATGGGTATGTTCCTTGTCCGCTTACAGGCCTGCGGCGGTCTTGATCAGGCCGAAGACGCGGGTGTTGTCGATGGTCCCGCGGAACAGTTCCGCGCCGGCGCCGGCGGCGCCCAGGTAGACGTCGGTGCCGCCGTGGGTTTCGGCGCCCGTGCGCGTGCGCACCACCGCTTCCTGGTGGTAGTCGTCGCGCGTCACGATCTCGTCGGTGAGCACGGGCTGGCTGGAGCGCGGACCGTTGGTGCGGTTCTCGCCGGTGCCGAAGCCGATGATGGTGAAGGGACGGCCTTCCTTGTCCAGCTTGGGGCTGCCGTCCAGGTTGCGTACCAGGCCCAGCACGCCCGGGTTGGTCGGCGTGGTCTTGCCGGTGCGGGCCGTGTAGCCGTTCAGGAGCAGCGTGTGGTCATGGTCGGCGGTGGCGACGATCAGCGTGTTCTTCAGGCCCGGGTCCAGGGCTTCCATCTTCTCCAGCGCGGCCTGCATGGCGTCGTTGTAGGACACGGTTTCCTGCAGCGCGCGCTTACCCAGGGTGGCGTGCAGCGCATGGTCGATCAGGCCGCCCTCCACCACCAGGAAGAAGCCCTTGCCCTGCTCCCCCGCGTGCGGGGCCAGCAGGTCGATGGCCTTGCGCGTCATCTCGGTCAGGCTCGGCTGCTTCGCTCCATCGCGGGTGGCGTCGTAATCCATGTGGTTCGGCGCGAACAGGCCGATGGCCGGCTGCTGCGCGTCGAGGGCGAGCGCGTTGAAGCTTGCGGTATCACGGGCGACGCGGAAGCCCTGCTGCCCCAGTTCGGCCAGCAGGTCGCGGTTATCGGCGCGCTTGCCGCCGCGCGCGAAGGGCGTGAAGAACTGGGCGCCGCCGCCGAACATCACGTCCAGGCCGCGCGGGCCGAGCGCCGCGTTGTAGCCGGCGCCGCCCGGCACCAGCATGGCCGCGAAATCGGTCTCGAGCTTGCGGTGGCAGCCATGGCCGTAGGCGGAGGCGGGGGTGGCGTCGGTGACGCTGGTATTGGTGACCACGCCCAGCGCCATGCCGCGCTTGCGCGCCAGTTCCAGCAGCGTGGTGGCGGGCGAGCCGCCCTCGCACTGGCTGACCAGGGCATTGCCGTTGGCATCCTTGCCCGGCGCGACCGAGCGGGTGCCGAAGGACATCGAGATCACGCCGTTGTTGTGCTTCACGCCGGTCATGTAGGCGGCCATGCCGGCGGCGCTATCGGTGACCATGGCGTCGTTCGAGAAGGTCTTCACGAAGGCCGATTCGGGCAGGCGGTCGATGGTGAGTTCGCCCGCTTCGCCGGCGTGGAAGATGCGGGCGGCGGTGAGCGTGTTCAGGCCCATGCCGTCGCCGAGGAAGAAGATCACGTTCCTGGCGCGCTGGTCGTGCTGGACCTGCGCGGGTGCCTGGGAAGTGGGCGGCACGGAGGCGCAGCCGGTAAGCAGGGCGAGCAAGGCGGCGCCGGCAAGGGTGGACAATCGCATGGGGGTCCTCTACGTCTGGAAATGGACGAGTTTACACCTTGCCATGTGCATATGGCGTGAGGAATTGTTGCGGGATTGTTGGCGCGATGCTCAGGCCGCCGGCTTGAACTCCCAGCGCTTCCACGCCGCCAGCACCGCATTCGGATACTGCGGCTTGCCGCGGCTGCCGTTGTAGCGGCCCAGCGCGAGATACAGGTTGCCCTTTTCCATGTCGATGTACATGCGCAGGATCGAGCAGCCGTAGCGCAGGTTGGTCTGCATGTGGAACAGCTTGCGGCGGTCGCTGTCGCCGATGACCTTGGTCCAGAACGGCATCACCTGCATGTAGCCGCGCGCGCCGGCGATGGAAATGGCGTACTTGCGGTAGGCCGACTCCACGTGGATCAGGCCCAGCACCAGTCCCGGGTCGAGGCCGGCGCGGGTCGATTCGTACCAGACCGATTCGAGGAATTCGGTGCGCGACGAGGCGTCCGGGATGCGCTTGGCGAGCCGGCGCGACATCTCGTCGAACCAGGCCTGGTAGCGCGCCCGCGCTTGCTCGTCGCGCAGCACCGGCTTCGGCGGACGGCTGTCGTTGATGGCGTTGGCCAGCGCCAGCCGAACCGAATCGGCCAGCGCTTCTTCCTTCTGGTTGCCGGCATGCGCCGCGCCGGCGAGCAGCAGCGCGCCGGCGAACAGCGCACCGGCTGCGAAGGGGAACAGCGTTGCCAGGTTCACTTGCCCAGCTTGCCCTTGATGAAGGCGACCATGCCGTCGACCGGCACGCTGGTGGCGGCTTCGTCGCGGCGGCCCTGGTATTCCAGGTTGCCTTCCTTGAGGCCGCGCTCGCCGATCACGACGCGGTACGGTACGCCGATCAGTTCCCAGTCGGCGAACATCGCGCCCGGACGCAGGCCACGGTCGTCGACGATCACGTCGACACCAGCCGCCTGCAGTTCGGCGTACAGCTTCTCGGTCTGTTCCTTGACCATCTCGCTGCGGTCCAGGCCCATCGGGCACAGCACCAGCTCGAAGGGGGCGATCGAATCCGGCCAGATGATGCCCTTGTCGTCGTAGTTCTGCTCGATCGCCGCGCCCAGGATGCGGGTCACGCCGATGCCGTAGCAGCCCATCTGCAGCGGGGCCGGTTTGCCGGCTTCGTCCAGGAAGGTGGCGTCCATCGCTTCCGAATAGGCGGTGCCGAGCTGGAACACGTGGCCCACTTCGATGCCGCGCTCGATCGCCAGCACGCCCTTGCCGTCCGGCGAAGGGTCGCCTTCGACCACGTTGCGCAGGTCGGCCACGAGCGGCTCGGCGCAATCGCGGCCCCAGTTGGCGCCGACGTAGTGGTAGTCGGCTTCATTCGCGCCGCAGACGAAATCGGCCATGTTGGCCACCGTGCGGTCGGCTACCACGGTGACCGGCAGTTTCGTGCCGATCGGACCGAGGTAGCCCGGCACGGTGCCGTACACTTCCCCGATTTCAGCTTCGGTCGAGAACCTAAATTCTTTCAGGCCCGGCACCTTGTTCACCTTGATCTCGTTGAGTTCATGGTCGGCGCGCAGCAGCAGCAGGAAGTAGCTCTTCTTGCCTTCGTTCTCGACGGTCAGGGCGATGCTCTTGACGTGGTGCTGCAGGGGGATGTTCAGGAGTTCGGCCACGGCTTCGCACTTGGTCTTGCCGGGCGTGGACGTCTTGACCAGTTCCTGGGTGCTTGCTGCGCGCGCGCCGCTGGCCAGTGCTTCGGCCGCTTCGATGTTGGCGGCGTAGTCCGAATCCGGGCAGTACACCAGCGCGTCTTCGCCGGTGCTGGCGATGACGTGGAATTCATGCGAGCCGGTGCCGCCGATGGCGCCGTTGTCGGCCGCCACCGCGCGGAACTTCAGGCCGAAGCGCGTGAAGATCTTGGTGTAGGCGTCGAACATGGTGGCGTAGGACTTCTGCATGCCCTCGACGTCGCGGTCGAAGGAATACGCATCCTTCATGGTGAACTCGCGGCCGCGCATCAGGCCGAAGCGCGGACGGCGCTCGTCGCGGAACTTGGTCTGGATATGGTAGAAGTTGATCGGCAGCTGGCGGTAGGACTTGAGCTCGCTGCGCACGACGTCGGTGACGACTTCTTCCGAGGTCGGTTGGATGGCGAACTCACGGCCGTGGCGGTCTTTCACGCGCATCAGTTCCGGGCCCATCTTGTCCCAGCGGCCGGTCTCCTGCCACAGTTCGGCCGGCTGCACCAGCGGCATCAGCAGTTCGATCGCGCCTGCCTTGTTCATCTCTTCGCGGATGATGTTCTCGACCTTGCGAATGATGCGCAGGCCGGTCGGCATGTAGGTGTAGATGCCCGAGCCGAGGCGCTTGATCATCCCGGCGCGCATCATCAACTGGTGGCTGACGATTTCCGCGTCCGAAGGCGCTTCTTTAAGAGTTGAAATAAAAAATCGTGAGGCGCGCATATCCGTGAATTCTTTTTAAAAAGAGAGGGTTATAATCGACCTAATTTTAAAGGATTAGCTGGCTGATGCGTCCAATCTTTCTACAAATGGGTCCGGAACAAGCATCACCTGCCCGGTCGGCAACCAGCCGGCACGGTAGGCAAGGCACTTTGTGGGTAAAAATATAAGAGCGGCTGGCAAAACCCCAAGAGCAAGGCGCAGCGTCGAAGACAGTACCTTGGTACGGCGAGACGCTGCAACGCAGCTATTGGGGGAATTGCCAGACGATCGAAGGATCGTACGGCCGGCAGAAAGTTTCGAGGTGCACTTATGCTCGATCGTGAAGGGTTCCGCCCCAACGTCGGCATCATCCTGCTGAACGCCAACAACGAGGTGTGGTGGGGCAAGCGGGTGCGCGAGCACTCATGGCAGTTTCCGCAAGGGGGTATCAAATACGGCGAGACGCCGGAACAGGCGATGTACCGCGAACTCGAGGAAGAAATCGGTTTGCGGCAGGAGCACGTCAAGATCGTGGGCCGCACCCGCGACTGGCTGCGCTATGAAGTGCCCGACCACTTCATCAAGCGCGAGATCCGCGGCCACTACCGTGGCCAGAAGCAGATCTGGTTCCTGCTGCGCATGATGGCGCGCGATAACGACGTCAACCTGCGCCTGACCGACCATCCCGAGTTCGACGCCTGGCGCTGGCACGACTACTGGGTGCCGCTGGATGTGGTCATCGAGTTCAAGCGCGATGTCTACCAGCGGGCGCTGCAGGAGCTGTCGCGCTTCATCACCTGGCCGGCCAAGGGCCAGCACGGCGAACGCCGCCACAGCGCGCGCTACCTGCGCCAGCCGCACAGCCGCGCCCAGGGCGGCGGCAAGCCGGCCCAGCAGCAGGCCGTGCTGGCCGGCGCCGTGGCCAAGGCAGAATCGGCCACGCCGGGTTCGCTGGTGCTGACGCCGGACGAGTAAGCCGAACCACCATGGGGAGCAGCGCGCTCCCCATGGCTTTCTTCCGCCGCGCCCGCGGCGGCTGCCCTGTTTCACCCCGCGCTTTATGCCGGTCGAATTGTCAATACTTCATCCAGCCATGACAATGTCCGGATGAAACCGCTCACCCGCCTGCTCGCCCTCGCCGCCCTGTTCGCCGCCTTGCCCGTCCATGCGCAGCAGGAAGACGCGCCCAAGGGATGCAAGTACGTCAATGTCGCCAGTGTCCCGGTGCGCTATACCGGGCCCAGTCTCGCACTGACCATGGAGGGCTCGCTCAACAACACCCCGGCCACCCTGCTGGTCGATACCGGCGCCAGCGACACGGCGCTGACGCGCACCGGCACCGAGCCGCGCGACATGGCGCTGTGGAACACCGGCCGGAGCAGCCTGGGCATCGGCGGCTACAGCCGCGTCTACCAGACCCGTTTCAAGGAATTCCGTGCCGGCCCGGCCTCTTCCAGGCCCGGCACGCTCAGGGTATTGCACGACTTCGGCGTCGCACCGGCCTTCGACGGCATCGTCGGCGCCCCTTTCCTGCTCCAGGCGGACCTCGAATTCTCGCTGGCGGAAAAGCAGATCCGCTTCTTCCGGCCGCTCGACTGCCGCAAGGATGAATTCCTGGCCTACTGGGATCGCCAGGCGGTCGTCATCCCCTTCGAGCGCAGCTACAGCGCGAGTCCGAATCCCCACTTCACCGTCCTGCTGAACGGGAAAAAGCTCAATGCCATCATCGACAGCGGTTCCTCGACCACCGTCGTCACGCTTGCCGCCGCCAAGCGCGCCGGCCTCAAGCTCGACGCGCCGGGCGTCGAACGCGCCGGCTACAGCGCCGGCATCGGCGAGGCCATGGTGCCGCGCTGGGTGACGGTGTTCGACAAGCTGGAACTGGGCCCCGAAACCATCAGCAATGCGCGGGTCGGCGTGATCGATACCGACCTCCAGGACATCGACGTGCTGCTCGGCGTGGACTTCCTGCGCGCGCACCGGGTCCTGATCGCCATGAGCCAGAGGAAGCTCTACATCAGCTACATCGGCGGCGAGCCCCTCGGCCAGCGGCGTGGCATCGAGCCCTGGATGCAGCAGGAGGCGGACGGCGGCAACATGGACGCCCAGATGATGCTGGCCACGCTGCACGGCAGCGGCCAGGGCGTGCCGCGCGACCCGGCCAAGGCCAAGGCTTGGCTCGAGCGCGCCGCCGCCGGCGGCAATGCGTCTGCCAACTTCGCCATCGGACGCGGCCACATGCCGCGCCGCCAGTATGCGCAGGCGGCCCAGCACCTGCGCCTGGGCCTCGAGAAGCTCCCGGGCGACCGCAGCGCCGCGCTCTGGCTCTACCTGGCGCGTCTGCACCTGGGCGAAGGCGAGGCGGCCAGGGCCGACCTGGAAAAGGCCTTCAGGCGCGACGACAATGACCAGTGGCCGAATCCGGTCGCGCGTTATTTCCTCGGCAAGCTGGACGACCAGGAACTGCTGGAGGAAGCGCGCGACGACAAGACCCGCGCCAGGGGCCAGATCTGCATGGCCAAGACCATGATGGGCGAGCATGCGGCAGCCACAGGCGACATCGAAAAGGCCAAGTCGATCATGTTCCACCGCCCGGAGTGCGGCGCCGCGCCCGCGCCTGCCGGCAAGGCCAGCTAGAGCAGACAGCGGCAGGAAGCGCTAGAATGCCGGCTTCCTGCCTTTTTTCTCCCTCCCCAGCCATGTTCACTCCGTCCTCGCACGACGTGCGCCGTTTTTTCTGCGAAGCCCTGCGCAAGCAGCGCAACGGCGAGATCCTGAGCCCGATGGACGCCATCGCGGCCGACTGGATCGTCCAGCATCCCGAATACCACGCCGAACTCGACGACGTCGAAGCGGCCATCGCCCGCGACTACTCGGTCGAAGGCGGCAAGCCGAATCCCTTCCTGCACCTGTCGATGCATCTGTCGATCGCCGAGCAGGTCTCGATCGACCAGCCGCGCGGCATCAAGGCCGCGCACGACCTGCTGGTGAACCGCATCGGCGAGCACGAGGCGCACCACGAGATCATGGAATGCCTCGGCGAGATGATCTGGAAGTCGCAGCGCGGCGGTCTGCCGCCGGATACCGAGGCCTATATCGAATGCGTGCGCCAGCGCGCCACGCGCTGAGGGGCGCGGCAACATGATTCAAAAATGCGGCCTAGGTCGCATTTTTTGTATCATGTTCCAAATCGCAACAGTTTAGCTGCAGCATGCAAGCTTATGCATACGGGATTGCCGAGACTGCAACTTCGCTCCTAGTATGTACGCATGAAAACGATCCTCCGCCTGCTGGGCGCGGCCTGCGCCCTCCTCCCCCTCGCCCATGCCGCCGCGCAGACCTGCACCTATACGCCGATCGGCAAGCTGCCGCTGCGCTATAGCGGCCCGGGCCTGGAGATCACCACCGAGGGCAGCATCAACGGTACACCGGCTGAGCTGCTGGTCGACACCGGCGCTTACCAGACGGTGCTCACGCGCACGGGCACCGAGCGGCGCGGCATCCGGCTCTACGAGACCGGCCGCCGCACCTCCGGCATCGGCGGCCACTCCATGCTGTACGCCTCGATCGTCAACGAATTCATCGTCGGCCCGGTCCGCGCGGGCCGCAGCAACATGCCGGTCGTCGGGACTTTCGGCGACACGCCTTCCTACGACGGCATCCTCGGCGCGCCCTTCCTGTTCCAGACCGACGTCGAGATCTCGCTGCCGACCAAGCAGCTGACCTTCTTCGTGCCGGAGAATTGCCGCAACACCCACCTGGGTTACTGGGCCAAGGACGTGCAGTCGGTACCGATGCGGCGCCACGACGAGGATCACATGAACCCCTACTTCATGGTGCGCATCAATGGCGTGGAACTGGAAGCCATGATCGACACCGGCGCCACCGTTAGTTCAATCAGCAGCAAGGGGGCCAAGCGCGCGGGGATCGCGTTCGACACGCCCGAGGCCCGCGGCTCCGATCTGGTGGGCGTCGGCGGCTACACCGCCTCGCGCTGGCACGTGACGCTCAAGACCTTCCAGATCGGCGAGGAAACCGTCCAGAACGCCGAAATGGCGGTGCAGAATTCGGGACTGGACGTGGCCGACGTGATCCTCGGCGCCGACTTCCTGCGCGCCCACCGGGTACTGTTCGCGATGAGCCAGAACAAGCTGTATTTCTCCTACGTGGGCGGCGACCCCTTCGGCCAGCGGCGCACGCTCGAGCCCTGGATGCTGGCAGAGGCCGAGGGCGGCAATCCTTCTGCGCAAATGATGCTGGCCGGCGCCTACAGCAGTGGCAACCGTGCCGCGCGCGACGATGCCCTTGCCGCCGAGTGGCTGGAGAAAGCCGCCAAGGGCGGCAGCCCGCATGCCAACCTGGTCACCGGACGCAGGCTGGTGCAAGGCCGCGACTATGCCGCCGCGATCCCGCGCCTGCGCAGCGCGCTCGACAAGCTTCCGGCCGAGCGCAACGGCGCCTTCTATCTGTACGTCGCCCGCGTACGCCAGGGCGAAGCCGAGCTGGCCAAGTCGGAACTGGCCACCACCTTCGGGCGCAGCGAGCGCGACGAATGGCCGAAGCCGATTGCCGACTTCTACCTTGGCAAGCTTTCCGCCGACAAGCTGCTGGCGCAGGCGGCGGACGATCGCGAAGCGGGCAAGAAGCGCCGCTGCGCTGCGCTGTCGGCGATGGGCGACTGGCACCGCGCACACGGCCAGGCCGAGCAGGCCCAGGCGCTCGACAAGCAGCTCGCCGACAGCTGCGCGGATACGGGACAGAGCTTCGTCAAGCTGGGCGACTGATCAGCCCAGCTTGTCGTCGGCGACGTGGTAGCGCGGGTCTTCCGGCAGGTTCACTTCGATCATGTCGCGGGCGCGTTCGAGCAGCTCGCGGCAGTCCGGGCTCAGGTGGCGCAGGTGCAGGCGCTTGCCCAATGCGCGGTAGCGCTCGGCCAGGGCGTCGATGGCCTGGATCGCCGAGTGGTCGGCCACGCGCGCGCGGCGAAACTCGATGACCACGTCCTGCGGGTCGGTCTTCGGCGTGAACATCCCCTGGAAGCCGGTCACCGAGGCGAAGAACAGCGTGCCTTCCAGCTCGTAGACCTTCCATCCCTGCGCATCCACGCCGGTGGTGACGCGGATCTGCTTGGCGTGCTGCCAGGCGAACACCAGGGCCGAGACGACCACCCCGGCCAGCACCGCCACCGCCAGGTCGAAGGCCAGGGTGATGCCCGCCACCAGCACGATCACCAGCGCGTCCGCCCGCGGCACCTTGCCGAACAGGCGGAAGGTGCCCCACTCGAAGGTCTTCTCGCAGACCACGAACATCACGCCGATCAGCGCCGCCAGCGGGATCTGCTCGATCCAGCTCGAGCCGACCAGGATGAACGACAGCAGGAACAGGGAAGCCACGATGCCCGACAGGCGCCCGGTACCGCCGCTGTTCACGTTGATCATGCTCTGGCCGATCAGGGCGCAGCCGCCCATGCCCCCGAAAAAGCCGGTGACGACGTTGGACGCGCCCAGTGCCAGGCATTCGCGGTTGGGCTGGCCGCGGGTGTCGGTGATCTCGTCGAGCAGGGTGAGCGTGAGCAGCGACTCGATCAGGCCGACGCCGGCCAGCACCAGCGCATACGGGAAGACGATGCGCAGGGTCTCCAGGTTCCACGGCACCTCGGGCACGGCGAAGCTGGGCAGCCCGCCGGCGATCGAACCGAGGTCGCCCACGGTCTTGGTGTCGATGCCCAGCAGCGCGCAGCCGGCGCTGGCCGCCAGGATGCCGACCAGGGTGCTCGGCACCGCCTTGGTGAAGCGCGGCGTGAGGTAGATGACCGCCATGGTGGCGGCGACCACCGCCAGCATCGTGGCCAGTTCAGGGCCACCCATCCATTGCATCGTGCCGTTCGGGCCCGGCGTCTTGAAGTGGCCGAACTGGGCGACGAAGATCACCAGCGCCAGGCCGTTGACGAAGCCGAGCATGACCGGGTGCGGCACCATGCGGATGAACTTGCCCAGGCGCGCGGCCGCGAACAGCAGTTGCAGCACGCCCATCAGCACCACGGCCGCGAACAGGTACTGCGGCCCGTGCTGCACCACCAGCGCCACCATCACCACCGCCAGCGATCCGGCCGCGGCCGAGATCATGCCGGGGCGGCCGCCAAAGCATGATGTGATGAAGGAGACCAGCACCGCGGCGTACAGGCCGGTGAGCGGCGAAACCTGGGCCACCAGGGCGAAGGCGATCGCCTCGGGCACGAGCGCCAGGGCGACGGTCAGGCCGCTGAGCAGGTTGGATTTGAGGTGGGACGGGGAAAGTGGCTGCATCGGGGCTCCGGAAAACAAAATCCCCCCGCCGGCTGCCCGGTCGGGGGGATCGTCAGTTTACCAGCTGGACGCCGGAACCGCTGGAAGCTGCTGTGTCTTGTTACTTGCTGACCACGAACTGCGACGGCAGGCTGGCCAGGTAGGCGCCGATGTCCGCCATGTCCTTGTTCGACAGCGGCTGCACCTGCCCTGCCATGATCGGATTGGTACGGCCGTTGGCGCCGGCGCCGCGCTTGTAGGCGCGCAGGGCGTGGGCCAGGTAGTCGGCATGCTGGCCGGCCAGCTTCGGATAGCTCGGGTCGATCGGCTTGTTGTAGTCGGCGCCGTGGCAGGAGGCGCAGTTGTACTTCTTGACGAGCGCCTCGCCTTTCGAGACGTCGGCCGCCGTAGCGTTCAGGGCAAAAGCGCCGGCAACCAGCGCATAGATCAGTTTTTTCATTGGCTGGTCCTTAGCGTTTGGCGGTGGCGGGGGTCTGCTGCGCGTAGTAGGCGGCGACGTCGGCGATGTCCTGGTCGCTCAGCGAGGCGGCGATGCCCATCATCGACGGGTTCTTGCGCTCGCCCTTGCGATAGGCCTTCAGTGCGCTTTCGATGTACTTGGCCGACTGGCCGCCGATCATGGGAACGCGGTAGACCTCGGGGAAGCCCGACTTGTAGCCCGGGATGCCGTGGCAGCCGATGCACATTTCGATCTTGGCCGGTGCTGCTTTCGGATTGCCGACAACTTCCGCCGCGGCTGCGGTACCAGCAAACGCTGCCAATACCAGTAGTGCTAAAGATGTTTTCATGGGTGTGGCTCGTTAGTTGTAATTCGAATACCGCAAACGCACAAAAAGTTAGCAAATGGACTACCAACCTGTCGATTCTATCTGAAGAGTTGTCACCAGTCTACAAACGCGCGCAGCCCTGTCCGCACCTGTGTTCTGGCATATACTCGCCTTCATTTCACTCGAATCCGACAACGCCCATGCACGCTTCCCGACGCTTCGAAGGCAGCAACAACTACGTCGCCACCGCCGACCTGAAACTGGCCGTCAACGCCGCGCTCACGCTCGGCCGCCCGCTCCTGATCAAGGGCGAGCCGGGCACCGGCAAGACCATGCTGGCCGAAGAGGTCGCGGCGGCACTCGGCATGCCGCTGCTGCAGTGGCACGTGAAGTCGACCACCAAGGCCCAGCAGGGCCTGTACGAGTACGACGCGGTGTCGCGCCTGCGCGACTCGCAGCTGGGCGACGAGCGCGTGCGCGACATCCACAACTACATCGTCAAGGGCGTGCTATGGCAGGCCTTCACGGCGCCGGAACCGACCGTCCTGCTCATCGACGAGATCGACAAGGCCGACATCGAGTTCCCGAACGACCTGCTGCGCGAACTGGACCGCATGGAGTTCTACGTCTACGAGACGCGCGAAATGGTGGTGGCCAAGCACCGCCCGCTGGTGATCATCACCTCGAACAACGAGAAGGAATTGCCGGACGCTTTCCTGCGCCGCTGCTTCTTCCACTACATCAAATTCCCGGACCGGGACACCATGGCCGACATCGTCAAGGTGCACTTCCCGACCCTGAAGCAGGACCTCTTGGGGGCCGCGCTGCAGAGCTTCTACGAGCTGCGCGAGGTGGCCGGCATCAAGAAGAAGCCCTCGACCTCGGAATTCCTCGACTGGCTCAAGCTCCTGCTGGCCGAGGACATCCCGGCGGAAGCCCTGCGCAGCCAGGATAGCAAGGCCATCGTGCCGCCCCTGCACGGCGCGCTGCTGAAGAACGAGCAGGACGTGCACCTCTTTGAACGCCTGATCACCATGTCGAGGATGAACCGATGATCAAGGTGCTGCCGGTCACGCTCGAGTTCAACGGCCTGCGCCTGGAGCCGCTGGCGCCGCACCACGAGGACGGCCTGCGCGCCGCCGCCAGCGACGGCGAACTGTGGAAGCTGCGCGTGACCAGCGTGCCCGAGCCGCACAATGCGGCGCAGTACATCGGCACCGCGCTCGACACGCGCGACCGCCTCGCCTTCGCCGTGGTCGACGCGCGCCACGGCAGCGTGCTGGGCACGACCAGCTACCACGACATTGTCCCAAGCGTGGCCCGCGTCGAGATCGGCTACACCTGGTACGCCAGGCGCGTCCAGCGCACCCATGTGAACACCAGCTGCAAGCTGCTCCTGCTGTCGCACGCCTTCGATACCCTCGGCTGCGGGGTAGTCGGCCTGCGCACCGACTGCGAGAACCTTGCCTCGCAGGCCGCCATCGAGGCCCTGGGCGCGAAGAAGGATGGGGTCATCCGCCACCACGCCCTGCGCCGCGACGGCACGGTGCGCGACACCGTCATGTACAGCATCCTGCGGGGCGAATGGCCGCCCATCAAGCGCGCCCTGCACGAGCGCCTGGAGCGGCACGCACGAGTCTGAACCATGCTGATCGACTTCTTCTACACCCTGCGTGACGCCAAGGTCCCGGTCACGATCAAGGAATTCCTGACCCTGCTGGAAGCCCTGCAGCAGGGCGTGACCGCGCCTTCGCTCGACGAGTTCTACTACCTCGCGCGCCTGACGCTGGTAAAGGACGAAGCCCACTTCGACAAGTTCGACCGTGCCTTCGGCGCCTTTTTTCACGGCGTGAACGCGGTGTTCGACGAGAAGGCCGACATTCCCCTCGACTGGCTGCTCAAGCGCTTCGAGCGCGAGCTCACGCCCGAACAAAAGGCGGCGCTGGAAAAGCTCGGCTACGACAAGCTGCAGCAGCGCCTGGAAGAACTGCTGAAGGAACAAAAGGGACGCCACGAAGGCGGCAGCAAGTGGATCGGCACCGGCGGCACCTCGCCCTTCGGCAACGGCGGCACCAACCCGGAAGGCATCCGCGTCAAGGGCCAGGGCCGCAACCGCACCGCGGTCAAGGTCTGGGAGCAGCGCAGCTACCGCGACTACGACGACGAGCGCGAACTCGGCACCCGCAACATCAAGGTGGCGCTGCGCCGCCTGCGCCGCTTCGCCCGTACCGGCGCCGCGGAAGAACTGGCGCTGGACGACACCATCCGCGCCACCGCCAGCAACGCGGGCTACCTCGACATCCGCATGCAGCCCGAGCGCAAGAACCGTATCAAGGTGGTGATGCTGCTGGATGTCGGCGGCTCGATGGACGACCACATCGAGCGCGTGGAAGAACTGTTCTCGGCCGCCAAGAGCGAATTCAAGAACATGGAGTTCTATTACTTCCACAACTGCGTCTACGACTACCTGTGGAAGAATAACCGCCGCCGCCACAGCGAGCGCTTCCCGACCTGGGACGTGCTGCGCACCTACCCGAACGACACCCGCGTGATTTTTGTCGGCGACGCCACCATGAGTCCCTACGAGGTGCTGGCGCCGGGCGGCTCGGTCGAGTACAACAACGAGGAAGCCGGCGCCGCCTGGTTGGCGCGCTTCACGGGCGCCTTCCCCAAGTTCGCCTGGCTCAATCCCGAGCCGGAACACCTGTGGGAATACCGGCAATCGATCGCCGTCATCCGGCAGATCATGAATAACAGGATGTTCCCGATCACCCTGGAGGGGCTGGAACGGGCGATGCGGCTGCTCTCGAAGTAGGAGCCTTCGCACATCAATCGTGCGCGCAAGACCCTCTTGTAGAATTAACAAAACGACCATATATCGGTCGAACGAGAGGGAGAACCGATGCCGGACCTGCTGCCCATCCTGACCAGCCTTGCGTGGCCGATCGCGCTCGCCATCGCCTGGCTGGCCGGCGAATTCGGCCAGCGCTTCACCGGCCTGCCCCGCATCAGCTTCTATGGCCTGGTCGGCTTCGCGCTGGGCAGTACCCAGATCGGCGTGCTGCCGGCGCCGGACGCCGGCCCGGTGGCGCTGCTGGCCGACATCGCCTTCGGCCTGATCCTGTTCGAACTGGGCTACCGCTTCAACCTGCGCTGGCTGCGCCACAATCCCTGGATCGGGGTGGCCGGGCTGGCGGAAAGCCTGCTCACCTTCGGGCTGGTCTACCTGGTCGCGCTGGCCTTCGGCAGTTCCCAGCTGGTGGCGCTGATGATGGCCGCGCTGTCGATGGGCACCTCGCCCGCCACCATCGTCCGCGTCATCAACGAATACCGCAGCTCGGGCCAGGTCACCGAGCGCGTACTGCACCTGACGGCGCTGAACTGCGTGCTGGCGGTGTTCGCCTTCAACGCCATCATCGGTTTCTGGATCTTCCACACCTTCGATGCGGTGGGCGAGGCCCTGTGGCAAAGCCTCGTCACACTGGCCGGGTCGGCGCTGGTCGGCGCGGTGTTCGGGGTCGCCGTCCCCGCCCTGCTGCGCGCCTTGCACAACCCGCGCCACGACGCCACGGCCGCCTTCGCGCTCGCCATCGTGCTGCTGGTGGCGATCTGCGACGCCGGCTCGCTCTCGCCCTACATCGCGGCGCTCATGTTCGGCCTGACGGCGCGCCATCGCCGCATCGCCTTCAGCCAGGCGCAGCGCAATTTCGGCGCGCTGGGCGAAGTGCTGACCGTGCTGCTGTTCATCTACGCCGCCTCCACGCTCGACTGGCGCCAGGTGGCTACCGGCGCGACGCTGGCGGTGATCGTGGTAGCGGTGCGCCAGCTGGCCAAGACCATCGGGGTGACCGCGTTTGCCCACCTGTCCGGCGTGTCGTGGCGCAAGGGCGCGCTCACCAGCCTGGGGCTGGCGCCCTTGTCGGTGTTCGTGATCCTGCTGATCGAACATGCGCGCCATGCGGGCGTGCACGTCGTCGAGGAGCTGCGCGCAATGGCCGCGGTGACGATGTTGCTCGAAGTGTTCGGTCCCGTCATCATCCAGCGCGCCCTGGTGTGGGCGCGCGAAGCTCCGGAGCGTCCCGATGCCGCTTGAAGCCTTCAATCCCTCGCAGCCGCTCACCTTCGGCGTCGAACTGGAACTGCAGCTGGTCAGTTTGTCGGACTTCAACCTGACCGCGGCGGCCCCCGACCTGCTGCACCTCCTGAAGCGCAAGCCCTTCCCGGGCAACGTGACGCCCGAGATCACCGAGAGCATGATCGAGATCAACTCGAGCGTGCACTCGTCCTACGGGCCGCTGCTGGCCGAACTGCGGGCCATCCGCGACACCCTGGTGGCGGCCGGCGACATGCTCAACATCGGCATCGCGGGCGGCGGCACCCATCCGTTCCAGCACTGGTCGGATCAGAAGATATCGAGCAAGCCGCGCTACGAATACCTGTCGCAGCTGTACGGCTACCTGGCCAAGCAGTTCACCGTGTTCGGCCAACACGTGCACATCGGCTGCGCCAACGGCGACGATGCCCTGTACCTGCTGCACGCGCTGAACCGCTACCTGCCGCACTTCATCGCCTTGTCGAGCTCCTCGCCCTTCGTGCAGGGACACGACAGCGGTTTCGATTCGGCGCGGCTGAATTCCGTGTTCGCCTTCCCGATGAGCGGGCGCGCGCCTTTTGTCCTGAGCTGGCAGGAGTTCACCGACGTGTACTTTGCCAAGATGGAGCGCACCAACATCATCAAGAGCATGAAGGACTTCTACTGGGACCTGCGCCCCAAGCCCGAGTACGGCACCATCGAGCTGCGCGTATGCGACACGCCGCTCACGGTGGAGCGCGCGGCGGCGCTGGCGGCCTACCTGCAGGCCCTGTGCCGGCACCTGCTGCAGCGCGTCGACGCGCCGCCGGTGGAGGACGACTACCTGGTCTACAACTACAACCGCTTCCAGGCCTGCCGCTTCGGGCTGGAGGGCGCGATCACGCATCCGAAGACCTATGCCAACGTGCCGATGCGCGAGGACATCCTGGCCACGCTGGACAAAATGATGCCGCATGCCGAGGCGCTGGGCAGCGTCGAGGCGCTGCAGCACCTGGCGCAGGCGGCGCGTGAAGGCAGCGACGCGGCCCAGCTGCGCCAGGTGTTCGAGCGCGAAGGCAGCGTCGAAGGCATGGTGAACGGGGCGATCCAGCGCTTCAGGGGCGAGCGACGGATGCGCTGGCGGCAGGGCTGACGCTCAGGCGGCGGCCGCCTTGCCGGCCCAGCTCCCCTTCATGAACCTGGCCAGCAGCGGCTGCTTCACCGGCCGCGGCAGCTGCGCGTCCACCAATCCTGCCCAGCGCTCGGCCAGCTGTTCGCAGGTGGCGCGCAGCACCGGATCGACGTCCGGCAGCCGCGACAGCGCGCACAGGTGGCGCTCGATCACCGACGCCAGCTTGACGCAGGGCTGCTCGCCGTTAGCGCGCGCGGTGTAATGCGACATCAGGTGCAGCAGCGACGCCACCAGCAGCACGTCCTGGCTGCGCGCAGGGTCTGCGACAGGAATACTCATGCACACCTCCCAAGGAAACAATCAAATGAATGAGAATGATTCTCATTCATTATTGTCCGACCGGGAGATGAAAGCAAGCGTTTGTTACAGCCGGGTCTCGCGCGCCGCGCGCAGGAATTCGTCCAGAACCGGCGTGCAGTCGAGCAGCTCGACACCGCCGGCGCGGTGGAATTCCGGGTGCCACTGCAGGCCCATGACGAAGTCGGCCCGCTCGTAGCGGATCGCCTCGACGATGCCGTCGGGCTCGGAATAGGCCTCGACACGGATGTCGCGCCCCAGTTCCTTGACCGCCTGGTGGTGGATCGAATTGACGATCGGCCGTTCGACACCGTGGAACATCTTGCCGAGCGAGGAACCGGCCGGGAAGCGGATCGCATGGCGGTGCGCATCGTAGATGTCCTGCACGTGGGCCAGGGCATCGGGCACGTTGGTGAGCACGTCCTGGTAGAGCGTGCCGCCGAAGGCGACGTTGATCAGTTGGCAGCCGCGGCACACGCCCAGCACCGGCTTGCCAGCGTCGACGAATTCGTGCAGCAGCTCGAGCTCGTAGACGTCGCGTGCGCGGTCGCCGCTCCATTCGGGCCGGGTCGGCACCTCGGAATAGGTCTGCGGCGCCACGTCCGCCCCGCCCTGCAGCACCAGCCCGTCGAGGTGGCGCGCATAGTGGCGCAAGGTGATGTTGCTGGGATGGAGCAAGCCGTTCGTGTTCACGGTGGGGATCATGAACACCAGTACGTCGCGCGACATCACCCACTGGGCGATCGATTCTTCGAGATATTGCAGGTTCTTGCTGAGCAGGCCCCGGGCGCCGGGTTCCGGATGGAAGATGCGCGCCGACACCCCGATATGCAGGGTACGGTGCATGAAATCGCGGTTGAAGCGTTCGCGCAGGGCGCGCCAGCGCGAGCCGATGACGCGCCCGGCCAGCGCCAGCGGTGTATCGCCGTCGCGCTGGTACTTGGCATGCCCGCGCATGGTCTGCCCCTGGGTCGCGCGCCGGTCCGGCACCCGCACCGGGGCTTCGGGACGCTTCTCGATCGGGGGGCCGGGCACTTCCGGAGGTGGTGTGGGTTCGTCTTGCGCCATGACTAGCAATATAGCCGCGCCACGGCCGCGCACGATTTGAAGTTGTTACAAAAAGCTCATCGCGACGCGCGGGTATGTTGCAAAACCGGCAGCTTGCGGGATTTCGCGTTTCGGTTGATACTGTATGCAATTACAGTAGTTTTTATTAAGGCTTAGTGAGCGGCAAGGCTAGAAGCTTCTGGAAGGTAGCCAACAGGTGGCGGTCGGCCACGGGTTTGTCGAGCAGTCCGCGCACGCCGGCATCACGGGCGCGCAGGCTATCGTACTTGAACGATTGCCCAACAAGAAACAGCACGGCGGTACGCCCTGCTCCTTCCTGCGACTTGATGGCGCTGCTCAGGCTGTACGGTTCGATGCCTGGAGCACAGGTGTTGATCATGACCAGCGACACCGGCGTCTCGTCGCACAGGCGCACGGCGGCGCGGCTGCTGTCGGTCCATTCGACCGGCCGCGAGACGGTGGCGTCGCCGGACGTGCTGCTCAAAGGGTTGGCAAGCGGATTGGCAACGACCCGCGCCACATGGTCGCGGAAGGCGCCGCCCTTGTCGATGATGAGGACGGCTCCGTCGGGTGGTCCCTGGCGCAGGCGGGCATAGTAGTCCGGGGTCTCGGTGTCCGGCGCCAGCCGCGGCCTTCGGCGCCGCTCGGGCAGGCAGCGTTCGCCGCGCGCGGCCAGGGCTGCCAGCGCCTGCACGCGGGTATCGAGCAGTTCGGCCAGGGCCTCGTACAGGCTGGCGGGATCGACGGGACGCGGCAGGGTGCGGCGAATGCTGGCGCCATCGCCGCCGATCAGGAGGATGGGCTGGGGTGCGCCAGGCGGCAGGCAAGCCAGGCGCGCCAGGGCGGCCGAATTGGCGCCATCGGCGATGTACAGGTCGGGTTCTTGCAAACTGTCGTCGTGCAGGCAAAAATACGACGGCCCCGCCAGCGGGGCTTGCGCTAGCAGCGTCTCGAGCTGGACGCATTCAGGGGGCGCGAAACCGACCAGGCGGACGGTAAATGGATATCTGGTTGCGGGCATCGCTTTTCCAGCCTTTCCAATAACACTTCCGGTTACATCGTTTTAATCTAGCACAATAGTGCGGACTAACAAGCACGTTTGGCATCTCAAAAATGGCCAACTTTCCGCGTGACAAGAGATAGAATGCGCAAGCATTGAATTTACACATACCAGCATGGCTTCCAAGAAACCCGCATCTGACTACAGCGAATCATCCATCCGCGTCCTCAAAGGACTCGAGCCCGTGAAACAGCGTCCGGGCATGTACACCCGGACCGAAAACCCGCTGCACATCATCCAGGAAGTGATCGACAACGCCTCCGACGAGGCGCTGGGCGGACACTGCAAGAACATCGCCGTCACCCTGAACACGGACGGCTCGGTCACGGTCGAAGATGATGGCCGCGGCATCCCGGTTGGACTGCACCCGGAAGAAAACGTGCCGACCGTCGAGATCGTCTTCACCCGCCTGCACGCGGGCGGCAAGTTCGACAAGGGCTCGGGCGGCGCCTATGCCTTCTCGGGCGGCCTGCACGGCGTCGGCGTCTCGGTCACCAATGCGCTCTCCACGCGCCTGGAAATCACCGTCTGGCGCAAGGACGACGAGGGCAATGGCGTGCACGAGCTGGCGTTCGAGAACGGCGACCTGGTCGAGCCCCTGAGCTCGCGCCCGCCTGAGCGCGGCGGCAAGAAGAACGGCACCCGCGTTACCGCCCGCCCCGACCCGAAGTACTTCGATTCGCCGAACATTCCGCTGGCCGACATGCAGCGCCTGCTGCGCTCGAAGGCCGTGCTGCTGCCGGGCGTGACCGTCACGCTCACCAATGCCAAGACCGGCGACGTCCAGACCTGGCGCTACGACGAAGGCCTGCGCGGCTACCTGACCGAAGCACTTGCGCAAAGCTCGAACGGCCAGACCCTGATCCCGCTGTTCGAAGGCGCGCAGTACGCCGCCGCCAGCGACGAGGGTTTCGCCGAGGGCGAAGGCGCGGCCTGGGTGGTGGCCTGGACCGAGGAAGGCAGCGTGGTGCGCGAGTCCTACGTCAACCTGATCCCGACCGTGAGCGGGGGCACCCATGAATCCGGCCTGCGCGACGGCCTGTTCGGCGCGGTGAAGAGCTTCGTCGAGATGCACTCGCTGCTGCCGAAAGGCGTCAAGCTGCTGCCGGAAGACGTGTTCGCGCGCGTCTCCTTCGTGCTGTCCGCGAAAGTGCTGGACCCGCAGTTCCAGGGCCAGACCAAGGAACGCCTGAACTCGCGCGACGCGGTCAAGCTGGTGTCCACCTTCACCCGCCCGCCGCTCGAGTTGTGGCTGAACCAGCATGTCGAATACGGCAAGAAGCTGGCTGAACTCGTCATCAAGCAGGCCCAATCCCGCCTGCGTTCGCTGCAGAAGGTCGAGAAGAAGAAGTCCTCGGGCGTGGCCGTGTTGCCGGGCAAGCTGACCGATTGCGAATCGACCGACATCACCCGCAACGAGCTGTTCCTGGTCGAGGGCGACTCGGCGGGCGGCTCGGCCAAGATGGGCCGCGACAAGGAATTCCAGGCCATCCTGCCGCTGCGCGGCAAGGTGCTGAACTCCTGGGAAACCGAGCGCGACCGCCTGTTCGCGAACAACGAGATCCACGACATCGCGGTGGCGATCGGCGTCGATCCGCACGGCGTCGACGACAATCCGGACCTGACCGGCCTGCGCTACGGGAAGATCTGCATCCTGTCCGATGCGGACGTGGACGGTTCGCACATCCAGGTGCTGCTGCTCACGCTGTTCTTCAAGCACTTCCCGGCCCTGTTCCGCAACGGCCACATCTGCGTGGCGCGTCCGCCGCTGTACCGCGTCGACGTGCCGGCGCGCGGCAAGAAGCCGCTGCAAAAGCTCTACGCGCTGGACGACGGCGAACTGCTGGCCATCGAGGACAAGCTGAAAAAAGAAGGCCTGAAGGAAGGCGTGTGGAGCATCTCGCGCTTCAAGGGCCTGGGCGAGATGAATGCGGAGCAGCTGTGGGAAACCACCATGAACCCGGACACCCGCCGCCTGCTACCGGTCGCCTTTGGCCAGTACAGCTTGGCCGAGTCGGGCTCGCGCTTCAACATGCTGATGGGGAAAGGCGAAGCCGCCGCCCGCCGCGCCTGGCTGGAAGAACACGGCAACGAAACGGAAGCCGACATCTGACGTCGCGCCCGCCGAACAGAACGAATAGATCATGACGACGCAAGCAAGCCTCTTCGAACAACAAAACGCGCCTTCGGACGATTCCGAAACGCTCACCCTTTCCACCTTCGCCGAGCGCGCCTACCTCGACTACGCCGTCTCGGTGGTCAAGGGCCGCGCGCTGCCGGACGTCTCGGACGGCCAGAAGCCGGTCCAGCGCCGCATCCTGTACTCGATGCACGAACTGGGCCTGGGCCACACCGCCAAGCCTCGCAAGTCGGCCACCGTGGTCGGCGACGTGCTCGGTAAACTGCACCCGCACGGCGACCAGTCGGTGTACGACGCGCTGGTGCGCATGGCCCAGGACTTCTCGCTGCGCTACCCGCTGATCGACGGCCAGGGCAACTTCGGCTCGCGCGACGGCGACGGCGCCGCGGCGATGCGCTACACCGAAGCGCGCCTGACGCCGGTGTCGCGCCTGCTGCTCGACGAACTCGACATGGGCACGGTGGACTTCCAGCCGAACTACGACGGCTCCACCACCGAGCCGCGCCAGCTGCCGGCGCGCCTGCCGATGGTGCTGCTCAACGGCGCCTCGGGCATCGCGGTCGGCATGGCCACCGAGATCCCGTCGCACAACCTGCGCGAAGTGGCGACCGCTGCCGTGGCCCTGATCCGCAACCCGAAGATGACCCATGCCGAGCTGATGACCCACATCACCGGCCCGGACTTCCCGGGCGGCGGCCAGATCATCACCCCGGCCTCGAACATTGCTGACATGTACGCGACCGGCCGCGGTTCGCTCAAGGTGCGCGCGCGCTGGAAGATCGAGGAACTGGCGCGCGGCCAGTGGCAGGCGGTGGTCACCGAGCTGCCGCCGGGCTGCTCGGCCCAGCGCGTGCTGGAAGAAATCGAAGAACTCACCAACCCGAAGGTCAAGGCCGGCAAGAAGGCCCTGCTGCCGGAGCAGCTGGCGCTGAAGCAGACCATCCTCGGCGCGCTCGACACCGTGCGCGACGAATCGGGCCGCGAAGCGGCGGTGCGCATCGTGTTCGAGCCGAAGTCGAAGAACCAGGACCAGAACGAGTTCATGCTGATGCTGCTCGCGCATACCTCGCTCGAGACCTCCAGCCCGATGAACCTGGTGATGATCGGCGGCGACGGCCGTCCGCGCCAGAAGGGGCTGACCGACATCCTGCAGGAATGGATCGACTTCCGCTTCGTCACCGTGCGCCGCCGTACCGAATTCAGGCTGGGCAAGGTCAACGACCGCATCCACATCCTGGAGGGTCGCGAGACCGTCCTGCTGAACATCGACGAAGTCATCGCCATCATCCGTAACTCGGACGAGCCGAAGGCCGCGCTGATCGAGCGCTTCCGCCTGTCGGAGCGCCAGGCCGAGGACATCCTCGAGATCCGCCTGCGCCAGCTGGCGCGCCTGGAAGCGATCAAGATCCAGCAGGAGCTGGCCGAGCTGCGGGGCGAAAAGGAAAAGCTGGAAGACATCCTGAATAATCCGTCCAGCATGAAGCGCCTGATCATCCGCGAGATCGAGCAGGACGCCAAGCAGTACGGCGACGAGCGCCGCACCCTGATCGAGGAAGCCGAGCGCGCCGTGGCCGAGCAGAAGGTCATCGACGAGCCGGTGACGGTGATCGTGTCGGAGAAAGGCTGGGTGCGCGCGCGCACCGGCATCGGCCACGACCCGGCGCAGTTCACCTTCAAGGCCGGCGACTCGCTGCTCCAGGCCTTCGAGTGCCGCACCGTCGATTCCCTGATCGGCATCGGCAGCAACGGCAAGTCCTTCTCGGTGCCGGTGGCTGCCCTGCCGGGCGCGCGCGGCGACGGCGTGCCGATCACCACCCTGGTCGACCTGTCGGGCGGCGTGCGCATCCTGCACTACTTCGCGGGCAACCCGGAGACGCGCCTGCTGCTGGCCTCGTCGAACGGCTTCGGCTTCATTGCCAAGGCCGGCGACATGATCAGCCGACTGAAGGGCGGCAAGTCCTTCATCACGCTCGACGAGGGCGCCGTGCCGCTGCCACCGCGGATCGTGAGCGACACCGCCGGCGCGATCGCCTGCCTGTCCGAGAAGGGCCGCGTGCTGGTGTTCGGCATCGACGAGATGAAGGTGCTGACCAACGGCGGCCGCGGCGTGACGCTGATGGAACTGGAGCCGAAGGAAACCCTGCTGGCGGCGCAGCCGATCAACCAGAAGGGCGTGAACGTGATCGGCACCTGGGCCGGCTCGAAGCCGCGCACGGTGGAGCTGTTTGCCTCGGGCCTGGAGCCGCACTTCGGCAAGCGCGCGCGCAAGGGCAAGCCGCTGTCGGCCAAGCTCAAGGCGCAGGATTTGGCGATGCGGGCGACCGACGCTTGATCGGTTTGAGCGGGTAGTGGAGAACGCCGGCTTCGAGCCGGCGTTTTATTGTGGTGTACGCTAACGTTCGCTATATCCAGCGAACTTAGGTTCCGGCCTTCGCCGGAACGACGTGCATGAGCAACCGCATAGAACATTTTATCGTCAGCTCAAAGACCGTCATTCCGGCGAAGGCCCACTGCTGTCCGGGATAATTTGAAGAGGAGTTGCTGAAGGGTACGGGAAAGGGTTGCGAGTAAAGGCTTGGGGTTGTAAAACCCCGAGCTCTCACACTCGTAAGCCAAAACCCGCAACCATGT